>Ga0187770_10000025_pt1 | contig 67985 bp, 72 predicted proteins | sample 0116_SJ02_MP02_2_FD_133154 | JGI IMG/M metagenome (GOLD analysis project Ga0187770, IMG submission 133154) | Tropical peat soil microbial communities from peatlands in Department of Meta, Colombia - 0116_SJ02_MP02_20_MG | ecosystem: Environmental > Terrestrial > Soil > Wetlands > Peat | place...
CATCAATTTTGACAGCCTCCACCCTCGTCCTTCCGCGTCTCCCGGCAATGCTGCGCGCTCGAGAAACTTCCTTGTCTGCTAAAGTGAGAGAATCAATAGAACTTTCTTGCTGAAGGTACTGAGCTATTACCGAGCCGACCGATCCAACACCGACAACTAGAACGTCCATGGGCCGGGCGCCCCGACGGAACTAGTATAACTCTTGACCCTAAGCCCTTAGAGGGCTCGTGTATTAATCCCAGGACGGGGCCCACCTCGATTTGGTGTGAAGGTACTAGTCGTTGGTTTGGGCGCTGTCGGCTCCGTGATCGCGCAGGTCCTTTTCCAGGGCAAGGCAATCGAGTCCGTGACCATGGCTGACAAGAATACCGCACATGCCCTTCAGATAGCGAAGTTGTCACCGGGCAAGACCGAAGTCGTGAAAATCGACGCAAACAACAAAGAAGAGTTGGGAGCAGTAATGGACGGCAAGGATGCGGTAATCAACGCGGGGCATCCCAGATTCAACCATCAGATGATGGACTTGGCTCTCGCCAACGGCGCGAACTATGTCGACCTTGCAGGCAATGGGCTAGACGAACAACTTGCCCAAGACAAAGCCTGGAAAGAGGCGGGGCTGCTCGCAGTCCCAGGCCTGGGCGAGGACCCGGGACTGTCAAACATCTTCGCGAGGTACGCGGCAGACAGGTTGACGACCGTCGAGGAAATCAGAGTCCGAGACGGAGAGAACTCGTCGAGCTCCAAATACGAATTCATGCTGCTCTTCTCTCCAGAGGTCTTCTTCTCCGAGATTCTCGATTCCCCGCGCACCTTCGTGGACGGAAAGAGAGTGTCTTCTCCTTCCTTGAGCGGGAAGGAGGTGTATGAGTTTCCTGCCCCGATTGGGGCGCAGCCAGTCTATCTCGTCGATCACGAGGAGGTAATGACCCTGCCCGAGTACATAGGGAAAGGCGTCAATTACGTGGACTTCAAGCTCGCCTTAGCTGACGAATTCGTAGCCGTTCTACGTACCATGAAGAAGCTGGGGCTTCTTGAAACCAAGCCCGTCGAAATCAGAGGCTCGAAGGTAACCCCCCTCGAACTGCTCAATTCGGTGATCCCAACGCCAGTGTCTGTTTCAAGAACGGTGAAGGGTAACACTGGCATTGTGGTAGAAGTGAAGGGGAAGCGTGGGAACATTGACGTGGCCTACAAGCTGAGCACCGTGGCTTCGCATGAGGGGTCCTACAGGACGCTTCATGAGAACGGGACGTCATTCCTTACTGGTGTGGTGCCGGCGATATTCGTGAGAATGTTGGCAGAAGGGAGGATAAAACAGAAAGGGGTTATTCCCCCCGAGTCGCTGGATCCTCTTCCCATGCTTAGGGAACTCGCCCTCAATGGAGTCGACACGCACGTCTCTAGAACGGAGACAACGAACTTCCAGAACGGTAAATGAACGCGGATTCCATGATGTCGGTGATCTTCCGAGCCGAACGTCAGACCTAATTAGTGAGGCCGAGGCTCCCAATATTGCTCAACTAGGGGGGTTCCTGCGCCGGTGCTGGATTTGGCCAAATGCGTAAATACCGTGGTAGGCTAAAATTTGGTTCCTGGTCGTATTGAAACCTCTTGAAAAGAGAGCAGTTTCAAGGACGATTCTCGGAGTCGTGCTAATAGTAATTATTCTGGTTGCGTCGGCTGGCATCTACTTCGGTTTTGTGTCTGGCAGCGGCAAGAGCTCTACGACCTCAACGTCTACCACCTCAACTTCTACGACAACTACGTCACAGACTAGCCCGAAAAGGACCTCGCTTCAAGTAGACGAACTGACGGAGCCTGATTACCTGGACCCTGCAGTAACGTACGAAACGTCTGGTTGGGAGATTGTTGAGCAGATCTATCAGGGTCTTCTCACTTACAACGGCAGCAGCGACACAAACTATGTGGGGGTGCTTGCGAGCGCGTGGACAATTTCGCCCGACGGCATGAATTACACGTTCATACTACGACCCGACGTAACCTTCAGCAATGGCGACCCGTTCAACGCATATGTCGAGTGGTACTCTGTCTATAGGACAATAGTGATGAACCAGGCGCCGTCCTGGATCTTAGCTCAGAATCTCGTCGCTGGAAACGGAATGACGTTGAACGTGACATATTCGATGCTGAATTCAATCAACTACGTCAATCCGTCGCCCAGCAATCTCACCGTCATGAGCAACCCCGATCAATCGGTCGTCGCATTGAACGCATCCGCAATCCAGTTCAACTTGGGCTATGGGTACAATGGAGACGAGCCCTACTCGGCATTCCTTGCGACGCTCGCAACCCCAATGGCGTATGCCGTAGACCCAGCGTTCGTGTTGAGTCACGGAGGGGTGGTTAATGGAACTGAGAACGGTTACATGACTACCAATGCGCTCGGCACTGGGTTTTACGAACTGGAATCTTGGGTGCTGGGACAAAGCGTGAGTCTACTGAAGAACCCGAATTATTGGGCGAACAACCTCCCGAAGTCGCAACTCAACAACGCCATCGCCCCGGCAATTCTCAACAACATTATCTTCTACTACAAAGATGCGGCCACGAGCATAGCCGATCTTAAAGCGGGGACGGTGCAGATGATTGGTGTTCCGGTTACCTACTACAACGTTACCTCGCCCGTCTCCGGAGTAGAGACGAGTGTTCTTCCTATTGTCTTCGGCTCATCAGAAGACGTCCACTATCTATACTTGGACACCCAAGCGTTCCCGCTCTTCAAGAACCTCGATGTCAGAGAAGCGATAGCCAACGCGATAGACTATCAAGACATCATCCGTATAGTGTTCAACGACCATGCCCAGCAGTGGATTGGACCCGTTCCGCCCGGCTTCCAGTATTACAACGAATCGACGGCGGGGCTGAGCCCGTATCAATACAACCCGGTCCAGGCGGCAGTCTCCCTGGCTCAAGCTGGGTTCGTATCGCACCTACCCAACGGCACCACACTTGATCCGAGCGGGAGACAATTCCCGACCGTCCCGTTCCTCTACGATTCAGACAATCCCACAGACCAGGGAGTTGCTGAGATTATACTAAGCAATCTGGGAGCAATCGGGATACCGATTACGTTAAGCGCTCTACCCTTCAGGCAGTATGCGACCACGATTGATTCCTCAAGCAGCACAAACTCGACTTTCGCTATGGGATTTGGTTACTACAGCGAGGACTACACCGCAAGCATAGACTATGTTTCATACTTCACGACTGCCAACCAGATCGGGACGAGCGCCTATGTGGACTCCCAGGTCATCAATGACACTTATCAAGCTGATGCCGCGTTGAACAGCTCGACAATAATAACGGCGTTTCGTGACATAACCCAAAGGATGTACCAGAATTATACGAACATCTGGCTATATGTTCCCGAATTCATGGCCGTAACAGCAAACGGTGTCACGGGCATAATTCCAAACCCCGCCGGGTCAGGGATGGGCTACTTTTTGTATTACAACACCATAACCTACACAAGCTAACGGGGAGCAGTGATGATCGCCCTAAGAGACTTCCTCCCCTATCTCGGGAGGAGGGTCCTTGGTGCGATTGGCGTCCTAATCGGCGCCATGCTGCTGGTCTTCTTTATCTCATACATCCTTAATCCTGATCCCGCACACCTGTGGGCGGGGGCAAGAGCCAGCAAATCGACCATAGCCGCCGTCGTGGCTAGGTATCACCTGAACCAGCCTTGGTACGTTCAGCTATACTACTTCCTCCAGTCGTATGTAACAGGCAATTTAGGCACCGACCCTCAGACGGGGAAATCCATTCTTTCGGAGATGGCGTTCTATTTCCCGAACACGCTCGAGCTTGTCCTCGTCTCCATGGTCATGATAGCAATCCTCGGGGTGGCGTCGGGCTATTTCGCTGGAATGCACTTTGGGACCAAGGTAGATCACGCCATACGGATCTTCTATCTTGCCACCTGGTCCTCCCCCTATTACCTCGGAGGTTTTCTTGCGATATTGGTCTTCTCGAGTTACATTCCGCTTTTCCCGTCAGGCGGCATGTACTCGCTGACCCTGGCAAACCAGCCGGCTCACATCACTGGAATCTACATTTTGGACGCGCTGATCCAGCTGAACGGCCCCGCGTTTCTGTCCGGCCTTCAACATGTCTTCATGCCCGCTGCTGTTCTTGCACTGCTCGACTTCGGGTTAGTGGCGAGGATAATGCGGTCGTCGATATTGAACGCGAGATGGTCCACGCATGTGAAGGCCGCGCGTGCCAAGGGAATGGCGGAAGGAGAGGTGAGGAGGAACCACATATTGAGGAACGCCCTCATAGATACGAACACCATCATAGCCGTGACTTTTGGGTTCCTGCTCTCTGGGACCATCGTAATAGAAGAAATCTTTGCTTGGCCTGGAATAGGCTACTTCACGTACCAGGCCATAGTCTCCATAAACTACCCCGTCCTGGTTCCTTGCGTCCTGCTCTTCACGCTGGGCGTAATTGTGGCGAATTTCATAGCCGATGTCTTCTATTCGTTACTTGATCCTCGAATCGCTCTGGGAGAGGGAGGAGGCTCAGAGGGTTGAGCACAGGAGCGGCGAGTATGAGGAAGCTCATCACTTCCAATTCTCTCTCCATGTTCGGGCTTGTGACAGTTTCGATCTTCTTGGTCGTAACTGTGGCTCAGATCGTAAGCTCTGGGGCGATCCTTCCTTACAGTGCGTACAACCCCAGCTTTGCTCAAGCGAACCTTCCTCCGTCGGTTGCGCATCCGTTTGGAACGGACCTTCTGGGAAGAGACATGCTCTCCAGGGTAATAACGGCCTTACCAATCGACGTGGGTATCCCAATCATAACCGTGGGCCTCTCGGCAGCCATCGGGATCGTCCTGGGCACCCTGGCCGCCTTCTTCAGAGGGTGGCTGGATGAGGTCCTGATGAGGCTGACCGACCTTTTCATGGCATTCCCAACGATGATCATGGCCATGGCCATCGCTGCGACTTTGGGCCCTAGCCTTCTGAATGTCACTTTCTCAATGATCATCGTTTGGTGGCCGCCCTACGTCAGACTGGTGAGGGGAGGCGTTCTTGCAATCGCCGCCGAGGACTTCGTGTCAATATCGAAGGCGCTGAACTCGTCCTTCTTCTACATAGTCAGAAAGGATGCCATTCCCAACGTCCTGCCCACCATTCTCGTGTATGCCACATTCGACGTTGGGTCCGCACTCCTGACTCTGTCAACTCTTGGCTTCCTGAACGTGGGAATACCTCCCACTGCGCCAGAGCTCGGGATGATGGTGTCCAACGTTACCTACAATCTCTTCTTGTACCCCTACCAGATCATAATTCCTGCTGTGGTCGTGGCCGTGATCGTGGCAGGATTCAGCTTCCTCGGGGAAGGAATCAGAGAGTCGCTGGACGTCAAACTCAGGCCTCACATTCTAATCAGAACCAAGCCTCCGAAGGAAATAGCGAAGGATACCCAATAGGAAACGTGTGCCCTGCCGTCAGGGAGGAGGGGAATGTTCTCTCACGAGGATTCGTGAGGCGGATCCCGCAAATTCCCAACCTGACCCGTAGCTGTTGGAAGGAGGGCCTGGTTCTCCATTTTTGTCGTATGGTCGTAAAGAAAACAGGAGACCAGATGGCCGTCCCCGAGATTCACCCAAGAGGGCACTGCCGCACACCTTTCGAAGGCAGCCGGGCAGACTATGCGGTACCGACAGCCAGTAGGCGCGGGTCTGTGCTCTGAGATCACGGTCTCCTGCAGCCCGACTTGCTTGAGGGTGAGGACGTGTGAAATCAGGCTTTGGGTGTATGGGTGCTTCGGTTCAGTGTCGACCGTCCGGGTGTCTCCCACCTCAACTAGCCTACCGTAGAACAGGACACCTAGCCTGTGACTAACGTACTTGATTACATTGATGTCATGGGTGATGAAAAGATACGACATGTTGAGCTCTGACTTGAGCTTCTTGAGAGTATTCAGGACTTGGGCCTGAATTGAAACATCGAGCGCGCTCGTCGGCTCGTCCAACACGAGGAGTTTCTTTGGCACCACGAGAGCTCTAGCCAGACTGATCCTCTGCCTCTGGCCTCCGCTCAACTCCCTTGGACGGCGGGGGAGAAGGTCCTTTGTGACTCCAACGAGTTTGGTTATGAAGCTGATTCTTTCGTCGTATTCCTTCTTGGGTATTGACTTCGCTGCGATGAGTGCCTCCGTAATTACTTCCTTGACTGTAAGAGATGGATTTAGAGATCTGACAGGATCTTGGAAGACTATTCCTACGTTCTGTCTCAAGAAGGCGATGTCTTTCCTATTCTTGTAATCTATCTCTCTTCCCAAGAATTTGACCGTCCCGGATGTCGGCCTGTACAGAGCAACCAAGACTTTGGCCAAGGTGGATTTTCCCGAGCCTGTCTCGCCCGTGAGCCCGAAGGTCTCGTTCTCTCCGATAGTGAGCGAGACGTCGTCCAATGCCTTCAAAGAAGGACCGCTGCGAAAGAGGCCTTCTCTTCTCTTAGACCTGAAGGCCACTGTGAGGTGCTCTACCTCAACTAAATCTCCCAAGTTCCTTGTCCACCCTCCAACAGGCCGCGTGCCTCCCCCCGAGAATCTCCTCAAGTTCTGGCTCCGTTTCCTTACAGACGTCCTTTGCGTACGGACACCTAGGGTTGAACTTGCACCCGTTCGGGAGATTCCTGAGGTCTGGGGGCTCTCCCAGCTGAACTGACAAAGGCGGTGCGTCCTCGAATCCCTGGGGCACGGATGCGACCAGGGTGCTTGTGTAGGGGTGCAGGGGTCCCTGAAGGACACTGCGCGTTTCCCCGGCTTCCATCACTCGCCCTGCGTACATGATGTAGATTCTGTCGCAGATCTGAGAGGCGATGGTCAGGTCGTGTGTTATGTACAAGAGTGTCTCGCCCGCCTTCCTCTGTGCGCTGAACATTCCAAGAATCCTGTTTTGGACGTAGGCGTCGAGGCCTGTGGTAGGCTCATCAGAGATCATCAGTCTCGGTTTTTCAATTGTTGAAATCGAAATGGCCACCCTCTGCCTCATTCCGCCTGAAAGTTCGTGGGGGTACCGTTCCAGGACCTCTTCCGGCTTGTCGATGCACAGAGTCCTCAGTAGATCGGTAATCAGTTTCTTCGTTTCTCCCTCTGTTTCCTGGGCTACTGGAGGGTCTTGCCTTTTCCGCTGAACCTTCAGGGACTCGGCGATTTGAGTCTCGACCGTATACACCGGATTGAGGGAATCGAGTGGTTCCTGGAAGACCATGTTTATCCCGGTGCCGTGTATTTTCTCCATTTCTGCTGACTTCAGTTTTAGTAGGTCCCTGCCTTCGAAGGTTATACTTCCTCTGACTATGTTAGCAGGTGGCGAATCCAAGAGTCCGAGGATTGCCATGCCCAATGTAGTCTTGCCGGAGCCACTCTCGCCTACGATGCCGACGACCTCGCCCCTCTTCGCCGTCAAAGAGACCCCGTTCAGGATTCTCACTCTGCCGTCAACAGATGCGAAATCGATAGTCAGGTCTTTGATCTCAAGCACTACATCACCACCCTCCCCGCGAGTGCGGGCAACGCTAGTTGGCGGGGCACCTACAGCGGCGGCCAGAGTCTGGCGAGTGTCGGTTTCGCCATGATTATCGATGGCCAAGGCCGGAACCTTCAGATTTTTTCCTTCTTGTAGTCATATTAACCCTTTCTTGAGGAGCCGATTAGGGAACGTACGGTGAAACCACTGAGCGAACACGGCTAAATCCAGCCTTCACTTCATGAAACTCGCGATGGACTGCGGCGTCGTCTGCCCATGCGGGGAGCAAAACAATAGGAGTGGCCGATATTCATCGGAGAATGCGGCGCTGTTCTACTTTGCGACGATGTTGGGGAAGTTGGAAGTGTGGAAGCTGAGTCGATACTTTCCGCTAGCGCCGACGTAGATTGCGCCCTCGTTCTTCAGGGATCGCAGCGCTCTAGCAAAGTCGGCCTTCGTTATTCCTAGCTCAGGAGCGATATCGTTCCTCCCCTCTCTTACGAGTCCAACCGCAACTGCGTTCAGAATTCTCGCCTCTGGAGGAGAGTCTTCGTATGGCACTGCGAGTGGAATCAGGCCGAAGGGAGCAGCAAATGTTCTATCAGGCTCTGAATTTGGAAGCGGAGTTTGACTCTCTGGCTCCAACTGCTTCAAGCGGTACTTCCTACCGCCTTGGAATGCCAATATGTTGAAAAATCCGCCTTGCGTTCCGCTTTTAAAGATTTCCAGCGTTATCGGAGATTTCTCTACCAACGCGAAAGTATGACTTTCTTGTCCGTGAAGAAGTCCACCGTGTCTGCCTGGGGGTGCAGGACGCCGAAGAAGGAATCTTTCATCCCTCCAAATGGATAGAAGGCAGACGGTGCCGCGACGCCGATATTGATTCCTATGTTGCCCGCGTTTGCCAGTCGTCTGAACTCGCGCGCAGCCCTGCCCGATGACGTGAATATGCTAGCCATGTTTCCATAATTCGTGCCGCGGTTGACCAATTCCAAGGCGTCCTCAAGAGTCTCCACGTGCAGAACGCTCGCCAACGGACCGAATACCTCGTCCCGGGCTATGCTCATTGAGGGGGAAACGTCGTCGAATATTGTGCTCCCAAGGTAGAACCCTTCAGGGTACTGATCGACAGCGGCGTGCCGCCCATCGACTAGGAGCTTCCCGCCTTCGTCTATCCCTTTCTGGACGTACGACCGCACCCGATCTTCTGCAGCCTTTGTTACCATCGGTCCCATATCCGTGGTAGGCGACAGGCCATTTCCTACTCGAAGTGAAGACGATGCCTTGGAGAACTTGTTGAGCAATTCTTTGTCACCGCGGACGGAGACGAGATTTGCGCCAGCGAGACACCTCTGACCCGTGTTGCCAAAAAACGAGGAGACGATTGACGGGATTGAGCGGCTCAAATCTGCATCGGGCATTACCACGATGTTGTTCTTGGCACCGCCGTTTACTATCGCCCGCTTCCCGTTCTCTCCTGCGAGTCTGTAGACGTGACGCGCCACGGCCGTTGACCCAACGAATGTCACACCCTTCGTAGCTGGGAGGCCAATCAGGGTTTCAACAACCTCGGAGCCCCCGTGCACAAGGTTGAGGACCCCAGGGGGCAACTTCACCTCCTCATGGAGCAGTTCGGCGACCTTCTGCATTGGCACCGGGGTGATTTCGCTTGGCTTGACGACTACGGTATCCCCGAGCACCAGGGCGTATGGCAAGAACCAGAAGGGAATCATGATGGGGAAGTTGAATGGACAGACAATGGCGAAGACGCCCAGAGGCTCCCTAACCATGAGCTCGTCTATTCCCGGCGAAATCTCGTCTAGGCTCGTCCCCTTGGCAAGCGTGTACGCGATCGAAATCGCGGACTCGACGTTCTCGATCGTCCGTTTGACATCCCCTCGGCTCTCTTCAAGCGTCTTGCCGTGGTTCTCCGTGTTCAGAGTCGCAAGCTCCTGGGCGTGATTCTCGAGCACTTCTTTCATCCTGAACACGAACTGTATTCTGTCGGTTATCGGCATCGAGCTCCACGAGGCAAACGCGCCGTCAGCGGCGCTGACAGCCTGGGAGACCTCGTCCTTGGTCGAGAATGGGACTGCGGCCATGATTCGTCCTTCGGCGGGGTTGAAAGCTGGGTGCAAGTCCTGAGACTCGGACTCGCACCATTTCCCACCTATGAGTAGTCGCAGTCTGCCTGGGCTTTGGGCGGAAGCCACCCTGGTTGGCATTTGGGAGGTCAACCACCTCGGCCAAAGGTCGCGCAATAAGAGCGTTAATACTCATAGGTAAGGTTTCGGTTGCGAGCTGAAGCTCTTCCTGGCAGCACACGACATCAGGCCAGGAGAACATTCAGTTCTGAAGCCGGAGTGGCGAGCAAAGCGGTATAAGCCTTCACCATGCTCAGTTGCCGCCATGAGTGAAGCCTTCTATGCCCTCGACCACCGCTATGTCCTCGACTGCCTTCCACCTCGCGAGAAGATAGTCGTCGCTCGCGCCCAAGGAGTTAAGATTGAGGATGCCAGCGGCAGGGTATACACCGACCTCTTCTCGGGGATAAGCACCAACAATCTCGGTCACTGCCACCCTGAGGTTGTCGAGGCGATAGCGAGTCAATCGAAGAAGTTCATGCATGTGTCGGCTTACTATTACCACGAACTGGAAGCGACTCTCGCCGAGAGGCTCTCGTCTCTCGCCCCCGGAGAGCCATTCAAGACGTTCTTCTGCAACAGTGGGACCGAAGCGGTTGACGGCTCAGTAAAAATTAGCAAGCTGTACGCCAGTTCGCGAGGGAAGAGTGGGGCCACAGTTGTCGCCCTAAAGGGCTCGTTCCATGGTAGGCTTTCCTTGACGCTCACACTTACAGGTCAGAAGAAGTTCAAGGCCAACCTGGGAAACTACGCGAACTATCCGGGTATCGTCCACACGCTGTCGCCATACTACTACAGGTATGGCGAAGGCGTCTCTGAGAAGGAGTTCGGCAGGCGCTGCGCAGACGAAATCAGAGATGTGATAGAAAACTATGCGGCGGGCGATGTCGCCGCGGTCGTTGTTGAACCGATACTTGGGGAGGGCGGAATAATAGTGCCGCCTGACACCTTTCTGCCCCGAGTCGCGACAATCTGCAAAGAGGAAGGCGTCCCTCTTGTGGTCGACGAGGTCCAGACGGGATTTGGAAGGACAGGGAGAGTCTTCGCATGCCAACACTGGTCGGTGAACCCCGACGTGATGGCACTGGCAAAGGCTCTCGGCGGGGGCCTGCCGTTGGGAGCCATCATGGTCTCTGAGGGAATCTCCAAGGCAATCCAACCAGGCGACCATTTCAACACGTTCTTCGCGAATCCGGTGTGCTGCGCAGCAGCCCTGGCCGCCATATCCGTTCTGCAGAGGGAGAATCTAGCAGAGAGGGCATCCAAGATTGGTGGCGAGATGCTGAAAAGGCTGGGAGAAGCTCAGGAAAAAATCCCCGGCGTAGGAGATGTGAGGGGCAAGGGTCTCATGATTGGGATTGAACTGGTCAAGAATCGCAGCACCAAGAAGCCTGCACCGGAGATGGCGCAGGAAGTCAAGAAGGAGATGTTGAGGAAGGGGTACATCGTGGGAGTCGGGGGCATATTCAAGAATGTGGTTAGGCTTCAGCCTCCGTTGATTATCCCCGAGGACGATGCTGAGAAGGCGACGTCAGAACTCATCAATTCAATGACTCGGGCCTCGGCGAGCCGGTGACGTCTGATTCGCGACTAGCGTGGCGGGAACACTCCGGTCGCGGAATTGGCTGTCAGGCCTGGTCTGACTTCAGATTCCGAGGTTCAGACTGACGAGTTTCTGTTCAGTCATTTCGAGCATGGTGTCTCTGACCCCTTCCCTTCCGAAGCCAGTCCTTCTTCGACCGCCGAAGGGGAGCGCGTCCCACCTGAGCCTGGTCGAGTCGTTGACAATCACGGAGCCAGCGTGTATCCTCTTGGCGAGATTCAGGGCCATTTTGTAGTCCTTCGTGTGGATGGCGGCCTGTAGGCCGTACTCCGATGCGTTGGCCATCGTCAGCGCCTCTTCCGGAGTCTCGAAAGTCGAGATTGGAGCGATAGGTCCGAAGACCTCCTCCTTCATGACTGCGACGTCGGTTGTAATGTCGCTGACGACCGTCGGCTCGAAATAGCTCCCCGGTCGGTCGAGTCTCTTCCCTCCGATGAGAATCTTCCCCCCTTTTGCGACAGCGTCGTCGACGAACTTCGCCATTTCATCGACCGCAGACTGGCTTATCACCGGCCCCACGTCAGTCGCTTCGAGCAGGGGATCGTCCACCTTGAGCTTGGAAGTGAGGTCGACGAATCCGCGGATGAACCTGTCAGAAACTCCGCTCTGGATGAAGAACCGCTTGCTTGAGTTGCAGTTCTGACCCGCGTAGTCGAACCTTCCCTTGACCGCTATCTTTGTCGCCTTTTCCAGGTCTGCGTCGTCGAACACGAGCACGGGGTCAGACCCGCCGAGTTCCATTATCGATCGCTTTGCGTGCATGGCTGCTTCAGAAGCGACGTGAAGGCCGACCTCGGTCGAACCGGTGAAGGTGACCAAGTCAACGTCTGGATGCTCGACGAGGGAGTCGCCGATGTCTGCGCTCCGTCCCGTTACGAGGTTGACGCACCCCGGCGGGAGACCGGCGTCCGACAGTAGCGCCGTCATCTTCGCCGCGGACAGGGGCGTCTGGATGCTTGGCTTGACGACCAAGGTGTTCCCTACCGCCAGGGCCGGGGCGACCTTGTGAGCGAAGGAGTTCACCGGGAAGTTGAACGGCAGAATCGCCGCTACCACGCCTACGGGTTCACGCGTGGTGAAGACCATTCGATCCTGGTTCCCTGCAGGGTATTCGTATGCGTCAACGCGGTGGACCTTTCCTTCAAGCATCCGCGTGGCCTCCTGGGCCGCAGAAGTGAAGACACCTGCAGCACGGATGACCTCAACCCTGCTGTCCCTGATAGGCTTCCCCGCTTCTGTCGCGAGGGTCACTGCGAAGTCCTCCCCTCCCTCCTTCAGCAGGGCGGCGGCTTTGAGCAGAATCGTGCTGCGCTTGTTCAATGGAGTCACTGACCAATCGTCGAAGGCCAGTCTGGCGGCTTCAACGGCCCCCTTCACGTCGTCCTTTGTCCCCTTGCTGATCTTGTCGACCACCTTCCCAGAACCCGGGCTGACGAGGGGGACCGTCTCCGCCTTCTCGACTTTCTTTCCGTTTATCACGAGACCGACTGTCATTGAGTTGGCGGCCCATGGGGGTGTTAATACGGTAATCGAGGAAAGCGCTTTCGCTAGAGCGAGTCGGTTTCCATGCCACCTTAGGGACTGCCGAAGATTCCCGAACCTAATTCAGGACGGTTTGTTCGAAGACTTCCAGTCCTTTCTCCAGGAGCGGCTCTTCGATTGTCAGGGGGGCCATGAACCTGAGGACGTTCCCGTAATGCCCGCAGGTGTGCATGAGGAGACCGCTCTCGAAAAGGCGCCTCCGGAACTCCACAGCCAGCTTCTTGGAGGGCACTCTAGCCTGCTTAGATTCGACGATTTCGTTTCCTATCATGAATCCGACCCCTCGGACGTCTCCGATGTTGCTTGATTTGGAGGCCGTTTTCTCGAACTCTGCTTTGGCTTTGAGGCCGAGCCTAGCGGCCCGCTCTGGTATCTTGTTGGCAGCCATGTAGTCGATGGAGGCCGAACCGGCGGCCATGGCCAGCACGTTTCCTCTGTAGGTCCCGAGATGGAATCCGTCACTCAGTGCCTTGTCATACTCCGCCTTGTAGGCAACGAGTGACAGCGGGATTCCGGCGCCGACCGACTTCGACACGCACATTATGTCAGGGGTCGTCCCGGTTAGCTCGCACCCCCAGAACTTCCCCGTTCTTCCGAACCCCGTTTGAACCTCGTCTATGATCAGCGGGGCCTGCGCCCTGTTTGCAATCTCTCTCAGCCCAGGCAGGAAGTCGCTTGGAGGAGGGATGTACCCACCTTCGCCCTCTACCGGCTCGACGATGATGCCGGCGAGGTCGTCGAGGCCTGAGTGTTCGTCCTCGATAAGATGCTCGAGATACCTCAGAACCACCTTCCCCTCATCTCCCTTCTTCTCAACGGGGAGTGGAAAGCGGTAGGAATAGGGGTAGGGGAGCCTGAAGACACCTTGCCTTGGCACTCCCGCGTACTCGAGGTAGTGGCGGGAGGAAGTGAGGCTCACTGCGCCCTGGTGCACCCCGTGGTAGGATCCTTCGAAGGCAACTATCGTCCTCCTGTTGGTGACCCTCCTCGCAATGGCTACGGCCGTCTCGCAGGCGTCGGCGCCCGTGACTGTCGTCATAATCTTGGCGTCGCCCTTCAAACCTCCGGGAAGGACCGAGTGCATCCTTTCCAGGAAACCAATCCTGGTCTCGGTGGGGATCTCGAGCGCATGCCAAATCTTGTCCAGCTGGGCACTTACCGCCTTGGCTATCACAGGGTTGCGATGCCCAAGGTTGAGAACACTGATCCCGCTGACCCAATCGATGTATAGGTTCCCGTCAACGTCCTTGACTGTTGCGTTCTCCGCCGAGTCGATCGCGAAGGGGAACGCCTTGCTGTACACAACGGCTCTTGTCTCGAGCTCTTCCTGCTTCCCGAGAAGCTCCTTCGACCTGGGACCAGGAGGCTTCACAACGATATGCGGCGCCATCATCGCGTGTGCTTGTACCAACTCACAACACTAGCGAAGGAGGCGTTCCAGCGCTTATTAACGTGCGGAGGCCTTTCTTGACTTTGGCAATAGAGGAATCTTAGAAAGGTTCCAATTTTCCGTGCGCAGGGGCCGGTTCGGGAAAGCGCGTATAACGTTGACAAGAGGGGGCCCATTGAGCGAAATGAAGACTCTCGTCTTAGGAGCGTCGGGCCAGATTGGGGCGTATACCGTCCAAGACTTGGTGGAATTTTCCAAGGCCGAAGTCGTAGCCTCGAGTCGGAAACTTGGGAACGTCAAGAAGGCGGTGGATGACCTTCACCTCGGGGATAAGGTCCAAGTCATGGAATTGGACGCGAGCGATACGGACTCCGTGGCGAAAGTCGCGAAATCAGAAAAGGTCGACACTGTCGTCAACTGCGCGTGGTACCAGACCAACATAGCTGTCATGAAGGCCTGCCTCAGGGCAGGAGCCCACTACACGGACCTGGGTGGTTTCTTTGACACCTGCCTCAAACAGCTGGAGTTCGACAAGGAATGGAAGAAGGCGGGGATAAACGCGACCATAGGACTTGGGAGCACGCCTGGTCTGACAAACGTCGCTGGCGCGGCCGGAGCATCGAAGCTCGACAAGGTGGACACCATCAACATCTACTGCTCCTGGGGCAACACCTTGCCAGTGAAGGAACCGGGCTGGCCAGGCTACTCCATCCGGACGGTGATGGACGAGTTCACGCAGGAGCCTGTCATGTGGCTCGACGGGAAGCACGTCAAGCAGTCTGTTCTTTCCGGGGAGACGACGGTTACGATGCAAGATCCAATCGGCAAGGTCACCGCATACTATGTGAAACACTCCGAGCCCGCGACCCTCGGAAGGTACGTCGGCAAGGGATGTCGGAATGTGACATTCCGCATCGGGTTCCCAAGCACGGACTTCGCTACCTTCATGACTCTGAGGGGCCTTGGATTTGCCGAGACTGAAGGGATTGCGTTCGGCAACCAGAAGGTATCACCTCTCGACTACCTGACGAGGATGTACCAGGGAGCCATATCCAAGTCAAGACATGACGCTCCGCCGAAGGAGGAGTACGAGTATGACGCCTTCAGAATCGATGTTTTCGGGGCCCTGAAGGGAACCCCTGCGACGGTCACCTACCACATAATGACGTGGAATGACCCGAAGAGGGGTATACCCTCAGCCAGGGACACTTCGGTGCCCCCGGCAGTAGTTTCATACTGGCAGGGAACAGGGAAAATCAAGGAACCGGGAGTCTTCCCGCCGGAAGCAACAGTTGACCCCGAGCCCTTCTTCGTCGAGATGGGTAAGAGGAAAATCAGGGTGGAGGAGCACTTCACCAAGACAAGGAAGTTCTACTGAAGTCAGCGAACCGTTGCGAGTCTAGATGGCCTCCACCATCTCCATGGAGACCTCAGACCTAAGGAGCTCTTTCACGACGGTCTTGAAGACCTCCAAGTGGTTTTCTATATCATCTCTTGTGTGCTGCACTGACACGGTCCATTGTTCGTCTGGTCCTGTGGCCATGGGGATGAATCCGCGGTTCAGCATCGCCGTGTAGTAAGTCCACCAGGTACCCACGTTCACGTCGAGAAAGCTCCTCCAGTCTGTGACCTCATGGTCTGTGAAGTGCATGGTGCCGCTGACCCCGATGGCTTGGACCCTCGCCTTGAGCCTCGCGTCTTCGATGATGTCCGTGTATCCGTGAGCCAGTACTTCACCCAGCTTGGCTGCTTGGGCCAGGTTCTCCTTGGTCAGGATCTCAGTGAGCGTCACCAGACTGGCCCTTACCGCCACGGGGTTCGAATTGAAAGTCCCTGCGTGAGCTACGACACCTGGCACGATGGCGTCCATGACCTTCTCCTTCCCGCCTAGTACGGAGAGCGGATACCCTCCTCCTATCGCCTTTCCCATCGTCTTGAGGTCTGGCGCGACGCCGAACTCCCCTTCGACACCGTGGTAGAACTTCCCGCACGTTTTCACTTCGTCGAAGATGAGGACGGCTCCTGTCTCATCGCAGAGGCGACGCAGGGCCTGCAAGAACCCCCGCTTCGGTGGAACGAAGCCCATGTTCATCGGGATGGGTTCCAGGATGACCCCAGCAAGGTTGTCCCTGTCCTTGCCTATGGCCTTCTCTACTGATTCGAGGTTGTTGAACTGCGCCACGATTGTGTTCTGGAGTATCTCTTCAAGCATCCCCTGTGATGAGGGGACGATGTTAGGGACGGTCGAGTTCCCGGTCTTCGCAAGAGATGGCTTGACGTTTACCATGAGGGTGTCGTGAGAGCCGTGGTAGCACCCCTCGAACTTCAGAATCTTCTTCCTCTTCGTGAACGCGCGTGCAAGCCTTACGGCGTGCATGGTAGATTCGAGTCCTGTCGATGACAACTTGACCTTGTCCACCATGAATCTTTGGCAGATGGTCTTCGCCAGGGCGGCGACGTCTTCTCCCTCGAATCCGAATATTGTCCCGTTCCCGACCTGATCTCGTATCGCTTTGACAAGGATTGGGTGCGAGTGGCCGATTCCAAGCGCACCGAATGCCATGTTGAAGTCTACATACTCATTCCCGTCGACGTCCCAGAGCCTGGATCCCTGACCCTTGGCGAAGTAGAGCGGGTAAGGATCGAGATACCTGTAGTTGCTGTTCACTCCGTAGGGCATCCACTTGCTGGCCTCCTCGAACATCTTCGAGGAACGCCTCGTCCTTTTCCTCATCGCTTCTGCTTCCTTCTCTCCGATATTCTCCACTGTTCCACCGCCTACGATTGCCAGCATAATGTCGTATAAACGCCCTTTCCCTTTTTCTGTCGGAGCAGGTCCTCGACCTGCAGCAACATCGATGGCCTTACAGGTTTGGGAAAAATTGCGAGTTAGTTGTTTAGGGACAGACGCTATAAATGACAAACTAAGCAGAATGTGTTTGCAGGTCCCTATTGTTGGCGTCGGGAACCGAAGACAAAACAGCCAAACCGACGGTATTCGTACGAGAGGCAACGGGACTGGTGCGCGAGGTGGGCGCGTGGTCCTCGTTCATGGCAGTGTTCTTCCTGGTAACTGGCGGCGTTGTTGTACTATTGCTGGGCACCATGTACACGGCGCCGGGCGCAAACTGGCCGTTAGCCATGTTCGTGGCATTCTTGCCTTCGCTCCTTGCGGGGGGAATGTTCACCATCATAGGCTCGTCCCTGCCACGGGCGGGTGCTGACTACGTATTCACGACTAGAGCGACAAGATCGATAATCGGCTTCGTCAATTATTGGGGGCTCAACATTGCGTTCATCCTGAACATTGGCATATTCGCCTACTACGGTTCGTCATACCTCGGGTACTTCCTTTCTGGATTGGGCGCCTTCTATAACAACACAAACCTCGCGAACCAGGGTGCATCCCTTGTCGGCCCCACTCCGACCTTTGTCATAGCCGTCCTAATCATTCTCGTCTTCGGCGCGATGTCCGTCATGCGCCCCAAGAATGTCTGGAGGATAATTTTCTGGGTTGGAGTCATCGCGATGGTTACGACGCTAATAATGTTCGTGTCAATGGCAGGAATCACGTCTGATTCCTTCCAGACTTCGTATAACTCGTTCATGGCGAACTCCACCGCGTACACATCAGTGATTACACAGGGCGGAATCAGCATGCCGGCTGCTGGGCTCGCGGCGACGGCCGCAGCACTTCCGTTCGCTTGGTTCTCCTACACATGGTACAATCTCTCCCTCGGATGGACCGGGGAGCTCAAGAACGTCAAGAGGTCTCTCCCTATAACAATCATTGTCGCTCTTGTTGCCATCGCGATATATTACATACTCTTCAGCTTCCTGATGGTCAGGGCCTTCGGCCAGAATTTCCTGAATAACTGGAGCTCGTTAACAGCAGTAGGAACGCCCCCAATCGCCGGAGTGGGCAATTTCATTCCATTCTTTATCCTCATAGCGTACAAGGCACCCTGGCTCTATGTCGCCGCCTTTCTCGCGCTATGGATACCGACCGTCTTCGAGTTTCCCGCAGTAATAATCTCTCAAACCAGATATCTCTTCGCCTGGGCCTTCGACAGAATCCTCCCCGACAGATTCGCATCGGTGAGTGACAGATTCCACACCCCCATATTCGCTACAGTGCTGGTGCTCATTGGTGGCATAATCGGGTCGGCCCTCATGGCTACACTTGGCGCCAGCTCGACTGAGTTTGCCACGCTCACTTTCGCGATATTCTCCTTCGGCTTCATAATACCAGCGATAGCTGCCGTACTGTTCCCCTACGTGAGGCGGGACATGTTTGAAGCGAACTTCAGCACCAAGAAGTTCGGACTGCCGCTCCTGAGCTGGCTTGGAGTGGGGACGGCAGTCTACCTGATCTATTCGACCTATCTTGCTCACACGTCGGGGAGCCTGCCTCTTGACAACTTAGCGGCCTGGGTTTTCGGGACGATTTACATCCTTGGCATCGTTGTCTATGTTGTGAGCTATTTCTGGAACAGGAGAAGAGGGCTCCCTCTCAGCCTGGTCTTCAAAGAAATACCCCCAGAGTAGGCCGCGGCTTCGAAAAGTTCTATCCCGATGTCAGGACGTATGACTTTACTCTCTCTCCATCTAGTTCGCACAGGAGCCCTCTCAGAATCCCTGAGTTGTACTCACTCCCAGGGTTAAAACAGAGGGTTCTGCCAATTTTCACCACTCCTCTCGCCTCGTGAATGTGGCCGTGGATTCCCGCCAAGGGCTGGTACTTTTCGATACTGTTTCGTACGGCTGTGCTCCCCGCCGAGGTCATGAGAATCTGCCCGCCCGAGACGACCGGTTTGAATGTCGCGTCGAGCATTGGGGCCTGGTCAATGATTGTGCTGATGGGGGGAACGTGGAGGTTGAAGACGGCCTTCTTCATGTCTTTCACCTGCCCTGCCATCTTCTCTATTTTCCCCGTTAGGACGTCCTCGTCTACTTCCCTCGGGCTCTTCCATGGGGTGTGGTTCGTGTGTCCCATGGTGATCATTTGGTGCTCTTTGTCCAAGTCAACGACCTTCTCCTCGGGATTGATCACATAGTCCCCTGAGTCGAGCGCTTCGTCGATGGCATATGAGTCGTCGTTCCCGGGAGAGATGTAGCAAGTAATGCCTGTTCCTCTAAGCCTCTCGTCTGCGAGTTCTATCCAACGCTGGACGCTCTCCTTCATCACTCGTTCGAAGAGCCTGTCTACCTTTGCCCTGTCGGCTTGTAGCTCCTCCATCTCCTTAGAATCCGTCATGTGCGGGTAGTAACCCGAGTCTCGTACTTTCTTCAGCATCTTGTCCGTTTCTTCCTGAGACTTCAAGGTGATCTCTTCCCCTCCATAGTTGCAAACGGTGGTGCGGTCAGCCTGCAGCACGAAGGGGACTATCATTTTCCCGGTGATATCTCCGCCAAGCACAAGGACGTTTACCCCGTAGAACTTCCCTGCGTTGACGAACTTGCGGAAGCATCTCTCAGAGCCGTGCACGTCGGTGACAAAGTACACTCTCGTGCTCGCCATGGCGCTATTTCCTGCTTTGCTGCTGATTATTAGCGCGTGTCCCTAACAATGTTTCAGGTCTTGTCTTGGGCGCCTTCGCTAACCATCCGTGAGTCGATGACCTCTTTGTCTGCCTCGGGGAGCTCGTACCATTTCACCTTCTCACCTATTCTGGCCCTCATTTTCCATCTGAAATCCTTGGGTTTGTCTTCGATCATTGTTCTGAGCTTGTTGACTCGGCTCCTGACGGAGGCTTTGGCATCATCCCCTAGGGTGAGATCATTCAGTTTTGCCAGGAGCCTGTCGAGGTTCATTGTGAACGTCTTGTAGACGCCCCAGTCGCTGGCGCACAGATTCGCGATGTAGGCGCCGTTAATCATTTGGCTATCGGCGGTCCCTACGTCGTAGTCGGCGAAGAGGCAGACAGCGTCCTTCAGGTCCTTTTCGTTCACGTCGATTATCTGGATTTTTGTGATGAGCATGTCTGCTAGGGGGATTGTCTTGGTGTCGACCTCCAGCCTGTCCCTGAAATTGAAGCTGTGACACATTTCGAAGACGTCGAGGAACACGTCCACGCGCCTCTGGTTGGCCATATCGTTGAAGATCAGTCTCCTGTAGCCTTGGATGGCGTTGAACTTGTCTCTCGGGACGTAGTCGAGCGTGACGAAGAGCTGTTTGATTTCCTTAGATTGTTTTGCGTGCCCCATGAAATCTACGTCGACATACTTCCTTTGCAAGGGAGGGTTCTTGGCTGACGGACATCGGAACCAGAAGGAGACGCCTCCGAAGAGCCGAAGCACCACTCCGCTGGCATCGGCCGCATCTATGACCCGAGCTGCTTCCTCCACGGGGCTCTGGAGAGGAGGCATTGAACATCGCCTAGGTGCTCCCCTTTTATCCTTTGATGGACGCAGGCTCATGCAGGACGAAGAACCGCCGTAGAGCCGCCAATGTTTTACTAGCCCGTGGGTGGGCCAATGCTCGATGGCTGAGCAACAGCGTGATGCAGAGAGAGACACCCTTCGCATCTACGGGATGTCCTTCGATTTTCCCAAATCTCAGAAACTAGAATTCGACCCGAAGTTCACTCGGGAAGAGGGGAGCGTGGCCCTGAAGTCACCGACGAAGTCCGTCGTTTTCGTCACCTGGGGAGAGCTCCAAAAAATCGCCAAGAAGCTGCCCACGCCGAGGGAACATTCGAGGTACAGCATGGAAAGAGCCGCAAGGAGCGCCCGGGGGAGGTTGAACCAGGTCGAGCAAAGAGATGTACGGATAAACGGACACCCTGCGGCCTACAGCAGAGCCGAGATCGAGATGCCGCGGGGGCTGCTCGGCCCGCAGAGGTCCAACCAAGAGGTAGTATCGATGCATTTTCACTGTGACATGACGTCCCGGTACTTCGTAATCTACACCAGCTCTGACTGGGGAGGTCATAGCGCGCAGGGGCGAGATGAAGTGTTCCGGGTCGTGACCGAGTCCTTCAGGTGCCATTGACCTAATCAGGTGCTGTGGCGGCCAGGTAAGACCTAGGTAGTGCACGCTCGGACCTCCTACCGTCATGTCCGTCAGACAGATGAAGGTGGGAGACCAGCAGAACTTCGTCTACCTGCTCGTCGACGAGCCTAGTGGCGAAGCGATTGTGATCGACTCGGGCTGGGAGATTGACCCGATTGTATCTGCTGTCAGAGCCGAGAAGCTCGACGTGAAGTACGCCGTCGGCACCCACCATCACTCTGATCACACAGCTACCCTATGGCAACTGGGTAGGTTGTTTGATGCCAAAATCGTGGCTCACAGAAGTTCACCCGCCCCGCACGATCTTGACGTCGATGATGGCGATACCTTGAGAATTGGCGGGTTGGGGGTGAAGATCCTGCACACACCAGGCCACACCGAAGACAGCATCTGCCTGTACGACGGGAAGCACTTGTTTACGGGAGACGCGTTGTTGATAGGGGGCTGTGGGAGGACAGACCTCCAAGGAGGCTCGCCGAAGCGGATGTTCCGGAGTCTGCATTCAGTGATTCTCAATCTGCCCCCGGAGACCATAGTTTACCCAGGGCATGATTCTGGGGAGGTTTCGTCCAGAAAGCTGTCCGCCGAGGCGAGAGTGAACCCCGCACTTTTGGCCAAGAGCTACGGAGAGTTCCGTCGCACTCTCCGAAGGTGATTGCAACCTTCACCCAAGGAAGAATGGTTAATACGAAGCCGTGAAGTATTGGGAATTTGGTAGTTGTACATGGAAGTCGCTCAAAGCCTGAGCGCTGTGGAGAATCCCCACCGTGTTCAGCGCAAGAGAACCAGAGGGTGGAAGATGCCTGAGAACACCGTCTACGTGGGTCGCCCGAGTGTGTGGGCGAATCCCTTCCTTTCAGACCGCACCAGGGTCCACTCCCCGAAGGTCCTGCAAGGCGTCATGGACGTCTACCGATTGCACATTCAGCACCTGATAGAACAGGACTCCGATTTCTTGGAGCCCCTGAGAGGAAAGAACTTGGCATGTTGGTGTCCGTTGACCAATCCAAAATGGGAGAAAGTTTACTGCCACGCGGACGTCCTTCTCGAAATGGCGAATGAGTGAGAAGACTCGGTCTTACGAAACTGAATGAATACGGCTCTGATCGGCGATTTAGACAGAAGTGTTTTGAAGCGAGATAGATTGTCTGTGGGCATTGGCGTGGTCAACGGAAGCGCAACCCCTTATTTCACTCCCTTGAGCTCTTCGTCGTATCTCCTCGTTCTAGCTCTGGCTGTGACAGCCGTGATTGCTGTGGTAGTGATTTACTTCGCCACGAGGCGCCTGCAGAGAACCTTCTTCGACAAAGGTCAGCCAAAGACCCGATGAGGAAATGTTGAGGATGGACCCGCTTGGTTGACGTGATACTCCTCCTGAAGCTTCTCTTGGTTCCGACGCTGATCCTCATCGCGAGCTTGGTGGGGAATCGATGGGGTCCGGCTGTGAGCGGCTGGCTCGTGAGCCTTCCGTTTACATCTGCTCCCGTGGTTTTCTTCCTCGCCGTTGAGCAAGGAGACGGCTTCGCGTCAAACGCGTCTGTGGGGGTGATCCTAGGACTGGCCTCGATCACTCTCTTTGCCTTCGCTTATTGTTGGCTGGCGCTGCGGCGGAAGGGCCCGGGATGGCCCTATCCTGTGCTACTCGGATCAGGTGCCTTCTTTCTCCTGACGTTTGTCTTCGTGGATGTCTCCGTGCCGTCTATAGCTGCTTTCATCGGTGTCGTGGTGTTCCTGCTTATTGCATACCGATGGCTGCCAAGGGCGCCAGGTACTGTGGGCTCGAACCTATTTGTGGCCAGGTGGGAAATTGCATTCAGGATGGTTGCTGCCACGGTGCTCGTGCTCCTCATAACTCAGGCCTCCACGATTCTCGGCCCCCGGTTGAGTGGGCTTCTGACCCCCTTTCCGGTTTATGTTAGCGTGTTGGCGTCATCGACATATCGCCTGCAGGGTTCGGCATCTGCGGCACAACTTGTCCGAGGTGCTACGCTTGGACTGTTCACACCCGCTGTCTTCTTCCTAGTGGTAAGCACAACGATCGTGTGGCTGGGTATCGGACCTGCCTTCGGGATAGCCATAGCCGTGACCCCGCTGGTGCACGCACTAACATACAGACTGATCAGACTCTCTCCGTAGACCCGGGAGTGCCTTCGACGTACTTGGCAAAGGAACTGAGTTCCTCCATGGCTGAAGACTCCGCCTCAGGCTTACCTCGTGTCTTGAAGACCCAAGACCAGCGTCCCTTCAGCTCCACGTCCAATGATGCCGTTATTCTAGTCCCCTCGGGCACTTCGTCGAACCTGACGACGCTCCTGGTCCGGGAGAACCTGGTCTCACCTTCGGATTCGACCCTCTCGGGAGGGAAGAGCTTCATTTCTCTGGCCCCCCTGCCGCCTCCGGTTCCTGAAGTTCTCTCAAGGTATACCGTGTCTCCTTCTCTCCTTGCAACCCTAACTGGGTGCTTGTCCTTCGACCATCTTGGCATAGCTTCGAAGTCCGTGTAGGATGAGTAGGCCTTGGTGCGTGGAACCCTGATAACGAGGGAGACCTCAAAGTGCATGTTTGGGGCTCAACCTACAGACACCCATTAAGGGATTCCTTCAGGCGCGGGGGTCAGACGTTAATACCGGCGAAGCACGGGCGGGCGGTCATGTCTGAGGAAGACGAAGAACTGGACGAAGAGGAAGAGGACGAAGGCTGGGGCGACGAAGAGGAAACAGAAGAGTAATCAGCAGACCTCTCTATCAATACCCAGCAATCAGGTAGATTTCGTTTCGGACTTGGGTTTAATCTCCACGGGAGGGTAAGGACCATCTGGATGCGACTGCTGGTACTCCTTCTCGAAGGCTTCGGCCCTAGAATCCCCGGCTTTGATGCTCGGCTTCGGAACCTCGGATGACACCTTGGAACCGACCCGTCCGTTGGAGGAACCTGTTGTATTAAAAGTGGTGCACCAAGACCGGCTTCGAGAGTGACGCTTCAGTGGAAAACGTCCCGCCCAGGGACAGAAAACGGTCTTGTCTTCTGTCGTGGCCTGGGGGAAGACCTGGTTGTCTGAGGGGGAGCGAAGACTCGCGGCCATCAAGTCAGGTACGGCGTACGCTCTCGAAAGACTAGTGGGCGGAGCCTAAGTTCGGAAATCCGCGGGTCCTTCGCAAGAACGATACAGTCTCCACATCAAAGAGCCTAACTACCAAAAGCTGGAAGTCTCGACCTCGCGCTCCCGTGCCCCCTGAAGGACCTCCCGTTCCAAGAAGTCATACTCCTCCTGTTCCGCCGTTGGCCTGGAGAGATACCTGCTCTCCCTGTAGCTCTTCCACATCTGTGTGGGGGCGACCCTCTTTGATCTGGTTATGTGACCGATCCCTACGCTGATCACTCCTTTTTGGGCCTCCAAGTGCTCGCCCAGAAACTGTCCAAGCCTTTCTCTGCTAGTAGAGAGCATCGACAGCAGGATGTCATCCTCACCAAAGGAGTATGCCGCATACGTCGGAAACACATCAGTCGGATAGCTCAAGTGAAGCAGGTGGTTGAAGATGTTCTCGAATTCCACACACTTAGCCCTCACCGCGACCTGGTATCTTCCTAGGTTCTGCGGTCTGTCTTTGGGGGCAGGGAAGAAGACTGGTCTCAGGAGGGTGATGGTTCTCATCTTCTCCGGACGCAGTAGCTTTGGAATCTTCCTCACTACGATATCGGCGAAGTGGTCTGGGTCCTTCACGTCATAGATGAGGGTCATCAATTTCTCCTCTTCCCGCTGAGAAAGATAGAGGGGGGTGCAGTACAAGTTTGAGAGATCTTCGATATTGTCGATGACTCGATTCCAGCTTTCCTCCAGCTCACCGCTCGGGAATATTCGGACTATGACCATCATAGCAGTCCGAATATATGTAAAAAGCATCACCCAGTAATAACCATTTCAGAGTGGGGGATATTCCCTAACTGGTGCGCCAACTCGTATTTGGGACCCATGAAAGCACCTCGTACGCACGTTAGGGAGTCGGGTTAAGGCGCAGCGTCTGCCTGCTCGACTGGGATGTACTGCCAGAAGTGCGGGAAGGAGCTGGCCCTGGGCGCCGCCTTCTGTCAGAACTGCGGCGCGAGGGTTGCGGAGCACTCTCCGGCCGATTGGTGGTGGACCTGGCGCAGGGAGAGATGGGAACGGCACGACTGGGAGCCCATCGACGCGGCATGGGGTGCAATCACCGGTGTTGGTTATTTGATAATAATCGGGCTCTTGATTTTCTGGTATCCTGACGTATTCGCTCTGCTCGTGAAATACCTCGAGAGCTGGGGGACATACGGCCATCCGGTACTGCCCGGCCATGCACTCGGGGAAGCGTTGATTTTCCTTTTTTCGGCGTGCGGAGTCTGGGGCATCTTGAGCTCGGGGGGGAGGCTCGCACTAACAAGGCGGGTGGCGAGGCCTCTGCACGGCGTCGTTAGCGGTTTGTTTTCGCTCTACGTAGCCTTCATCCTTACATCGTTCTACGCAAAGGCAATCAACGGGGCAGGGCTCGTGCTCGCGTTCTTCGTGGGACTTGCTGCGATGGTCGTGACTAACGCTCTAATTACATTCTTCATTCCCCGCCGCAGGGCTCCAAGACAAATGCCAACCAGCTGAACGCGACCTCTCTAGAAGCGAAGAGATTTTGGTGCTGTTGGTTTCCCGAAGTTGATTTCGAAGCAGATAGCCGATGCGGGGTAGTATCGCGCACGGGTGGAAATGAAGACCCTACAGAATTTCGTCTGTTCCCACTGCGACTGGAAATGGATGTCGATGGAGGGGTGGCCCGACCGTTGCCCGCATTGTGGAGCGGGGCCATGGAGAATCAAATACGCGTAAGACATTCCAGTGTCGTGGGGGTGAGCGATGGGGATCCGGAACGGAGCTCTGTCTTCCGCCATTCCTACTGGATTGGTTTTAACTTCAGACCACTCCTGAAGGCATTCAGGTTGGTTTCGAAGTTCTTTTCGGCAGTACTTTTCCGAATCGCCTTCTCCATTGATTCTGTCGCAACGAGCCCATGTACCTGAAGGAGAGCTCCAAGCATGACCATGTTTGCATAGAGTCCATCTCCGAACATTCCCTTAGCAGTTTCCGTAGCGGGGAACTGGACGACCTTGGCACCAGTGAATGGGATTTCCCTAACTGAGGTGCTATCGAGCAGCAGGGTGCCGGTCTCTCTCAGGTCTTTTAGCAACTCATTCGTAGCTTCCTGACTCATGGTTACCAGAATGTCGCACTTCCGGACGGCCGGGAATCCGATCTTGTCATCTGAGATTATGACTTCGCTCTTGGTCAGGCTCCCTCTGGCTTCGGCACCGTAGGCCTGCGTCTGCAGGACGTTCTTCCCGTCCAGGACGGCTGCCCTCCCCAATACCAGGGCAGCAAATACAACGCCCTGACCTCCGCTGCCACCGAACCGAATCTCACTCTTCCCTAGCAGCTTCCATCCCCTTCTTTGAGACCTCCGCGACAGCTTCATTCAGGGTTGGACGATGCCTGCCGAGGAACTCTCCGACTACTATCCTCGAATCCAACTCGTCCGGTGTCAGCCTGCTGCTTTCCTCCACCGACACCGCCTTCTCCCTGAATTGCTTCAGGATAGCTCCTGCGTCTCCGTATCCAGACCTTCTGCCGAAACCCACAGGGCACTGGGTCACCACTTCGATGAACCTGAATCCGTTCAGCTGGAGAGCCTTCTTTATCGAGTCCCTGAGTTCCTTTGGATGAGCAGTGGTCCACCGGGCAGAATAGGCCGCCCCCGCTGCCATAGCGAGTTTCACCGCATCCACCGGGTGCTCAAAGCTCCCGTAAGGGGTGGTCGTGGTGGTGGTGCCGAAGGGGGTCGTGGGCGCGACCTGCCCCCCCGTCATCCCGTACACCATGTTGTTCCCCATTATGACGAGAATGTCCGTGTTCCGCCTGGCGGCATGGACGAAGTGGCTCATTCCTATCCCTACGATATCCCCGTCCCCTCCGAATACTACGACATCCAGGTCGGGGCGCACCAGTTTGATGCTCGTCGCCACGGGAATGCTTCTGCCGTGCAGAGTGTGGACAGAGTCAGCCATGTAGTAGGGAGACGGGATCCATGATGCACAGCCAATGCCGCTAGTGAAGCAGAACCCGTCCAAGTTCCTGTGACCGAGCTCGTAGACCGCCCTGAGGAACGTGTCGCTCAGGAGGTACAGTCCGCAACCGGGACAGAAGGGGAGTTTCAGGTTCCGCATGTACGTCCGCGACGAGAACCCGGGGGCGGTCTCAGCTTGCATGCACAATCAGCCCCAGAATGTCTTCGGGGGTTATGAGCTCGCCCCCTCCTATCTTGTTCAGCTTGGTGACCCTGCGCCCCCCGACCCTTTCCACCTCGCCCGATATCTGACCCAGGTTCATCTCGGGAACGATGATGGCCTTCGCGCCTTCGGCCAGCTTCGAGACAGCCTTCTCCGGGAAGGGCCAGATCGTCTTGAGGCGGACGTAGCCTACGCTCACCCCTGTTGATTCGGCGCGTTCGGCTGCCTCGTACACCGATCTGGAGGTGCATCCGAAGGACACTATGCCGACGTCGCAGTTCTCGATGTTGTGGGTCTCGGTCTCCACGATCTCTTGTGTGTGGTTGTAGATTTTGGCGTTCAACGCCTCAATCATCCTCCTGTGAACCGGTGCGCCCTGAGTGAATCTCATCCCGAACTCGTCGTGGGTCGATGCCGTCACGGCGACGTTGAACCCCTCGCCAACGGCAGGCATGGGCGCGATGCCTTCGGAACCGAAGAAACGAGCGTCCCCAGGATTAGGGTGCCTGCGGTTTACAATCTCGAGGTTCCCCCTTGGCTGGAGGCTGACGCGTTCCCTGACATGGGCGATGGTTTCGTCCGCCAGGAGGACCACAGGAGTACGGTATCTTTCAGAGAGGTTGAACGCCCGTATGGTGAGTTCGAACATTTCCTGGGCTGAGTTGGGCGAGAGGACTATTGCAGCGTAGTCGCCGTGGGTCCCCCAGCGGGCCTGCATCACGTCTCCCTGCGCAGATTTTGTCGCCTGGCCTGTCCCAGGTCCCGCCCTCTGCACATCCACCACGACGCATGGCGTTTCCGTCATGAAGCCCCATCCGATGGTCTCCTGCATGAGTGAAAAGCCAGGGCCGGACGTCGCAGTCATCGCCTTCCTGCCGGCCCAGCTCGCCCCCATCACTGCGCCGATGCTCGCCAACTCGTCCTCCATCTGTATGAACGTGCCTCCCACCTCGGGCATGCGCTCGGAGAGGTGCTCGCTGATTTCGTTAGCGGGCGTAATGGGATAGCCTGCGAAGAAGCGGCAGCCGGCCGTTAGCGCCCCTTCGACACACGCCTCGTTACCGGACCAGAATCGGACCTCGTTCATGCCCGTCATGGCTCTCAAAGCTTGTCAGCCCAATCTGGTCGAGCCCCTGATAAGGGAGAGAGTCGATTCTCGCGGTTAGAAATGATGGAGTGTCGCCATGGCAATTGGAATGTCGCTGTTAGCCGAGAAGGGTTAAGTCGTGGCCGGATAGGCACGTCAAACGGATGGAGAGCATCTACATCATTGCACTTTGGTTGCTCGGAATCTTTCTAGTGGTTATAGGATGGTATGTCCCTGGGGCAGAATTGTTCGTCTGGCTGGGGGCTGCGACCCTGATTTTCGGAGCGGTAATGGCGTTTCGGCGCAGCAGTTCATCGTAGTCGGCGTCGGCAGACCTATCGGCAGCTAGGCCAATGCCTTGCTCAGATGCCCTGTATAATGCTCCTAATCTGCGAGCTGACATCCTGAATCGATAAAGTCGTCGAGCAAAACTCACATCTGACGAACCGGCCGTTGGGCATCGGCAGCGCAGCCCCGCAGTTAGGGCACTTCAATTCCACCGTTCCCGGACCCCCCTGATGCTCCGGCGTGGGGAGGCCTAAGTTCCTCGCCTCATCTTCCTGGAGTATCTGTGCAGATAATTCGGAGATCTTGTTGTCTATCTCTGACTGGAGCGATTTGACCTCTTTCCCGTGCATCTCCATCTCCGTGTCTTTGTGCAGCCTGGACGACAGGGAAAGGAGGGCGCTGCGCTGGATGCGGCTCTGTTCTCCGTTGAGTACTTCAGAGATGGCAAAGAGATTCCGCTGTATCTCCGCGAGGTTCGCGACGGCTCGCCTGATGCCGGGCGACAGACCTTCCTCACTCACGGGATGGCCTACCTTGGCCTCCAGCTTCCTGAGCACCTCCTCTTTCGAAACCCGGGACAGCATCTTAGCTTACATGAATCGCATCATTTGCTGATAAAGCGTTTTGATTTCCTCGGCGGGACCAGATAGGTCCATTTCGGATTTGAACCCTTGCACTTTGATTGTTCCCCTCTTGGCTATGATGCCTTCCTCAGTGTACCTTACTCCTTGCAGGTCGTCGAGCCTTTGGACGACGACGTCGTCGTTCTTGAACAGAGTCCCCCTCTCGGCGTACAGCAGAATACGCCTGTCGCTGAGTATCACCTGATATCTCTTGGTGCCGTAACGCACGTTCCGCCTGCTCGAGAACTTTACTTCCTCTCCAGGCATCAGATAGTCTCTCAGCGTCATCCGATTTCAGCTCGATGATGACAGGAAGCTCCAGGCGAGCACGGACAGGACCATCACAGTGGATCCGAAGAGGCCTGCGATAAGGGCCTGGCTCGTGTCAGAGCTGAGGCCGATGCTTTGAACGAAGTTCAGCACGGGCGTCTTGATGATCCATGCGAAACCGCCTAGGATGAATCCTGCTATCCAGAAGCCGAACAGCGCCGTCTTCCTACCCAAGTTAGTTCCATGAATACATGTCAGGCTCCGGTAAATCAGGACATGATAGAATTGCTTTACATGGAAGTCGAAAGTTCTAGACGATTTTTACCCTCTGATTGAAGAAATCTAACGGGCTACTTGCTTCTCGCGCAAATCTGGCGGCCGAATACAGAATACTTTCACAGGAGACAATAGAAACAGTATTCACATGTGTCCTGTCTTAAATAGCGGGCGAGGTCAGCACCCTCATGGACTCAGTTGTCCACTTCGAAATCCCTGCCAAGGACGTAAGGAGGGCTTCGGCCTTTTACTCCAAGGCCTTTGGGTGGAACCTAAACCAGTTCCCGGGCTTCGAATACTGGAGCGTCGTCACCACCGACTCGGATGAGAACGGGAGACCCAAATCTCCAGGCTCGATCAATGGGGGCATGGGGAAGGGAGGCGAGATGGCGCCGAAGGCGGTGACGGTCACCATCAGTGTGTCCGACATCGATGCGGCCCTGAAGAACGTAAAGAGCCTCGGTGGAAAGCCTGTGGGCAATAAGATGCCCGTAGGGGACATGGGCTGGTCTGCCTACTTCGAGGATACCGAAGGAAATGTCATAGGCCTCTGGCAGAACGCGGGGATGTAAGATTGGTTCGGGGCCCTCGGGCCCTGACCCTCCCATTTATGCAGAAATCACGAACTTTTTGCACTATAGCATGCGTTCCTTCAGTACGGATAGGTGTAGGTAGTTGAGGTGGACGTGGTCGTGCTGGTCGATGTCGATGATGTCGTGGATGTCGACGTGGTCGAGGTGGTTGTGGCTACGGTTGTGCTCGATACAGAGGAAGTGTTCGAGTTTGTGTCGCTGCTCGTTGAGGTTGTGGTTGTGCTCGCCGATATGGTGGGCGCCTTCGGGGCCGGGAGGTTGAGGGCGAACCATATTCCCTGTATTCCCTGCCCATTGACGTCCCCGGGCTTATGATCACCGGCGAAGAAATAGAGTGGCCAGCCATCGTACGTAAGCTGTTGCTTGCCGTCTGCCCTTGTCACAACCTTGAAGGAAGTCGCGTTCAGTCCGGATGGGAGTGTGAGATTCTTGGTGTAGAAGATAGGCCAGTTCTGCACGCAAGTACCGGTGCAGGTGCTGGTCCCGTTGGAATTGTTGTCAGTGGTCCTATAGTAGAGTGTCATTCCTGAGCCGTTGACAAGATAGAACCCTACGCCGCTTTTGTAGGCGATGCCAACAGAGGGAGCACTGGAGGCAGCACTCGTAACAGTCGTCGTACCAGAGACGGTGGTAGTGAAGGTGGACGTCGAAGCGCTTGCGCCCCGCGTTGACAATAGGTAACCTGTGGACGCTCCAAATACCACTGTCAACACCATGAACGCTGTTGCGATTGTCTTGAAATTCAACGTCTTGGATTCGAACAAAGGTTGTTTACTAAATGAGCTTTCTTCCAAATCTCGTCCAAATTGAAACCGATTGGCAGCCGTGGGCTCAGGGGAGGTAAGGACTTGGATTCAGAATGGATAAATCAACCAAATAGCGAAATGGCACGCATGAGTGTTTGCCCTCGATGCAGCATGCCCATTGAGCACGTCGAATTCTATTCCCAAACGGGGAAGTTCGGGTTGTCGGGAATAATGCGCAAAGATGGGGATGCTGTGATTAACTTTGGGGGCGATTTGAAGAAGGAACCGGGGTTCTACTGCCCGGTGTGCGGTGAGCAGCTCACTGAAGATGTTCAAACGGCCAGAAGAATCCTGAGCGTTCCAGATCCGAGTTCCTCGACCTAGACGATGTCCAGGCCCACGCATCCACGAGTGGTGCTAACTCAACGTGTGAAAGGCACGAACCTAAGAAATGAGTTGACGAGCCTGTAGCAATGCAGCTTCGCGGTCAGGAAGCCGAGAAAGACAAGCAGCGCGAGTTCGGAGAAGGCGAAGTTGGCCATCGTCGCCACGACGAGAGCGACGGCAAGCAGGAGCCTCCCTCGCCTAGCTGGCGGCAGGACAGAGGCGAGAAGAGCCCCCGTCGAAATGTAGAAACGTGAAGCTTCGGAACTGGTCTTCTCCTTCCACTTGTCGATAGCTCTAAGGGTCGCGACTGTGCTGATCCTCAAGCAAGGAGCCCTCGTTTGAGAGGTATTTACGGCCTAAATCGCGTATTGCATAAATCCCACCCCCGCGTCTGCTAATTTGGCTTTGAGTGCCCCTTTCCCCGACGACCTGCAGAAGATCTTGGGCCCGAATGAGCAGGCCCAGCTCTATATCGCACAGAAGATCTACCACCCAAAGATAAGCATCGATTCAGTCCTCATCACCAATCTGAGGATCGTTCTCAGGCACCCCCACGCCATGGGACTGAAGAAGGACTACACTGATTACAACTACCAGGACGTAGTCAACGTCGTAATGGACAGGGGGTTCACACGTTCCACCCTCAAGTTGAACCTAAGGTTCGGCGGAGAGCCGCTAGCTTTGGAGAACTTGCCCAATTCAGACGCCGAAAGGGCCTACGCCCTCATACGCGAGAACCTGAGCAGGCACCAACCTCCCTTCTCCCAGAGCATGATGGGGACCCCTGCATTTCAGCAGGCCCCTCCCGCCCAGTCTCCTTCCGCTGCTGGACCGACGACGGTGGTCAAAATCAGATGCAGATACTGCGGGGCCTTGAACGACGAGACCGCAAAGGCTTGTGCAAGCTGTGGGGCCACCCTCTAAGGTACTCTGCTCTCACCCAACCATAAATTCAAAGCGCACCTCTACATTAGCTCAGAATACCTTGGAGTCGCATCCATTGGCCCAGAGGGTCTGCATCGTGACGGGTGCGAGTTCTGGCATCGGCAAAGAGACGTCCAAGAAGCTGGCAAGACTCGGGGCGACGGTAGTCATGGTGTGCGGAAATCAGAAACGGGGGGAAAGGGCAATGTCCGAAATCAAGAGTGCCAGCAAAAATGCTGAGGTCGAGCTTCTGCTCGCTAACTTCGCGTCTCTCGATTCCGTTCGAGCCCTTGCGAGGGAGTTCCTCGAGAAACACGATTCGTTGCACGTCCTGGTCAACAATGCTGGAGGGGTCTACGCGACGCGCTCGGTGACAGCCGACGGTTTCGAAACCACTTTTCAGGTCGACTACTTGTCCCATTTCCTCCTGACCAATCTCCTTCTGGATGTACTGGAGAAGAGCGCGCCATCGCGCATCATCAACGTCTCGTCGACGTCGCATTACGGGGGACACCTGAACTTCGACGACCTACAGATGAAGAAGGGGTATGGAGTCATGAAAGCCTACTCCCAGGCGAAGCTGGCCCAGGTGCTATTCACCTATGAACTGTCCCGGCGGCTGGAAGGGACAGGAGTCATGGTGAACGCCCTTCATCCCGGAGCCGCAGCGACCAACATTTGGAAGAGCCCGATGGGCCCCTTCTCATTCCTAGGGAACGTTTCCAGGCTGTTCCTGATCAGCCCCGAAAGGGGGGCTGAGACGCCCACGTACCTGGCGTCGTCACCCGAAGTCGAGGGTGTGACGGGGAAGTACTACGATCACATGCGTGAGAAGCAGTCTTCGGCAGAATCCTACGACGAGCCGGCGGCAAGGAGGCTCTGGAATGAGAGTGAGAAGATGGCCGGGCTCTCGACTTAGGGCTTTTTCACCCTCCCGACCTGTCTGGTCCTCCATACCTTCAACCAACAAGGTATTTCTGCCAATCTGGGAGGGCCAAGTACGCGATGTCGGCAAGCGGGGCAACCAAGAAGCCGTATTCCTACACGTTCCGTACACCGCAGAAGGACTTACAGGGCCTCGGCGGTACCAACCCGGAGACGCTCTTCTCGATCAGGGACACCCTGCTCTTGCTAACCGAAGACTGTCTCCTGGTCGAGCGACCAGAGGGTCTTTTCTGCGAGAAGCACAGCCTCCCAGTCATGAAGGGAGCGACGAGGTGCAAGTACCTCGCTTCACGTTTCGCCAGGAAAGAAGGAGAGGAGCAGTCAAAGACCCAGGTCCAACAGTACGTCAACGATATCCTCGGAATCAAGAATCCAAAAACCGTAAAGCGTCTTACCGGGTTTTGACTAGGTTCAGGCCCTTTTTGGTGAGCTTGCCGTCGTCCCCGATGTATCCGCCAAGCTGAAGCTTCGCTATCTCCTTGCCAAGGGTAGCCGGAGGGACCTTAGTGACCTTGTCCAGCTTTTCTATAGTCCCGACGTGCGGAAGGGCACGGAGTATCTGCAGTTCCAATTCAGAGAGCTCTTCGTTGCTCGCCATCGACGATAACCGAACCTATCGGTACCATGAACCATCAGAAAAGGATGACCCGCGTCGAGCTTGGTCCGGACTTGGGTTGTGGGAGGGGTGACGGGAGACCTCTAAAATAACCCCAGGACTGGAACCTCTTGTGCCGGTCTTCGATGCGAATGGGATTCCTCTGTACTATGAAGAAGCAGGAAGCGGCGAACCGGTTGTCCTCGTTCACGGTACCCTCTGCGACCACACTGTGTGGCAACCCCAGGCGGACGCGCTTTCTGCGAAGTATAGGACCATAGCCTACAGCAGGCGATACGCCCACCCCAACATCAGGCAGGGCGATTTGATGGACAGCACCGTCCAGAACAACACAGAGGACCTTGCAGCTTTCATCGATGGGCTCGGGTTGGGGAAAGTACACCTAGTAGGTCACTCTTATGGCGGTTTCATAGCTGCGTTCTTCGCGCTCAAACATCCTGACAGCGTAGGGTCTCTGACTCTGGCCAATGCGGCTATCGCCACGATGCTTGTCGCGAGGCAAAGTGCGACGGCCTCGATCTCCCTGCTGTTCAGGTCGCCGAGCGTAGCATTCTCGGCCCGCAACCTGATCAATGCGACCAAGGACACTGTCAATGCCGTCGACAGCGGCGACGCCACGGCAGCTTTCCGAATCTTCGTGCCGGTCCTTTCGAACGGCAGGACTGATCTGCCTCTGAAGTCCCCGTCCTTCGAGGCAATGGTGACCCGCAATGCGAGAACCCTGCGGGAGACGACAACTCCCTTCCCTCCGGTTACGAAATCGGAAGTGGGAGGAATCAAGGTTCCGACCCTGGTCATTTGGGGAGCCCTCAGTGCTCCGTGGGACTATAAGGTCAGTCAGCTGCTCGCCCAGGCAATCCCTGGCGCCGAGGCTGCCGTGGTGCCAGGCACAGGCCACTTCTTCCTCCTAGAGAATGCTACGGCCACCAACGAGAAGATGCTGAAATTCTTGGAATCCACGCATCTTCGCTGAGACGCGTGGGCTCTCCATGGGGGGACTGGATAGAAAGCCCTAGGCGGATAAGATTCCCGAATACTTCTCTCTCAACGGCTTCTTGTCGAGCTTTCCTGTACTCGTCTTGGGGAGCGCCTCGGGCAAGATTATGAATCGCTCAGGAACCCAGAACTTCGCAATCTTCCCTTCTTCTACGAACTTTTGGAGACGGCTTGTGAGCTCCTCCTCGCTCGTAGTCTGCCCCTCCCTCAGCGATACAACTGCGACAGGCCTTTCTCCCCAATGAGCCTCGCGCGCACCGATGACCGCAGCCTCAAGGACCGCAGGGTCTCGCATTATCAAATCCTCCAATATCAGGGTGGGTATCCATTCCCCTCCGCTCTTGACGGCGTCCTTAATCCTGTCCACTATTGTCAGATAGCCTTCTTCGTCCATTACTGCCATGTCCCCGGTGTGCAGCCATCCGCCCGCCCAAAGTTCCCTTGTCTTCGCCTCCTCCTTGTAGTATTCCTTGGTGAGCCAGGGCCCCCTCACTACAATCTCCCCTGCGGTCTTCCCGTCTCTGGGGACATCTTTCATTTCCCCGTCAACCACCCTGATCTGCACTAGTGGTATCGGGATCCCAGTTTTCAGAAGAAGATTGTCCACAAGTTCTTCGTCGCTCAGCATCCTGAGCCTTTCGTTGGGGTTCGCCAGCGTGAGGATGGGGGCGGTTTCGCTGAGGCCGTACCCCGACATCACTTTGATCCCAAGCCTTCTCGCTCTGACGGCCAGCTCTCTGGGGAGGGCGGCTCCCCCTATGACCACCTTCCAGTGTGAAAGCGCTTCTCTGTGTTTCTCAACCGAGGGATGGTTCACAAGCATGTTCAGTATGGTGGGGACCATGTCTGAGAAGGTCACCCTCTCGCGGTCGACCAGGTCGAGGATGTTCCCATAGTCGTACCTCCCTGCGAGAACGAGTTTCTGGCCGTTCATCGCCACGCTGTAGGGAATCCCCCAGCAGTGGACGTGGAAAAACGGGACGAGCGGAAGGACTACGTCGCTCGGGTCCATCCTATTCAGAGGAGTCGAGCTGCTCAACCCGACAAGCGAGCTTAGAGTGTGGAGCACGATCTGCCTGTGGGTGAACCACACACCCTTCGGCATCCCGGTGGTCCCCGATGTGTAGAATATCGTCGCCTGGGTGTTCTCGTCCAGCTCAGGGAACCTGTAGCTACCGTCGGCCTGGGCCAGCATGTCGTCGTAGAACTTCACGTTAGGAAAGGGGAGGGACGGGGCAGACCCGGTATCGCTCATGGTCACCACACCCTTGATCGAGGGTACAGCACCTGCAAGCTTGGCCGCCAATGGGACGAAGTCGTCCCTCAGAAGCACGAAGTCGTCTCCCGCATGCGCCATTGTGTACCCTATGTGCTCTGGGGGGAGCCTGATGTTCACCGTGTGGAGCACCGCCCCCATCATCGGGACAGCGAAGTATGCCTCCAGATACCTGTTGGTGTCGACATCGACGACAGCGACGGTCGACCCCTTCCTGACCCCCATACCTTCGAGGCCCGCTGCGAGCTTCCTGATCCTCGAGTAGAACTCAACCCAGTTGTATCTCGTCTTTCCGTACACGATTTCCGACTGGCTTCTGCGATGAATAGTCTGGACGAGCAACTTGTCTATGGTCAGCTGGTAGTCCGGGGACTTGGGCCCGTCCAACGCTGACAACAGAACAAGTTGTCTATTTTAGAATGTCGACCCCTCTGCAGCGAGCCTTTCCCCAATCACGAGAGCGTTCCTCCCCTCCAGATTGAAGAGTTCGAGGGCGTTCAATGGTCACGCCGTGTTCACCGTGTCCTTATGGGGGTTGTCGTCCCCGGAGCGGGCCTGGCGTGTTTGTGAACCAGCGTAAATATTGACTCCTTTGCCACGCCGGCGATGCAAGTTGACGTCGCACTCCTCCGGAGGGAGTACAACGGCCCCCATGAACTTGTCAACACGTCTGACGGCAAGACTCTCTTTGTCAGGCGATGGAACGCAGGGAGGGAGGCAAAGGTCTCTGTCCTCATCTTTCATGGCATAACGGGGTACAGCGGGCCCTATGGCCCAATCGTAGCGGAACAATTAGCCGCCTCCGGGTATGATGTGTTCGGCCTGGACCTAAGAGGGCATGGCCTTTCAGACGGGCGGAGGGGAGACTACCCGAGCGAGAAGAGATTGGGGAGTGACATCGCCGAAACGCTTGCCCTAGTGAAATCGAAGTCCGACAGGCTCGTCGTGATGGGGCACAGCCTTGGTGCTCTGCCAGCGATAATCGCGACGAAGAATCAGCCCGATGAAGTTAGTGGCCTGGTCATCGTGAGCGCGGCGAAGAAGGTCAGAACTGGGGTTTATCCCAAGCCCAGCACGGGAGCAATGCTGAGGACTCTCCTAGGAGTGGCCATTCTCAGAGGGACTCCCCTGATAGAATATCGAAGGGAGGGACAGATAGGGATTGACGACTCCCTGTTCAACTTCAAGTATTCTGCCAGGTTCTACGCGGTCCTCTATGGAGCAGGCGCCCTCAGAGTCATGAGGATGCTCGGCTCGGGAATGATCGACACTCCAAACCTCGACCTCGGCGGGAAGTTGCGAGTTCCGCTCTTCGTGGCCGTGGGGGATCACGATGAACTGTTTACAGTAGATGGGGCGAAGGAGTTCTGTGACGGCATCTGCTGCGATGACAAGGAGTTCCATGTGATTCCAGGGGCAAAACATTCAGTATGGCCGAAGGACGCCTTCACGCCTCTGGTTGGTTGGCTAGCAAAGAAGTTCTGACCGGCATCGCGGCATGTAAGCTGCCCTAGGGACAAACTTTGTTTGAGGAGTTCTCTCCCCTGCCGGGCGAGCGCTTGAAGATAGACCACTGCGAGTTTCCTGATGGGCTCCTTTACGATGTTGAACAGGGAACTTGGGTTGATCAGAGGGGGGATGTCATACGAGTGGGAATCACCAGCCTCCTTTCCTGGTCCTTTGGTGTCTTCTCTGCAATTACGTTCAGGAGCATGGGCATTGACCTAGTACAGGGCCAGGTCATGGGTACCTTGGAGGGGTCCAGACACTTCGACGTGTTCCGATCCCCCATTTCTGGGACACTCTCGGCTGTCAACGAGCGACTAATCGAAGAGCCTGGGCTCCTTAACAAAGACCCCTACGGGGAAGCGTGGTTCGCTGAAATAAGGGTCAAGGACAACAATGAGCTTGGAACACTAGAGAGGCTCCCCCAGGCAGAGCATAGGATAGCAGAGCTGCTCAAAGTGCGCCACGTACATTGCTTCGCCGCCTTCCCTGACTTTGAGATTGCCGATACAGGGGTCGAGTGCCAGGCGGTGCTCTCCAAGCTGAACGACCTCCTAGGGAGGAGCACACTGGGGACAGTGGTGCACGTCGTCTCCGATGACAACAGTGCCGAAATCGAAATGCAACGATGGTCTGATCAGACAGGGAACTCCATTCTCGATGTACAAAAGGAAGGAAGGATCGTCCATTATATCGTCAGGAAGGAATCCTCCAAAGGTCAGGAGGTCTAGCGCTCGATTGGGAGCATGACTGAGTTTCCCCACTCGGTCCAAGATCCATCGTAGTTCCTGACGTCAGGGTATCCCAGCAGGTACTTCAGGACGAACCAAGTGTGGGATGACCTCTCCCCTATTCTGCAGTATGTGATCACAGTCTTGTCCCTGTCGACCCCCTTTGAATGATACAGGTTCTCCAGGTCCGCCCGGCCCTTGAACGTCCCGTCGGCATCGTTTACCGCCTGGCCCCATGGGATGTTCTTCGCCCCTGGGATGTGCCCTCCTCTCTGGGATTGTTCATCCGGATACTCCGGAGGGGCGGTGATTTCCCCTGAGAACTCCTTCGGCCCTCTTACGTCGATGAGCACGCTGCCCTTCTTTCCTATCGAGGATCTCACCCCATCCCGGTAGATTCGGACCTTGATGTCTGGCGCCCCGATGCGATATTCCCTTGGCGCATAAGTGGGTACCTCCCTGCTGATTGGCCTGTCCTCAATCAACCACTTCTTTCTACCGCCGTCCATTAGTTTCACGTTTTCGACTTTGTAGTACTTCAGGTCCCAGAAGGCGTAGGCGGCGAACCAGTTGTTGAAGTCCCCGTAGAGAATGATCGATGTCTCCGGGGAGATGCCACTCCTCTTCATCAGACCTTCGAGCTGCTCTTTCGATAGGATGTCCCTGGTCACGGGGTCGTTCATGTCCTTCCTCCAATCAAATACTACTGCACCAGGGATGTGGCCCTGAATGTAGTTCGAGGCGGGGTCGTAGTCTACCTCAACGATGCGCACCTTTGGATCTTCGAGGTGCTCAGACACCCATTGTGTCGTGACCAGGACTTCGGGGTGAGCATATGCTTCTGCCATAATATAACATATGTAATAATGCCAATATAAGCTTGGCTGTTCGCCTGTCTCAAGCCGGAGGGACGGCCTCAAGTCTCGGCCATTCGGTCCGCGAAGCACAGCCTTCGCTTGCACCTTGCGGGAAGGATTCGTTGAAGCTGCGAATCGGATTCGATTTTACCTAGGCAGGCTCAGATCCCAGACCTTCTTCTGCTTCAGCGCCGCAATCGCCTTGTCGATATCAGAGACCGCAACCACTACGTTTGCACGTGCAAATGGCGCTGTCGTAGCGTAGGCATACCTGATGTTGAGCTTCTTCTGAGCGAGCTTAGCCGCGAGTTCCCCGAACGCTCCGGGCCTGTTGTCCAGTTCGATTTTCAGCGCTTCCTCTTCAGAGAAGCGGATCTTTGCTTTCCTGAGGGCGGCCCTTGCTACAGCCACATTGACAACCATCACCCTTGCCTGCGCTGTCCCCCTGGCCTCTGGGGCGAAAACCCCAACAATGTTGACTTGGGCGTCGCCCAGCACTGAGCAGAGTCTTGCCAGCGTTCCAGGTTTGTTGGCTAATGGAACTACGAATTGGGTGGCCTTCGAAATCATCGGCTAATTGTTGCCTGAGATTTGTAATAAGCATTGCCAATCTCCTCAAGGGCGCGAGGGCAAACTCAATCTAACCGATTATCCAGGCCCACCCTACGAAGCTCGAAGCGGGCCAGAAATCGACATACGAGAGGACCTTCACGGCCGAGGATGTCAGGGTCTTCGCCGAGCTCTCCGGAGACAAAGGGATTCACCATGTGGTGGCAGACATCCAAGGGAGAATCATGGTCCAGGGGCTGTTGACGGCGACCATACCCACTAAGCTCGGCGGGGACATGAACTATATCGCTAGGCACATCGTCTATGAATTTACGCGCCCTGTTTTCGTGGGGGACACGATAACGTGTGATGGCACAGTCGAGAAGGCGGAGCCAACCGAGGGGCGCCTGAACGTCTCTTTGTCATTCGTGTGCCGCAATCAGGACGGAAAAGAGGTCTTGCGCGGCACCACCGAGGGAATCATCAGGATCTGACTTCCAAGGCAACCTTTCTTCTATTGGGGCTGCTTGAACCAGAACTCGGGCGAGATGACCTGCTAACTTCCCAAGGAAGTCATGACTCCCATGAGGCCACATGATACCCAGGAGACATCCTTCTTAGCCTTGGACATTTATTGGATGGATAATTGGACGATCGGAGCAAAGCCTACTGCCCTAACTGCGGAACACCCGTCGAGCATACTACTGCCGAGCCCATGCTCTGTGAACGCTGTCGGCGAATCCCAAACCTGCTGCTAGGATGAATTCTAGAACTATCCTTTAGGTGACTCGTAGCGACCATGCACTTTCACATGGTCGCGGGATCTGCGCCTCTGCGCATGCCAATCATGTAGCCCAACACAAGCCCGAGCAGAGCGCCCCCTGCGTGCGCTATCCAGTCCACGTACGTGAGTGCGAAGCTGCTTACGATGAAGATAGCCGCGAACCATAGCATCAAGCCAGGGTTCACCCGCCTGTTCGTTACAAGGTCGAAGGAAATCACGCCCGCAAGCAATCCAAAGATACCGCCCGAGGCGCCGAAACTGACCACCTTCGGGCCATTGGCGAGGCTGAAGATGTTGCCTGCGATGCCCGTTGCCAGGAATACTGCGTAGTACTGCCTCGTGCTGTATGTGTAAGATAGGAGGCCGTCCAGCCATACCAGAGCCATGGCATTGAAAGAAACGTCGATGATTCCCGAAAGCGTCGGAGGTGCGATGATAATCGAGGTGACCAGTTGCCAGATCCACCCAGCCAAGACCGCCTTATTGTACTGAAGGAAGAGCGCGTAGAGAGGGATTACTTGGTTCTCGTAAAGTGGGCCACCATCAGTCGCTACGAAAGCGAGGGCAGTACCTATCAGCAGTCCTCCCACAATGGCATAGATCAGGTTCTTCCCTTGCTCGGAGAGCTGCAAGTCTGAACTCGCGCTTAGTCGCTCGCCGACGCTATGCTCTCTTCTGTCAAACGATCCCCAGTCTTGACCTGCCCTTCATGGAGGACTCTCGCGTGCCACCCTCGCCTCCCCAGCATGATTTCGAGGAAGCCGGGTCCCTTGGATGTTCCGACGTAAGGAAGCAGAAACAGGTTATCGCAAGGATCGCACGCTTTCGTAATCTGAAACCGTGTCCCGCCCGCTCCGGAAACCTTCCCTACGCCAAACGCCTGGTACGGGATTCCTCTGGTGGTGAAATTCTCTCCGAGGTCCCCTGGCTTGATCGGCCAGCCTTCCGAGTTGAGCTCCTTGATGGTCTCGATGGGCATGATAAGCAGCGCCTGGTCGGGGTCGTCTCGGCGTTCTTTGTGCCTGTAGACGTTGAAGTCCCCTTCGACCCCTGCACGAGCCACGAAGGCCGAGTCCACTCTCATCTTGGGGAGGCCGTGTTCCCCTTTTGTCTGCGGTCTTACGTTAATCTGTTGTATCTCTCCGGGCACGCACTTGGCGCGGATGGACCACTTAATTTGGCTTGGCCGCGATGGCCTTTCGCTATTTTACACGACTGATGGTGGGCTAAAGCCTCAGACTACCAGCTGGCCCAATGGACCAATTGAACGGCGGGGATTCGTTGAGCCTCCTTGAACTCGGTACCCTTGTAGTAAGCCACTGGAAGGAGTCCCGCTTGCATGACTTCGGTTTATGGAATACCTAGAAGCGCAGCGGCTTCCTTCTCGCAATTCAGATGGAGCGAGGTGAACGTCATCCCAAGCCCCCGGGCCCGACCGGCGAGCATGAAGCTCCATGCCGCGGGATATATGGAGCCCCATCGTGCTGCCTGTGTTGGGACGTCCTTCCCTTCGGTGCGGCCTTCTACGCATGGAATCACATGGATGGGAACTTCGTGAAGGTGATTGCGCAGGGGTAGATGGCGGAATCGTAAACACGCTTCTCAGTCCGATCATTCGTCGGATTCCCTGCGCCTGTCGCAAGGCTGGACCTGGGCATTTCGAAGTAGGTTTCTGACCCTTTCCGGTAGATGTTAGCAAGGGATGCCCGTTTCTCCGCGCCGGTGACTACGACGAAGTGTAGCTTTTGCCTGTTGCCTGCGTTCGGTGCCTGCAGTGCGATGGCGACGCATTCTGCAACCAACTCGCGGTCAACTTGCCGAGTAAGGTCAAGCCGACGCCTGACTGCTCGAGTAGTCTTAAGCAACTCGTCGGGAGTCAACTCAACCAATTTCTCGAACTCGCTGACTGGGACCGGCCGTGCATAAACGTTCAGTGAGACCCGCAGTAAGCATTTGCAAGGACTCTTAACAAAGAGTACTGAACGACTGGCAGTTGACCCGAAAGGACAGAGGGACCGATCTGGTCCTTCTGGCGGACATGACGGCTGCTCTGGGGATTATCTTCCTCGCATGGGCCTTCTTGGATTTGAGTGAGGAGGGCCTCATCCTACTGACTGGCATTACACTGGCTTTAGCGCTAATCGTGGGGCTTTTGCTCCGGGCGTCACCGAGTGGGCCGGAGAAACCAGAGACCTGAGATTAGCCCGGCACGCGAGCCCTACAGGCATGAAGTAGAAGTCTCAGCGAATCAGTGTGCGAGTAGGTACCTCGGCTCTATAGTGCACGTCCATCTTCGTTATTACCCCTGTCAGATTCCTCAATCCAGCACGGTGCTTGCGCGTCTTAGCGCAACATCGCGGCGGACTGGGGCCGGGCGGGAAGTTCGTCTAGGGTCATCCCGCCCCTCCCACAGCCTCTGTTCGGGAATAAAATGATGGATTTTGGCTGTCTGGGCCAGCGTGGGGGGAACCTCCAGGAGCAAGAACGAGGCGTTCTCATAACTAGTCTTAATCATCATGGTTCTTGTGGCACGTCCATGGACCGTAACATTGGGCTTTTCGCGGGAGTTGCGATTGTCGCCATCCTGGTCGTGGGGGCAACTGTCGCCCTTGTCCCCTTGAAGCCGACCGCATCCCAGCCTGGCCCGTCAACCTCAACCACTACAACAACCTCAACTGGCACCATCACTACGAACAATCTGGCCCTCCGCCTCCTTCTCAACGCCTCCGTCGTTTCTCAGGGGAGGTCCGTGTCGTTGACTGTTGGGGAGTGGAACAACCTGGACACCCAAAATGAAGTGGAAGCTTCTCAGGCATGGCCCATCGGAGGGCTAGGCGTCGGTCCGTGTGGGCCGACTAACTATCCGTTTGGTTTCGAGGTCCTATCAGGGTATTACAACAGCTCGGCAGGATTGGATTCTGCCCAGAAAATCAATCTCTATGGACCAGGGCCTTACTTCTGCCCCATAATCTTGACCGGAATCAGTTCCTACTCTTTCTACCCGCTGAGCGATAGGGCGGAAGTTTATGGGAGCTGCGAACAGAATCTTTGCTTCACTGAGGATATGAACACGACTGGCGCGATCCAAGGAAACTGGAGTGGGAGTTCGATGGTTCCGCTTCCCCCTGGAGCGTACACGGTCGTCGCCGGGGACGAGTGGGGGGCGCTCCTTTTCGGGCATTTCGAGGTCGTAGTCACGGGTCCATCAGGGACGGTTATACTCCCCACGGGTACTGCCATCCAGGTCTCGTCCAGCTACGACTGCGTCGCCGGTCACTATGCTTTGCCTTTCGGCACGCAGAGCGGCACCACCCTCACCGGAGGGTTCAGCGCCGAGGCTCCCGGCGTGACGCTGTACGTGGCTACCTCCGAGGAGGCGTCGGTCGTTTTCCAGGGCCACCCCTCGAGCTGGGTTTACTCGACAGGCCTCCAAAACGCATCCCGCTTCGCCGTCAGCATTCCTGCCGGCACCTATGTCGTCTGGATTGAGGGGGCCGACCTGAACTGTGGCGCTCACATTGTCATGCCCCTGGAGCGGCTGACAACGGTGAACATTACCGAAGCGTTTACGCTCAATAGCACGAGTTCATCATAAAACACGCGGATCTGCGGTTTGGGAAAGGCTTAAGCCGATTCAGAGGACGGTTCAACATCGGGTACGTTCATGGCGAGTTCGAATCATCTAGCGTGGTTTGAAGAGCTCCCCTGTTCTGTAATGGTTTGCGATAGGAAGTACAAGGTACTCTATATGAATGACAGGGCAGCGGAGGACCACGCTGACGACGGAGGCAGGGCCCTGGTCGGAACTGACTTGATGAAATGCCATCCGCCAGCCGCCCAAGTGAAGCTCAGAGAAGTGCTCACCTCGGGTCGGCCAAACGTCTATACAACAGTGGAGAATAGAAAGAAGAAACTCGTCTATCAGTGTCAGTGGAAGAAGGGAAGACGGGTTGGCGGGGTCGTGCAGCTTGTCCTCCAACTTCCCAGAGACATGCAGCACCACGTAAGATAACTGGCTAAGCTTGATCGTGGATTCAAGGCGAGGACTGTTGGCAGAGCGGGATAAGTTTCTTCTAGAGGCCTGCCTTTGAGGACAGAAGTGTTGGGTCCCTGAGTTTCTTCAACGAGGCCTATAGGGGTGTCCCGCCTTGGGACATCGGCCGGGCCCAACCGGTGTTCGCAAAGCTAGCCGTCAGCGAAGACCTAGGCGACGACGTAATAGATGTTGGATGTGGAACGGGCGAGCATGCTATGCTTTTTGCATCGAGCGGGTACAAGGTGCTTGGAGTTGACTCCGCCCCACTCGCAATAGAGAAGGCCCGGACCAAAGCATCGCAGAGAGGTTCGAAAGCCGAGTTCGTGGTAGCAGACGCCCTCCATCTCGCTGAGCTGCACCGAAAGTTTGACGTCGCGATTGATTCAGGTTTGTTTCATGTCTTCTCCGACAGAGATAGGTCAGCCTACGTCGAGAGCCTCGGGGATGTCCTCAGGCCACATGGGCGATATTACATGCTCTGTTTCTCGGATAAAGAGCCCGTCGGCTGGGGAGGACCGAGGAGAGTGTTCAAGCGGGAGATTCTGACAAGCTTCTCCGACGGATGGCACGTTGATTACGTTCGTCCTGCGAAATTCGAGTCAGCCTCCCATGAAAGAGGGGGCGAAGCGTGGTTCTCGAAGGTTACCAGAACCTGATGCACCATGCAAGAGACCCTGGAATCTCGTTTCGTTATGCGGTAACATTCAGCTTAGACGCCGTTCACCCTTAATTATCTCCGAATCTGGTTGCGAGCCAATGCCTCGAATAGAGATCTACGAAGGCACTCAGAAGATAGCGGACATCGGACTCCCTGAGAAGAAGTTCAGTACAGGCTCTGTCGGCTACTGGGCCACACAGAAGCTTGAGATTAGCGGGAAGAGATACCAGTGTCAGTTCCAGCTTGTTGAAATCGGATCCAAGCAGAAGAAAGAGTGATCTTTCCATTCCACCCCCACAACCTGAAAGCCGTCGGAACCGAACCAATAACGTTCTATAGGTTGCTCGTGGGCTTGGGCCGCCAAACAGCAGAAAACGGAGAGATGGGAAAAGTTGGGCAGGATTCGCGAAAAGACGGGGACAGGAGTGTGTAACTGCAGGCACATGGCCGAGGCTCACGAAATCCTGTTCCAGACGATCTATGCCATCAAGCGAGGGAGATGCACCGTCGAAGGATGTTCATGCCAGGCCTATGTCAGAAATCCGAACTATCACGTAGTTAGTGTGTGAGGCACCGAAAAGGGTCAGGGCGAGATGGCGAGAGCCTGAGCATACCGGCTTGCTCCGTTCCTCAACCGCTCGAGCCTACAGAAGTCAGGAGAGACGACTGTACTAGGATTGGGGCGTCGAACAGGGCGGCAAGCGCGACGCAGTCAGATGCCCTGTACCCATGAAGCGTAATCTGCCCGTTGCGGCTGTCAAGGTAGATGTCTCCACGCAGGACGTCGTTCGAGCTGAAGATCTGGACCCTTGCCAGGTGGAGGCCGTTCCTTTCGGCCAGGTCCTCAACTACGTTGTAGATGGTAGGCAAAGATGACCTGTCTCCTCTTGAGAACCTGTCGATATGGGTCGCCACCTCCCCCGAGAACGCCCTGATGTACAGCATCTTCTGCCCATCGGCAACGGAAACCAAGACGGCAATTCCTTCGATGCCGTTCTCGTCGGTGAATCCAACCTTCTCCAGCTTCACAGGCAGGAAGTCATCACAATTGGACGTTGGGCGACACCAGAGGTCGAAACCCGGACCCTGTATATTAGACTGCGAGGTCTCGCAGCCCTAGAGAGCCTCACTTTCCGCGGTGTTTCACACCCATTCTCCCTAGTCGAGCTCAGGACCGACGTACAAATTCGGTGGCCGCCAGCACCTCAGCCGATGCGACTACTACCATCACTCCCGCCGCGAGAGCGTGGTTGAACGTGGGGATGTATGCAGCCACGTAGATTATCGCCGGGAGAAGGACCACCCCAGCTCCTGCTGCCATTCTGGCAAACTCTTGCAGGACAAACGTTACTCGCCCGCTAGGAGCAAATCCAAGGAAAAGCCTGACTTCGAGTAGACCTGCGGCAGCTACGGCCAGAATCGAAGCAAGTGGAATCAGGAGCGAGAAGGGCGAAGTCAGCGGCTTCAGCAGACCTTCGGCGTAGACAATGGCGACCGCAGGGAGGAACACGGCAGTTGTGATGAGTGCCTTGGAAAAGACGATGGTCTTCGTCCTCAGAGGCATAGTCTTGGCGAAGTCGAATCCAGTCCCTTCGGAGCTGAGAAGAACCAATGGTAGGATAAGAGAGACCATCCCTCCTAGGGTCATCGCTACGAGGAGGGTTGATGCCCCCAAGGTTGGCAGGAAGGCTCTGATCAGGAGAATAACAAGAGTCTCGAATGCAGGTAGGGTGAACAGGAATGCCGACGGCAAGTTTGCCGACGCAGACCTCAGATCCTTCAATGCATAGGCGATAACTGGCTCGTGTAAAGGCACTGAGGTATCACGGGAATGCCCGCCGCTCGTTGCCATGGAAGAACCCTCTGGGAAGCTTGAGACTGAAGTCATGCTCCATCTAGACACTACAACGGCGACAAGAAGGTACCCCACCGTCGCCCCGAGGGCAATCCGCTCTACCAGCGACAACCCGACATTTTGCGCGACCGACCCGACACTGATCCCCAGGGAGAACGGGTAGACCAATGACAGGATTGACCCCGTTAGCGCGTTCGGACTGGCCAGAACGGTTTGTACCAGCGGAATCAAGTATCCTGCTGCGGCGAACAAGACTCCAATTCCAAGTACCACAACCCCCCAGGCTGAGAGCAGCGCAAGGCGCAGCGCACCGCCACGTTTGCCCTGTTTGGAACTCAGGATGTTTCTGTAGAAAACGCTGGAAAGCCAAAGAGCTACGCCGACTCCCATTATCGAGTTCATGGCTCCGGCGAGAAGCATGAAGAGCGCGGACAAAGCGGACCCAGTCACAAGTGAAACGAAGAAGACCTGACAGGCTACCGAACCGACCACCAGGTAGTCGCTCGTCCTCACAAAAGAGAACAAGTTGACAAGAGAGACGTCTTCTCGCATCAGAGGCAGAGTCGAGAGGACGGGGGAGGGACCGCTAGTCACGAAGGATGAAAGGGTCTGGACGCCATAGAGTACGACTAGCGCGAAGGAAACCGCCAGACTCAGCGTGACGGACGCGGATATCCCATACGAAGCTCCCAGAACCTGAGGAAGGAAAGGAGCGCCAGCTGCGACTACCACGAAGGCGGTTATGATGAATTTGTCAAATCTTGCAATGCGTAGCGCCCTCTTGACGAGGTCCTCACGGCGAGATACCTCCGACGAACCTCTTCCGAATGATCCCCACCACATGTTGCTGCTGTTTTGGAGTATCGACTTGAACGCCATTTCCGAATAAGGAATAGCACTCAGACGCCAGGCATCAGTGGTCTTCATTGACGAAGTAAGACTCCCTTAGCATCTTCACGATGTTCTCGACTTCGGACGCCTCGTTCGTGAGCTTCATGAAGACCTCCTCCAGAGTCGCATCTTTCTCTCCGGCCCGGGCCCTAAGTTGATCTAGGTCTCCTTCGGCGACAATCCTGCCTTCGAATATAATCCCGATTCTTGAACAGAGCCTTTGCGCAATCTCCATGACGTGAGTGGAGAATAGGACGGCCCCGCCCCTCTGCACATGCAGCGAAAGAAGCTCCTTCAGGATTCGGCTGCTTCTCGCATCCAAGCTGTTCAGAGGTTCGTCCAGTAGGAGAACGGGCGGCTGGTGAATGATGGCGGCGATTATAGCAACCTTCTGTTTCGTTCCCATGGACAGGGTGGCGATCGGAGTGTCGAAGGCTGAAGCCACTTCGAAAGCCTCGGCGAGCTGGTGCGCCTTTCGGTTGACTGGTTCCTTGCCGAGCGCTCTGACAGAACTCTCGAACTCCAAGAGCTCCCTGGGGGTCAGCGACTCGTACAGTATCGGGATTTCTGCGACGTAGCCAATCTGCGCCTTCGCATGGAACGGGTCCTTTGTAGCATCGAACCCCGAAACGACAACCGAGCCCTCAGTCGGTTCGATCAGACCGGCGGTTATCCTGAGGGTCGTAGTCTTGCCCGCCCCGTTGGGCCCCAGCAGCCCGTAAATCTCGCCGGGCATCACCTTCAGATTCAGGCCGTTGAGGGCACCGAAATTGCCGTACATCTTCGCAAGTCCGTGAATCTCAACAAGTGCGTCGGCATCTTCAGTTACGCCCCCTTCGGACCTAGCACCGTGTTTACTGCTTGGTGCTTCGGTCCTTGCTGCACCCCCGCTCAGTTTGAGGCTCATTGTAGCAGGTAGAAGGCGGGGAGCGGGCGATTTACGCAGGCGGTATTGCTGCTCTGTAGTGCTGGTCTATCTTCGCTATTCCCCTCAGCCAACAACCATTGCTCCTTTTGTGCCCTAGATTCAAATCGGACTAGAATCGGAGAGGCAACCAGAGTGTATTGAGCGAAACTGACGTAGACGACTCGTTCGAGCCTGTCGTCCCTGAAGAAGCTGAAGGACCGCGTCGCCCTCCACGGCCGATAGCGACGACCGACTTGCCGATCTTCTCCATACTTGACTCGATAGATTTCTCGAATCACTTCGTCCTCCTGGGAGAAGTGGGCACGGGGAAGAGCACCGTGGTCCCGATCCACGAGTTCGAGAAGTCAGGGAGGACCCGCCACATTATCATTCGCGAGCCTTCGAGGGCCTCATGCAACGCCCTCTACTACTCGCTCGAGGCGCTGCACCCCGAGGTCAAGGAGCACCTGGCCATCATAACCAAAGACACCAAGATCAACGTCGAGGGCAGGATCAAGATCGTGACAGACGGCGTCCTGATCAGGATGCTGGCCGACCGCTCAGTCTCGCAGACCTCGATATACTTCGACGAGAGCCACCAGATGTCCTCCCAGCTAGAGCTCTGCATGGCTCTGGCAAAGAAGGACGGAGGAACAGCGAAAAACTTGTTCAGAGTGATGAGCGCCACCATAGACCCCAGAGAGTTCCTCACCTTCTTGGGGATCTCCAGGCTTCACTCGGTCAGCGGCAGGAGGTACCCTGTGAACATCGAAGTAGAGCTCGTTCGCGATTTAGACGCGATGTTCGATACCCTCTCGAGGTACCTCTACACTCAGCCCAGAGACGAATCCTGGTTAGTCTTCCTGCCTACGCGGCGCCTCGTCGAGAAGTACGCGGGGAACTATGGGGGTGTGTACATTCATGGCGGACTGGAGGGCTCCGAGGTTAACCGGATCCAACGCAGAGCGGAGCGAGACAGGAACCTGAGGATCTTCGCCACCAACGTCATTGCTTCGTCGGTAAACATCTATGTGGACAATGTCCTGATTTTCAACGACGTAATCAACAGCAGGGACATGCTGGGCCAGAAGACCCTCAAGTATGGCAAGCTGGACAACAACTCTCTCCTTCAGATGATCGGTAGGATTGGCCGCTTCAAGCCGGGTCGGGCAGTCATCCTTACCGACTCGCCGATTCCCAAGACAATCGACCCGACCCCCGTCCACAAATCCCTTGAGACCGAGACCCCCTTCGATCTTGTGCTCCTGATGTCGAAGTATGGGCTCGACCTCTCCAAATTGGAGTTTATGTCAAAAGTGAACCATAGGGAGATATCGTTCGCCGAAGGGTGGCTGTCTGACATTGGGGCGATCGAACTCAGTCCACACAGGATCAGAAAGAAAGGACTCCTGATGAGCGAGATTCCTTACGAGCCCGATTTCGCGCACATGATCTCCAGCGCGCTGATATCGGGGGACTACCAGATGGCGAGATTTCTGCTGGCGTGTGGGTCCTTTGGGGACTCCCTCAACCACGCCTACAAGACTGACTTGGAGCCCGTGGCCCGTGACTTCCTGTACAACCTCGATAGATCCAACGAGCTCAACGTCAAAGCGCATCTCCTGAAAAGATACTCTGAAGATGAGGGTGGCCAGTTCAAAGCGAAGATGGCGGCCAACGGCATCTTCCCCCGCTTCGTGGGAGAGGCCTGGAAGAACTACCAGGCCGCGAGAGACTCGCTGAACGATCTTCTTCTTGCTTCGAAGGACGAGCCGTTGCCTAGAGAGGTAGCTGTCGACCCAGATCTCGATCGTCTCGAGTCCTACCTGTCGGACTGCCTGTCGTTCGAGAGGTACGACCTATACGAAAAGGGAGACTACGACCTCAGAAGCATGACCATCGAAGGCCCATTCTATGCAAGGAGCTTGACCGTCAACTTCAGGAAAATACTGTTCGACGTGGTGGCCCTTAACCGAAGAAGACGCCGCCATCGCTAGTCTCGCGCCGTCCTTTGGGGGGACCTAATGGAAGAGTGGGTTCTCCGGGTAGTGTTCAAGAATGGCACGTTAGAAATCATACGCAGGCAAACTTTTGCAAGGACAAGATCGATTCACTAACACAGCTCTAGCCAAGTGGCTTTTTCCCTACGTAATCATCGCCTCGCTCCAATATCAATTCACGAAGGATGGTCTCTCCTACGCCTCGCCCTTCGTCCTGATGACGTTCAGATACGTCTTCACCGGCGCAATCTTCTACTTTCTCGGGGGAAGAAAGATTCCGCTTGATCGCGATGCCCTTTTGGTCGCCGGTTGCTCCTCCGTGAGCACACTCACGTGGGCGGTTGGCCTCAGCTATGTTTCGCCGGGCGATTCTGCAGTCCTGAGCTACACGATGCCTCTCTTCTCAATTCCGATTGCATTCGTTGTCATCAGGGAAAGAGTCCGACGTCGAGAATTGCTGGGCGCGTTGATAGGATTCAGCGGTGTCACAGTCTATTCCCTCACCCTGAACCATGGCTCGCAGCCTGTGGGGGCCTTCTTCACCCTCGTCGGCGCTGTGTTCTGGGCGGCATACAGCGTCTACTACCGGAAGCTCAGGAGCAGGGAACCAATACCTATTCTCACCACCCAGTTCCTGGTCGGCTCAATACCGGGCGCTGTCGGCTCCCTGTTCTTTCCTCAGATCTCGCCTGGAATCAATCTGTTGGTTGATGTTGTTTACTTGGTCCTCTTCAGCGGCGTGCTCCTGTTTGTCCTTTGGAACGGGCTCCTGAGGCGCGGACGTGTCGGTCGTATTACAACCATGGCCCTCGCTGTGCCCGCGATGACAATTCTCGTAGATTCCATCAGGACACTTACTTGGCCGAGCTTCCTGGCCGTAATCGGGGGCGCAATGATGTTCCTTGGGGTCTTCCTCGCGAACTGGAGCAGAGATTCAGGGGGGCAGGAGAGAACGCGACATGATGTTCTGAATCAGCGATCTGCCCAAATACTGGGGCTTGGCTTCGATCCGAGCTTCCGCTAGGCGCTTCAATGGTTCTGGTGTGTTGGAGCTCAGCGGGTACTAGATTTCCACTTCTGGTTTGGTTTCCAGACGTTTTTCTTCCAGTAACGTTGTCGTTTTGCCAACCAGACAGCATTCTCCCATATCGCGGGATCATCGGCTTTCTGCCATGCGGGGATTATGTGCTCGATTTTCTTCCATACGAACTCTATACCGCTGGCGTCAAAGAACAGATTTTCGTTGAGCAGGCCATGAGAAACCAGCACGCCAGCTGTTTCGAAGAAGGAGAGCAAGTCTCCCACATAGCCCCACTCTTTGCTGCCCACGGGATACTTCGCCTTGAAGTCCGCGTAGTCCTTCGCAGAGAACTCCTTCATGAACCACATCCCCGCGTCACGCTGGCTGGGCGTGTTGAAGCTCTGGTTGAGCATGAGGAGCAGTTTTGCGTCCTCCTGAGTCGGTTTCTTCATGCCCACGTGAGCGGGGATTCTGACTGATAACTGGGCACTTTCTATCAGAAGGAAGCTCGGCAGATGACGATGTCTGGAGCTGAGATTGGCCCCAATCTATCCGTAGGGGCGTAATTTGGAACAGATTTGGAAGGAGAAAAACCGAATGCGTTAGGGGTCTTGTTCTGGAGAAGGTCGAGAACGAAGATAGAGGTGCCCCTTGCTGTCTGATACGAGAATGACCAGCGAGAAGCAGACTGACATGAAGTTGGCGCAAGGGTTCAAAGACAGCCTCAGGTCTGCTCTTGGAGATTCGGCATCCGAAGCTCTCATGAGGTTCGGTGATATATCAGAGGACAAGCTCGATCCTCAGGGAATCGAGTCTACGTTCAATGTAGTGTTCGGTGCGTCCCCTGCAGGATTGTCCGCGGTGCAGAAGAACGTCCTAGAGGGGACCTCGTCGCGCCTAGGGGTCGACCTGGAAAAAGAGGGCGAGTTCAGCGGGAAACGCGACTTTTACATTTCACTTGTTGGGCTTGCCAATCGTTACAGAGTCAAGGAGATGACGGGCTTCGGCTTTGCGGGTGTGATTGGCAGCCTCATCTCGTCCGCCTGCTGCCTCGGACCGGTCGCCTTTGCTCTGCTCGGGTTCTCGTCTATGTCGGCGATGATTACCCTCGCGGATTCGATGATGTACGTCTACGAGCCCTACGAACTTGCCCTCGCAGTGGCCTTCCTCGGGGCGATAATCTACTTCCAACTGAGAAAGCGGAACGAATGCAACATCAGTGGCCTGAGGAGGAACCTTGGATATGTGATCATCCCGGCGGTGACCATGCTGGTCTCGTACGCCCTCATAGCGTATTTCGTGGGAATCGCCTTCTACGGCTGGCCGCTGCATTTGCTTCCAGGCTAGCCGGTTGACGGCGCGACCATGCGCGATTGTCACTAACGCCGACCTACGTTGTAAATCGGACAACACTCTGCTATGTGCAGTTATCTCTTGCTACGAGCAACAACCTGTCGCGAGGACGAAAAACCTGGGGAAGCGGCGAGTCTACGCTTTGCCCGCCCGCTTCTTTAGAGCCGTGAGCTCCAGCTCTGCTGCCCTCTGGAGCGGCAGGGTTCTGTGGACCTCGAATAGGACATAAGGGTTCCAGAGTGCGATGTCCTCGTAGAGTTGTTCCTCGGTGCCTTCGTAGATGAAGTAACCCGCGCCTCCACCCAAGAAGGAGTATGCCTCCTTGAGCCTCCCCATCTGAAGTTGGGCCCTGATCATGGCGACGAAGCCTTCCTGTTGCATCACCTGTGCTTCTGGCATCGCCGGTGGTTGTATGCTTCTGTTGAGTCTCCATAGTCCGAAGTACTGTGTCATTGCATGAGATGATACAGCTTCCCTACATAGGTTCGTCGAAGATTCTCGAATTCATACGTCATCTGTCGAGGTCGTCAGTATGCCGATTATCATCGTCCCTATTCCTGTTTCTTTTCCGCTCGGATGACTCGAGGTATAGGGCACGTCGATCGCCGATGGCACTTAGGGCTGGCCGTTGAAGTTTAAATTAACACAACCCTTCAAGGCCTATGATGGCAAAGCACGTTACAGAAGCAGCCCCGGGTCTGACGAAGGTGCTCTTCGAGAACGATAGAATCCGTGTAATCGAGTTGAGTGTGAAGAAAGGGTCGAAGACAGAGATGCACACGCACCCAGCCTACTTCTCGTACAGTTTCACGCCTCTCCATTACAAAACCACCTCGCCCGAGGGAAAGACCAAGGTGCGAAAGACAAAAGCAGGTAACATAGAATGGTCGGACGGTGAGTCTCATGCCGTTGAGTTCAAGAACACAGCACGAGCCCTTGTCGTCGAGCTGAAGTGACAAGTCCAAAATCGTCGAAGACGAACCGGCAGGAGAGTCTCACGCCGTTACTTGACATTCTCGCGCTGGTTTCCGCTGGCAGGGCTACTGTCAACATTGGAGGTCTCCAATTCATCAAGGTGAACGGTGACGAGAAGACGTTGGACGTCGAGATGGACGTTGCCAAACGAGCCGGCATCAGACCGTCGAACTTGGCGAAAGTGAATGGTGGACGGTTGAGCGTGCTTACTGGCCCGATTGGCATTGCCGGAGTGCTCTCTCAGGCTGGATGGAAGTTGAACTTGCGCGCCGGAGGGGAAGTGGTACTCAGCATGGGGAAGGGATCCTCCTGGCTCACAGGTCGAATCACTTTGAACCCTCTAAAGGCTAGGAAACTGTTGAAGGTTCTGGCGTAGCCTGGAACTCTGGTGATACTACGCCATGAGAGCGATGTTCTTGCTGGCCGAAGCTTTCTTTTCGTCATCGGTCATGTCCCTGACATGACTGGTAACGGTGACGAGACCGTCGAACTCCACACTCATCCCTGTGTTCGGGAATCTGACGTTCATGCCTTGGAGGTTTATGTCTATCTGGGTGTGCTTGTCAGAAAGGGCCCCAAGTAGTTCGGCAACCATGGACTTCTCATTACCTGCCGCGTGTCTTGACGATGCCATTGCCGAATACTCTGATGGCCGGATATTTAGAGCTTCAAGAGGTTGAAGACCCACCACATGACTCCTCCAAGTGAACCAGGTGGCCAAGACTGGAATCGGGCCTTGGAGAGGTTAACCTTTGGGCAAAGGACGTCGACGAGATGAGGAGGTTCAGTTTCGTTGTGAACTTCCAACCACCCGAAGCCGAGAGTCGACAACGACGGTCCCCTTCCCGTGCTGAAGCACCATTAGAGGATTGAGGTCTAGCTCAGCAACCTCGGGCGTTACCTCCACCATCTGGCTGATGCGAAGGATTGTCTCTTCTAGCGCTCCCTCGTCATACTGTGGCCCCCCTCGATAGCCTTCGAGGAGCTGGTGGGTCTTTAGAGAGCGGACCATTCTTTCCGCATCCTGTTTTGTGAGAGGAGGAAGGCCAACCGAGACGTCCTTGACCAGCTCGACCAATGTCCCTCCGGCCCCGCAGGCAATCAATGGCCCGAAGGTGGGGTCGCGGGCAACACCGACGAACATCTCGACGGCGTCTGTAATCATCTCCTGGACCAGGAAGCCATTCACGGCAAACCCCTTCCGCTGGACCCTGTCCCAGATCTCCTCTGCTGCGCGCTTTACCTCGTCGGCAGCAAGTCCGACTTCCACTCCCCCTGCTTCCGTCTTATGAAGCAGGCCTGGAGCAATTGCCTTGAGAGCGACCTTCCCAGCAAAACCGTGCGCCGCTTCGGCGGCCTCCTCGGCGTTTCTGACTTGCACCGACCTGACCGTCGAGATTCCGAAACATTTCAGGAAGGCCTCGGTGTCGGGGGCGCTCAGCCACTCTTCTTTGGAGTCGATCGCCCTTGCCACGATCGAAGCAGCTTCAGTCCCGTTGATCGCGAACGTCGGAGGGACACTTCGCGGAGCATGCAGCCACTTCCCGTAATCGGTCACCCGGGCAAGGGCCTGCGCTGCCAGCTCAGGGAACGGGTACGATGGTATTCTGATGATGCCGTCAGAGAGCTGTCCGGAGACACCCTTGGTGGCCATGAAGGTGCTTATGACAGGGAGCTTCCTGCGCATCTCCCTCACCGTCTGAAGTATCTCCCTTGCCGTCTCTTGCGGCTTCTCGGCCAAAGGAGGGATGAATATCACAATGAGGCTGTCGACCTCTTCGCTCTCGGACATCGTCTGGATTGCGCGTGCGAAGTCCGCTGGGATGGCGGCACCACTCATGTCGACTGGGTTCTTGGTGCTTGCAATGGGAAGGAGGAACTTCCTGAGCCGACCCTGGGTATCGAGAGATAACTCAGGGACCTTCATCCCTAGACTCTCGCAGGCATCGGCCGCAAGTATTCCCGCACCTCCGGCGTTGGTGATTATCGCCACCCTGTCCCCGCTAGGCACTGGCTGAGTGGCCAGGAGGGCTGCCACGTCGAACATCTCATCGAGAGAGTCAGTTCTTATGACTCCTGACTGCCTAAAGAGGGCGTCGACAGTGATGTCAGAGGCGGCCACCAGAGCCCCCGTGTGGGACTGAGTGGCCCTGAAGCCCGCTGTGGAGCGTCCGCTCTTCACTGCAACAATCGGTTTCTTCGCGGTGATCCTCTTCGCCAGTCTCGCGAACCGCCCGGGGTCACCGAAAGACTCGATGTACAGCAGAATCACGTCGACGTTGTCGTTGGTCTCCCAATACTGCACGATGTCGTTCCCCGAAACATCTGCTCTATTGCCTGCGGAGACGAATTCGGAGAGGCCAATTCCTAGTCTGTCGGCGAGGTCGATCACTGCTACGCCGAGCGCTCCTGACTGGGACCAGAACCCAATGCGCCCAGGGATTGCCCTATATGGGGCGAACTGCCCGTTGAGATTCACCTTTGGGTCAGTATTGATTATTCCCATGCAGTTCGGCCCGATCATGCGCATGCCCGATGCCCTGCAGACCCGGACAAGCTCCTCTTGGAGAGCGGCACCCTCTGCCCCCGTTTCTGCGAACCCTGAAGAGATGACGACCAGGGCGCGGACCCCCTTCTGGGCGCACTCTTTCGCCACTTCGATGACAGAACTTGCCGGGACGACGATGAACGCCAAGTCAACGGGACCCGGGCACTTCAGGACCGAATCGTAAGCGGCAACGGACTGGACGACTGTCGCCCGCCTGTTCACGGGGTAAACCGGTCCGTTGAAGTCTGCCTCGATCAGGTTTCGGAAGAGTTCCCCGCCGATCGTCCCTTTTTCTCGGGAGGCCCCTATGACGGCTATGCTCCTAGGTCGGAAGAAGTGCTTTACTGAGGCGACGGCTGCCTCAGTGTCACTGTGAGCTTGCCGAGAACCAGTGGTAGTTGCACCGCCATTGGGGGAACCTGCCTTCATGCCACTCTATGTGCACTGCCTGACCGTTCCTATAAACGCGCTCAGAGTCTCAACAGACAGGATGGCTGGATTAACTCAACGGTCAAGAAATCGTCTTTGGTATCGAGGATTTGACCGGTTGGACAATCCCAAACCCCCTTTGGCCCCTGCCGAAGGGGTTGCGGCAAATCAAGATGACTAGGACGATGGCAGCCGTGACCGCAACGACCATTAGTAGGAGCCCCCTCCATGGTTGATTCGAAATTGTCACTGACACGCTCCCATTGATCAAGAGCGTTTGATTACCGCCGGGACCGGAGAGGACCAAGCTGCCTCCCCTTCCAACCGTATTCAAAGTAAGGGTGTCTCCCGTGTACGAAATGGAGGTTACGTTGCAGTTTGAGAGGCCGGAAATCCAGTAATCTGTAGCGTTCCTCATTTCCCCTTCGAACAGCCATGTTGAGATCATGTAGGCAGGAAGAGTCTCGGTGTTGGCCTGGTCTCCACCGAACGGCGTGTTGCGAATGGTCCCGTTGACGTCGGACTGGTAAACGGCATCCATGTTCATTAGAACGGATTGATTGTTATACGGGACGCCGCCAATCAGAAGTCCCGATGCAGCCTCCCCAAACTGGAATGTCGCATTGGCATTTACTCCTCCGAAGGCTAGAACGTCGAAATATGCTCTGGAAGGGACGAAAGACCCGGTGACCCTCTTGTATTGGGCCAAGTCACCCTGGCTTCGTGTACACTCGTACAGTCGGTGAATTGCTGCTGCGGCCCATCCATACTCTTCGATGGAGGCTCCCGGGCTGCGCTCGACGAAAGCTCTCGTGAAGGCTTCGACGGTGGAGTTGCATCCATATATTGCGAAGCCTGCAAGCGCAAGGAGGTTGGTCGAACGCGAATAGGCGCTTGTAACGCTCATGTGAGCGTAGGCGGCATAGTAGTAGTTCCAGAAGCCTCGGGCGAGTGACGAGTACCCAGAGTCTTGCTGGGCCAACAGCGAGAGTCCGTATGATATGAAGCCGAAGGTGACTGGAGGGGCAACCGAGACGTTCTTGGGGCCTGTGGCCAGATAGCTCGTTGTATTGTTGAGAAGCCGGTAGTCGAAGTGTCGGATCGGATAGATGTCTGCGTACACCGGCACACTTAGTTCTCCCTTTCCAGTTTCTGCCACGTTGTAGCCAAGCCCGGCCCAACTCATGCCATCGAAAGCCCCATCCAGATACCAGTGCTCGGCACTCGCCACGTCGGTGGAGTTGAACGCAATCGCGATAGAGTCTTGGTCGTTGAAGTTTGTCCTGTTAGAGTACGTTACCAGAATTCCGCTTTCTGTCGGAGGAATCGCATTATTGAGCGGGACGGCCTCGATTGGTTTTCCCGATGAATCAAACAGAGAGACACTTTCGAAAGCAAGTTGTGTATTGCCTCCGGTTGGGCCGGCGAAAACCTGCAAGTCAACATGATCGTCTGAGCCGAATGTCGAGTTCATTGGTCGCACCTGGACGCTTATTCTGACATAGGGGTCGCCCATCCTCATCGTCGCGTTAAGGTAGGTGTAGAAGGACAGGCCATCGAATGCAAAGTACGATATCTTAGAGTAGCCACCAGGGATGGGTACAACTGTTGAGGAGTTCGCTCTGTGTGCAGCTCCATCGTACCAAATTCGGTCCACCCCCATGTAGGCTGCGTTCCAGGGCCCAGCATAATAGTCCCCGACCCAGAGTTGCAGAAGTTCACTCGCCGACTCGTCATCTGTAATCATGGCTATCCTATTCGTGATCGATGCGCTTCCGCCCATTTTGAGGTTGAGAATGGAGCTGTTCACAACAACTTCGGGAAGGTAGTAGCCTCCCGTCATATGGCTGAGAATGAACCCAAGGGCCCTGTGGGCGTCAGTCGAGTCATTCGTTATCATGCCGGCGGTGAGAATCTTCCCGGCGTTGTCCATCCAGGAGTTCTGGTTGTCGATGTCGTTTGGGTTCAGTTCATCCCGGAAACCCCAGCCTTGGACCCAGTGTTGTTGTAGTTGCGTCAATCCTGAGATCGGAATTGACGTGGAACCGTCTGTGTGTTCATTCCATTCGATTGCAGCCAAGGTAGCAATTGTTGAGATGGCCAGTATCAGGGTAATCGCGACGGCCCAACACGTGCCGCTTCTCATGCAACCCTGGTTGGATGTTATCCCAACTAAACTTTCCATAGGGAGCTGACTATCACACATGTGCCACCGACGACTAGAGTTCTGTTACTGCCGAGTCAAACCCTTAAGAGAAACGGTGAAGAACACTTTCAAGTTGGCAAGTCCAGTAGTCAAGACCTACAAGGTTTCGAAAACGTTCAAGGCGCCTTTGGACTTTTGTTTCGCCTGGTGCACAGACTTCCGTGCCGACGACAACAAGATGACTGGTTCGAAAACGAAGCGCCATTTCCTCGAGAGATCTCGCCGCAGGTTCGTCTGGGTGACCACGCACAAGGAGGGCAGGAATACGGTGGAGGGAATTAGAGCTGTGTGGCTCAAGGCTCCAGATGCATGGCATCTAGACAGCTGCGGTGACGGAAGAGAAATTGGTGATTACAAGCTCACGCCGGTGGGGAGTCGGACCAGGCTCGACATGGTCTTCCACGTGACCTACGACGACCCGAGGAAGGCAGAAGGTGTCCGAGAATGGGTGCAAGGTGCAAAGCGGGAATGGGACGCGTTTGGTAGGTATCTCGAAACAGATTACAAGGCCTCCGTCGATAAGGGTTCGAACAGGTAAAAGCTTCCGACCCTCGTTACTTCTGCGGGTTGGACAAGAACATGCGGAATAGAGCCGAAGTCCATATTGGTTAAGAACTAAACCAGTAAGAAAGTAGCTGTGTACTATACGATAGAACCAGAGCCCTTCCAACGAGAACCCCGGCAGCCCGAGCCCGTGTACCCCTGGTTCGAGTTGCACCAGACACCTTAGCTTAGGTCGATGTCCTTTCCGGAAGCTCTGAGTAAATGCCGTCTCTCGCCCTATACAGGGCCACCCTTGCCAAAGTCTTCCAGTCTCCGTCGAACTTCCTAAGCTGGATGCTCACGACCTCGTCCTCAGGATTCGACCTGCCTGGCCACACAGCCACATTGAGGAACTCGCCACCTCCCAGCTTCTTTGAGAAGCTGTACTTCGGGTGGGTCTTCTCGCTCACGGTGAAGTGATTTGGACGCGAGTATTTCTCGATATCCACTTTGGTATTCCTTCAACAGATATGAGCACACAGGCCTTATCTACGGCGTGACCGGATTTTTAGGCTGTGAAGAATTACGATCTGATAGTGATCGGCTCGGGTTCGGCCATGAACTTGGTCGATCCTATGCTACAGCAGAATCCAAGTATGAGAATCGCGGTCATTGACAAGGACGAGCCCGGCGGAATCTGTCTCACCAGGGGGTGCATCCCCTCCAAGATACTCCTCTACCCGGCGGAGCTTGTCAGGGTCATTGAGGAGACTGGAGAGCTCGGGCTTGACGTGGAACTGAAGCAGGTCGACTTCGCGAAGATCATGGCCCGGATGAGGGGCCTCATCGACGCGGACATCGACTCCATTAGGAGAGGCCTCTCGAGCTCTGATAACATAGACTACTATCACGATACGGCAGAGTTCGTCTCCCCCTATATGCTAAAGGTCGCCGGGGAGACAATAACATCGAAGATGATCTTTCTTTGCATCGGGTCGCAGGCCATCATACCTCGGATTAAGGGCCTGGAAGAGGTGGGATACATCACGAGCGACGACGCCTTCAGGCTTGACAGGCTCCCTCCTAGCCTGGCGATAGTCGGCGGGGGGTACATAGCGGCCGAGTTCGGCCACTTCTTCTCGGCCATGGGAGCCAGGGTGACCGTGATAGGCAGGAACCCTCAGTTTCTACCGGGTGAGGAGCCGGAAGTCTCAGCACTTGCCAAATCTGTCTTGGGGAGGCACATGGAGATTTTCGTCAACCACGAGGTCAGGGAGGCAGAGAAGCTTGACAATGGCAGGAAGAGCGTGCATGCCTTCGACAAGAATTCGGGGGAGGAGGTGAGCGTCGAAGCAGACGAGATCATGATTGCCACCGGGAGAGGGCCGACGACGGGGATTCTCCACCCAGAAAGGGCTGGCATCAGGACCACTGAGGCAGGCTGGATTGAAGTGAACGAATATCTAGAAACTTCGCAGCCTGGTGTGTGGGCCTTCGGAGACGCCGACGGAAATTTCCCCTTCAAGCACGTCGCCAACTACGAGTCTCAGGTCGTCTACTACAATGCGGTGCTTAAGCAGAGGGTGAAGGTCGATTACCACGCAGTCCCCAGCGCGGTGTTCACATATCCTGAGGTGGCCAGCGTAGGGATGAGGGAGGAGGAGGCAGCAGACGAGTTCGGCGAGGAGAACATCTTGATTGGATTCCACAGGTATGAGGACACTGCGAAGGGGGAGGCCATGAACGTCAAGGGATATTTCGTGAAAGTCATCGTCCAGAGGGACACTCTCAAAATCCTCGGGGCGCACATCGTGGGCCCGTACGCTTCAATCTTGATTCAGGAGATAATCAACCTGATGTACACGGAGCGGCAAGACGCCCGGCCTCTGATGAACTCGATGCACATCCACCCTTCGCTTTCGGAGGTGGTGGACCGGGCCTTCGGCTCACTGATGGAGCCTCACGAATACCACCATCTCATGGAACATGGCACGCCATAGCAGCGGTCAAAAGCGCTTATACCAAGATCAGTGACTCGGGTGGGTGAGTCTGAATTGAAGTCGACTTTCCTATACACAGGCATACGTGTCAAGAATCTGGAGGAATCGGTGAAATTCTATACCAGCCTACTGGGGATGAAGGAAACAGGGAGAAACAAAATCGAAGCCACGGGCGGGACGGTGGTGGGCCTCAAGAGTGTGGGAGGAGGACAGGAACTCGAGCTCAACTACTATCCCGAGGGGAACAAGTACGCGACCAAGTACACCGCCGGTGAGGGCCTGGATCATCTCGCGTTCAAGGTAGAAGACCTGGACAGGGTGCTGGCTGATTTCGCCAAGGTGGGGCACCGCACAGTCCTCGAAATCAAAGGCTCCTCGAGCAGGTGGGCGTACGTGGAGGACCCCAACGGGATTTGGATTGAAATCTTCGCGTAGCGCGTGATGGTTAGCATGTGGCATTTTGCGCCTGGGCTATCGATGCCCGTTCAGTCACCAGACCTTTCCCCTAGACCGTGACCCAGGTAGAGTTCCTTTACGACTTCGCTAGTCCGAACTGTTACGTATATGGACGGTGCTTTCCAAGACTCTTCTTTCGGCGCTTCTCAGGATTTCACTGAGAGTCGAGGGCCTGACCCCGACCAACTCACTCAGGTTTGTCAGACTTATCTTCCGAGGGAATTCGAAATACCCCTGCGCGAGTGCCGTCCCCAATACCTGCTCCTGTCTCGCTGTTAGCGCCGTCTGATGGTCGAAGGGACCGATATCATTCTTCGAAGTCCTTCTCCTTCGCCTTTTTCCATTCATTTCTGGGAGCGCTCCTGGTGACTTCTTGCGAACTGCCAAAGTCTATACAGAATATCGGGAACCTCCGCATTGGGGGTGCTCTCCACGACGAAGTTCCCCTGGTCACAATGGACGGCCACCCTCGAGTAGGCGGCTCTGTAGATGATGCGCTTCTTTCCCACATCAGTAACTATTATGTGCTCGATGAAGATGAGGCCGCTCTCTGTCAGCTCGCGTATCTTCCGGTAGGCAGTGCTGATTGGCACATCCGTCTCTGAGCATATCTCTTCGACGGATTTTCCTTTCGAGATAGCCGACCTCATTATCATACTGCAGGGGACGTCTGATATTGCCTTCAAGAAAGCCAATCCCATTTCGCTATTCGCTTCCGTGACAATGGTTTTCGCCGCGACTGGTGCGTTCATCTGGAAGCTTGATTCTACTGCCTGCATGTCAGGTCGGTGGTGGATTGCCGACATGAGAAGGATATGCTTCGACCCTAACAGGTTAGGAAACACATAGGGTGATGCCCCCAGCTCCAGCTTACCCTACTCTTCTAACTCGTCTCCCTCGCTCAGGAAGCTTCCGAGGATGTTCTTCTCCGCCGCCCTAAGAATCTCGCTTAGGGTGCTCGGCTTGATTCCTATCTTCCCTGCCAGCTCCGTCAGACTTATCCTCCTAGGGAAGTCGTAGAAACCCATCTCCATGGCAGATCTGAGAATGCCCAGCTGTCTCGTTGTGAGCTTGAAGTCGGGGGAGACAGGGCCGATATCTTTCACCGAGTAGCCTACACCCTCCCTAGAGAGGCGGCTAAGGAGCAAAGGAACTCCTTCGTTACCCAGGAAGACCTTGTAGCCCACCGTGCAGTCGTCCCCCGTCCTAGCCGAAGAGACGAAGACCGCCAGGTTCGCGCCAAGGATGGAGGGACAGGCCATGCATTTGCTCGCTACAATCACCCCCATCATGTGCTGTTGGGAGAGGTCAGTCAACTCAGTGCTCATCACCGAAGGGATGGAGCCCAGCCGCTGGCGGACCTCTTCTGGACTCCCTGTCCCCAGCACGATGTCAACAAAGTGGGCGACCTCTTGGCCCCGTCCTACGAACTTGAGCCCCAAAATCCTCACCTTAGCTGAAAGGTCGACACACAGCTGCTTGATCCAGTCATCAGCACGTGCCTGAAACTGGAGCTGCATCAACGGGGCTGCACCTCAGGGCATAGTGGCGACGCTGCTATTGACCCTTTCTCCAAATGTCCGGGCAACGAATAATTACACCGGACGGTCGACGAAGCCCTGTTGAGGATTAGGGACGCGTTTCCGAAGATGTTCGAGAGGGCCTACCCGGCCGTTGATCCGACGACCCCAATACTGTCAGTCCTTCCCTTGCTCCGGTTTCATGAGATTGACGTTCTGCCCCTTGCTTTCGACGTTGGAAGGAGACAGAAGGGCGTCTACGGCTTCTCCTGCCTCGCAAGCCTGCTGAAGGTCAGACCCGTAGGAGTCGGCTCCTTCCTCAAACAGCCATGTGAGGTGGTGTCCGAACCTCTTGCCACGATTCGGGCAGACCGGTCTCTGTCCGGCCTTCTGGATGTCTTCCTTCGAAGACGATTCGGTTTCGCACGTGTGGTGGAGAGCAAAGGCGTGGGAGCCATTCTGACTCTCCCAGATGTCCTCGGATTGTACCAAGACGGCAGCCTCGGGTCCTCTCTTATCCTGGAAGATGTCGCATCCACGGCCTTCTCGATGCCGATCGAGTCGACGATCAGAGAGGTTCTTGTCGAGATGTTCGACAGACGGATCAGGCGGGTCTTCATTTCCGGGACACGCGAGTTCGTCTGGGACAGGAATGTAATCGAACATTTGTTCAGCCCGGCGGTACTCGCACACGTGGTGCAGAACGAGTCGGCAGACATTCTCGAGATACCGATTTCAGGGATTGGGACGACAACCGCTAAGGAGGCAGATGGGCTCATGCAGCTGCAAGAGGCGGCGGCTTTATTGAAGGCCGAGCCCGGACAGTGCCTCGTCTACGATGGGAAGGTCGTCACCCCTTGGGACGTGGTGATGAAGCCGTGGAAAGAAAGAAAGTTGAAGGTGTAGAACCGTCGTTAGCGATCACATTACATGGGATGTGGAGTCGACGGCCGAATCGGCGCCAATTTTTCTGCGGCTCCCTAACTCCTTAGGCTTAAATAACGTCGAACGGCTGGACTGGATACACATTGCGAGAGACGGGTCCTGATTCCGCCCCAGATGACGGTGTAGCCGATAGGTCGTTGCGTGATAACCCAACCTCTAGCGGGCCCGTTCCAGCACCATCATCTCCCCCAGGCAACTCTGGGAGCTCGGCTCCGGTAGGGTTCATTATGGGCACCATAAACTCGGCCATCTCATTAGTAAGGAACCCCACGAGCTACCTCAATGAGAACAAGGACGCGCCGGCCACGGTAAGGGGGATTATGGTGAACTACGTCGCCGTTTTGGCCGCGATTCCATTCGTCGCGACCCTGATAGGTTACCTGTGGTACTACGACATTTTCATCCCGTTCGGTTTCGTAGGATCATTCGTCGCCTACGCCTTCCTCTATGCAATCCTGTTTTACATCCTAGACATCATAGCCGTCTATGTTGTCGCACTAGCGATAGGATTCCTGGCTCCTACCTTCGGCTCGTCAACCGACAAGATCAAGAGCCTCAAGCTTTCTGCGTTTATCTTCACCCCTGCCTTCCTGATAGGTATTCTCAACATAATCCCGCTCTTGGGATTCTTAGAAATCCTAGGGATTCTATACGGCCTCTACATCCTGTATCTGGGGCTCCCGATACTCATGGGAACTCCAAAGGATAGGGTGGTGACCTATGTTGTCGCCGTCGTGATCGCGACCTTCATAGTCTACTTCGTCCTTGCTGCGATAGTAGGGTTCATCACCGCAGCGGCCTTCCACGTCGGCGTTTTCTTCTAGCCGTCGGTGGACATTCCGATGGTATCGTTCAGCTCGAAGGTAAGACCATGAAACTTCGCCCGGCGATAGCAACCATTGTGTTGGTGGTAGTAGTGGTCGTTGTCATAGCCAGTGCCGGGGTCGCCTATGTCTTCGTCTTCGCCAGTCCCAGCTCCCCAGGAGCCAAAACGACCACTTCGACACTGAGCATCGGAGCGACTACCTCCAACGTACCGACCACAACCGTGACCGTTGGCAGTTTGACAACAGGCACCCAGAACTACCAGGATTTCAGCGGGACCTACACGTACACCGTTCCGTTAGGTCCCTCAGGCATCAACGACAGCAGTGGCAAGCCGATTCAATGGAACTCCACCCAGACGGCGACCGGATCGTTCACGTTCTCAATCAACCCGTCCACATACCTCGGCAGTGGGAGCGGTCAGGGGAGCATCACTGTGTCGACACGAGGTTATTGCACCGGAAGCAACACGGTCCAATACACCTTCGACATACAAGCTGAGGACATCCCCGGGACTAGGAATGTCAGCATTGCGTTCAACATTCCGACCCCGTCCACGGTAATGGTCCAATTGTCATGTCAGGGTAGCACAGTGGGCTTTTACACGGCGAATAATCCGGTGACGTATCTCAGCATCTACCCGAATGGTCTCGACCTGAACTCATTCCCTGCCAGGGCGTCAATGGTGCTGACCGGCGGGATAAGCTACACCGTTTCCATAAGCGAAACATAGTTAGCCCCTGAACCGAAAACGCCCTCCTGTTCTTTGTAAACCCCTCAGCTCGTTTCACCGCAATCTCGGGTACTCTTGCAGGTGGTTACGATGGGGTTGGTGTCGTTAATGATCCTCGGAGCTGGCCAGTGGAATCGGACGATTGCACCCTAAGCCTTCACTCTGGCCTCAGCGCTCTTCTCGCAGCTAGATAGCCCAAGATTCCCAGCAATGCCGCGAAGCCGACCAGGTAGACCATGTCCATCTCGTACGTTGATAGCTGGGCCGAGGTGAGCGACCCGTTGATCAGGAGCAGCCTCGCGGCCTCATTCGCCTTCGTCACAGGGTTCAGGTTGGCGATTGTCTTCAGCCAGTCGGGGAAGGACGAGGGAGGGAAGAAGGCGTTGCTCATGAACATTATCGGAAGGGTCAGGAAGTTGACTATGGCAACAAGCGAATCGATGCTCCGTACCGAGAGGGCCAGAGCGGTGAAGATGAAAGAGAGGCCAAGGCCAAGGAAGATGAAGGCGCCGAAGACCCCGATGAAGGCTAGTGCGCCGAAAGAACTTGGGAGCTCGAGGCCGTTCGGGATGACCAGGGCCACCAAGAAGGTGAGCACGCCCAGCAAAAGGACCTTCACGAGGTTCTGCGCGACCCCTGAAAGAAAGATGGCGGCTCGAGGGATGGGAGCAACCAGGAGCGAACTGAGGTAACCCAGTTGCCTGTCAAGCACTAGGTCGATGCCCCCGAACGCCATGTTGAAGACGAGTATGATGCAAATGACCCCCGAGGCCAGGTAGGTGATGTATGTCGGGGCTCCTCCGAAGGCCGCCTGCAGGATAGACGAACCCTGGCTGCCCCCCGATGAGAACAGGTTGGCCGGATTGAACGAGTTGCCAAAGAGGATGAGATAGAAGAGCGACGTGAAGAGCCCCGGCATAATCGAGGCGGGGTTGCGGACCCACTTGCGCAAGGCCCGGAGGGTGAGGGCGAGCGTTTCGCGGAACACGCCTATCTCGCCCTCTCCATCTTTATGTTCTCCCAGGCCGAATCGCTCTGAGGAGCTTCCTCGTCTCTCATCGACTTGCCCACCACGTCCAGGAAGACTTGATCTAGGGTGGGCTTCGAGAAGGAAATTTCTTCAATCTCGGCTTCCTTCTGGACCACCCCAGCCACAATCGAAGGCAGGGCCTTCTCTGTTCTCGGTAGC
>Ga0187770_10000026_pt1 | contig 67384 bp, 57 predicted proteins | sample 0116_SJ02_MP02_2_FD_133154 | JGI IMG/M metagenome (GOLD analysis project Ga0187770, IMG submission 133154) | Tropical peat soil microbial communities from peatlands in Department of Meta, Colombia - 0116_SJ02_MP02_20_MG | ecosystem: Environmental > Terrestrial > Soil > Wetlands > Peat | place...
TATGGCCGCGATCGCGGACTTCTTCGTCGCCATGCACGGCCCCAGGGCGAACTGCATGCCTTCCATCATGTCGGCAACCAGCACGCCGGAACTCATCTCGACCGACATGCCCAGTGCTTCCAGCCGAGACCATGGACCGCCAGTTGGTACACCGCGGTAAAGGCAGGTGACCATTCCAACCGTAGGGTCGGCCAGCGGTGGCGCGACGTTGCGCAGAAAATTTTCGCCGACTTTGACGTCGGAATCGGTGATGACGATGCACTGGTGAGCCGCAGCCCGCAGCAACGCGTCGAGCGACCAGATTTTCGGATTCACCCACGGCGGCTCGCCGCATTCGATTTTGCGCGCCTGCACGCGACTCGGCGTCGAGGCCTGGACTTGATCCACAACTTTCATCGCCGCATCGGTGAGATGGCGGGCGCAGAAGATCAGTTCATATTCCGGATACGACTGCGAGAAAAAGCTCGCGATGTTCTTGTCCAGCCGCGGCTCAGCCCCGTGAACCGGTTTAAGCACACTTAGCGGGGGGAGATCTGTGGCACTCACCGGGGTTTCGGCGCGTCGCGAACGAAGATGAAAACGCAGTGCAGCGGCCAGAACCAGAAAGAGATAAACCGTCGAGGTGAACGTCCCCAGCAATGCGATGGACAGCAACGCGAGGCGCAGCGCGTGAACCATAGTCCGGGCGAAGCGTAAGTATAGCGGAGGACGGAGGTTTCGGCGGAGTATTCTGCCCGCTGGAATTCCCTTGCGCAACGCGCAACTAGGGAGCGAGGCGAATCAGGCGGCCATCCTTCAACTGGAAGCGATCGCCGCGCCAAGTGACGGTGTGGCCGAAGAAACTTAAGATCCAGACGCCGACCGCGACCAGATCACGCACTGGAAGCATCCACAGGTTTCTTAGCAGGTCCACGTCGAACAATACGGATTTGCCGACCAACAGCGCGACAGCCATGCGTAGCACTACCATAAGACCAAGCACTGCCCACGACCAAGTTGTGCCGCGAGCCACGCCGAGATTCAGCAAGGCCCACATCAGGCCAAATGTCGAAATCAGGCCGATGTAGCCACCGAGGCGCGCGTCACGCACGCCGCGCGCCCACCGCAACTGGTGCGCCAGGAATCCTCCGAGAGTGTAGGCCGGCAGGTGCGTCTCGACGACCACGTTGGACAGATGAACCTCGAGGCCGAGGCCAGCAATGCGGCGCCCGAGTTCGTAATCATCGGCGAGAAAGTCGACTACGGATTTGAATCCTCCGATGCGGTCGAGATCCGGGCGGCGGAAGGCCAGGGTTGAGCCCAGAGCGAAGTGCAGTCCGCCTTCCAGTTGCCAAGCCACAAGCACGCTGGGAATGAAATCCGTGCTGATGCCCAACGATTCCAGCCGCGAGCCGAGCGTGTCAGCAGCAACGCCGCGATAAAGGCACGTCACCATGCCGATTTTCTTGTCGGTGAGCGGCGCGATTACGTGCCGCAAGTAATTACGCTCCACGCGAATATCACTGTCGTTGACGACGAAGAAGTCGTAGCGGGCATGCTTCTCCATCTGTTCCAGATTGCTGACCTTCACGTTGGCACCCAGGATTTCGTCGCAGACGACCAGCCGGATGCCGCGATTTGGAAATTCCTTCTGCAGTTGCCGAACCGCCGCCACGGCGGGATCTGCCGGATCGCTGACGCCGAAAATGATTTCGTATTCCGGATAATCCTGCAGGCAGTGGCTGCGGAAGCTCTCGTAGCCGTCCGGGTCCGTTCCTTTCAGTGGCTTGAGGATCGAAACGGGCGGTAGGGTCTGTGTGGGGTGGACACTCCTGTCCGTCCTGCGTGCGCGCAGAAACGCAGCCGCGCTCCACAGGCATACCACGTAGTAGACGGCGCTGGTCCCGCAGCCGAGAATCGTAACGATCTGGAAAATCGTGGCGAGATGAATCATGCGCAGGCGCAGCTCTCGGACAATCCGCGAGCCAAGCTGATGGCTGAAAGCTGATAGCTGAAAGCTGCTCTATTCATACCGCAGCGACTCGATCGGATCGAGGTTTGCGGCCTTCCACGCTGGATAAATTCCGAAGACCAGACCGACTCCGGCGGCAGCGCTGAAGCCGAACGTGGTCCAGAACATCGACATGTGGGCGGGCAGCGACGGCCACAGAGCGGGAATGATCCAGACCAGGATCGCTCCCGTCAGAATGCCGATCACGCCGCCGACCGCGGTCAGCATGATGGCCTCGAGCGTGAACTGCAGGAGAATGTCGCGCTTGCGCGCGCCAATCGCTTTCCGCACTCCGATTTCCCGCGTGCGTTCTGTAACGCTCACCAGCATGATGTTCATCACGCCAACGCCGCCGACGATCAGCGCTACGCTGGAAATGGCGAACATGCCGATGAAAAGTGCGCCGGTGAGCTGGTTCCACACATCAGAGATCGAATCCGAGGTCATCACCGTAAAATTGTCTGGCTTGTCGAAAGGAACCTTGCGGCGGCGGCGCAACAGTTCGCGCATCTCGTCCATCGCCTTGGGCATGTCATCGTGCGATGTGGCCTTGACGCTTATCCAGTGCTGCTTCATCTCTGGATGCAAAGTTTTAAACGTCCGCAGCGGCAGGAGGACGCGATTGTCGTTCGGGTCCTTGCCGCCGCCAAAAACCGATTTGATCTTCTGCACCGTGCCAATGACCTCGAACAATCGGCCCTCGATGTTGATCTCCTTGCCCAGCGGATCCTGGTTGCCGAAAAGCTCCTGCTGCGTGTCGTAGCAGATCACCACAACGGGCGCGCGATGCTCGTCATCGAGATCGGTAAACCAGCGGCCGCTGGCCATGGGCAGATCGAAGACGTCCTTCGCCTCGGCCATGTCGCCTTCGATGATGGTGTTCTTGGCCTTGCGGTCGAGGTATTTGACCGAATAGCTGCCCACTCCCAGCTCGGGACGAAACAGCCGAAGTCCAGCCGAGACCGCTTTGACGTGAGGCAGGTCCTTCATCGCCTCGGCGTCCTCGAAAGTCAGCTCTTTGCGCGTGCGCATTTCCTCCGGCATTTTTCCGAAGATGAACGGATCCAGATGAAACGCGAAGATGACATTGGATCCGACACTCGCGACAAGATCGCGCACGTTATCGTCAAGCCCACGCCCAATCGAAGACACCCCGATCACGACCGAGACTCCGATCACGATGCCGAGGACCGTCAGGCCGGAGCGCAGCTTGTTGCTGCGGATCGTGTCCGTCGCCATCTGCACGATTTCGCCGAATTCGGATTTGCGCATTGCAAACTCACCTTGTCATTCCGAGTCGGGGCGCCGGCCCGGCGAGGAACCCGCTTCTCTGCCGACGCAGGCAAACACCAGGTTCCTCCCCCTCGACTAGCTCGGGGTCGGAATGACAACCGTTGTTTATGTAATCCTACATCTCAAACCGCAACGCCACGATCGGATCGAGCCGCGCCGCTTTGCGTGCGGGGTAGACTCCGAAAAACACGCCCACGCTGGCCGCAACAACCAACCCGGCCACAACCGCCCACAACTTGATCGCCGACGGCATTCCGATCAAAGCAGTCACGCCTTCGGCCACGATCACTCCCGTGAGCACTCCCAGAATTCCACCGATCAGCGCCAGAATGATGGCTTCGATCAGAAACTGCAACAGCACGTCGCCGCGCCTTGCGCCCAGCGCTTTGCGAATGCCGATCTCGCGCGTCCGCTCCGTCACCGAGACCAGCATGATGTTCATGATGACGATCCCGCCGACGACCAGAGATACCGACGCAATGCCGATCGTCGCCATGAAGAAGGTGTTGCTCAACCCGCTCCAGATGCCGAGCAGGCTGGCGTTGGTCTCAATGTCGAAGCTGTCGTCCATGCCCAGCAGGTCGTGGCGCCGGGCGCGAAGCGCAACCCGGGACTCATCCACGGCCTCGCTGAGCGGGGCGCCGGTGCTGGACGCCTTGCCCGCAATGCGCAGGTTGCTGTCATGCGATCCGTACTGCTTGAGGCAGGTCGTGATCGGGATCATCACAAAATTGTCGGCGCTCTGCCCCAGCGTCGAGCCTTTCTTCTTGGCCACACCGATCACCACATAACTCCAGCCGTCGATCCGGACTTCTTTCCCCAGGGGATCCATTCCCGGCATCAGGTGCTCGAGAATATCGTTTCCGATCACGACAACCGCCGAGTGATTGTTCAGGTCGGTCTCGTTGACCATGCGGCCGGAGCTCAGGTCCGTGTCGAGAATCGTAGCCATGCCGGGAGTAACGCCCCGCACCAGCGTGTCGCTGATGGACTGCCCGCCGTACTTCACGTGTCCGGTTTCGTTGCGCGTCGAGGCCGCAACCAGTTCGCAGTGGCGGCAGGCTTCGGCGACCGCGCGGTAATCGTCGAGAGTGAGGTCCTTGCGCTTTTCGGCTTCGAGGAAGTGATCGACGTTGGTGACCGCGGGGGAGACCTTGAAGATCAGGAATACGTCGGCGCCCAGGTTGAAGATCTTCTTGGCCACATAATCGTTGACGCCGGAAACAAACGTGACCACAGCAATCACAGCTGCCACACCGATCACTACGCCGAGCAGCGTCAGCACAGAGCGCAGCTTGTTCGCCCACAGCGAACGCAACGCAATGCGGATGGATTCGGCGAGATGCATGCAGCAGCCCTCAGGCCTTGGACCTCAGGCGTCATGCACGGCGGGTTGATGCCCAAGGTTGAGCATCAGTTTAGCAGTGATCGCGCAGGTGCTGCATACCTGCGGCATGGGATCCGACGGCCGTGGGCTGAGGGCTGAGCTCGGGCGTTGATCGCATATAATAAGAACGTAGGCAGCCGGACCGGACGGTCGCCCCGCCCATTCGGTAAGTTCCGTTTGAACTGTATAGCGACTTACGGAATGGGCGGGGAGGAAAGTCCGAACTCCGCAGAGCAGTGTGCCGGATAACGTCCGGGACAGCCGGTTCAAGCCGGCTGGACGGAAAGTGCCACAGAAAACATACCGCCCCGCCCATTCGGTGGGTCTCGTTGAAGTTAAGGCGCATGACTTACGGAATGGGCGGGGTAAGGGTGAAAAGGTGCGGTAAGAGCGCACCGCTGCGCCAGCAATGGCGCGGGCAGGGCAAACCCCACACGGAGCAAGACCAAATAGGGAGGAACCTCCCGCTGTCGCTGTGAGCTTCGGCGAAGCACGCAGGGACAGCCGCCCTCGGCTGTCCGGCGGAGCGAAGCTCCGCAGGCCCGAAGCTCAGAGCGACAGCGGGGGACGTGCCGGCTCGGTGCGTCAAACCTCCGGGTAGGTCGCTAGAGCCGCGCAGTAATGCGCGGCCCAGAGGAATGGCCGTCCCGTCGCAAGACGGACAGAATTCGGCTTACAGGTCCGGCTGCCAACAATTGATTCAAACAGAGCTATTGAACGCCGGAGGTCCCTCGCACACAACGCTCGGGATTTCGCCTGCGGGGCTCAGACGCCCCGCGAAACGGCTCAACTTACAGGTCCGGCTGCCACAACTGATTTAAGTTCCGGCTGTTCTCAAATTCAAGTTCAGGAGCACCTCATGTCCGCACCCAGTCGCCGGCCCGAGATTCGCCGGCGCCGCACCCGCAAAGAAAAAATCAGCCAGCTGCGCAAGCGACTGGCCGCCGCCAAAACCGACGCCGATCGCTCCCGCCTCACTGCCAAGCTGCACAAACTGTCGGTCGCGTCGCCCGGCCAGCCACTACTGAAGTAGTGGTCTTCTCGGCTCTGTCGTCCTGCCGAAACGTCGTGAGAACTCCTTAACGCGCCAGAAGCAGGACCGACGGGCAGGGATCCTTCGACTCCGCGGCTGCTTCGCTTCGCGACGCAGCCACTCCGCTCAGGATGACAGTTCCCTTGTGTATCAGTCGGCGGCGGGCTGCTGGCCCGTGTGGGTTGGACCGTCGCCCGCCTGCTCCCGGTAGACCTCCAGAATTCTGCGCACGGAATCGTCCCAGGAGAACTTGGTCACTTGCTGGTAGCCGACTTCCTTCATGCGATTGCGCAGAGGCTGATCGGTCAGCACGCGGTGCAACGCGCGCATGATCTCAAAAACGTTTTCCGGATTCACCAGCACCGCCGCCTTGCCAACAACCTCCGGCAACGAGGAAACATTTGAGGTCACCACCGGCGTGCCGTGTGCCATCGCTTCGAGCGGCGGCAGCCCGAAGCCCTCATAGAGCGACGGAAAAACAAAAATCTTCGCCACGTCATAAAAAATCCGCAGCACTTCGATCGGCACGAATCCGAGAAAGCGCACGTCGTTCTGCACGCCGCTGCGCACCACGGTTCGCCGCAAGTCGGGATTGCCCGACAGATCGTCTCCAATAATGATGAGCTTCAAGTCGGGCAGCGTCTGGTCGCGCTCCAGTTCGGTTTTGAGCGCGGAGAAAGCCTCGATCATGCGCACCACGTTCTTGTGCGGGCTGACCCGGCCAGCATAGAGCAGAAATGGATACGTCACCTGGTAGCGCTTCGCGATGAGCTCGCGGTCGGCAGCCGTGGCGTGTCCGTGGAGGAAACGCTCGTCAATGGCGTTGTAGACCACTTCGATGCGGTCGGAGGGAATTTCAAAGATCTTCTCGATCTCTGACTTGGTGAACTGGGACACCGCAAAAATGCGGGATGCGCCACGCAGCACGCGCCGGGTCAACTGGAAGTGCAGCGAGCGCCAGAAGCCGCTCTGCTCGCGGGCCCGCGACATGTGCTCGAGCATGTCGTGCACCGTCATTACATAAGGACAGGGCATGGCCCGCGGCACGGAAAAGAGATTCGGAATATGGACCAGGTCGCATTTCAGCCGGGCGAGGGCGGTTCGGAATTCACGATAGCCCTGCACGGTGCGCTCGGGCGCGCGCAACGGCACCGTGTGAAAGTTGGGCGGAAGGGCGCCGATTTCCTGCACTTTTTCCGGCACGCCGATCAAAAGGTACTTGTTCTCGCGGTCGAGCCGCCCCAGGGTTCGAACCACGTTGCGGATGTACGTGCCAACGCCAAATTCGCTCATCCGCCGGATGTCGATGGCGATCTTCACTGGTGGAATTTAACCACAGAGGGGAGTGTCCGGCTAGGAAGAACGTTGGGCAAAGGCTGTCATGCTGAGCGAAGCGGGGCGGTCACGGAGTGAACGTCACCGCGAAGCCGAAGCATCCCTACCCGGCGTCGCCTCCATGGAACTTCTATCCCTGTCCAGATCAAGTGTGAAGGTAGGGATGCTTCGACTACGGGACACGGTCGCTTCGCGATCGTGTCCCTGCGCTCAGCATGACAGGATCTACGCTCTTACCTCTGCCTGCGCCTTCGCCCGACGCTCGGCATACAGCGGAAACGCCTCGCACAAACTGAGCACCTGCTTGCGGACTTTGGCCAATAGCGCCGCGTCGGAGCGGTTGTGCAGCACTTCGGAGATCCACTTTCCGATCTGGTGCATCTCGGGTTCTTTCATGCCGCGCGTGGTCAGAGCCGGCGTGCCGATGCGGATGCCGCTCGGTTTCAGGGGCGGGTTGGTGTCGAACGGAATGGTGTTCTTGTTGACCGTGATGCCGGCCTGGTCGAGCGCTTTTTCAGCCTCGCTGCCCAGCATGCCCTTGGAAAACACGTCGACCAGCATGACGTGCGTGTCGGTGCCTCCGGAAATGATGCGGAAGCCTTCGCCGGCCAGGGCCTGCGCCAGTTCTTTCGCATTCGCCACCACTTGCCGCGAGTAGTCGCGAAATTCCGGCTGCATGGCTTCGTGGAAACACACCGCCTTCGCCGCCATGATGTGCACCAGCGGTCCTCCCTGCATGCCGGGGAAAACGGTCTTGTCGATCGCTTGGGCGTATTCGGCCTTGGAAAGGATCATTCCCGAGCGCGGCCCGCGAAGAGTCTTATGGGTTGTCGAAGTAACGATCTGCGCGTGCGGTACCGGCGAAGGATGTACGCCACCGGCCACCAGTCCGGCAAAGTGCGCCATGTCGACCAGGTAGATCGCGCCCACTTTGTCGGCAATCTGCCGCATGCGGGCGAAATCAATGATCCGTGGATACGCGCTGCCGCCGCCAATGATCAGCTTCGGGCGCTCCTTTTCGGCCAGCTTTTCCAGTTCGTCGTAATCGATGGTTTCGGTTTCTTTGGTGACTCCGTAGGGAATGATCTTGTACGTCTTGCCCGAAAAATTCAGGTGGTGGCCATGCGTGAGGTGCCCACCGTGCGCGAGGTTCAGGCCGAGAATCGTATCTCCCGGCTGCAGCACCGCGGCGTAGGCCGCCATGTTGGCCTGTGAACCGGCGTGGGGCTGGACATTCGCATGTTCTGCCCCAAAAAGCTGTTTGGCGCGGTCGCGGGCAAGATTTTCAACCACGTCGGTAAACTCGCAGCCGCCGTAGTAGCGCTTGCCGGGATATCCTTCGGCGTACTTGTTCGTGAATACCGAGCCGGCGGCCTCGAGCACGGCTTCGCTGACAAAATTCTCCGACGCGATCAGTTCCAGGCCTTCGTGCTGGCGGCGGGTTTCGTTGTCAATCGCGGCGGCAACCTGAGGGTCGGTTTCAAACAGCGGGCGGGACATTCTAGCGTTGTTCATGTCGTTTTCCTGAGTTCTGATTCCAGAACTGCTGATGATAACGGCGACTTACCGCTTTATTGTACGCCGTAAGAATTCTGCAGCGGAAAATCTAGGCCAAAGCGCTCACCACAGATGGTAGTGGCCATCGCGGCGCGCCATCTCCACGCGAACGCCGAACAACGACGCCAACCGCTCAACCTCGAGTATCTCCTCCTTCGGACCGTCGGCGACCACGCGGCCGCGGTCCATCAGCACGACGCGCTGTATCTCCGGAACAATATCGGCCAGTTCATGCGTCACCAGGATAATCGCCGTGCCCGAGTTGGCCAGAGCGCTCATCGTCTGCCGCAGGCTCTGCTGGGCCGCGAGGTCGAGCGAATTGCAAGGTTCGTCAAACAGCAAGGCTCGCGGCTTGTGCACCAGGGCGCGCGCAATCAGGACGCGCCGGGCCTCGCCCGACGACATTTCGCAAACAGCCCGATCCGCCAGATGCGATATCTTCAACTCCGCGAGAGCCGCAGTGGCCCGTTCGCTCTGGTGCGGATCGACCGCATGATTGGGATAAATGGCCGTGCTGCTGAAGAATCCCGACAGCACGACGTCGCGCCCGCTGGCGTCGCCCGTGCAGGAAAGCATCAGATCGTTGGACACAATGCCCAGCCGGGTGCGCAGGTCGAACACATCCCAGAGTTCTTCGCCGAGAATCGCAAGGGATGACTCCGGCCGGACATTCTCGCGAACCACCGGATAGCACTCCCGAGTGATGGTCTTGATGAGCGTGGACTTGCCGCAGCCGTTAGGACCCAGAATAGCGACGTGTTCGTTGGCGCCGATGCGCAATGTGAAGTCGTCGAGCGCGATCTTCTGCCCGCGCATGACGCGCAGGTTGCGAAAGTCGAGAAGGGGCGGCTCTGCCTTTGTCGCCATCGTTTGTAATGATCCAGTTTAGACGAGACGGAGCAGCTTGGCGCGGTACCACAGCATGGATTGCCTAAGAAAGAAAAGGGCGAAACAGCAGGATGCGAAGAACCAATCCAGGAGCTTTACCGTTGTGCAAGGGCGACTTGCGAGACGGCTTGAACCTTGCCTTGGTTATCGAGAAAGACGGTGAACACGGGACGCCCGGTTCCAAGGTAGGTAAGCGACATCCACCAGGGGTGGCCCATCATCTGCTGCTGGAGGCTCTCGGCGACGTCCTCCAGGGAAGCGAACTCCTGGCGCTCCTTTTGTCCGTGCCAAATCAGCGCGTGATTAAAGGGCAGCCTGATGGGCGGATCGAGAGCGGGGTCATCCGACTCGGCGTTGCCCCATATCCAGCCTCCTGAGACCTGAAGCGCTTGGCCGGCGGTCATTCCCCGACGGATGCGAATCCGGGCCCAATTGGCCTGCACGCAGGCATTCTGCGTCAGGGCGGCCAGCGTAAGCACCACGAAGACGATCAGATCAATCTTCTTGGATCTTGCCCTTGCCATACAGCCCCCAAGAATGTCGCCACTGGCTCGATGGTACCGCCGTGCATCCAGCGCGATAAGTTACGGGAGTAGCACACCGGCCGGATGGGCGGCCTGTACGAGCCGCGTGGGTGCCTCGGATTGCATTACACTGAACCCAGATGCCGCTTCCCATCTACCGTCTGCGACGCCTGCTGGCAGCTACTGCCATCGTCTTAACCGTGGTGGTGTCGGCGATGTATTTCTACGCCCGCATGCGGACGCGCAACGTGCTCAAGGAAGTCCCCAACAAGATCGGCTACGACATCAAACAAACGGCCAGCGGATTCCAGTTCTCGAAGTCCGATGGCCAGCGCACGCTCTTTACCGTCCAGGCCACAAACGTCAAGGAATTCAAGGTGAACGGGCGCGCCGAGTTGCACGGGGTCAGCATCTTGCTCTATGGCCGCGACTCCTCCCGTTATGACCAGATTTACGGCGACAACTTCGTGTATGACCCGCAAACCGGCAACGTGACGGCCACTGGCGACGTCCAGATCGATCTGATGGCCAACCCTTCGGGGGAGACGAGTCCCGATCAGTCCATGCCGAAGGTGATGAAGAATCCAATTCACCTGAAAACGCGCGATCTGGTCTTCAACAAGGAGAGCGGCAACGCGACCACCGATGCGCGCGTGGATTTTCGTACCGCCCAGGCTTCGGGATGGGCCGTGGGCGTGAAGTACGCTGGCAAGACCAACACGCTTACGCTTTCCTCGAACATCCATGTGCAAATGGCTGGCGCCGGCAAAGCCGTTCTTCAGGCCGAACACGGGATCGTCACCAACGAACCGCGCCGGGTCGTGCTCGACCATGCCCGGCTTGATCGGGAGGGCGTGACCGCGTTCGCGGACCGCGTAGTGTTCGATTTGGGTGCGGAAAATCAGGTGCAACATGCGCTGGCGACGGGCAACGTAAATGCAGAAACACATACTGCCGCCGCGAAACCAGGCGAGGCGGCATCCGAAGTGCATGGGCGCGCCGACCAAGCTGAATTTCTTCTCACCGACACCGGCAGCGTGCTGCGCAGCACGATTCTGACCGGCAACGTTCACGCCGAGCAAGCTGGAACCCAGCCGATTCAGGGCGATGCGGGCCGGGCAGTTCTGGAATTCACGGCGGATCGCGCCTCTGGCAAGGCTTCCGTGAAACTGACCAGCGCGCGCAATCGCGGCGGCAGCAACCTGCTTGAAAAAGTGCACACCATGGATGGCGCACGTCTGGAGCAGAAAGGCGCGAAGACGGCGGGAGGCGATTCAGCTCAGGACGTAGTGTTGGCGGCGCCGGCCATTGATTTCGCGCTGCTGCAAGGGCGCCTTCTGCAGAGCGCCGTAACATCGGGGGCAGCCCAGATCACCATCACGCCCGCGCCGCCGTCCGCAGCCGCGCCAGCACGTCCGCAGACCTCAGGCCAGCAGACCTTGGTCACGGCGGGACAATTTGAGGCCAAGTTTGCCGCTGCCAAATCCGCGAACGGGTCAACGCAAAACCAGATCACGGCCATTCACGGCGCTCCCGACGCGCGCATCGTGAATTCGAATCCCGGCCAGCCCGACCGAGTCAGCACCAGCGAATCGGTTGACGCTGCTTTTCTGGAACGCGGAGGCATTGATGCCGTAACCCAGAGCGGACGCGTGGCCTACACGGACAATCTGGCCCCCGACAAGCGAACGCAGGCCTGGGCCGATAATGCCCGCTACACTCCCGCCGACCAGATGCTGGTGCTGACCGGCAGCCCGCGCGTGGCGACCGGCGGCACCGCCACCACTGCGAAAACCATCCGCATCAACCGGGCAAGCGGCGAGGTGCTGGCCGAAAACAATGTCAAGACCACCTACAGCGAACTCAAGGAGCAGCCGGGAGGCGCACTGCTCGCATCTTCGTCCCCAATCCACGTCACTTCGCGCGTGATGACGGCGCACCGCGACCTGGGCGTGGCGCTCTACGTGGGGAACGCGCGGCTTTGGCAGGATGCCAACATCATCCAAGCCCCATCCATCCAGTTCGATCGCAACCAGCGGGCCGTGCTGGCCCAAGGAACCGAGGCACAGCCGGTGCAGACAATTCTGGTACAGACAGAAAAAGTCCAGCAAGAAAAAGCCACCGCAGAGGCCCCGACTGATGAGAAGGCTGCCCGGAAGTCGGGAAAAAAATCAGCGAATGCACAACGGGCCGATCAAAGTCCGCTGGGCCAATCGAGTCCCATCACGATTACGGGCATGAAGTTGACTTACGCGGACTTAGAGCGCAAGGCTCACTATGAAGGCGGAGTAACTGCCAAGGGTGTGGATTTCAGTGCCACATCCAAGCTGGCCGACGCCTATCTCCTGCCACGCAGCCAAACCGCAACGAATCAGCAGCCCGCTGGGCCCGGTCAGCTCGACCACATGGTCGCGCAGCAGGATGTCGTCATCCAACAACCCGGTCGTCAGGCCACCGGCCAGCAGCTCGTTTACACCGCAGCGGATGACAAATTCGTCCTTACCGGCGGTCCGCCTAGCATTTTTGATGCCGAACAGGGCAAGATTACCGGGGTTTCGTTGACTTTCTTTAGACACGATGATAGGGTGCTCGTAGAAGGCGAATCATCTACTCCTGTGGTAACCACGACGCGAGTGGCCCATTAATTGCGGACTTGAATGCATACTCTGGCCACAGAAGAAATCGGCAAGTCCTACCGTGGCCGGCGCGTTGTAAACGGGGTCAGCCTGAACGTCGAGCAGGGCGAAGTTGTTGGATTATTAGGCCCTAACGGCGCAGGCAAGACTACAACCTTTTACGCTATCGTTGGCTTGATCCCTCCTGACACTGGCCGCGTGCTGTACGACGGTCAGGACATCACTGACGTTCCCATGTATCTGCGGGCCCGCCAGTATGGCATCAGCTATCTCCCGCAAGAAGCTTCGGTCTTCCGCAAACTCACGGTCGAGGAAAACATCCTGGCCGTGCTCGAGGCGCAGCCGATTTCCTGGCACGAACGCCGCGAGAAGATGGAAAAGTTCATTGACGAGTTGGGATTGGAGCACATCCGCCAGAACCGCGGGTACGCGCTTTCCGGCGGCGAGCGTCGGCGCGTGGAAATTGCCCGCTGCCTGTGCATCAGTCCGACATTCATTTTGCTCGACGAACCTTTTTCGGGGATCGACCCCATTGCCGTGCTCGACCTGCAGAAAATCATCAGCAGCCTGCGGGCCAGCGGCATCGGAGTTCTGATCACCGATCACAACGTGCGCGAAACGCTTTCGGTCACCGATCGGGCCTACATCATCGATGACGGCCGAATCTTCCGTCACGGCGAACCCGGGCAATTGGCGGGCGATCCGGAAGTAAGAAGGGTGTATTTGGGGGAGAGTTTTTCGCTGGTGTGAGAAAAGCGTCGTTGGTCGTTAGCCGCTGGTCGTCGGCAAGCTCGAGATTCAGATGATAGCGAGGTGAAGATGACGATTGATGAGCGCTTGGAAGCTTTGACTCACCATTTGGAGCTGTTATCGCTGGAAAGCGAAAAGCATGATCGCCAGCTTGACCGGGCAGCAAAACTGATCACTGAAGTGGCCGAGGGTACGGCAAGGCTTTTGCGGATAGTGGAGATGCATGAACATCGACTCGACAGCCACGATGACCGGCTCGACAAGCTGGAATAGTGGAGTGCGAAGAAGGAGTTCACCGGATGCGCAATCCCCACATAAATCTCTGGCCGCCCATGTGGTTTACATCGAAGCATGTCTCGGGAGCGGAGTGGAAGCCTGATATGAGCCCGGAGGAGGCAGCAGGAGTCATAGAGCGTTTCATCGACGGCCCCGGCGACTCGATAGAGTGGTGCGATTTTGCAGAGACGAAACAAAAAGATCCAAGAGTCGAGCTTTATAGGAAGCGCTGCGACAAACTAAGTCCGCTGGTCAACAGACCGGGCGATATGGACGCAGCCGCTGTCACGGAACTGAGGTCGATCATTCAGGAGCTACGAAGCCTGAAGAGCATTGAAACTTTGAAAGCCTGAAGCGTTGAAACATGGTTCTTCTTCAGCACAAACTCAGCGTCAAGCTCGCGCAACGCCAGATCCTTACGCCTGGCCTGGTGCAGATGGTCTCCGTCCTTGCGCTCAACAAGCTTGAGCTCAAGGACATGATCAACGCTGAGATGGTCGAGAATCCCGTCCTCGAAGAACTGGAAGACGCGGTTCCCTTGCTCGACGAAGTCGGGAAGAAAGAAGAAGACCGCGACCGGGCGGCTACGGCAACGCCCGAAGAAAATCCCATCACCGCCGTCGAAAAGAAAGATCCCTTCGAAGAGATCGACTTCGGCTCGTTCTTCCAGGACTATCTCGATCCCGGCTACCGCACGCACAGCGAAATGGAAGACATCGAGCGGCCGTCGTTCGAGAACTTCCTCTCCAAGCCTTCGAATCTCACCGACCACCTGGCCTGGCAACTGGGAGCGTTGAGCTTGCGGCCGCAGGTGCGCGAAGCCGCTGAACTGATTATCGGCAACCTGAATGAAGACGGCTACCTGATCGCGAGCGACGACGAACTGCTCGGCGTGGCCCCGGCGGCATCGCCCGAAGCCGACGCCGAGACGGCGAAGAACATTGTCAGCGAAGCGCAGGCGTTGGGATTGCATGAAGATGCGAATGCCGATGCAGACTCGTACGACTCGGAGTCATCGGACGCGATGGAGCTGGTGGCTTCTGCCGACGCCGAGACCTCGGACCCAACAGCACACGGAATTGCCAATCCCACCGTCAACAGCACTCCGAAAGAGTCTTTTTCTTCACGAGATTCTGCCGCCGCGGTTGCTCCCGCACCCGAACCCGCCGAGCGAAATGGCGCTCAATCGGCGCCCGCGTATAAGCCCGGGTTTTCCGCCGCCGACTTGCTGGAAGCATTAGAAGTCGTTCGGCAACTGGATCCTCCAGGCGTGGGATGCCGCGATCTGCGCGAGTGCCTGCTGGCCCAGCTGCGCTATCATCAGGCGCAACTCGCTCTGCACAAGAACGGCAACGGCACAGCGCAGGTTTTGCAAGACGCCATCGCCGTGGTCGACCAGCACCTGCGCGATCTGCAGAACAAGCGCCACAAGGAAATCGCCAAGGCCATCAGCCGCCCCGTCGAAGCCGTCGAGCAGGCGCTTCACTACATTCGCACGCTTGATCCCCGGCCGGGACTGCGTTACAACAAGGTGGAGGCGCGGCTCATTGAGCCTGACGTCGCCTTCGTCAAGCACGGCGACGAGTGGCTGGTCATCATGAACGACGAAGACCTGCCCCAGCTTCGCCTGAATCCTGCCTATCGGAAACTCGTCACGCGCGACGGTTCCAACGACAAGTCGACGCGCGACTACGTGAAAGAGCGCTACAAGAGCGCCATCCAGCTAATCAAGAACATCGAACAGCGCAAGCAGACCATCACCAAGGTCTGTTATTCCATCGTCGCCCGCCAGCAGGAATTTCTGGAACGCGGAATCGACTTCCTCAAACCCATGATGATCAAGGAGGTGGCCGAAGAAATCGGCGTGCATCCTTCGACGGTAAGCCGCGCGGTCGCCAACAAATACGCCCACACGCCACAGGGCGTATTTGAACTGCGGTACTTCTTCAGCGAGAGCGTCCAGGGGCCGGAGGGTGGTGGCACATCGCTGCTTATCCTCAAGCGCCGCGTCAAGAAGCTCATCGAGGAAGAGGACCCCAGCCGTCCGTTGACCGACGAGCAGATCACCCGCATCCTGCAGTCGCAGGGCATTCAGGTGACTCGCCGTACCGTGGCCAAATACCGCGAAGACATGCGCATCCCGAGCACGCACCAGCGAAGGGTCAAGAAATAGAAATTGCTTGTCATCCTGAACGAGGCGCTTTTTGCCGAGTGAAGGATCTGGGCGAGCCACCGCGCCCCGTTGCGCGAAGCGGGACGGGCATTAAGCGCGAGGCGAGCATCCAAAGTGCAGTGCCCAATTTCACTCATGCACGAATTTAAGGAGGGGCGCTCATGAACGTGGAATACACGGGAAGACAGTACGAAGTCACCAACGCCATCCGCAAGGAAGTAGAAACCGGCCTCGCGAAAATCCGCAAAATTCTGGGCGACAGATTCGAAACCAAAGTCATCCTGACTGTCGAGAAGCACCGACATAAAGCCGAAATCACCATCAGCCCGCGCAATGGCCCGCTGGTCGGCCTGGCTCAGGCCAAGGACATGACTATTGCCGTCAACGAGGCCCTCGAACACCTCGAAAAGCAGGCGATCAAATACAAAACCCGCTGGCAGGCGAAAAAGCGTTCGGCGCGCAAGACCGAGGAAGTTAAGAAATGGAATGGCGGCCATCCCGCGCCGCCGCTCGAACCGGAAGACGAGATACGGACTGCGGTCGGCTCGTCGGAAAAAACCGCGGTTCCGGTCGTGGTGCACAAGTATCCCGCGGTGGCGAAAACGACTGAAGTGCATCTGGTTCGCTCCGACGACGCCGTCGCCATGCGTCCCATGACGCTGGAGGAAGCGATCAAGGAAGCGCACTTCAAGGATCGGGACGTCTTCGTCTTCCGCGATCCCAAAGGGAAAATCATGGTGCTGCATCGTGCCCGCGACGGCAAAATGCAGTTGATCGAAGTACCGTAAAGGCTCATGCAGGGACAGCCGCCGGTCTTAAGCCTGCCCTGAGCAAGCGAAGCGCGTCGAAGGGGCTGTCCGGCGGCCCGGATGTATCAGGCCGCAGCAACCCATCGGGTGCCCCACTTCTGGCCGGTTTTGCCAGAAGTGGGGATTTTCGTTTCCGTGGAAGTTAAAGCGCTCGTTGGCATGCTAGAATGCGCCGCCGAAGGAGTTCCCCGTCATGATTCGCCCCGGTCGCACACTCGAATCCGCCCTCTTGTTTCTGGTTTTTTCCATCGTCGTTCAGCCGAGGTCTGTTTCCGCCCAGTCTGCATCATCCTCAACGAAGTTATCCGTCCATTGGGAAGAGCTTACCGCCGCCGATTTCCGCGAAGGCATTCATCGCTCGCAAGGGACCTGCCTGCTGCCGTTCGGCATTCTCGAAAAGCATGGTCCGCACCTGCCGCTCGGCACCGATCTGCTCGATGTCCGCTACGCCGCGCTGCATGCGGCCGAACAGGAATATGCATTAGTCTTCCCGGAATACTACTTCGGCCAGATTGCCGAAGCCCGCCACGAACCCGGCACCATCGCCTACAGCCGCAGCCTGCAACTTGCGCTGCTGCAGGAAACCACCGACGAGATGGCCCGCAACGGTTGCAAGAAAGTCCTGATCGTGAACGGCCACGGCGGCAACGAGCACCTGTTGCCCTACTTTGCTCAAACGCAACTCGATAAGCCGCACGACTACGTGGTCTATCTTATCGACGAACGCACGCCTCAGCAGGGCGGCCCTCCGAAGAGATCAAAAGAAAAAGTCGACTGGCACGCGGGCGAGGACGAGACTTCGAAGATGATGATCGCGCGGCCAGATACCGTGCACCTGGGGCGCGCAAACCAGGAGTCCGGAGCGGATCAGGCTCGGCAGAAAATTCCAGACGATGTCTATACTGGCATCTGGTGGTACACGCGCTTCCCGTACCACTATTCAGGCGACGGGTCGGCCGCCACGAAGGAACTCGGCGAATACCAAATGAATTGGTGGATTGATTCGGTAGTGAAGGCGATTCGCGCAATCAAGGCCGACGACGTCAGCCTGAAGCTGCAAAACGAGTTTTACGAGAAGAGCACCCACCCGCTGGATACGCAGCCGTGAAATTGACCAGCAGTCCGCCATCGGCATTCAGCTTGCACAGCATTCCTGGCCCAACGATCTTACTAGCTAAAGCGACGAAGCGGATCAGGCTGCCAATCGATCGTCCGCCGATGGAGGCACCACGTAAGAGACGGCAAAAGTCAGAACTGTCGTAATCGCTGCGCTGACCCCACCGGGTATCTTCACACCTGTTGTCGTATCGACAACCCAGACCACAATTGTGGTGACCGCGCCAGCCACTAGCCCGACCGTTACTTTCCTGGCAGGTGCCGCAGATTCCATTCTTGCCATAACGCCCTCCTCAGCTTCTTGATGGGGCCTGTCTCACCGACGCCGTTTACGAACGGTGCCAGTCAGCAGAACGCTAGCAGATTCTTGCTGGGCGGAAGTCGAGGAGGCAGCTTGTTACGAAATCCGGACAGTGTTACACCTTCAAGGTATCGGTCAGGCGGTAAACTTATGAGCTTCCGATCAGCACGCCGGTGATAAACACGAGCACGCCGCCCAGCCCAACCTGCAGCGCGGCCGTGACCCAGGGAGTGTCCATGTAGCGCTGGCGGACCCACGTGATGGCGGCCAGTTCGCCGAGCACGACGGCGCCCGCCGCCCACAGCGCCAGCCGGAAGTCGCGAATCAAGAAGGGCAGCGTGTGGCCGATGCCGCCCACGGCGGTCATGGCCCCACAAATCAGACCTCGCACCCACGGATGCCCACGGCCCGTCAAGCTGCCGTCATCGGATAGCGCTTCGGCAAATCCCATGCTGATGCCCGCCCCGGCTGACGCTGCCAGGCCCACCAGAAATGCGTCCCAGCTCTTTTGCGTCGCGAGCGCGGCGGCGAACACCGGCGCGAGCGTCGAGACCGAACCATCCATCAGCCCGGCCAGTCCCGGCTGCACGATTTGCAACACGAATAACCGCCGCTGGGCTTGCTCTTCCGTGGCTTTAACGCTGTCCGGCAGCTTCTCCTTGTCCAATTCCTGAGCGCGTACTTCATGGGACCGTTCCTCATTCGCCAGGTCATCCAGAAGCTGCCGGATACTGACATCCTGCGTGCGTGCCGCGGCCTTTTCATAAAATCGCCGCGTCTCAACCTCCATTGCACTGGCCTCTTTGCGCACCGCATCGATGCGCAGCGGACGCACCAGCCACAGCGCCGGGCGTTCGACAAAGCCGCGCACGTCTTGTCGGCGAATCAAGGGAATGTGCTCGCCGAACTTTCGCTGAAAGAGTTCCAGTAACCGCCGCCGGTGCCCCGACTCCTCCTCGCGCATGCCCTCAAACATGGATGCGGTCGCGGGATAATCCTGCCGCAAGCCTTCCGCAAAATCGGCATACACGCGCTCGTCTTCTTCTTCCAGGCCGATGGCCAGGGCTAACACTTCGCGCTCGGTGAGATCTTCGAATTTTTTCATGACGCCATAGATTACCCGCACGGGCGGGGACTGACAAATTGGATCTCCGATGGTAACGGCTCAGTCACAATTCTTCCGTTAGTTCCGACGCCGTCATCCTGAGCGAAGCCGCTCCTTGGTAGACCTCCCGCTTCAGCCGGAGGCGAGCGAAGCGAGGCGGCGCGAAGGATCTCGCGCGCACCAAGCCCAGTGCCGCAACACGCGAGATCCCTCGCCTCGCTGGTGAAAACGCGAGGCTTCGGGATGACGCCGCAACCTTGCCACTCTGCCCCTTGGAAACCTGATTCGCACGGTATCTCAGTTGCCAATCATGGCCAGAGGGCAGCGGCCGCGCTTCGATGCTACTATCCACTTCATGAGGCCCAGGAAGTCCCCCGACCCTACGCGGAAAGCATCCAGGCCCAACGGGAAAAAGATCGACCGGAAAAAGACTGATGGGAAAAGACCGTCCCGCGACGGGCGCCACTCGCCCGAACTGGTGATCATCACGGGCATGAGCGGCTCGGGGAAGGCCTCAGTGCTCAAGGCCTTCGAAGACCTCGGCTATTACTGCGTCGATAACCTTCCGGTCGAACTGATCCCGCAGTTTGCCGACCTGGCGGTGCAGTCGCGAGAGATTCGCCGGACCGCCCTGGTCGTCGACGTTCGCGAGGGCTCGAAGCTGGAAAAACTGCCGGGGATTTTGAAATCCGTCCGCCGCATCATTCCCACCAAGGTCGTCTTCCTCGAAGCGTCAGACGTCGTGCTCCTGCGGCGTTTTAGCGAAACCCGCCGTCCGCATCCGCTGGGGACCGATGCTCCTGTCAAGGCGTCGCTGAAATCGGAGCGTCGGCGCCTGGGGGCGATCCGCCGGCTCGCCGATCTGGTCATCGACACTTCCAAGTTCAACGTGCACGAACTGCGCGCGCACATCAACCAGCGATTTCACGAGAAATCTGCTGAGCGGAGCATTCTGGTGTCGAACGTGAGCTTCGGATTCCGTCAGGGCGTGCCGGAAGATGCCGATCTTGTATTTGACGTGCGCTTTCTGCCCAATCCTCATTTCGTGCCGGAGTTCCGGCCTCTGACCGGACGGCATCCGCGCGTCGCCAAGTACATCCGCTCGTTTCCGCAGACGCGGGAGTTCATTTCGCGCATTTCCGACCTGCTGATTTATCTGTTGCCGCACTACATTCGCGAAGGAAAGAGTTACTTGACGATCGCCTTTGGCTGCACAGGAGGGCAGCACCGTTCCGTCATGATTGCCGAGGAAGTTGGCAAGCAACTTCGCCATGCCGGATATCGCGTGAAGGTGGTGCACCGGGACAGCCCGAAGTAACGCTCGGTACGGGCAGAACCGTCGTATCCACTGTTAACTCAAGTAGAATAAAGTTTGCAACTCATGTCCACTCAACCGGCAGCCAGCCTTAGCGGCCCGTTGCGCGAGGGAACCCGATGCGCCAACTGACGCGCCTCATCCGCTACGTGCTTCCTTTCCTTGTGCAACTGCTGCCCGGAGTGTTCTTGTTGGCGGGAGTGGGGCTGCTCGAGGCTTTCCGCCTGATGCTGCTGAAGCCGGTGCTCGACCGCGTGCTGAACCCGGCGTCTGGATCGGAGAACATCGTTCTTTTCACCATCCCCGGCATCGACAAGCCCGTCTATCTTCAGTGGTTCGTTCCTGCACACTTTCACAATGCGTGGACGATCGTCGCGTACGCTTTGGTGGCTTCGACCGTCGTGAAGGGCATTTGCGACTACACGGGCACCTATCTGGTGAATCATGCGGGATTCGGCATGATCACGAATCTGCGCAACGATCTGTACAACTCGGTATTGCGCCGCTCGGCTGCGTTTTTTTCCCGGCACACGACAGGAACTCTGATTTCGACCATCATTAACGACATCGAGCGCGTGCAGTTCGCCATGTCGAGCATCCTGGCGGAGTTTCTGCAGCAGGCCTTTACGTTCATCTTCCTCGCAGCTGCGGTCGTGCTTATGGGCCGGGACCTGGCGTGGGTCTTGCCGCTGTTTATCCCTTTCATTATCTATTCGGCGGTGCGAATCGGCCGCAAAGTTCGAACCACCACGCGGCGCGGGCAGGATCAGTTGGCCGACGTGCAGAACATCTTGCACGAGACGATCACTGGGAACCGAATCGTAAAGGCGTTCGGGATGGAGTCCTGGGAAGTCGCGCGGTTCCGAAAGGCCGCGCAGCGGTTGCTTCACGCCAATCTGCGTTCAGTCGCTGCCGCGGCCGTCAGTTCTCCCCTGATGGATTTTTTCGGATCCGTCGCCGTTGCGCTGCTGCTGCTTTTGGGACGCAACGAAATCATCCGCGGCACTCTCCAGTTGGGCGATTTCGTCGCATTCGTCGTCTTGGTTCTGAGCATGTACAACCCGGTGCGAAAATTTGCCGTTTTCAACAACAGTTTTCAGCAGGCGCTGGGCGCTTCGTCGCAGTTGTTCAAGTTCATGGACACCGAGGACGAAGTTCGCGAGAGGCCCGGCGCGAAGCGCCTTCCGCGGTTCGCCCAGAACATCCGGTTGGAGGGAGTCTCTTTTTCATACGAAGGAACCTGCGACGATGCCCGGGAAATCCTGCGCGGCATTGATCTCGAGGTCAAGCGCGGAGAGGTTCTCGCTATTGTGGGTTCGAGCGGCGCTGGCAAGAGTACGCTGGTGCATCTGATTCCGCGTTTCTTCGATGTAACGGCCGGGTGCATCCTGATTGATGGTTACGACGTCCGCGACATCACGCTCGCCTCGCTGCGCTCGCAGGTTGGCATCGTGACGCAGGAAACGGTTTTGTTCAACGACACCGTGCGCAACAACATCGCCTACGGCCAGCCTCACGTTCCTCAGAAAGAAGTCGAAGCAGCGGCCCGCGCAGCTCTGGCGCACGAATTCATTCTTGCCCTGCCCTCGGGTTACGATACGGTCATCGGAGAACGGGGCGTGCGGCTTTCCGGCGGCGAACGCCAGCGGCTGGCCATCGCGCGGGCGCTGCTGAAAAATGCGCCCATTCTGATTCTCGATGAAGCCACGTCGGCGCTCGACAGCGAATCGGAGTCGCTCGTACAATCCGCGCTGCACAATCTGATGACCGGCCGCACCGTATTTGTGATCGCGCATCGGCTTTCGACCGTGCGCCGCGCCGATCGCATCGTGGTAATCGAGAACGGCACCATCGCCGATGTCGGCGCGCACGAGGATCTCATGCAGAAGTTCGGGACATATCGTCGTCTTTACGAGTTGCAGTTCGCCGATACGGAGGCTCCGAAAGTGGTGGCTGAAACTTAAACGGCATGACTGTGTCCGTACGATCTGTGCCCGTTCGATCTTATGTCTGTTCGATCTTATGCCTGTTAGGTCAATGACCGGCTTTGCGCAAGTAAAAGGCGAAATGCAGCGGCCGCCTGTGCCCGGCGCCAAGAAAACGGCGAACGGCCGGCTGGCTTTCGCGCTGTCCCTCAAATCGGTGAACCACCGCTTTCTCGACTTGCACTTCCGTCTTCCATCCGGCACCGATTCGCTGGAGATGCAACTTCGGCGACTGCTGAAAGAAAAAATGGCCCGAGGACACGTCGAAGTTACCCTCAGCCTGGAGCGAGCCAGCAGCGAGACGTTCTCGCTCAACCGCGAAATTATCGGCGGATACATCTCTGCCTTTCGTGCTGCGGCTGCCGAATTTTCCCTGGCTGCGGAACCTGACCTTAACGCCGTGCTGCGCATTCCGGGCGCACTCGACTCGGCCACTGACATTGCTGATGGAGAGATCGAGTCCGCAGTCATGTCCCGCGTTGGCGAAGCGCTGGAGAAACTGAATCACATGCGCGAAGAAGAAGGCCGCGGCATCGCCAACGAACTCCACGAGCGCATGGACCATGTGTTGGCGGCCGGCAAGAGCGTGCAACAGCATCGTCGCGCCGTCCTGCACAACTACACCGAGCGTTTGCAGGCACGCCTTCAGGAGCTGCTGGGTTCGACCGTCGATAAAGAGCGCGTCCTGCAAGAGGCCGCGCTTCTGGTGGACCGCAGCGACATTCAGGAAGAGATCGTGCGTCTGGAAACCCACGTGCGCCACTTCCTCGCTCTGCTCGACCAGGGCGGCGAGATCGGCAAGAAACTGGACTTCCTGCTGCAGGAGATGAACCGCGAGGCCAACACTCTGCTTTCGAAGACTTCCGGCCTGGCCGGCGAAGCACTCAAGATCACGGAAGCAGGCTTGGCCATGAAAGCGGAAATTGAAAAGGCGCGCGAGCAGGTGCAAAACCTGGAATGAGCCGGCAGCCCATCGTCTTCATCATCTCCGCCCCGTCTGGCTCGGGGAAGTCGACCCTCGTTAACAAACTGCTGAAGCTCGTTCCCAATCTCAATTTTTCGATTTCCTATACCACCCGCGCGCCGCGCGGAAAGGAGCAGAACGGCAAGCAGTACCATTTCGTTTCCCGCGAGCAGTTCGAGCAGATGATCCGCGCCGACGAGTTTCTGGAACATGCCAATGTCTTCGGAAACTACTACGGCACGGCGCGACGGTTCCTCACGCAAGCGCAGGAGGAAGGACACGACCTGCTGCTCGACATTGATGTGCAAGGTGCGGAGCAGATCAAGCAGAAACTGCCCGATGCCGCGAGCATCTTCATTCTGCCCCCCAACCGGAGCACCCTGGAGAAGCGCCTTCGCGAGCGCGGGGAAGACGCCGAACAGGTCATTCAGCGCCGGTTGGTCACGGCCAGTCGTGAGATTGAGAACTACAACAAATACAACTACATTTTGATCAATGACGTGCTCGAAGATTCCATCGAATGCCTGCAGAGCATCGTACTGTCGGAGCGCCTGCGACGTTCGCTGCCGGCTGAGCAAAGAAGGATCGTCGAACTTGCCGATCGCTGCCGGCTCACCGACATTGCAATCCGGCTGCGGCCCATTCTGGAGTCGTTTCAAAAGCCCCCCGGCTCAGCGCGTTAATCATTTTCGCGGTATCATCTTATCGGCGCCTGGTTGTGAGCGTAAGAGGGGCGCGGGAAACAGTAAGAGCGGGACAAACCTGAAAGCTGGTCGTGTTCTGCGGACATGATTTGACGAACATGGTTCGACGCACTGATTAGACTTCACATTTTCAAGGGAGAGTCCCCATGAAGTTGATGGACGGTTTTGACAGCAATTACCGCTACATTCTTGTGGCGGCACGGCGTGCCCGGCAACTGCAGTCCGGTGCGCCCCCTGTGGTCGATACCACTTCCCGCAAGCCCTGCCGCATCGCGCAAGATGAGATTCGCGCCGGCAAGGTGAAGTGGGAGATTCCGGAGACCCGCTCCGCCGCCGAGCAGGCTGCCGAAACCCTCGACAAGGCGCTTGGGCAAGATTAGAGAACATTGTTGATTATCGATGGTTGCCTTGAACGCCTTCGATCGCATCTAGATCGACAGTCAGGAATCAGCGATTATGAAGATCGCCCTCGGGGTCACTGGCGGCATCGCTGCCTACAAAGCAGCGGAAATCGTCCGCCTGCTGCAGGACCGCGGCATCCGCGTTCAAGTCGTCATGACCCGCGCCGCCCAGGAGTTCGTGCGGCCCCTCACCTTCGCGGCTCTCTCCGGAGAAAAAGTCATCACCGGCATGTTCGCGCCCGGGGAAGAACAATCGCCCAACATCGATTCCGCCATCGAGCACATCGCGGTTGCACAATCGATTGACGCGTTGCTTGTCGCACCCGCCACAGCCGACGTCCTCGCGCACTTCGCGCAGGGAATCGCCACCGACTTTCTGACTACCCTCTATCTGGCAACGACTGCGCCCGTGGTCGTGGCTCCGGCCATGAACGTCAACATGTGGAACCACCCCGCAACGCAGGCGAATCTTGAAATTCTTCGCAAGCGCGGGGTCAAAATCGTCGAACCGGGCGAAGGATATCTTGCCTGCGGCATGACCGGAGCAGGAAGACTCGCGGAAAACGAAGAAATTGTTGCCGCGGTTCTGGCCGCACTCGGCACGGCACAGGACCTGAGCGGCGAGACCGTCCTCATCACCGCTGGCCCGACTCGCGAAAAAATCGACCCCGTGCGCTACCTCACCAACCGCTCGAGTGGACGCATGGGGTACGCTCTCGCCGAAGCTGCACTGCGCCGTGGCGCTCGGGTTTTATTGGTCAGCGGGCCCACTTCCCTCACGCCTCCCGGAGCCGCGGAGATCACGCGCGTGGAATCCACGGAACAAATGCGCGACGCTGTGCTGCAACTCCTACCTCAAGCGAGCATCGTGATCAAGACCGCGGCCGTTGCCGACTATCGTCCGAAAGTTGCCGCCGGACAGAAGATCAAGCGTAAGGGCTCCATGACCCTGGAACTCGAAGCCACTCCAGACATCTTGCAGGAGTTGACGCTCAGGAAGAGTTCGCAGATCATCGTCGGCTTTGCCGCCGAGACCGAGAACGTCCTCGAAAACGCCCGGCAAAAACTGGTCGCCAAGAATCTCGACGCCATCGTGGTCAACGACGTCTCGCGCGAAGGCGTCGGCTTCGATTCCGACCGCAACGCCGCGAACATTATCACGCGCGACGAAGTAATCAGCATTCCTGAGACCACGAAATGGGACGTGGCCCAGCGCGTGCTCGATCAGGTCGTGCATCTGCGCCAGCAACGCAGGTCCACCGTGAAAGCTTAGGGAAGCTCTGATCAAGTCTGGCTTTGAAAGGGACGGCCTTTCAGGCCGTCCGTAAATGCTACAAAATAGTCGCGACTTTAGTCGCCGAGGGCTCCATCATGACTTAATCAGAGCTTCCCTAGAGTTCCGCGTTCTCATCCTGAGTAAAGTCCGCCGTGCGCGCGAATGGCGGAGTAGCCGAAGGATCCCCACCGTCATCGCAGCGGCCGACATATATAATCTTCCCATCTCAGCGATGCCCACTGTCCTCGACCCTGACCTGCGCCATGCCCTAGCCGAGCGCCTGCGCTACTACAACCAGCTGGGCATTTACGACTTTTATCGCCGCGAGTCGCAAGGCGCTATGCAAGACGCGGAAACCGTGATCGCGGGTGTTGTAGAAACCGAATCATCGTCTTCCCAGCCAGAACTGCGAGAGGAAATGTCGCCCAGAAGATCCGCCGTCGCCGCAGTCATTCCCGAAGAAAGCATGTTTGAAGTGCTGACACCGAAGCCGGAGCAGGGCGTCGGTGATCCCGTCGCCGCACTCAAACTGATCCGCGAGGACCTGGGCGACTGCACCCGATGCAAACTGCACAAGCAGGGGCGCAAGCAGATCGTCTTCGGCGTGGGCAACCCGCGCGCCGAACTCATGTTCGTGGGTGAGGGCCCCGGCGCTGACGAAGATGCGCAAGGCGAGCCCTTCGTCGGCCGCGCCGGCCAGTTGCTCAACAACATGATCAAAGCGATGGGACTGCGCCGCGAAGACGTCCACATTGCGAACGTCGTCAAATGCCGTCCACCGGGGAATCGCACCCCTGAACGCGATGAATGCGAAACCTGCTCACCGTTTCTCATGCGGCAGATCGCAGTGATCAGACCGAAGGTTGTGGTCGCGCTCGGCGCGGTGGCGGCAAGAAATCTGCTCGCCATCAACGCGCCCATGGCGGAGCTGCGCGGCCGCTTCTACGATTTCATGCCTGCGGGCGTGCGCAGCAGCGACACGTCCTCTAATGCAGAACCGTGGCAAGGAGCGAAGCTGGCGGTAACCTACCATCCAGCGTTTCTTCTGCGTGATCCGCGCCAGAAAGGCGAAGCGTGGAAAGATCTGCAGATGGTGATGAAGTACCTTGGCCTGAAGCCGCCAAAACCAGAGTAGCCGAAGTGTCATGCTGAGCGGAACAGATCATCGGCAAAGGCGATGATCTGTGGAGTCGAAGCATCCCTGCCCGAACGATGCGCGGTGCTCATGCGCAGCCATCTGGTTTATCCTTGCAACCAATGGCCGAATTCTGCGACGTCGCCTTGCCCGTCCCGCTGGACATGGCGTTCACCTACCGCGTCTCAGCGGAAGCCGCTCCAGTCGTGGGCGGACGCGTGCTGGTGCCGTTCCGCCAGAGGCGCATGACCGGTATCGTCGTCGAGTTGCACGATCGCACGCCTTCCGTCGCAACTAAGAACGTGCTGAGCGTGCTCGACGCGGCACCCGTACTCGATGATCAACTCCTGCGACTCGGCCGCTGGATCTCCGATTACTACCTCGCTCCCATTGGCGAAGTCTTCCGCACCATGCTGCCTTTGGGCGCTGAATTCAAGCACTCTGTCGGATATCGCATTACCGACGCCGGTTTCATGGCGTTGCATCTTGCGGGAATGTCCGGATCATCGGCGCGTTCGCGGCGCACTCCCGAGCAACAGGTCGCAGAGTTTCGCGTGCTCGACTACCTGGCCGCGCGCGCCGCAGAACAGCAACTCGATGAGGCAACCACACTAGCGACAGGCACGCACGGTAAGGGCCCGGCTTCAGCCGTACCAACAGAGAACTCACAAGGGTCGGCTTTAGCCACTGAGGGAAGCCTTGTCCCTGAGCAGACCCTCCGCTCGGCGGCCCGCGCCTCCCGCACAATTCTCAGCGGCATGGTGCGCAAACAGTGGCTCACGCGGGAAGACATCTCCGCCGTACAAGATGCCACCCGCACCGTGAAGATCGCAGTCCTCAACTCCGCTGACGGCAAGCTAAACGAAAACCAACGGAGGATCATTGACACGCTGGCGGCTTCCGGCGGCCGGGTTCCGGTTGCAACTCTGCAGTCCCTCGACGTTCCGCGCACGACACTTAACACCCTCGTTCGCCGGGGTCTGCTTGCAATCCAGGAAGAACGGGCAGAGTTCGCGGTCTCGCGCGCGAAGCCCCGTCCTTCGCCATTTGATTTCGACTTCAACGCCGCGCAGCAGTCGGCCCTGGATCGCGTCCGTGAAGGCATCGGCAGTAGACAGTTTACGGGCATGCTGATGCACGGTGTAACTGGCTCGGGGAAAACCGCCGTTTATCTCGCCAGCATGCGCGCCGTGCTCGATGCCGGACGCTCGGCCATCCTGCTGGTACCGGAGATCGGCCTCACGCCGGCCGTCGCCGCCGATCTGCACCAGGTCTTCGGCGACGAAGTCGCCATCCTGCATTCCGCACTTTCGCACAAAGAGCGCGCCGAGCAGTGGCATCGCATCAAGCGCGGCGAGACGCGAATGGTCGTGGGCACGCGCTCCGCCGTGTTCGCTCCAGTCGCCGACCTGGCCCTGATCATCGTCGACGAAGAGCACGACGCCTCCTACAAACAGGAAGAGACTCCTCGCTATCACGCGCGCGATGTCGCCGTCATGCGCGCCAAGATGGCCGGCGCCGTCGTCGTCCTGGGTTCGGCCACGCCGTCGCTCGAATCCTATTTCAATGCGACGAAAAGCAAATATGCGCTCGTCGAACTCCCCGACCGCGTAGAACAGCGGTCGCTGCCCGAAGTCGAGATTGTCGACATGCGCCGGGAATTTCAGGAAACCGGCCAGGAGCAGGTCATCTCACGGAAACTCGCCGGCGAAATCAAGGCGCGCCTGGAACGCAAAGAGCAAGTCCTGGTTCTGCTCAACCGCCGCGGGTACTCGCCGGTCGTGCTTTGCCGCGCTTGCGGCAAGAAACTGGAGTGCGCGAACTGCGCCATCGCGCTCACCCACCACAAACGTGAGCATAAGATGGTCTGCCACTACTGCGGCTTCATGGCGCCCGTGCCCAAAGCCTGCGTGCACTGCGGCAGCGAGTACGTTTATTTTCTCGGAACGGGATCAGAGAAGCTGGAAGAGTTGCTGCACGGCCTGTTCCCGCAGGCGCGTATAGCCCGGCTCGACCGCGACACGGTTCGCAGTCACGAAGATTTCGAACACACCCTCAACGCCTTGAATGAGGGCGAACTCGACCTCGTCGTCGGCACGCAGATGATCGCCAAGGGCCACGACATTCACGGCGTTACTCTCGTAGGCGTGGTCGGCGCCGACGTTGCACTCGGACTGCCCGACTTCCGCGCCGCCGAGCGCACCTTTCAGTTGTTGACCCAGGTCGCCGGCCGCGCCGGGCGCGGCCAATCGCCGGGCAAGGTCATTCTGCAGACTTATTTTCAGGATCATTACGCCGTGCAGTACGCCGCGCGCCACGACTTCGCCGGCTTCTACGAAAAGGAGCTTCGCTTTCGCAGCTGGATGCACTATCCGCCGTATTCGGCCCTCGCCAATGTCCTCGTGCGCAGCGACAAGCTCGATGAGGCGCTCGAATGGTCGGGCATGTTGGGGAAGTGGTTCGAATCGACTCGCCACGAAGGAGTGCGCGTTCTCGGCCCGGCGGCCGCGCCCATTCTCAAGCTCAAGCGCGACTATCGGTACCACTTTGTTTTGAAGTCACCGAGCCGCGAAAAGCTGAACACCACACTGCGCGCCATGCTCGCACATGCGGCCCAACAGAAGATCCCCCGCACCCAAGTCATCGTCGATGTGGATGCATTGTGGCTAATGTAGCAGCTCTTAGCTTTTAGCTGTGGCTCTTAGCTAATCGGGGCCATTCGGATACGCGGCAATTCACTTCACCGAACAGCCCCCCGAATCACCGTCACCGACGCCGCGGGCAATTCGAATGTCGTATCTTTTCCCGCATTCTCTTTGGCGTGCGCAATCGGCCCATCCGGGTCGGCCCAGCCCTTGGTGTAGGCGACCACTGTATTTTCTGCGGGATGCTCGGCGTGCGCTTCAAATCGCGTGCGTGCAGGATGCCACTGGTACTGCCCGCTGCCGAATGTGCTGATCTCAACCGGCCCTGCAAACGCGCTTTGTGAGCCCCCCTGTCCTTGAAACGCAATTCGCACCTTGTGCGCGTTTTGCTGATCCCGATTCACGATCATCAGCGCCCACTTCCCATCCGGACGCTTCACGGCATGCGCCGTCACCAATTCGTGACCAGCACCGTCTTCCACGTCGCTCTTCGCCGCATAAACCTGGTGGTCGCCTCCATCCGGCTGCACCCATTCCAGATTGATCAGCTGTGCGACAAAAAATTGCGCCAGCGGCTGCTGAATTTCGTAGTTGCCATTGATCGTGAACATGCCGAACGTGCCCGGCGAGCCGTTGCAACCGGGTTCCATGTGCAGCGGCAGGTAGTGAAAAAAGTAAACGCCTTTGCCGCCGTCATTCAGAAACGACCCGATATAGTCCGCCAGCCATAGGCCAGCGAAAATGTCCTGGTAGGTTTCGCTCGCGGCCGAGGACAGATTGCCCTCGGTGATGAACATCGGCACATCCGCCGGGATACCGTCATCCCGCCACGTTTGCATGATGTGGCTGACCAGTTCCGGTTCGTCGTAAAGCATGCCCCACGGCGTGCGGCACGGATCGTACGGATAGTGCTCGAACGAGAAGAACGCTAAATCGCCCATCCGCCCATGCTGCTTCAAATAATCGACGAAACGACCGGTCCAGGAAACTTTGCCATTCGCGTCGGGCCAGACCTCAATGTCGCGATTCTCTCCCGTAAACGACGGCCCACCCAGCTTCAGCGCCGGATCCACCTTGTGCAGCGCCGTCGCCCATTGTGTGTACAGAGCCGCGTAGTCTTCGGGCAGCATGTATTGGCCGTCCGCTTCCTCGCCCATCTCAACGTATGAGATCGGATAGCCGCGCTTTTCGATATACGCAATTTCGGCGGCGGCATTCTCCGGCGTATCGTAGAGCATCGCGACGGGAATCATTGCCGGCAATCCCCGCGTCACGCCGCTGGTGAAGAACAGATCGAAGCCCACCTGCGCCTGCTTGGTTGAACCAATGTCAGAAGGCTGATGCCACGGATCCACCGAAGAGCAATATGTCGTAGTCTGCTCCTGATCGGGCGTGTGCCGCATGATGTCGTGAAATGCGCTGTCCGGGGTCGTGGTGCCGAGATAGATTTCGCGGATCGCGTAGCCAACGCAGTTGCGCGGATCGGCCGGCCCGTCAGCATCGCATGTGTTCGACGACTCCGTCATCCAGATGCGAACAAAGCGCACTCCCAGGGCCGTGTTCGTCAGTCGAAGCGTCTCTGTCCCGCCCTTGCCGCTCGTCACTGTCCCCTGCAGGAATGTCTGCCACGCGCCGCGTGTCGGCGAATGGATCGGATCCTCTCCGTTGAAGTACTGCACTTGATACTTCTTCGCATACGGTTCGGCCCATGCGATGCGAATGCTGTTCACCTGTTGCGTTTGCGTCAGGTCGAGTACGACCCACTGCGGATGCAGCGCATCGCTCTCACCGGTGAAGCGCTGCGTAAGGTACGGATTGCTTTTCCAGAACGTATTGAGATCGCCGTCGTCAAGGCGCGAGAAACCGACGTTCTCCGTGCCATCGTTTCGGGTGAATCCCCGCCGCGGCAGGCCATATCCGTAGGAATAGCGCAGCATCTCGGTCGGCGTGGACGAGCCGGTGAAATAGCCTTTGCCGCTCGCATCGCTCCACGTGCCTTGCGGATTCCAGTGCCAGGCCTCGACAGCGAGTTCGGTGTTCTGGCGATAGGTCACCGGCTGCCATCCAGAAGCCAGGGTCTGGTCGAGCGTGGGCTGGAGCAGGTCTTTATCGATCGCCTCGGCGGAAATGCGGTCCACGCCCGCGCCCAGAGTTTCCTTGGGCACAAAGTGATTGGTCGCATGCGAGGTATCGACCTCGACTGTTTGTGCCGCTGCCGAGCCGCACAGAAGAATTGCGAACAGCTGGAAAGTAACGCGAGTTCTCGCGATCATGAAATCACCTCGTATTAAAACGATTCAGTATACGAGACGATCGCCTGCGACGCCACATCGACGCAGTTTATTTCCAGCTCAGCCGGAACGGCGAGACCGTAAACGTGAGCCACAGCATCATCAGCGCCACCAGCGCCAGCCCCCAACGGCTGTTAGGAAGCATGGGATAATCCGGCGCCTGTTTCTGCCGGTAGGTCAGAACATTCATCGCGAGGAGCAGCACCGCCCAGAATCGCCACCCCATGTAGACGCGGCCCATGTATGCGAGGACAATGACCGTGATCCAAGACACCAGGCGATGCGCCCGCGGCGCGAGCGCGTACACAATGTGTCCGCCATCCAGCTGGCTGGCGGGAAGCAGATTCAGCGCAGTGGCAAACATCCCCACCCACGCGGCCACCGCCGTAGGATGCAGATACACATGCGCGAGAGGAATTCCGGCAATCGCATGTCCGGGCGCCACATTGCTCAGCAGGCCGTGCATGAGGACGAAGATCGGCGGGAATCCCAGCTGCAGATCCGATGCGGTGCCGTACGGAAGCGGCTTCGAGAGACTCAGCGCGATCGCGAGGGTCGCGGTCGCTACCACAAAGCCGGCAATCGGGCCCGCAATGCCGATATCGAACAACGCAGCCCGCGACCGAATCGGCGCCTTGATTCGGATCACCGCTCCCAACGTTCCAATCAATGTCGGCGCCGGGATGAAAAACGGCAGCGTCGCCCGCACTCCGTAGTAGCGGCACATCAGGTAGTGTCCCATTTCGTGGGCCAGCAGGATCGTCAGCAGGGTTGCCGAAAATGGAATGCCTAGCAACAGACGCGAGGGCTGTTGCAGCACCCAGCCGAGTTTAAAGAATGGAAGATACTCGTCTCCTCCTACAAACGGAGGCAGGTTGTGCAGAAAGCAATACTCCATGCGCGCACCAACCACCAGCGTCGTAAAGACCGTGGCTACGAGCAGCAGCGCATGCAACCAGTAGCGATCGCGCGGCCGTCGGCCGATCGGCCGAGGCAGCGCTTGGTAGTACTCGAGAGTGGAAGTTGGAATCGGGGAAACGGGTTCCGACATGCGAGTGGTCTGGCCCGCAACGCGAAATCAGGCCCTACTTGATGCTACTACGTAAGGCAGGGATGCTGCTGCAAGAGAACACAGCTATGGAATTCCAGCGGAAGCAGCGAGCGTGGAGCACCAGCCGCGCGACGCTCAATCGATCGACTGCAATTCTTTCCCCGGCTTGAAGCGCACGGCCCGGCCCGGCGGAATCGAGACCTCGGCCCCGGTGCGCGGATTGCGCCCGATGCCAGTTTTGCGCGGGCGCACGTTGAACACGCCAAATCCCCGCAGCTCAATGCGATTGCCGGCGGCCAGCGCCTTCTTCATGCTCTCGAAGACGGTTTCGACCGCCAACTCAGCCTTGGTCTTGGTGATGCCGGTCTTGGCCACCACTTCGTTAATGATGTCGAGCTTGATCACGACGCGCTCCCGGTTGCAGGGTCAAAATGATGCTTCAAGTGATTGATGCTAAGGGGGATAACCGAGATTGTCAACGGGAGCACCATTCCCGTAAACTGGCAGGCACCAGCCAAGAAGATTTGAGTAATCGGGAAATTGGGTGATTTCCTCATTTTTGAACCACCCGCGAAGCCGGCCGCCATCCAATTTGCCCTTCAGATTACTCGATTACAAAATTAGCCAATGACTCAATTTCCCCAAGGAGTTCCATGCTGAAGAGTGACCGCTGGATTCGCAAGATGGCTCTCGAGCACGACATGATCAATCCCTTCTCCGAGAAGCAGGTACGCGAGGGGGTCATCTCCTACGGGCTGTCTTCCTACGGCTACGATCTGCGCGTGGCCGATGAGTTCAAGATTTTTACCAACGTGAATTCCTCCATTGTCGACCCGAAGCATTTCGACGAGAAATCCTTCGTTACTGTGCAGACCGATATCTGCATCGTCCCGCCCAACTCCTTCGCCCTGGCGCGCTCGGTCGAATATTTCAGGATTCCGCGCAGCGTGCTCACCATCTGCGTCGGCAAAAGTACGTACGCGCGGTGCGGCATTATCGTCAACGTGACGCCATTCGAGCCGGAGTGGGAAGGCTTCGTCACGCTGGAAATTTCCAACACGACGCCGCTGCCGGCGCGCATTTACGCTAACGAAGGCCTTTGCCAGATCATCTTTTTTGAAGCGGATGAAATCTGCGAAACCAGCTACGCTGACCGCAAGGGCAAATATCAGGCGCAGAAGGGGATCGTGCTGCCGAAACTGTAGAAGCCTTCAGCAAGTTTGCTTATGGTCGGCGCTACCAAAGACGAAATGATGCGCTCACTGAGCGCGATGAATCTGCAATATGATGAGTTTCGGGTTTGGTTTCCGGACGCGGGCGCCAAGCGCTTCCGGATCACTCTCGAGGTTAAGCAGCCGCATCAACTGATTCATCTGGCCCGCCTCGTCGCGCAGATAGACTATGATCCCCGTCACCTTAACGCAGCTTCTTTATGGATCAGGGCATGGGGTATGTGGAACCCGCTGGTCGAGGCTATATCCCTTAAGACTTTCGAACAGCTCCGCAGGAGTTATGGAGAAAACCGCTCCTTGGAGCTGGCCCCCGGGACTTATTTCCGGCACGATGAGTTCGTCGAAGCAGTCTGCTGCCTGCTGCAGCCGATACTGGTAGGCTGGGACGCTTGTTACGTTCCCACCTGGACTTATGGCCATCTCGACTTCTTCGTTTTCGTCAGCCACGACAGCTACATTGAAGTTCAGGCCAGGACACCTGAAATGTCCGAACGGGTGGGAAAAGCTCTTTCTTCCTGGATCGATCCGCCGTAGAAATAATCGTGAGGGCCTTTACTTCTCGCCCTCTTTGTACATGTATTTGATCGCGGGCTTGTAGATCATCACGTTGGGCTCGCCTGAGTCGCGGTTTACCTTGAGGCAGTTCTTGTCGTACCACTCAATCACGCCTCGAATCTCCTCACCATCCTGCAGCACGATGACCATCGACGTCCGCGCCTGCATCTGCTTCTGGTAGTAGAAATTCTCGGCGTTGGTCTGCTCTGGAGGCGCCGGTCGCTTGCCCCCGCCCATCCCTTGGCGGTCGCCACGGTCCCCTCCGCGATCATGCGAGCGCTCGGGACGGTCGCGCCGTTCCTGCGCCGCCACCGGCACCGGATGGTGGTTGCCGTGGTTCTCAATTCGCGGCAGAGTCGGCCGGATCAGCTTGCGGTTGGCGAAGCTTTCCTTTTCGCCCACGTCACCGGCTCGGACAGGTTCCATGGTTTCCTTCATCGTGGCGCCCCTCGCATGCACGCATTCGCGCAACAGACCAGACTCGCTCACCTTGGGATGCTAGATCAACGAAGGCGTGAAATTTTACCTACCGTACCACAGGATTCTGCCCCTGACAATCCTCCGATCGTGCCACGGCGCCAGAGGTGTGCCGAAACTTGCATACCCCTGGAAGATGCAGAATAAAAGAAGATACCGATTAAGTTGCACTTACCTGGCGAACTTAGCCCGTGCGCGAGAGGTCCACGCCCCTGCGCTCCCGGCCGAGCCATGTGACCGTCGCCACCAGGCTGGCGACCATCACCACAGTCCAGCCGAGCACCGGCGCAAACCTGCCGCCGTAATAAGCTTCGGCGGATTTCGCCTGGATCACCGAGTTGCGCGAAGAGAGAAGGTTGCCGAGTTGATACGCCAGGCCCGGAAGCGTCCCGCGAACCGCTGGTGGCGACAGCTCGTTCAAGTGCGCGGGAATCACTCCCCACGCTCCCTGCACCAGGAACTGCATGGCAAACCCGCCCATCGCCAGCATCGGCACGGTATGCGAAAACGCCCATAGCGGAATCACGGGAATGGTCAGCAGAGCCGCGACAATGATGGTTCGCCTGCGTCCCAGCCGCTCCGACCATGCCCCGAACAAAACTCCGCCGAGCAACGCGCCCAGGTTGTAGACGATGGCGACAAAGCCCACTGTCCGCGGCGTGAATTGCATGTTTTTTTGCAGGAATGTCGGATACACATCCTGCGTTCCATGGCTCAGCGAGGTGAAGGCGAACATCAGCGCCACCAGGAATACGAACAGCCCGGCATTCGACAAAATGTCTTTCCAGAGGTGGCCCTGTGCTTCTCGCGGCCGTTGCCCCTGCAGCCACGCAGGTGACTCTTCCACCTTGCTGCGAATGTAGATCACCAGAAACGCCGGCAGCGCTCCAATCACGAACATGCCGCGCCAGCCGACAAACGTAAAGAGCGTGCCATAGATCAGCGCCGCGATCAGATATCCCAGCGCGTAGCCTTCCTGCAGCAGCCCGGAGAAGAAGCCGCGGCCCTCGGCCGGGAGCGTCTCGAATGCCAAAGCGGCACCTACGCCCCATTCACCGCCCATGGCAATTCCAAAAAGCGCACGCATGATCAGGAAAATCTTGAACGATGGTGCGAACGCCGATCCCAGTTCAAACACCGAATACGCGATGATGTCGACCATCAGCGTTGGCCTGCGCCCGAACTTGTCCGCCATCAGTCCGAACAGAAACGCACCTAAAGGACGCATCGCCAGCGTCAGAAAGTTCGCCTCCAGAACTTCTGAAGCCTTCAGGTGAAACTGCGCCGCCAGCGCGCTGACACAGAAAACCAGAATGAAAAAATCGAATGCGTCCAGCGTCCAGCCCAGAAAGCATGCGATGAACGTGTTCCGCTGCACGGGCGTCAAACGGCGGAAGTGCTGTATGAATTCCATGATCTTGTGGTTTCGCAACGGCTCGGGAAGGGCACGACTTCTGCCCGCCGCGTGGAAGAGCGGCGCTTCAGCGCCGCGTCAAGCGGCCAGAAGAACCACGGGCTTTAGCCCCGGAGGTTTCGCTCTCCTGCCAGCCCTGCGGATGCTATAGCATAGGCTGTTCATTCAACAAGCAGCGAATTCCATGCCCGAGCTCGATCTCCCACAACGCCAGGTCACCGACACGCGGATGCTCACCGGGTTCTGGTATCGCGCTCTGCCCGCCGACCGCGTCCGTCGCAAGCACCTGCACAAGGCAACCCTGCTGGAAATCCCCCTGGTCATCGGCCGCGACCGCCTCGGCCAGCCCTTCGCCCTGCGCAACGCCTGCCCGCACCGCGGCATGCCGCTCAATGGCGGCAAATTCGACGGCGAAAATCTAGAGTGCCCTTATCACGGCTGGCAATTTGACGTGCACAATGGCCAATGCCAGCTGATTCCCTCCCTCACTTCCGATCAGACGTTGAAGGTCGATCGCATCTACGCCGGCAGTTATCCCTGTGAAGAGCAGGACGGTTTTGTCTGGGTCTATATTCCTGATCCCGGGCCACCGGGAGCGGGGTTCGCGGGACCGCCCGAGGCCCCGGACGCCGCCCCGCAGATCGAAAAATTCAGCGACAAGTACAAGCTCGCTTATTTGCAGGCGGAAATGCCCGTCAGCATCGACCACGGCATTATTGGTCTGATGGACCCCGCCCACGGCCCGTTCGTGCACCAGGCGTGGTGGTGGCGCACGCAGCACAGCATCCACGAAAAGATCAAAAACTTCGAGCCGATCCCCAACGGCTTCCGCATGAGCGCGCACACCCCTAGCTCAAATTCCGCGCCCTACAAGCTGTTGCGCCTCCACGCCGACGCCGACTCCATTACCACGACGATTGATTTCGTGTTGCCCAATGTACGCACGGAGATCATCCGCGCCGGCAAATACTGGTTTTCCAGTCTCACGACAGTCACACCAATCACGCGCAGTCAGTGCCGCATCGACGTCGTCGCCGCCTGGAATATTTTCCGCTGGGTGCCCTTCGGCCCGGAATTGCTAAAGTTTGTCTTCGCGAAGTTTGTCGAGCAGGACCGCCGCACCATGGAACTCCAGGCCGAAGGCCTGAAGCACAACCCACACCTCATGCTCATCGACGACGCCGACCGCCCCGCCAAGTGGTATTTCCAGCTGAAAGCCGCGCATCTGGAAGCGAAGCGAACCGGTGCGCCGATGAAGCATCCAGTGTCAGGCCCGGTCACATTGAAGTGGAGGAGTTAGGCCGAATTCTCTCATCGCACCTGGTGCAAAGGATCGACCAGGTCATGGGCAACTACTAATGTTTGCCGTCTCACCGCACACCGTGCCACTGACCGAGCAACTTGTCAGACTGCCGGTAGAATCTGAGATGGAGACGTTGATGGATAGATTGGACGCGCAGCTTCCTGTCGGGAACTGACCGGTTTGAACCGGCGAAAAAGCAATATCCCCGTCTATCGAAGCAGTCGCAGTTGTGGTTGTGCCGCTCTCAGTTGCTTGTGCGTCCAGCGTTAGGTTGGGGTTGCCATTGATGACGAGGGTGCCATCGGAACAGCTGGCCGGTGTCAAGGTGAGACTCAAACTGGCAGAGGAAGAAGATTCACTGGCGCTTCCGTTGATTGTGATCGTCCCACCATCAACACACCTGTAAACAAACGATGTGATGGTGCAAGTTGAACCTGAGCATGAGACACCTTGCGATGTCACCGCCGATGAGACCTTCCCGTTCCTGGAGAGAGCTGCGAGCGGACTAGATTTGCGGCCCGAATCCAACGAGGTAGGGATCTGTCCCGCCACGTCTTCCAAAGCCTCAATTGCATCCGTAACCGTCTCAGTACCGAGCTGTTGTGCCTGAGATTGTGTCAGGTGGTTGGGATTGGAATTGGAATTGGAACTTCCGCCGCAGCCAACGAAGAGCAAAGCAGCCCCAATTAGAGCTAATGTGGACGCCTTACTTATCGGCGACATGAACCCTCCTTTGCCCGGCGATCATTCGCGGGGGCGAGAGAACCAGCGACCTGCATCGTAAGTCCACGATTCTGCTCCGTCAGTGAGCGCGGTCACTAGGTAACGAGCTGAAGTAAACGTGTTTCCTGAGCGGCACTTTAGCACCGCGTAAAGTCGTTTGGCAGATGGGGTTTTCGCCGTGCCTCTACTCTGCCACCAGCCAGTCCATCGCCTCTTCGCGCGTCTTGAACGCGGGCAACTCGCGCTGCGAGAAGCTCTTGATATTCTCGTAAAACACGTGTGGCAAACTCTCCGTGCCGACGAAGGCACTCCGCTTCACATACGGACGATCCAGCACCAGCACTTCCTTCAGGCGCGTCACGACCGTCTTATCGAATTCGGCTCCAGTGAGGTCGCCAAGTGTGAGCATCGAACCGGGAGCGTGCCGGGCAATGATGGCCCTGACCTGTTCCAGCAGAAAAAGCATTTCCTTGCCAGTGCAGTGGCTGAAGTCAATGACGAAGATCGCCTGCCCTTTATGCTTAATGAACCGCAGGCGATCTTCTCCGACATTGCTGACGGTGTCATCGGAGCTCATGCCAGCAACCCCTCCACCACGCCATAGGATGAGTCCAGCGCGGCATCCAGCGCCCCGGCATCTTTTCCTCCGGCCTCGGCCAGATCCGGACGCCCGCCGCCTTTGCCGCCAACTTTCTGCGCCACTGCGCCGATCACCTTGCCCGCCTGCACGCGATTCGTCAAGTCCTTCGTCACGCCCACAATCAGTGCGACGTTCCCATTCGACGCCGACCCCAGCACCACCACGCCCGAGCCGATCTTGTCGCGCAACTGATCCACCAGCGTGCGCATCTGCGCCCGCTCCAGGTTGTCCACGCGATGCGCCAGCACCTTCACGCCCTTCACATCCCTGACTTTGTCGCCGATGTTCGCCGTACTCGACGACGCCGACTTCATCCGCGCCTGGTCGAGTTCCCGCGTCAGCCGCTTGATCTCTGCTTTGTCTTTCTCGCGTTCAGATCTCAACGCTTCGGTCAGAGACACTTCCGACTCTCCGCCAGCGAGGCTCGCCACGAAGTTCTCAAGTTGATGATCCTTCCGGAAGTGCAGCAGCGATCCCTCACCCGTTATCGCCTCCACACGTCTCACGCCCGACGACACGCTGCCTTCCTTCAAAATCTTGATCAGGCCAATCTCGCCGGTCTGTGCGGTGTGCGTGCCGCCACAAAGTTCCGTCGAAAAGTCTCCGATGCGGATCACGCGTACACGATCGCCGTATTTTTCTCCAAACAGCGCCATCGCATGATATTCGTTGATCGCCACGTCAATCGGCACGTTCTCGACCACTTCGATCTTCGTGTTGCGCAGCACCTGCTTGTTAATGATGTCCTCAATGTCCTGCAGTTCCTCATCTTCCACCGCCGTGAAGTGGGAAAAATCAAAGCGCAGATGATTCGGCGCCACCAGCGATCCCGCCTGCTTCACATGCTTGCCCAGCACCTCGCGCAGCCCGGCATGAAGTAGGTGCGTCGCGGTGTGGTTGCGCATGGTCGCGTCGCGGATGTCGGTGTTCACGACCGCATCAACCTTGTCTCCCACGCGAAGCACGGGGTTGCCCCACCCTTCTTTCGCGTTCTTTGCGAAAGAGGGTGGGGATGTCGAACTCCCACCTTTCACCACCACCTGATGCGCCCGCACGCCCTGGATCGGGTAATAGCAGCCCTTCACCTCGGCGACCACGGTATTGTGATCGTCCGAATAAAAAAATCCGCGATCCCCCACCTGCCCGCCCGACTCGGCATAAAACGGCGTGTGATCGAGAATGATCTCGCCCTCTTCGCCAGCCTTGAGCTCCCGCGTGCCCTGGCCATTTTTTATAATGGCCAGCACTTCGCAGTTCTCCGACCGCGTCTGCCGATAGCCTTCAAACTCAGACTTCGGTAGCTGCTGATACGCCGGATTGGCAGACTGCTTCGCCGCACCTTTCCACGATGCCTTCGCCCGCTGGCGCTGCTCTTCCAGCGCGCGGTCGAAGCCCGCCTGATCGAACGCAATTCCCTGATCCCGTGCGGCATCCTGCATGAAGTCGAGCGGCATGCCGAATGTATCGTATAACTTGAATGCTTCTGCACCTGCCAGCTGCCCCGCCGACTGCTTCAGCCGTGCTTCAAGCTTCTCCAGCCCAACATCGAGCGTATGTGCAAACCGTGTTTCCTCCGCCAGCACCGCCTTCGCCACCCGCTCCGCCGTTTCATTCAATTCCGGATACGCATCCCGCATCAGATCGCGTACTGCAAAAACCATTTCGTGCAAGAAGGGTTTTGTCTGCCCGAGCAACCGCCCGTGCGTGATCGCGCGCCGGATAATTTTCCGCAGCACATACCCGCGGCCTTCATTCGACGGCAGCACGCCATCGGAAATCAGAAATGTCGCGGCGCGGGAGTGATCAGCGATCACCCGCAACGATGCAGCCGACCTAGCATGCGCTTCCTTCTTCAACTCTTTCGAGAGCGACGTCCCCGTCAACTCCGCCGCCCGCTTGATCAGAGGCGTAAACAGATCCGTCTCATAATTCGAAATCACTCCCTGTAGCACCGCCGCCAAGCGTTCCAGTCCCATCCCCGTATCAATCGACGGCTTCGGCAACGGCGTCAGCTTGCCCGACGCATCGCGGTCGAATTGCATGAAAACCAGATTCCAGATCTCGACATATCGCCCGCAATCGCAGGTGAATGCGCAATCGGTGTGGCCTTGTTCCGACGCCCTAGGGCCCATGTCGTAGTGAATCTCGCTGCACGGCCCGCACGGACCGGTATCGCCCATCTGCCAGAAGTTGTCCTTAACTCCTCCGTCGAAAATGCGATTCTTCGGTACCCCTACTTTGATCCATGCCTCCTCAGCCTCTCCATCTCGCGGGATAACCCCAAGCTCAGGGCCTGCTCCCTCAAAGATCGTCACATACAGCTTGTCTTTCGCAATCCCGAACCACTCGGGCGATGTAATCAATTCCCACGCGTAAGCAATCGCATCTTTTTTGAAGTAGTCGCCGAAGGAAAAATTTCCCAGCATCTCGAAGAACGTGTGATGCCGGTTGGTGAACCCGACATTCTCCAGATCGTTGTGCTTGCCTCCGGCGCGCACGCACTTCTGCGAGGTCGTCGCGCGAGAGTAGTCGCGCTTTTCAAGGCCGAGAAATACGTCCTTGAACTGATTCATCCCCGCGTTCGTGAACAGCAGCGTGGGATCATTCGCCGGGACGAGCGACGACGAATGCACCTCCTTGTGCCCATTTTGCACAAAGAAGTCGAGGAATTTACGGCGGATTTCGGACCCAGTCAGCATGAACCTCTAATTTTAGCGAAAGACAAACCACTAAGGACACAGGGACACAGAGGCCCCTTGCAAGTTCCTCCATGCTCCGTGTGTCCTCTGTGGTGAAACCGCTCCTCAGTTCTTGGGAGTCTCGGCCGGCTTGTCAGCTGGCTTAGTGGTGTCCTTTTTGCCTTCCAGCTTCTTCACACCTTTCTTCATCTCGCTTCCGGTCTTTTCGGCGGCTTTCCCGGTGTCCTTTGCCGCCACCTTGGCGCCCTTTTCTGTGTCCTTCGCTGCAACTTTAGCGCCCTTCTCGGTATCTTTGGCCGCCGTCTTCGTGCCTTTCTCAGTGTCCTTCGCGGCCGTTTTGGTCGCGTCTTTCACCTTCGTTCCGGTGCCCTCGGATTTGCCCTTATCGGCAGCGGCAGTTCCGGTGTCTTGGGCAAACACAAACGGTGCGCATGCCAGCAAAGCAGTTACAAGGATTGCCGCGAATTTCCTTTTCATAGTTCCTCCTCATTCTTCTTTAATCAGATGCTAGGTGTGTGATGCGAGTATGCAACATGCTCCGCCCCAGCGCAAATCTCACGGCTATTCTGCTGCCAGTCGGCGTCATCCCGAGCGCAGCCGTTTTTCAGGTGGAGCGAGGGATGACGCAATGTGCCAAGGCTCAGGCCGTTTCGCTCTCCAACGCGCTCAGCGTGTCCTCATTCACATCCCACTTCTTCAGGATCGTCAGGATAGTTTTCGTCCCGAACCCGGCCCGCACCAGCTGACGAAAGATGCGCGCCGCCTGTTTCCGATCTTTCGGTTTCTCCAGCCGCTTCCGCCGCAAATATTCCCGCGCCTGCTTTTCCTCATTCACGCCCTCAAACGCCGCGCCCACCGCCTTCTCGATCACTTCCCCGTGCACGCCTTTTGCCTTCAGGTCGGTGACCACCCGCATGCGGCCGTAGCGCTGATTGTCGCGCCGCAACGACGAATATGCCGCCGCATACTGCGAATCATTCAGATAGCCGTGGTCTTTCAGCCGCCGGATCACCAACTCCACCAGCGTCTGCCCATACTCCGACTCGGCATCTTCCACCCGCGCTCGCATCATGCGCTTCAGCTCCGCCACCGTCCGCATGCGCCGCGCCAGCGCTTCCACGGCGTATTCGTACAATTCGTCTTCGGTGTAGGACCTTTTCTTTGGACGCGAAAACGCCATGCGCTAACGATAGCGCAACCGGAAGCGGTACGCGAACGGCCGGAAAGCGGCGCTGCAGCGCGAACCTATGCTGCCCTCAAAATGACGGGCCTTAGCCCCCGCCGTCGGCATATTCTGAATGCTGCGCCGCCGCCCGCCTCACGATCTCGCGCGACAGCTTCCGCGCCCATCGCAGCTCCGTGCGAATCTGCTGAATCGTCAGGCTGAGCATCCACACCGCCTCGTGGAAACGATGGCCCACCTCGGCGCGGACCGCGCGCAGCGTGCTCTCCTCCCGCGCCAGTTCTTTCTGCAGAAACCGCTCCCGCCGCCGCAACTGTTGCTCGAACACTCCGGCCCGCGCCTGCCACGACAATGCAATCCAGGTTAAGAACGGCGGCCGCTCCCGCTCTGTTGCCCAATCTTCCCGCTCGAGCGCGTCCGCCAGTGCCGCCCGCCCGCGCCCTGAAGTCGTGTACACGCTGCGCTCCGGCCCGGCCGCCGGGTCGTCGCTGTCTGCCGCGCGAATTAATCCCAGCCGCGCCAGCTTCTCCAGCGAGTAGTACACCTGGGGCCGCGAGATGCCGGCCCAGTCGCGCACCTGCCGCCGCTCCAGCTCCACATTGGCCTGATAGCCGTGCATTGGACGCTCCGCGAGAAGACTGAGCAGAACCAGGTCGGGCGTCGTCAGTGCACGTTTCTTAGACGCGGGCATCGCGCGCCTTTCGCTGCCGGCTCCAGTACCACCACTGGGCTTGCTGGCGCGGTAAATGCGGACTCCGCGCCTGCGCTGCCGCGGCCCGGAAAACGTCAAGAACGCAAACGTCCTGCGACTGGCCGGTGACCTCGCACAGCCTCTCGTAAAGCTTCTCCGGATTGCGGCGCGCCAACTGCGCCACACTGTGGACTCCCAGCATTTCGAAGTCACGGGCGATGGCCGGACCGACCGAAACCAGATCGCGGATCTGGCGTTTCTGCGTGCGCATAAGAATCCTCCTTGACAGGACCAGCAGAGTTTAGTAAGGTTTACTAGTCTAATTAAGACTACGTAAGCCGTCAAGGAGTAATTTGATGCGGACCGCAACTTTCGCTTTGCCTTTCGCGCTGCTGCTCGCTATTTCGCCTTCGCTCAGGCCGAAGGCTCAGGAGAAGACCAAAACTATGAACGTCAAAAGAATCACTCCCGTACTCTTTGTTCCGGAAGTCGAACCCTGCGTGAAGTTCTGGGTGGAGCGCTTCGGCTTCCAGAAGGCCGCAGAAGTACCCGATGGCAACAAACTCGCTTTCGCCATGCTGCAGAAGGGGAATCTGGAACTGATGTACCAAAGCTACGCCAGCGCTGACAAAGACGTCACCGCCATCGGGCCGCAGGTCCGCAAAGGCCCCTCGTTCCTCTACGTAGAGGTTGACAATCTGGACGAGACCATCTCAGCCATTCAGGGCTCCGAGGTCGTGATGCCGGTACGCAACACGTTCTACGGGTCAAGAGAGATCGGCATCAAGGATCCAGCCGGCCACTACGTCACCTTCGCCCAGTTCGGAGCCGCACAGCACTGAACTTCCTGAAACGCCGAGGAAAGAGAGGCAGAAAAAAAGGGCGCGCTTTCGCGCGCCCATTGCAAGGAGGACAACACTCTAGAAGGCAAATATCCGAAACCTGAAGTCCAACGCCTGACGCCGGTTCTTACCTTCCGCCAAAGCCCGCCGACTGCATCGACTGCCGCGAAATGTCCGACGTCGACGCGATACCCTGCATGCGCAGCTTGAAGTCGTCGGCGTTCGAAGCATTCTCAAGGGCGGTCTCGTAATTCACCAGCCCGGCCTGGAACAAATCCCACAACGACTGGTCGAACGTCTGCATGCCGTATTGCGAAGTACCGGCCGCAATCGCGTCGCGAATTGACCGCGTCTTTTCCGGCACCAGCACGCATTCACGAATGAACGCGGTGTTGATCATGACTTCGACCGCGGGCACGCGGCCTTCAGCATCGCAACGCCGCACCAGTCTCTGGCTGATAATGGCCCGCAGCACCGCCGCCAGCTGCATGCGAATCTGTTTTTGCTCCGGCGGAGGGAAAATCGAAATCACGCGGTTGATGGTTTCGACCGCATCCAGCGTGTGCAGGGTCGAGAACACCATGTGGCCAGTCTCGGCCGCGTGCAGCGCAGTCTGGATCGTTTCCAGGTCGCGCATTTCACCCACCAGGATCACGTCCGGATCCTGACGCAGCGAGGCGCGCAGCGCCGTCCCAAACGACGGCGTGTCCACGCCGACCTCGCGCTGGTTCACGTATCCCTTCTTGTCGCGGTGTAGAAATTCGATCGGATCCTCGATCGTGATGATGTGTTCCGCGCGCGATGCATTCACCCGGTCCACCATCGCCGCCAGCGTGGTCGACTTACCGGATCCGGTCACGCCCGTCACCAGCACCAGCCCGCGCGGCATGTCGCAAATCTGCTCCACCACTTTGGGCAGAAACAGTTCGTCGAGCGCGCGAATCTTGGTTGGAATGACGCGCAGCACCAGTCCCACGTTTCCACGCTGCTGGAAAATGTTCACACGGAAGCGACCCAGGCCGGCCACGCCGTACGCCATATCAATTTCCGTCGTCTCTTTGAATTTCTGCTTCTGCCGCGCCGACATCATGCTGAACGCCATATTCAGCATGTCTTCGGCCGAGATGCGCGGCTGGTCGGTCAACGGCACCAGGTCGCCGTCAATGCGCAGGTGCGGATAGTTTCCCACCTTCAGGTGCAAGTCGCTGGCTCGCCGTTCCGTCGCAATTCGCAGCAGATCGTCAATATTCATGAGGAATCCTGGTTTCGTATCAGGGCACGACTTCAGTCGTGCCGCAACGGCCCGCAGACGAGAGAGGGCTTTAGCCCCTGGGGGCAAGGCACGAACTCTCTGAGCATCATCGCCCGAACCGTCACGTTCCCCAAGATGACCTAAGTAACGGCCGGGAACGGCAGCGGGACACCTCCCTGCGTGTGCTTTTCGCGCACGGCACCAGTACAACTCCGCTCATTGACTTGCCCCTCGTTCCCGCCTACCATGTCGTGGCTCATGATCGGCCGCACCATCTCGCATTACCACATCCTCGAAAAGCTGGGCGGCGGAGGCATGGGCGTGGTGTACAAGGCGGAAGACACTCGCCTTCACCGCGTCGTCGCGTTGAAATTTCTCCCCGAAGACACCGCTCAGGACGCCGCCGCCCTCGAGCGTTTCCGCCGCGAAGCCCAGACCGCCTCCTCGCTGAACCACCCCAACATTTGCACGATTTACGACATCGGCGAAGAGGACGGCTCCGCTTACATAGTCATGGAGTTCATCGACGGCCAGACGCTGAAGCATCGCATCATGGGCAAACCTATGCGGCTCGGCGAGCTGCTCGACGTGGCCATCGCCGTTGCCGACGCCCTTTCCGCCGCGCATGCCCGCGGCATCGTGCATCGCGACATCAAGCCCGCCAACATTTTCATCAGCCGGACCGGGCAAACCAAGGTTCTTGATTTCGGCCTCGCCAAATACACCGCCGAGCAGCATCACGCCCGCGACAATGGCCAGACCAGTTCCATGCCCACCGCCGCCGAGCCGCTGATCCTCACCAGCCCCGGCACCGCCGTCGGCACTGTCGCCTACATGTCGCCGGAGCAGGCCATGGGCGAGGAGCTCGACGGCCGCACCGACCTTTTTTCTCTTGGCATCGTGCTCTACGAAATGGCCACCGGCCGCATGCCTTTCGCTGGCAACACCACGGCCGCCGTCTTCGACGCCATCCTCCACCGCACGCCCACGGCCGCGATCAAGCTGAATGGCCAGCTGCCGCCGCGCCTGGAAGCCATTCTCGAAAAGGCTCTCGAAAAAGACCCCAAGCTGCGCTATCAGGCTGCCTCCGATTTCCGCGTCGACCTGCAGCGCCTCAAGCGCGAATCCGACTCACACTCCGCGGCACTGCCCGCCGAGGCCCAGTCGCAAGCCGCGTCATCGGGCTCCGTGCCTTCAGTTTCCGCTCAGCCGGCAGTCACGCCAGCCTGGCCGCCGCCGACATCGAAGACCAGTTGGATTCCGCTGGCAGCGGTCACTCTAATCGCTCTGGTCCTCATCGCCGCTGCCTACTGGGCCGGCGAACGCGAAGGACTGTCGCATAGCATCACTCCGCCCACATACCGGCAACTCACATTCCGTGGCGGAACCATCCGCATGGCCCGCTTCGCCCCCGACGGCAAGACCATCGTGTACAGCGCCGCTTGGGAGGGCAATCCGGTCGAGCTTTACCTCACGCGGCCCGAAAGCCCCGAATCGCGCCCCTTCGGTCTGCCCAAAGCCGAAGTCCTCTCCATCTCCAAAGACGGAGAAATCGCCGTCCTGCTCAACAGCCATAACGTCGATCCCTACATCAATGTCGGCACCCTCGGCCGCGTTCCTCTCGGCGGCGGCGCGCCTCGCGAAGTCCTCGAGAATGTGGAGTGGGCCGACTGGTCGCCCGACGGCACCAATTTCGCCGTAGTCCGGCAGCTCGGTGGCCAAAGCCGGGTCGAATATCCCATTGGAAAAGTTCTCTACCAGACCGGCGGCTGGATCAGCCACCCGCGCGTCTCGCCTGACGGCCGAATGGTCGCGTTCATCGAGCATCCGGTCCGGCGCGACGACGCCGGGTTTATTGCGGTGGTCGATCTCGCGGGCAACAAAAAAACTCTCTCCACGGGTTGGGAAACTGCCTGGGGTTTGTGCTGGTCGCCGAAGGGAGACGAGGTCTGGTTTTCCAGTACCCGGCTCGGCTATGGCCGTTATCTTTCATCCGTGACGATGTCGGGCAAAGAGCGGCTGCTCGCCCGCGAACCCGGGACTCTCACTCTGCAGGACGTTGCTCGCGACGGCCGCGTCCTGGTCACGCGCGATGTGCCCCGCGTCGGCATGGTTGGTGGCGAGCAGAATAGCCCGAAGGAGCGCGACCTGTCCTGGATGGACTGGTCGTCGCCTCGAGATTTGTCCGCCGACGGCAAGACGCTTCTGTTCGGCGAGTCCGGGGAAGGCGGCGGCGAAAACTACACGACCTATGTTCGCCAGACCGACGGCTCTCCCGCCATCCGATTGGGCGAAGGCAGCGGCTTCGCACTCTCTCCCGACAGAAAGTGGGCGATCTCCGGCGTGCCCCATACACCGGTGCAATTTTTCATGCTTCCGACCGGCGCGGGAGAAACCAGAACCCTCACCCATGACAACATCAATCACATGTGGGCTCGCTGGTTCCCGGACGGCCAGCGAATCCTCTTCTCGGGCGACGAGCCCGGCAAAGGCATTCGTCTTTACATCCAGGACATCAGCGGCGGCCAGCCCAAGCCGATTAGCGGTGAAGGCGTGAGCGCCGCCCTGTTTGCCATCTCGCCCGACGGCAAGCAGGCAGCGATCGTCGGCCCGGACCAGAAACCCGCGCTCCTCTCCATGGATGGCGGCGACCCGCACGCCATCCCCGGCCTCGACGTCGGCGACGCTCCTATCAGCTGGGCTGCCGATGGCCGTTCCCTCTTCGTCTATCACCTCGGCGAAGTGCCGGCTCGCGTTTTCAAACTCGACGTTGCCACCGGCCGCAAGCAACCTTGGAAAGATCTCCTCCCTCCCGACGTCTCCGGTGTGACCGACGTCAGCGCCATCTTCATCACCCCCGACGGCCAAAACTACGTCTACGAGTACGGCCGCACCCTCTCCGATCTCTATCTCGTCAACGATGTGAAGTAAGACCCCTCCGCACTTCTCAAGTTCTGTCGTTCCGAGGAGCAAAGCGGCGAGCAACCTGCTTTTTGCTTTGTCATCCCGAGCGAGGCGGAGCGACAGCCACGCCGAGTCGAGGGAGCCTTTGTCCGATAGCAGAGACTCGAGCCCTTTTCAATCCCTGCGGAACAACAGCCCCGGGTGCCCCACTTCTGGCCGCTCTTGCCAGAAGTAGGGATGTTGACCTTCCGGATGACTTACCGCGAACGACAAAAATCCCACGGAAGAGCGGCGCTTCAGCGCCGCGTTAAGCGCAAGGGAAAAACGGGGCTTTAGCCCCAGTCCCATCAAAGCCGAGGAGCAGCCTGCCCTGAGCGAACCGAACATAGCGAGGAGAGTCGAGGGAGTGGAGACTTTATGCGTGAACTGGCCAGATCCAGCCGCGGAGCGGCAGAATATGAAAGCCCGGCACGGCAGTGCCGGGTGCCAGAGAGAAAAATGAATCGAGTCCCGTAGGGCCCGCCCTGAGCAAACGAGGTGCGCCGAAGGGGAGGGCACCTCTCACGACACCGCCTGTCGCTTCACCCTCGGTACCGCCGCCCCCTCCGCATGCCACTTCCGCGACAACCCTTCTAATTGCTGCAGCACCTTCTCAATATCCTTCATGCGGTCCGTGATCCCATAGGTCACCGATGGCGGAATCGTCTGCTCGTAATGCCGAAAGACGAAGCCGTTCTCTTCCAGCGTGCGCAACCGCTCCGTCAGCACGCGCGACGAAATCCCGTCCACGTTCTTGCGCAGCACGCCGAACCGCATCGGCCCGTTCATGCTGAGCGACCACAGAATGTGCATGGTCCACGGTCGCGTTAGCAGTTCCAGCATTCCGCTGATCGCGCACGGGGAAGGAGTTTGTGTCGATCGCCGCATAAATCCTCGCTCTAGGGTTACCGAATAGTCTATAAGTTACTATACAGTGCCTGCTTTTACAAGAGATTATAGTTATTTATTGTAACCATCACCACTTTACTCCCATCCAATCCTGCTGAATCCGTTGAACGATTCGAAATCTCATTCAGGAGAACTCCTATGGCAACCATTGCTCAGCCCATTGCTCTCTCCAAGCCCACGACGACGGCGGCCAGCGCCCCTATCGTCGTGCTCGGCCGCGTTCTGTTTTCACTGATCTTCCTCATGACGGCGCTGAGTCATTTTTCCAGTCAGACCGTCGCCTTCGCCGCCTCGCAGGGCGTGCCGCTGGCCTCGATCGCCGTGCCGCTCTCAGGAATCATCGCCGTCCTGGGAGGGCTGTCGATCCTGCTCGGCTATCGCGCCAAACTCGGCGCCTGGCTGATCGTCCTGTTCCTGGTCGGCGTAACGCCGATGATGCACCGGTTCTGGACCGTCACTGACCCCATGATGCACATGATGCAGATGGTCATGTTCATGAAGAACGTGTCGATGCTCGGCGGCGCGCTGCTGATCTCGCAATGCGGCACCGGTCCCTGGAGTCTGGACAAACAGTCTGCATAAAGAGAGGCTGAACCAAACGTAGTCCTGACGGGTCGGCTAATCGCATCCAAGGGTTGTCAAGCTGAACGGATCTGAGGGTGCCGGGTGCCCTACTTCTGGCCGTCTTTGCCAGAAGTGTGGATTTTGACCTTCCGGATGAACGATGGGGAACCTCCGTGGAAGAGCGGCGCTTCAGCGCCGCGTTGAGCGCAAGGAAAAAATGGGGGCTTTAGCCCCCGTGAGCCGTGTTATCTGTCCAACTGGGCAATCGCCCGCATAAACTCCTGCTCCGCCTTCTTGACCCTTGCCAGCAGCCGGCGATGCTGGTCCCGGTCGATGGGCTTCGCTGTTTCGATGTATGACAACAGCGCTTCCTTGGCCGCATTCATTTTCGCTTCCGCGGACTCGACCTCTTCCGGCTTGCTCATGGACTCCTCCCTTCTCATCCCTAAAATTCAAAGCCGCCCCGCAGGGCGGCTTTGCCATATTGACGCTCATCAATCTATGCGGCAGTCTCTTCCGCCGCAGGCGGTACAAACGGCTCATCATAGCTGCCGCCGTAAATCGACGGCACCTTCGATCCCATGGGCCGCAGATACGTGACCGTGTTATGTTCGGACAAACGGTCAAAAGGGGCGCTGGTCGGCCGAAAGCCTCTGCGCCCCTCGCATAGGTGACGGCCCCATCGAACCGTGGCAAATCATAACGTGGAACCTAAATCCACGGCGTCGTCTCGAAGGCTCGCGCTTTCACCTGCGAGCCGAGAGCCTGCCCTGAGCAAGCGAGAGTAGCGAGCGCGTCGAATAGGGATCTCGCGCGCAGCTTAACTGCATCGCGGTATGCGGGCTCTACACGCCCACCGGCTGTTTGCTCCGTACTGGAACCGGAGTGAGCCAGCCATGGCGGTCGGCCTTCTCGCCCCTCACCAGCGCGTAGAACTCCTTCTGCAGCGCCTTCGTGACCGGACCCGTCACGCCCTTGCCCACCTTGATCTTGTCCACGGTACGAATCGGTGTGACCTCCGCCGCCGTGCCGGTGAAGAAGGCTTCGTCGGCCAGGTAGAGCATCTCCCGCGGAATCATCTGCTCCACGATCGGAATGTTCAGGTCGCGCGCCAGTTGCAGAATCGAGTCGCGCGTGATGCCCGGCAGCACCGAGTTGCCCAGCGGCGCCGTGATCAGCTTGCCATGGTGCACGATGAACAGGTTCTCGCCCGAGCCTTCGCTCACGTATCCGTTCACGTCGAGCGCAATGCCCTCGACGTAGCCGTTGACGATGGCTTCCATCTTGATGAGCTGCGAGTTCATGTAGTTCGCGCCAGCCTTCGCCATAGCGGGCAGCGTGTTGGGCGCCAGGCGCGTCCACGACGAGACGCACACGTCGCAGCCTTCCGTCTCGCCGCCCAGGTACTTGCCCCACGGATAGTTGATGATGTAGACCTCGGTCGGCGAGTTGAACGGGTTCACGCCCGCCTCGCCGTATCCCCTGAGGATGACCGGGCGCACGTAGCACGGCCACACGCCGTTGTGGCCGACGGTTTCGAGCATGGCGTTGACGATCTGGTCGCGGTTGAACGGCACCTCAATGCGGTAAACCTTGGCCGAGTTGATAAGCCGCTCGATGTGTTCGTGGGCACGAAAGATGGCCGGGCCGCTGGGCGGCGCGTAGCAACGGATGCCTTCGAAGACCGAAGAACCATAGTGGATAACGTGCGACATGACGTGGATGGTCGCGTCGTCCCAGTTGATGAGCTTGCCGTTGTGCCAGATCTTTTCGGTCTTCTGAATGGCCATCGAGACTCCTTGGTACGCCGTTGTAGTCCATCCATTATAGCCGCACTCGCCGCCCCGCATGGAGAGCTCCTCAAACGTTTGTCATTCCGAGGAGCGAAGCGACGAGGAGCCTGCTTCTCGTCTGTCATCCCGAGCGAGGTTGAGGCGCTTGCGCGGCGTCTGAGCCGCGCGCCGAAATCCTGAGCGCAGCGAAGGACCTCGCCGAGTCGAGGGACCTTGGGTTTGCCCGGAGGGACCATGACAAGGTACACACGGGAAGGGCATGGCTTCAGCCATGCCGTAAGTGCTTACAAATCAACAGCCGCTCCCAGCCGCCTAAATGGAAAGTGTTCCTGAAGGAACACAAGTGCAGTTTTGCAGAAGTGTTCCTTGAGGAACAGTCAATGGACAATAGTGTACGTACAGTGTAATGCGTATAGACGCAAATGGCCCAGGATGCGGCGATCAGGGGCGAGCAAAATATCAGGCAATCGCGGCCAGCATCGGCACCATGGCGCCGTACCAATTCGGGAAATTATTTTCAGAGATGCCTGAGAGCCCGCGTTCGAGCAGCCTGATTCGAGCGAAAATTGACCAGGGAAGCTGCGTGAGCCCGAAACATTTGGTGCGAAACAGGTTCTGGGGTGGGCGTGGCAAGCGAATGGCCCCGTAGCTCAGCCTGGATAGAGCGCTAGGTTCGCACCTTAGAGGTCGTGAGTTCGAGTCTCACCGGGGCCTCTCCCCAAAGTTACCCCACATAGGAGCGCTTTTTCTTGACAACGGCCATCCGGTAGCGCCAGACTTGAAGTGTAAGGTGCGAACTTGGGCGCAAAGCCCAGACTAGAGCTTGAAAAGGGCGGCTGCGAAGCCGCCCTTTTGTACCGTTAGAACGGTTCTTCGATCTCACCCGTGCTTAGCGGAATCTGTTCTTCGGCGGCTTTGCGGGATTTGGGGGCCTTCTTAAAAGTGGCGTCGACGACGTAGCGCGGGTGGTCGATCTTCTTGCCTTCCAGCAGTTCGGCAATGCTTAGGATCTGCAGACGGGGAAATCTGTCGATGGTTCCCGGAGGCTGATAGAAACCGGCTTCAGCGGCCTCTTTGAGCATGGGCTTGGTTGGGGATTCCATCGCGATTAGCACGCCAATCTCAGCTTTTTCCCTTTCGATTACGCCGCGCAGGTCACGGACATAGGTCGCATGAAGTTTGCCGGCTTTGACCGAGAAGATGATCTGCTTGTCTTTTCCTCCCTTTTCGTCATGGAACCACAGGCGTCCGTCAATGCCGCGGTCTGCGCCTCTCTTGACGCCGCCCACCTGGCGCGCTCCGGCCTCGCTGAGTGCCCACGCTTGGAATTGCATGGGGTCTTCTCTCGCAAGGGTTTCGGCGCCTTTCGGTTCCGTTGGCTCGCCTATGACCTCGTAAGTTTCTCGGACCGACTGGCCAAAGGCATCGTCGAGTCGTTTCCTGATGAGGCCGATGGCGAGCAGGTTCCTCGTCGCTACCTCCTCCGAATGACAGGCGTTGGAGGACACGTGAACGCCGCGCGGCCCAATACGACCGGGCCGCCGGGACGGGTCAAAGACCCGTCCCCACACATTCCGGCCCGTCGGGATGACAATTCAGGGGCTGAAGCCCGGTTGATTCGTTTGGTTAACGCGGCGCTAAAGCGCCGCTCTTCCACGGAGCGGTTGGCGTCGGTCGATAAAGAAAAAGCAGGTTCCTCGCCGCTCCGCTTCTCGGAATGACAAGAATTTAATAGCAGGTTCCTCGTCGCTGCGCTCCTCGGAATGACAAGACAGAAGAGGATTTCCTCGCCAACCTGCGCGTGCCTGGTCGCTTGACAGGACATGCTTGACAGGACATGGGAGCGGACGCACAATGGCGGCAACTTCCCCCAGTAAGTCCTTTGGCCCGATCCCGTAGGCGCAAAACGGGTGCTTCGGAATTTCACCGCGCCGCAATCACGGCGAAGGAGGCAAGAACATGCCATTCGATCTGAACAAGCTCAAGAGCAACCCCATGGGTTCGCTTAGTGAGGCCGCCGACCTGGTGGCCAATGTGGGGATGGAAAAAACTCAGGAAGTTCTGGCGGAGATCAATCTCCTGCTGCAGCTTTTGCAGACGGCGGGTTACGGCGTGGCCAGCCTGGATTTTGAGCTGAGCCTGCCGCCGAAAGTGACGATCAAGCTGAAGACCAGTCCGGCAGTCAAGGAAGAAAAGCTCAGCGCGATTCTGCGCGATCACCCCGACAAGAAAGTGGTGACGACGATCGTCGCTTCACTGATCCAGGCCAACCGGCTGCGCGGCTCGGTGACGGTGGAGACGCTGGAACTGGGAGAAGTAGAGATCGTGCTGACCACCTCGCCAAACATCAAGCTGCAGTGGAAAGATAAGCAGGATCAGCGGGCAGCCGCGGCGGCGTAAGCGGCTGGACGCGCCCGCTCGGTATGACAACTCATCCTGGGGGCTGGCGCGTTCCTCGTCCCTGCGCGCCTCGGAATGACAAGCATGGGTGGAGCGGTGCTGACGACCCTGAATAGGGATGCGAGCCAAGCGCGCGCGCTTATTGCGTCGCAAAAAACGGGACACATCGCCCGGCTCGCCCAGGTCCCTCGGTCGCAAGAGCGGCGCCCTCAGGATGACAACGGTGCCCGACTATTAGGTGCGGCGCAGGCTGAAGCCGAAGGGGAGCGCAACGATGGCGGCGAGGAGGGCCCAGAAAGCGATGCGTCCTTTCCAGAGCGGCCCGGCGTAGGCGAGGGAGGGATCGGCGAAGAGGATGCTGTCGAAATACGTGGGGTGATAGGCAATCTCGATGCGGTTGCCGGGGTGGAAGCGGTGGGCCCATTCGAGCATGGGTTCGCGGTCGTTTCTAAGGTAGCCGAGGTCGGCGACCCCCTTCGACTGCCGCGATTCAACCATGAAAGTGATATAGCAGCGCATGCCGTAGAGGATCCTGTTGGAGGTTGGGCCTCCTGGGCGGGGCAACTTGTAATAACTCTCGCAGTGGTCGACGACGGCTTCCGCATGCGGCCAGTGCACGAGACGGTCGTGGATTTGATAAGCTTCGATGCCGCTCATGGGGCCAAGAGCGAGGACGACCATAGCGGCCATCCCTCCGAGGAAGAGCAGGAACGTACCGGCGAAGTTTCTATCCATCTGCGGCGACGGGCGCGGAGGCTGAGCAGGCTTGGGGGTCGTCAGGCCTGCTTGGCGCTGGGCGCCAAGGAAAGAGGCATCGGGCGTGGCCTCGCTGGACGTCGTTCCGTCGAGCGTCGGCGTGTCGAGTGTGGGCCAGTCGTTTGTGTTTGTCATGGATAGCTCACAAATTTCCAGGCGCTAAAGCCCGTTTCCTTCTCCGCTTGACGCGGCGCTAAAGCGCCGCTCTGCCACGGCGTTTCTATCATTCCGGCAAGTCATCCGGGAGGTCAAAATCCCCACTTCTGGCAAAAACGGCCAGAAGTGGGGCACCCGGCAGGGGCTAAAGCCCCTTCCTCTACTCGAAGCCTGTCCCGCACGGCTGAAGCCGCGCCCTGATACGAACCTTCAAGGGCTAAAGCCGCATTCGTAATGCCCACTTTGGCGGTGCGGCACCCTTCCCGTTCGTGCCCTTCCATCTCGTTCGTTCCACGCGCGGCCCTGCGGGCCGTCGGACAGCCGAGGCGGCTGTCCCTACGTTGCTACTTCGACGGCGTCAGCGCGGCCTGGATCGTAGCGGTCGTGATTTCGTCTCCGCGGAAGAAGCGGTCTTTCTGCTTCGAGTTCGCTTCCTTCATTTCCGGCATGGCTACGAACGGCTTGGAGTAGTCGTTGGCTGCGTTCCAGAACAAGAATCCGATGCCGCCTTTGTTCTTCGCGGTCTCGACCTGAATCTTGATGTATTCGGGCGAGTAAGTTTTCGTCCGCCAGTGGAAGGCTTGCAGCCAGGGGCGAATCACCACACCCGATCCCTTTGTTATCAGCTCGAAGCGGTCCATGGACTCGCCGATGAAATGGGCGGGCTCATCGCCGGGATGCGGAATGTTGTCCATGCCGAAGAAGTGAGAGGGATAGATCATGGGCGAGAGCACGTCGCAATAGCGGGCCATTTGCACGATGTCCTGGCCGGTGTGGTTCAGGTCGACGGGGCGTTGCCAGGCCATGACGCCGAAGACGTCGAGGGAGAGCAGGACGCCGGTGGGATGGAGTTCGGCGTAGGCGCGCTTCAGGAACGAGGCGATGACGTCGGAGCGTTGCGGGCCGCGGGCAACGTGGACGTTCGCCGAGCATGGTTTCGCCGCTACGTTTATGCCGTCCCGATGGGACTTGTTCCCGGTTTTCGACGTTACCCGGGACTTCCGTCCCGGGCTTTCACATCCCGCCCCTTCGGGGCTGGAACTGGATGCTGCAGGGGCCGGTGCATTTCCTGAGGGCTGGTCTGTCGACACGCTCCCCTTCGCTTCGCTCTGGGTCGCGGGGCGGACGAATGCGTCCGCCCCTACACGGGCGGATTCTGCGTCCTTCTGAAATACGAATTGGGCGTCGGCCTGGTCGCCTTCGGCGGGGAAGCGGACGTAGTCGAACTGGATCTCGTCGACGCCGAGCTGCGCGACATGCTTGGCCAGGGCGATGTCGTAGTCCTGAACCTTGGGGTTCGAGGGATCAGTCCAGACGAGCTTGCCGTTCTCGCGCCAGGCGGTATGGTTGCGGCGCGACTGGACAGCCAGTTCGGGGTGGTTCACGACCAGTTGCTCGTCGCGGAAGATAGCGATGCGCGCGATGGCGTGCAGGTTCTGCTGGTGCAGGAAGTGAACGAACTTGGGTACGTCGTGAATGTAGACCTTGTGCTCGCCGAGCAGGGGGTGGTCGAACGGAATGTTGACGCTGCCGTCGGAGTCTTTGATGTCGAAGACAACGGCGTTACCGCCGACTTCACGCCAGTGCTTGATGATGCGGAGGCCGTGGTCGCTGCCTGCCATAACACCGGTCAGGTAGACGGCACGAACTTCGAAGTCCTTGGGAATCGGGATGGTGTGCTCGGTGATGGGCGCGGGAAGAATGCCAGGAATGACGATTTGTTCATTGGCTCTAAGGATGTTGGCCGCGTCGGATTTATGGTTGACGGCGCGGATGGCGTCGGCGAGTTCGGAAGAAGTCAGGTATGAAGTGCGGCCGAGATAATGCCGGGCGATGGTCGGGACAGCTTCTCCTCGCTTGGCGGTGTAGAGCTCGGTGCCGGGAGCGGGAAGAATGGGATCGGCGATAGTCGCGGGTTTAGGAGTGGTCATGCTCGCCGGTTGCAGTTGCGGCGCTTGAGCGGCAGAGGAGGACACCGCGGGCTTCGCCGTCTGGGCCTGGGTTGTTTGAGCTTGCGCTGTCTGAGCCTGAACGGCGAAATCTGAGGCGGAATGAGGGCCCAGTCGCCAGGCAGCGGCTCCGAAAAGCAGGCTGGAAACTGCAGTTAGGGCGCGAATGGACGAAAGGCGCAAAGGTTCCTCCCCGCGGTGAAGCTTCCCGCTAGTGCCGATGCTAGCTTTGGCCTTTGTGCTGAGAAAGTTACGGAGGGATGGACACGGTTGGGGGAGCCCAGGCCTGAGTCCCGAGTCAGGTCGAAAAGCAGGTTCCCTTCGACTCCGCCTCGCCGCGCGGCGAGGCTCCGCTCAGGGCAAGCTCTCGTCGCTTCTGCGCTCCTCGGAATGACAGGGGATTATGGAACTTTGGGGAATGACAATGCAGAGTTGGTCTGCAGCCCGTCTGTCCCCACGGAACTCGTTCTCGCTTTCCATTTCCACCCGGGACTGTCGTCCCGGGCTTTCACATTCCGCCCGTTCGGGGCTGGAAATCACTCGCCGCTCTGGCTCGGTACTCGGTACTCGCAACTCGGTACTGGGGTTACCAGCGCATGTTCCTTCCGCGATGGTGCAAAGTATTTCTCTTATATTACGGGGCGGTTGTGGGTAGGCGCAGCCGCTCGGCAAGAAGAAGCCTCTAACTATCAGCGGATGCGGGAGTTCCGGACACTTCTCGGTTGGGCATTCCGGTGGCGAATTGCTTGCTTATTCTAGTAGCGGGTAGGAGCAAGATTCCGAGCGCGCTCGACTGGGGAAAGTGATAAATTTGAGCGCCTCATAATTCGGGCATCCAGAAAACAGGGAATAAACACAAAAAAGGGCCTGGGAAATCAGCAGGAATCAGAGACAAGAGCCGTAGAAACGGCCAAAGGAAAGGAAGAAAGTCCGGATGGGGTTTCCGGGCACGATCCTATGAGAACGAATCTCGCAACCGTGCTGGATCCGAACCGTCGCAGCAACGATGCTGGAGAGTTTGAAGCCGCACTGCGCCGCCGCATTGTGGGGCAGGACCAGGCGATCGAGAAGGTGGTGGAGATCTACCAGATGTTTCTGGCCGGGCTGAATCCGCCGGGACGTCCGGTGGGGAATCTGCTGTTCCTGGGACCGACCGGATCGGGCAAGACGCGCGTGGTCGAGGCCATGGCCGAGGCGCTGTTTGGGGATTCGCGGGCCTGCATCAAGATTGACTGCGCCGAGTTTCAGCACTCGCATGAGATTGCCAAGCTGATCGGTTCGCCTCCGGGGTATTTGGGACATCGCGAGACCCATCCCTTGCTGACGCAGGAAGCACTGAACCAGTGGTTCACGGAAAAGCTGAAGCTCTCGATCCTGCTGTTTGACGAAATCGAGAAGGCATCGGATTCGTTGTGGCAGCTGCTACTGGGGATTCTGGACAAAGCGACTTTGACGCTGGGCGACAACCGGCGCGTGGATTTGTCGCAGTGCATCATCATCATGACGTCGAACCTGGGCGCGGGCGAGATGATGAATCTGGTGGATGGCGGGTTCGGATTCGCGCCGAAAGTGGTTGAGGTCGACGAATCGTTCGACGACAAAATTCAGCGCACCGCGGTCGAAGCGGCGCGGCGGAAGTTCACGCCGGAGTTTATGAACCGCATCGACAAGACGGTGGTGTTCAAGACGCTGCGCGACGAACATCTCGAGCAGATTCTCGACATCGAGCTCGGCATGGTGCAGCAGCGCGTGCTGATGGCGGCGGGCACGAATCAGTTCGTGTTCAACTGCACCTCTGCAGTGAAGGAATACTTGCTGAAGGAGGGCACCGATCCGCGGTACGGGGCTCGGCACCTGAAGCGCGCCATTGAGCGGAATCTGGTGTTCCCGCTGGCGAATCTGGTCGCGACCGGTCAGGTGAAGTTGGGCGATTTCGTGCGCGTCGACATGGCTTCGGAGAACAGGATGATCTTCGTCAAAGAAGCCGAGAACGCGATGGCGCCGGTACTGCTGGAGCGCTATGGCACCGCGGCGGCGAATCAGCCTTCAGCTAAGGCGGCGCGCACGGCGGTGAACAGCCGCCGGGATTTTGGGGCTCCATCGCCGGGTGTGGCGGAGAGCAAGTAGGTTCAGGTTCCCACCCTCTCGCAAAGAACGCGAGAAGTGGGGTGGGGCAACCGCAGGGTTTGGACTTTTTCGAGTTCAGATTGCAGATTTCTTACATCTCGCTAGACCGCATCTCGCGAGTCGTATCTCCTTAGTGGCGCCGGTTACCCTTCCGGCGCCTTTTTTTGCTGGTGCCGTGATGCCTATCCGCGCCGCTCGCATTCGCCGCCCAATCCCTTCATGATGCTGGTCCCTTCCTCATACGATGAGGAGGGGTGACCTTCGTAATCGCCGCGTGACGGTGTCGCATTGCTGCCCCCGGAAGCGGCTCCTAGAATCGGAGCAGGGCTTACTCCGCTCCAATTCCGCATGCCTGAGATCACAAAACGACTGGACCGGGCCGAGATGGCCAAGCGCGTGGAGCGCGCGGAAAAGCTCCTGCAAAAAGGCAAAACTCCCGAGGCCCTCGAAGAATACCTTCTGGTCCTGCGCGATGACCCGGAAAACGATGTTGTGCGGCAACTTGCGGCCGATCTGTGCCTGTCGCTGAGCCGCAACGTGGACGCGGTCAAGCTGCTCGGCGAGCTCTTTGAACGCCAGGTTGCGGCCGGAGACGCGACCCGCGCCAGCCTGACCTACAAGAAGCTGGCACGGCACGGGGTGCCGACCTGGCAGCAGAAATTCCGCTTCGGACAGTTGCTCGAAGGGTCGAACAAGAAGCTGGCAGCTACTACCTACGAAGCCGCGCTGGCCGACCTGGCCAAGCTGGGCAAGAAGCAGGAAACGGCAGAAATTCTGGACCGCATCGTTGCTCTGGAGCCAACGCAGGCGAACTTTCTGCGCGTGGCGGAACTCGCCTCTGAGTCGGGAAATCACAAAGCGGCCGCAACAGCCTTTGAGCAAGTGGCGAAAATCGCGGCGAGCGAGGGCGGCGACGCGGCGCAGTGGTATGAGCGCGCGTATCAGGAAGATGCGTCTGACCCCGGGATATCTTTGGCGTATGGCAATACTTTGTTGGCGCAGGGGCAGGCCGGGGCGGCGATTTTCATTCTTGAGCCCCAGATCAACTCCGGGCAGGCAACGCCGGAGCTGCGCGAGGCCTACGCCGCGGCATTGCAGGCGGCGGGGCGCTACAGCGAAGCCGAACCGCTGGTGTGGGCGTTGTTCGAGCAGAATCCGGGGCGGGTGCAGCAGGTCATCACGCTGATCGGCCAGCTGCTCGACTCCGGGCAGGACGATCCGGCCGTTTCGCTGGCCCGCAAGCTGGAACAATTCCAGCGCAAGCGCGGCGAGCGGCGGCAGTTCATCGCCATCATGGAGGATGTAACCCGCGACCACCACGCTTCGGCGCAGGTGCTGGAGTTCCTCAGCGAGCTTTACAACTCGTCGAACCGCGAGAACGATTACTGCCAGACCCTGCTCAAATTGTTTGATCTGTACGTCAGCACCAGCGAATTTGAGAAAGCTGCGGAGTGCCTCGACCGTGCCGCAGAGGTGGATCCCTATGAGCCGGGACACCTGAAGCGCCTGGATCAGCTCAAGGGCAAGGTAGAAGACGGCCGCTTCAAGGTGATTTCTTCGCGCTTCAGTTCGGCGGGCAAGGGCGCGGCCGACCAGCCGGCGCAGGTGCAGGAGCCGACTCTAGGAGCGGCAACATTGCAGGATCTGATGTTGCAGGCGGAAATTCTGGTGCAGTACGGAATGCGCACGAAGGCCGTCGAGCGTTTGCAGCGAATCCAGGAATTGTTCCCGCGCGAAGAAGAGCGGAACGAAGACTTGCAGCGGCTGTACATGTCGGCGGGAGTTACGCCCCGGTATGCGGGATCGGCCCCACTGCCGCCCGCGGCCGCTCTGTCCGCGTCTGCGCCTTTAGCGGCGCCGGCGGCTCCAATTCCTGATCCGGCAAACGACGTCCGCAGCTTTACGCGCGTGGCGGAGATTACACGCAAACTGTATCACCAGAGCACGGCGCCGGCCGTGTTGAACACCGCAGTGCGGGAGATCGGGGCGCACTGGGAAGCGACGCGCTGCATCGCCGCCATGGGAAAGGCGGGATCGTCTCCCACATCGGTGGAGGAGTTTTGCGCCGAAGGCACGAAGAAGGCGAGCGCCGCGGCGATTGCGGAACTGGTTGGGTGCCTGCACCAGGCGGTCAACGGGCACGATCCGCTGGCGATCGACGAGGCGCCGAAGGCCGCATCGCTGCAGGCGGCGAAGAAGCCCGTCGGCGAACTGGGAGCAGCGTCGGTGCTGGCCATTCCGCTGAGCGAGGGCGAGGAAACCGTGGGCATGCTGGTGCTGATTCACAACCGGCCGCGGACCTGGCAGCAGGCGGACATGGTTGTGCTCAAGACGCTTACCGAGCAGATGGTGATTGCGCTGAACAACGCCGGGTTGCGCCGGCTGGTAAAGAATCTCTCCGTGACGGACGAAAAGTCCGGACTGCTGAAGCGGGCGTCCTACATTGATCTGCTGCTGGCCGAGAGCAAGCGCGCCATTCAGAACGCGTCCGCGCTGTCAGTTCTGCTGATGCAGTTCGGCAAAAGCGCTCTCATGATCAAGGAGTACGGCGAGACCGAGGTGCAATCAGCGATCGAGAGAGTTGGGCAGGTCTTCGCCGCCAACATTCGCTCCAACGACCTGGCGTTCCGCTACGACACGACGACGATCGCGATTCTGCTGGGCGAGACAGCGGAAAAAGAGGCCATGCTCGCCGTCGAAAAACTGCGCAAGACGATCAGCGACGTGCGCCTGCCGTCGAAAGACGGATCGGCGCAGGGGCAGCCGCTGCTGTTTTCCGCGGGGTTGGCTGAGGCCGTGATCCGCACGGAATACGATCCTGCGGATGTGGTCACGGAAGTGATCAATCGCGCCGAGCACGCGCTGGCTCAGGCGATGTCGCAGGGCCCGGGAAAGATTGTGGCGGAAGGCCCGGCCGCGCGGGCCGCAGGCGCAGTCGCGTAGTTCATCTTGATTCGATTTCCACCAGTCCTGTCATCCTGAGCGGAGCAAGAAGTTCACGCGGTGACTTCTTGCGAAGTCGAAGGATCTCTTTGGTCTGATACGACAACGGACATCGCAAGGCGTTTTCTTTGGCGCGTGGAGAGAATTCCTACCGAGGCCGTCGGTCGCTTGACCGAAAGGGATCCTTCGACTCGGTCGTGCTTCGCTTGTGCGAAGCACAATCCTCGCTCAGGATGACAGAACCAAAAAACCTCGATGCGTTGTGTGTGCCTCTGTGGTGAATTCCTCCTGCCGCTGCTACACTGACAAGTTTGGTTCCTCGATCCTGATCAATTCTGGCTAGAGTCCGAAGAAGAAAGAAATCATGCTGAAACCGGGTGATATCGCCATCGTCAGCGGGGCGCGCACGCCCTTTGGCCGCTATTGCGGCAAGTTGAAAGACTTCTCTGCGCAAGAGTTGGGCGCGGTTGCGGCCCAGGGCGCGATCGAGCGCTCCAAAATTGACGCCAAGGAATTCGATCACGTTGTGTTCGGCAACGCGCAGCAAACTTCGGGTGACGCGCTGTACGGTGCGCGGCATGTCGGACTGCGAGCAGGGATTCCGATTGAGACTCCTGCGCTGACGGTGAACCGGCTCTGCGGGTCGGGCATGCAGGCGATCGTGAGCGCGGCGCAGATGATCCAGACCGAAGAAGCGAAGATCGTGCTCGCGGGCGGGATGGAGGCGATGTCGCAGGCGCCGTTCGTAATTCGCGGGCGGGACGGCTTCACGCTGGCGCCGGGCGGAAAGCTGGAAGATTCGCTTATGGTGGCTCTGCTCGATACGTATTGCGGGCTGTACATGGCGAACACGGCCGAACTGTACGGCTCGCAGCAGGGCATCACGCGCGAGATGCAGGATGAGTTCGCTTTGCGCTCGCAGCAGAAGGCCGATGCCGCCTACAAGGAAAATCGCCTGCAGGAAGAGCTGGTGCCGGTGCCTCTGCGCAATTCCAAGGGCGAGCCGACGGGCGAGCTTCTGACCGAGGATGACCACCGGCGTCCGCAAACCACGCTGGAGGGTCTGACGAAGTTGAAGCCGGCCTTTGGCCGTCATGGTACGGTGACCGCTGGGAATGCGAGCGGCATTGTGGACGGCGGCGCAGCGGTCGTTGTCATGTCGATCGAGGAAGCGCGCAAGCGGCAAATCGAGCCGCTCGGGCGGATTGTGAGCTGGGGCGTTGCCGGTGTGCAGCCGAAGTTGATGGGCCGGGGTCCGGTGCCGGCATCGAAACTGGCGCTGCAGAAGGCCGGGCTGTCGCTCGACTACATCGATCTGATTGAAGTGAATGAGGCGTTCGCGGCGCAGTATCTGGCGGTCGAAAGTGAGTTGGGACTCGATCGCGAAAAAGTGAATGTGAACGGTGGCGCGATTGCCTTGGGGCATCCGCTGGGCGCAACCGGGACGCGACTGGTGATTACGCTGTTGTACGAACTGCGGCGGCGGAAGAAGAAGTACGGGCTGGCGACGGCGTGTATTGGCGGGGGACAGGGGATCGCGATGGTGGTGGAGAGCATGAATTAGTTTTTTCACCACGGATAAGCATGGCTTGTCACGAATTCAAAATCCACCACGGAGCCACGGCGGGTAGAGTCATGTTCTTTACCAAATTTGCTCTTTTGACCTGCGCTATATACTTAGGGTTCGCGATCCTGGTTGACGGTGTGAGTCTTCTGTTTGGCCCGATGGAAAACTTGGTCGTTTTTTTGGGGAGTTTTCGGCAGTCCGTTACCCGGTGGATTGGTTTTCTTCGGTGCAATGTGGTTTTCCGCATTCCTGATCTCGTGGCGGATTGTGATGACTCCTCTGCTTGCTCGAATTGACAGAATTTGAGACTCCATTGTCATCCTGAGCGGAGCCAGAGCCGTACGAAGTGCGGCTCTCGCGGAGTCGAAGGATCCCTTTGATCTGATGCGACGATGGACGTGACGAGGCATTCTCAGCGGCTGTGGAGAGAACTCCCTGCGAGGCCGATGGGCGATTGAGATGAGAGGGGTCCTTCGACTGGGGGTGTGCTCCGGCAAAGCCGGAGCACACCCTCGCTCAGGATGACAAGATGCATTAAGCATTTTAAGAAGGAAGCAATCATGGTTATCCAAAAAGTTGGTGTTCTGGGTTGCGGGCTGATGGGATCGGGTATCGCGCAGGTTGCGGCGATGGCTGGATTCGACGTCACGGTGCTCGAAGTTGAGCAGAAGTTCCTCGACAAGGGATTTGCCGGGATTGAGAAATCGCTGGCGAAGTTTGCCGAGCGGCCGGTCGACAAGGGCGGGATCACGGCGCAGCAGAAAGAGGCAGCGCGCGCGCGGCTGAAAGGCACGACGAATAAATCTGAGCTTGCCGATTGCGACATTGTGATCGAGGCCATCATCGAGAATGTGGAAGAGAAGAAGAAGATGTACGCATCGATCGACGGCATCGTGAAGAAAGATGCGATCTTCGCTTCGAATACGTCGTCGATTTCCGTGACCGAGTTGCTGACGGCAACCAAGCGGCCGGAGCGGTTTATCGGGCTGCACTTTTTTAATCCCGTGCCGCTGATGAAGCTGGTCGAAGTGGTGCGGACGATCGCCACTTCCGACGATGTGTATCAGGCCGCTTACGAGTTCGGAAAAAAGCTGGGCAAGGTTCCGGTGCGCACGTCCGACAAGACGGGATTCATCGTGAACCGGCTGCTGGTGCCGTATCTGCTCGATGCGATCCGCGCATATGAAGAGGGCGTGGGCTCGATTGAGGACATTGACAATGCGATGAAGCTGGGCTGCGGATATCCCATGGGGCCGTTTACCTTGCTTGATTTCGTCGGGCTCGACACGACGTACTACATCACGCACGTCATGTACGACGAGTTCAAGGAGCGGCGCTTCGCATCGCCTCCGCTGCTGAAGCGGCTGGTGATGGCGGGCTGGTACGGGCGCAAGTCGGGCAAGGGATTTTACGATTACGCCGACCCGAATAGCCCACGGCCGAATAAACTTTAACTTGTTCCCCACGGATTTCGCGGGCGCTTGCCCCACCTTGTCGCCCACGTTGCGACACGCCGAGGACTAAAGCGCTACAATCCCACACCATGCGCCGCACTCTTTTCCTGCTCCTCACCCTCAACGCATTTGCCCAGGCCGCGCCCGAAGTCGAGATCACCGCCGAACCGCACCACCATCTCACCTTCACCAACGACCAGATCCGCGTCTTCTACGTCGAAGCCCCGCCGCACTCGGAAACGCTCATGCACTGGCACCGCCACGACTACGTCTTCGTCACCCTCGGCGACTCCAATGTGGTCAGCGCTGTCAAAGGCAAAGACCCGGTCACGCTCAAGCTCGCGGACGGCGAAACCCGCTTCACCCCCGGCAACTTCGCTCACATTACCCGTAATCTCTCCGACCAGCCCTTCCGCAACGTCACCATCGAGCTTCTACAGGACGAAAAACTCCGCTCCGCCCACGCTCAGCAGGACGCTGCGGACACAGAAAAAAGCCGCGGCCTTGAAATCCTCCACGGAGGCACGCAGGAAGTCTTCTGGGTTCACGACGGCGTGCGCGCCTCGCTGTTCGAACTGCAGCCCGGCGGCGTCGACCCCGGACAGCAGCACTCCCAGCACGCCGGGCCCGAACTGGTGGTCGCAGTCGCTGATTCCAATCTGTTCGAAGGTGTCCCAGTGAAGGGTTTCCGCCCCTCTCCTCCTCTTGGCTCCGGGGAAGTACGATGGCTTCCCGCTGGCAGCTCCCACATGTTGACCAACGTCGGCAAGAAGACGGCCAAATTCGTGACCCTGGAATTCCCATAAAGCCTCATATACCGGCAAGGCGGCATAAACACTGGCGAAACTGAGATCCGCTTCGCTTGGCCCACGAACCAGAGTGGTAAACGCGTTACCTCCGTAAACTTTTTCTTGCACAAAACGACAGACCTCTGGTATAAATAATGAATCGAGAGCATTTGTGTGGCTGGCTGGGCGCATTTCTGCAACTCTCGTGCGCGTCCAGCATCTAAAGAGTTTAGAGGGCTGTGTCCCTCAATTCGTCCCGGCCACGGGACATAGATTCGGAAGAAAGCAGATTCCTCGCTTTGCTCGGAATGACAAGCTGAGGACGCAGTTTCCGAAGGGTACCTTCAAGGCAAGGGCCTCCAAAAGCAAGTTCTTTTCTCAATTTTTCAGTCTTCCGCCCTCGCACGGCCTGAAAAGCCCTGCGCTGATGTCAGGCGCGCTTTTTCAGATCACGCAAAGGCGGAAGGCCATACCGTTGCGCGCTGTAACGAGCATTTCTGCGACGCTGCCAACTCAGGCAAGAACGGGAAGGGTGCGACTTCAGTCGCACCGCTAAATCCGCAAAATGACGCGGGCTTTAGCCCCTGAGGCTCCAAAAAGGCATCCAGAAAAAGCTCCCCGCTCCGCCATCGTCCCAATGTGGAAATCCCGTGGAAATTCTGTGGGCTGCGCGGATTGACAGGGTTTTCAGCTGCACGGTATGTTTGTAGGGTTTCGAGGACGGTTGGACTCGCACTAGTTGTGTGTCCGGCTGAACCGAATGCGCGCCGCTCAGGCGGAGTGCGATTCGGTCTTTGACAATCAGGTTGAACGTGCCAGTCGTGAGAGAACGGATTCGGGCGCAAGTCCGAAGCGATCTCACAAGATGGGCCACGCGATCCCGCAAGGGATTCGACGTGGTCGCCAGCACATCCTTTCGAGCGATGGAGCTGGCAGCCTCCCTTCTACCCGTCGGGAGGCGATCAGGTTTCAAACGAGAGTTTGATCCTGGCTCAGAATCAACGCTGGCGGCGTGCCTAACACATGCAAGTCGAACGAGAAAGTGGAGCAATCCATGAGTAAAGTGGCGACCGGGTGAGTAACA
>Ga0187770_10000027_pt1 | contig 67007 bp, 67 predicted proteins | sample 0116_SJ02_MP02_2_FD_133154 | JGI IMG/M metagenome (GOLD analysis project Ga0187770, IMG submission 133154) | Tropical peat soil microbial communities from peatlands in Department of Meta, Colombia - 0116_SJ02_MP02_20_MG | ecosystem: Environmental > Terrestrial > Soil > Wetlands > Peat | place...
CAAGGCGAAGGCGATCTGCTCCTCCGTGAACTTCGACTTCTTCATCCGCGCCATCCTCCTTCCCTGAATTTTGCCACAAAACTGCCATTTTCGCTGGCACAGCTTTCAGGGATGAGGTCCCCAGCAGGCCCTCTGATCTGGTCCATTTTGCACAAGACTCAAACTCTCGCTGGCACAGTTTTCAGGAATGAGGTCCCTCCAGCCGTTCCTCATCGTCCGGGATCTTCAGGATGCGCCGCTGCGTCGAACGGGCTTGGCTCAAGACCCGGCAAGCCCTCCTCTGGGAAACAACTAATCGTTCACAGACACGCTCGACAGCCCGGCTTCGCTTCGCCGGGCTCAGGAGTTTCCCCGGAGGCCCTCCTTCAGGATCGCATTGTCCAGGCTAAGATCGGCCACCAGCTTCTTCAACCGAACGTTTTCGCTCTCCAGCTCTTTGAGCCGTTTGGCCTGGTCCACTCGCATCCCCCCGTACTCTCTCCGCCAGCGGTAGTAGGTCTGCTCCGAGATGCCCAGCTTCCGGATCGCTTCCCCGATCTTCAGGCCCTGGCCGAGAAGCAGCTCGCCTTCACATAGCTTGCCGATGATCTGTTCCGGCATGAACCGTTCCCTGCCTATCGCGTCTCCTTTCCCCGGACTTCATCCCTGAAAACTGTTCCAACGAAAATGGCAGTTTTGTGGCAAAATTCAGGGAAGGAGGATGGCGCGCATGAAGAAATCGAAGTTCACGGAGGGGCAGATCGCCTCTGCCCTTTGGCCCTGCCAGCCGCTGCCTGGGGTTTCGGACATGACTACTTCGGCCATATAATTCTCTAGACTATAGGCCGCCGGCGCCGGAGGCGCCATGGGTTGAAAACCCCGCTTCGGAGGTGGTATCGTGAGAGGCGGCGGGTCATTAAAAAAGCGCCTTATTCCGACGAAAGGGAAACCTATCCCAAGGTGGGTTGGTTCTTAATCGTCCATTCTTGAAGGACAGGAACATCATGTTGATAAAGGGGGCGGTGGACCTATTCGAAAAATGCCGCGAGTTCTACGCAAATCCTCAATTCTCCCAGAAAATCGGGTACCGAGAGGAGGTGGATGGCACAACGTGAGTACTGCAAGCGCTACTTCGTCACCGCTTCCTGATGGGTCGAAATATCCATAGTGGAGTAGTGTTCGATTTTCTGCGTGGCCGACAAGAGGTCTTTGGTATCGAGGCTAGACAAGCCTCTCGTGGCAGAGCTGACGGGCGAGAGCAGGCCGTAGATCTGGTTTGGAGCAGCAATGAAGTGGAACTCCTGCATCTCGAGTTCGCCATCCTGACGAAAGAGCGCAGTGGCATAGCTCGCAGCGGGGTCGAGGCCGGTAGTGAGGATGGGACCAGGCTCCCACGGTGAAAAAGGGAAAAGGCGGCCGTCCTGATCGATAGCTAGCGCATAGAGAAAGAGCTGATGCGTTGAATTGTTGGTGACCTGCCAGCGGAATGGCGTGCCCGGAGCGACGAAATACGCCGACGTATCCCCCAGCGAAATTTTTGTCAACTGGGTCATGTGTTTCCTATCCTGGCCGGCCTCGAGCTGGAGTGTTGCAGGAAAATCCTTCTCCGGCAGGAGCAAGACAGGCTTCCAGTACGGAAGCCGCTCTTTCAGGTTCCAGAGATCGTCGCGTGAAAGGGGGATCTGGCCTTCCGGGACATTCATATCGATAAGCTTCATAATAATCTGGGACGCATCGTCGATATGCCGATCGAGCATCGCCAGTCGGTATTGCAGATAGAGTGTTTCCGGCGCGTCGGGACGAAGGTCGGCGACCTTCGCAACGAGGCTGCGAAACGTCGTATATTCCGCCCATCGCAGGGCGCCAAAGGCGCGCGACTTGATGCCGGTGAAGGTCTGGTCACTGAGCGGCAGTACCAGTTCGCCGCGATCATCCAGATAGAAGGAGCCAAAGTCTGGGGTTTGCTTCGAATCTGAAGCTGCACCTACAGCGCGCTGAATATAGAGACCGAGTTGGGATGACGTGACTATGCCATCGCCATAGATATCGGCCTTCCCCCACTCAAGGCCTTGAATCAATAGGCCGGTGAAGAGTGAGTGGTTCGGCACGGGTCCACCATCGCTGGCGGGCTGCTTCTTGCCGGCAGAGGTGATGACACGGCGCGATCTGTGACTCGCCAGATCCGCCTCAAATCGAGGGGAACCGCGGGTGAGTTGCACTGCCTTGCCAAGTGCAAAACCGCTCTCGCAGGAGTCGAGAATCACGAGAATGTGCTTTGGAGGGAGCTTGCCGATGGCTTCCAGAAGTTCGTCTGTCTGGATGTAATCGCTCCAGTGCTCCTCCGTCCCGGGTATTGCTGCCTGAACTGGAACGAGGTAGCCTGTATCGACCTGCTCGCCACCCACGTCATCAGTGCGAGTGGTCCCGTGTCCGGCAAAGAAGAAGATGAGGTCGTCGTCCGGCTTCAGCTCAGTGCGTAGACGGTCTTCAACGAGAGAGAGAATTGCCGGCCTCGTAGCGGCGCCGTCGATGAGAGGCGGCTCGATCTGCTGGAAGGCGAACTTGTCGATCAGTAGGCGCTGGAGACCTTGCGCGTCAGAGACTGCAGTCTTGAGCCTGGGCCAGTTTTCATACCGGTCGATTCCGATCGCGACAACGATCCTTCTGCCAACGTGAGCAGAGAGCGGCTCGTTCGCAATCTTGACTCCCCGCTGGCCTGAGGGCGCCATTGGCGACTGCTGAGCCGCCATACTCGCTTCGGATATGACAAGGGCAAGAGCCAGAACTAAGAAGGAGTACCTCTGCTTACATCGTCGGCCGGGAAGCATGGTTATTTCAATCATGAAGGCGAACTTATTCCTCCGCATCGTTTCGAGATGCAGGTCCTTCGATTTCTTCGGCATCCCTACGCGAAGTCGGCGACTCGCTCAGATTAATAGGAGTTTCCTTTTTTCACTTGGCCGGGATCGGCCGGCGTCACGCCCAGAATCAACTCCGCCCGCCACGAAGAGAACATAATCCGGCCCCGGGGGGTTGTCAAGAGGTTGGCATTCTGAACGCTGGGAGGCGCGGCAGACGATGAGCCAGCCGGGATGGCCCCCGAAGCGGCCTCACCCTTAGTCCATCCCGCCTTTACTCCTAGTACCTGCTCTCCTCAGCCGCCGGCGCCGGAGGCAAAATGGGTTGAAAATCTCACTTCAGAGGTGTTATCGTGAGCGGGAGTATAGAGAACTTAACAAAGGACCCTAATTGATGAAGAAAGTTTTTCTTGCAAGGGCCATGCTACTTATAGGTTTCGGTGCCGCCGCTCTGGCCGTAATCGCCCAAGACGCTGGACCTCGGCCTCCTGTCGAACTTAACCATGTTTACGTGACGCTTCAGAAGAACACGATCGATGCGATTGCCAAATCGAAGTTTATCGCCGAGCAGTTTGCTATGTTCAATCAGTCGACGACCAAGACTGCCGACCGTCAGTGGACAGGAAGCTACATTTGGGGCTGGCGTGGCTACCTGGAACTCTTTGCACCCGGGGGTGCGCAGGACGTAGCCGAGGGCTCCTCCGGCATCGGCTTTAGCACCTTAGAAGTTGGAAGCGGAGGGGTTATCAAATCGAAACTCGAGTCCCTGCCTGGAGAGAAAGCAGTCTCCAGCCTCGAGACACTTGTCGTGGGTCAGAAGAGTTTTCCCTGGTTTGACAATATCCATCTTCAATCGCTCGGGGAAGGCCCCTTCCAGGCCTGGCTGATGGACTTCCGGCCGGAACTCATCAAGCTCGCGCAGATCAAGCTCACAAAGGACGGTCTCTTTGATCGCCATGAGTATAATGATGCGGTGTTCCGGGCCCCCGAGAAGAAGGCGTTTGCCTCGAGGCTCTTTGACGACCTTTCGGAGGTGCATCTCGAGCTTACCGCAACGGAAAGCGCCGCATTTGACAAGTTCGTCACGGCGCTTGGATTCGTCCTTTCCAAAGCCCGCGACGCAAAGTCATATCATGCGGGAAGCTTCACATTTTTTGTGACCACACGGGCAAATCCTACTTACAGGATCCGAAAGGTCGTGTGTACGCTCAGGAGTTTGGTCGGACCGAGAGCCGCATATGATTTCGGCCCAGATGCCCGGCTTGTCGTCCACAGAGGCACGGCGGTTTGGACGTTCGGCCCGAACTGATAGCGCTGGCAGGACCTACCCCCTGATTCGGTCTACCCGGGGAACTCGTCCCTGAAAACTCTGCCAACGAAAATGGCAGCCAATAAACTCTATGGACCTGCCCTCTGATCTGGTCTATTGTAAATGGATGAGGTCTCAATGAATGAGGGCCAGGACGGCACTGGCGGGTGAAACGGAGATCCTAAGGACCCCGTTGCTGACGGGTTGGGTGGCCGAAGATTGGGGGGCCCAGCTGCCGTCGCTACCTATGGCGGCGCCATTAAGCTCTTCGCCCGACGTGCTTTCGAGCGTGGGGCCGGTGAGTACGGTCAGGGTTGCCGCTGTGGCGGTCATGTTCAAGTCCACCGTGGTGACTTGGGCGGTGTGCGTCGCATCTTTGTTTACGAAAAGCAGAGCCAACTGACCCCCGGAACTCTGAACCGCATAGGTGGAAAAGGACAGCCCCGAAGCATCCACGGTCGTTCCGAGAAGGTTTCCGTTTGCGGCCATGGAGAAGAGGTAGATTCCGTAGAACTCCGGCCGTACTTCAACGACGCTTGTGCCGTCGTCGGCGATCGGCGTGTAACCGGGCCCATTCCCCCCGCCGTGGAAGTTGACCCCCGTGGAGCCATTCAACGCGTTGATGAAGAGGAAATCGATGGCCCAAAGGGCCGTACCGTACGCGTCGCTGACGCCCGGTGCGCCCCCGTTGTAGAAAGAGTTGGCCTCCGCCAGGCGGAAGCCCTCGGCGACATGATATTGCTGGGCGGCAGAGCTCAAGGCCTGGAGCGTCCCGGGCAGGTTCGGGTCCGGCGAAAGGAGGAGAGTTAGAGTCGACGTGGGGGATTGACCGTTGGCCCGGTAATAATGTTGGGTGAGGAGCTTGAGAACAGAGGCTTCGGCCTTAGCGAACGGGATAGTGTACCCGTTCGTGTTAGAGGCGGCCGCTGGCCCCGTGAAGGCAGCATCCGGGACTTGTGCTCGGACGGCGCCGGCATAGCTCTGCCATTCCGAGAGGAAATCGCTGAAAGTATACGTGCTTGGCCGGTCCCCGTTGGAATGGTAGAGGTCGGGCTCGTTACCGATCTCGTACCCGTAGAGACGGTCTCCTAGGGACTGAGCTGCGTAGGCGGCCTCGCTGGCCATCTGGCCAGGGGTGTTGGACGCCAAGTTCATGCCATAGATGACCTGCCAATCGGCGGCGCGCAGGAAGGACGCCAGCCGGTCAATGTCCGCGGGGGCTACAGTCCCTGAGGTCAGCCCCGCCCCGGAGGGATTCCAGGTCGTCTTATCGACGCTGTTGCCACCAACGCGGAGAATGCTCGGCCCTAAACGCTGGAACAGCTTGACGAGGGCCGTATTGCCGGCGCTGAAGAAAGGCTTCGAAACCTGGCTCTTTTCATAGCTGAACCCGGCGAAGGTCGAATTCAGCGCCCGGCCGGGCACCGAAGTGTTCACCTGAACGGTGACTGTAATTCTGGCGTTGTTCGAAGGAGGAGACGCCGATCCCGAGCAAGCGACCCCGCAGGCAAGCATGGCGGCCAAAAGAAGCACTTTCGACATGGTCCGAGGCCGGATCGGCATAACGGGCGAGGCATAATTCCCCGTTCTTCTCTCCTCGAGTAGCGCTTTCTTAGGCGCGGTCTTCATATTCGGCATAACGGGGAGATGATATTTCTCGTCGGGCGGGCATGTCAAGAATCTCGACGGGTACACTCCATGGGCAACGCTTTGTCTCCCTAGGTATCGCAGATCTTAATCCCCTGTCCGTCAGCCCAGTCAGCCGCTTCCTGAGGTCTGGATCATAGCCACTTTGGCTATATAACTCCCTGAGTCATAGGCCGCCGGGGCAGGAGGCTCCCGGGGTTAAAAACCTCACTTCAGAGGCGGTATCGTGACCGGGGGCAGGTCAGGGTCGGTCTGGACCGGGACAAGGCCGAGGACGAGAGGCCCGCCCACCAGGAGAAGGAGAATCGATGCCGGCGCCCGACTCGACCGCGTTTGCCTAGGCTCTACTTTTTTAGTAAGATTTAGGCGGACGGTAAGAACATGCTCAAGCGGCGGGATTTTCTCAAATTCGCCGGAGGGGCGGCCGTCCTTGCGGCCGGACCATTCACCCGGACAGTGAGCGCCCCGACATTCCCGAAGGAGGCACCGAACATGGCTTACACGGCTAAAGACTACGGCAAACTCGTCGGCATGATGGGATTCAGCGAGACGCTCCTCAAGAACCATTTCACGCTTTACCAGGGCTACGTGGCCAACACCAACAAGGTCCTCGACGCTCTGGCCAAGATGGCCGCCGAGGGCAAGATGTCGACTCCGGAGTACGCCGAGCTCAAACGGCGGCTCGGCTGGGAATGGAACGGCATGAGGCTCCACGAGCTCTATTTCGAGAACCTCGGCGGCAAGGTGCCCCTCGCCGCCGGCGGCAGGCTCGCCAAGAAACTGGCCGAGTCGTTCGGCAGCGTCGAGGCCTGGGAAAAGGACTTCCGGGCCACGGGGGCCATGCGGGGGATCGGCTGGGCTGTCCTCTATGAAGATTCCGCGACCGGCCGGCTCGTCAACTTCTGGGTCAACGAGCACGACGCCGGGCATCCGGCGGGCGGCCGGCCGCTCCTGGTCATGGACGTTTTCGAGCACGCCTTCATGATCGACTACGGCCTGAAGCGGGTCGACTACATCGAGGCCTTCTTCAAGAACATCCACTGGGCCGCCGTCGAGTCGCGGCTCAAGTGAGGGAGCGGGGACCCGCTCGGGGCCCGGACGGGCCTGGTTGCGGGACCTCCCGGCCATGATCGAGCCCGAGCGCGTCCGGCCGATCAATTCCCGGAAGATCCAGCGTGGGGATCTTGACGTCTACTGAATGCCGGCGGCCCAGCGGGCAGAGTGGAACCACGCCCTGGAGTACGCGATCTCCCGGGCTAATGATCTCGGGAGCCCCTGGCCATATTTATCGGGCTGACGGCCTAATTCCCTGAGGCCAATGAGCGGCACTGACCCGCCCACTATCAATGTCCCATCTCCTCGTGGGGGTTTTCGAGCCATTTAGTCTCAGGCCCCGGCGGCCGATATGCTAGAAAACCATCGCGAATTAGAGAGCGGGTAACCTCGTTTTTTAAAACCTATTTGGGGGATATGACTGTATCCGAGTACCTTGGGTAAAGTTGCAGGATAGTCAAAGAAAGAAATCCCGTTAATCTTATCTATCTAACTCAGTTCTATTCATTCATCCATCTTGCAATACTAGACACAATGATATTGGGGATTGACCCGGTGTCTGGGGAATCATTTGGGGGATTGGCTCTAGATGCTATGGACGGCGAGGCCTAATCGGCTAAATTAGCTTACAGAATCTGGGCAGACCACCCCCGCCATGTCACAAATATGTAACAGATTGTGCTTAAACCCGCTTAACTTAGCCTAACGGAGCCTAAAGAGGGAAACGACACAAGTTGCTTATTTGCCAGGGGAAAACAGGAAAATAAGGCAGGGTGAGTGAGGGGATTTGAACCCCCAACATTCGGATCCACAGTCCTGTTATCAGCTAACCCCTGCCGAATGGCGTAGCCGCTGATGAATGAACGAGTTATGCGGTCTCTGGGGTAACCAACTAAAAGGGCGGCCTTTCCGTTTTCCTTTCCAGATTTCCGCTTATATGTTCGGTTTTATATAGTCGCTGCCCGTTTTTGCGGCTTTTTCTGGGTCTTTGAGGAACCGAAACTTATTAGGGATGTCGTGACCGTGGGGTGATGTGCGGGTGGGTGAGAGGCAGGTGCTACGCCTGACAGGTCGCGTCGGGAATCGCTTCGTTTCCCGGGAAGCGAAGCTTCCCGGCCACTAGGTGAGGGTCGGGCCCCAACAAAGAAAACACTTGACTTCAACGGCTGCAGTTCTGCATACTAGTCTGTAGAATAAACTAGTATGTGTTAATTTAAGCTTAAAACGATAAGCACAGGGGAGGAGGAACGACGATGGTTACTCCAGATCTCAAAGCCCTTGCCGAGCGGCCGGCTTGCTATTGGAATGAGGACGGAATTCCCGAGCTGGTCATAGGCGCTCTCTGGATCTTTTATGCGGCGTCGCAGCTGGCAGGAATAGGGCTTCGGCCCGGGCTAGTTAGAACAGCTTTCTGGATCGTAATGCCGCTTGTTTGGATGGTCGGTTGTTTCTACTTCACTATTTGGGGCATCAAGCGGATTAAGGAACGGGTGACCTATCCGCGCACAGGCTATGTGAGCTATCTAACTCCTAGGAGCGCCTGGGCCATAGGCATCGTGGTCAGTGTGCTCGCATTGGCAGGAATAATCATCCTGCTCTTCGCTGGGATAGGCATCAGACTGATGAATCTCCTTCCCTCCGTCTGCAGCCTCCTGCTTGCAGCGTTCATCGCGTTCCTGGCAATCATGCTGAAAACTCCACGTCTTCTAATCTTGTCAGGAGCCGCGCTGGTCTCCGCAATAGGAATGCCCCTTCTTCATCTTGGGGAAAATGGCTTTCTGTGGCTGTGGCTCTGGCTGGGTACGGTTTCCGCTGTAACTGGAGCTCTCCGTCTCCGAAGCTTTCTTCGAGGGCATCCCCGAAACCAGGGGAGAGAAGCTTGACCGATTTAGACCGGCTGCTTCATGAGCCTGCACGCCTGGTTATCGTCGCCTTATTGAGCGGGTTAAAGGAGGCCGATTTCCTCTACCTCCTCCGTGAAAGCTCATTGACCAAAGGGAACCTCTCCTCTCATCTGAGCAGGCTCGAGGAAGCAGGCTATATTGAGATTGAGAAGACCTTTCGGGGCAAGATCCCCCTGACTCTGGTGCGTCTGACCAAGACGGGTCGCGCTGCCTTTAGGGACTACAAGAAGGCCATAAACAGCCTCCTGGCAAAGCGCACTGCCTGACCTCTTGCAGCTCCCGTTGTCCGCCTTGCCCACCAGGGTCTTTATTGAATGAGGCCACGAAAACCACGATAAGCGTCCTTTTGAAATCGGAGGGAGCTATGTCCGAGGTCCGGCCACTGGCTCCCTCCGGTAAGTGAGGGGATTTGAACCCCCGACATCGGATGGACAGTCCCTTTATTGGTTGGCCAGAACCGGATGGGATAAGCGCTGACGAATGAGTGAGTTATGCAGTCTGAAGAGGAGCCTTACAAAAGAGTAGGCTTTCCGTTTTCCTTTCTAGAATCGCCGCTTTTCGGGCAACCTGCCCTGAGGGGACTTCACTTCAGGGATCGCACATTGAACGGAGGCAGAACAATACTTGACTCAGCTTCTGTCGGGACACATATTATTCTCAGAGGCAGGTGATGAGAATAATAGGGGCATTGCTGCTCAGCCTTCTCCTTTTCGTATTCCTCGTGTCGCTGGTTGGCGACCCGGATGGTCTTTCAGGGAGGGGGCAGGACCAGAATCAGGCGGAACGGCCGAAATTTTATGCCGTCCAAGTCATTTCCGAAAAAGGCGTCCTGAACGCAAAAGATGCCCTCGGAGCGCCGGACGGTCACTATACGGAAATCCTGCCGGGCGGCCAACTCGTCCTGCTTATGGAGAAGGAGCTTTATGTCTTCCCCGTCGGAGGTCAGGATTGGGTGGGGCTCGCCTACAGCGGCGCGATAGTCGCTAAGGGAGAAACGCCGGCTGCCCTCGAAGGCTGGATTCCCATTCGAGACCTCCGGGGCGACAAACGCCATGATTGGGTATCCATCGGAATGGGATCACCTCCTAATCCCGGCTGGCCCGGCTGGCCGGAAGGAACTGTGCGCACCCATAAGATCAGGATCACGAACACTGGCACCGAATCCCTGTTTGTGGACGCGATAATCGGATGGCAAACCGACTATTAGGCAATCCCGACTGAGTGGAATAACCTCTGACGAATTAGTGAGTTATGCGGCCTGAGAGGAAGCCTTCTATAGGGACGGCCCTTCCGTACGCCTTTCTGGAGTTCGGAAGTTCTTGGTGACTCGACGAGTTTCTCGACGGCCTCATGCTGGCTCTTCTCAAGGACATGCGCGTACCTTAGGGTTGTCTCGTACTTTGAGTGGCCCATGAGCTTCATGATCGTCGTCAGGCTCTCGCCCTTATCGCGAAGACGCGTGGCAAAAGTATGGCGGAGGTCGTGCAGCCGAAGTCCCTTGATGCCGGCCTTCTCGCACGCGGCCTGGAACGCTGTCCTGATGTCGCGGACGTACGTTCCGGTCCTCTTATTATAAAAGACGTATTCGTGAGATCTGGGGAGAGCTTGGACCGTTTTGAGTGCAATGCTGTTTAAAGGGACCATCCGCAGCTGTTTTCGCTTGCAATTCGTCTTTGGAATTATGAGCTGGCTCTTAACCAAATCTGCGTTGTTCCACCGAAGAGAGAGAAGCTCGTTCCTGCGGAGCCCTGTATTGATGAGGAGAACTAGTATCGGCTTAAGTCGCCTTGAGGCGGCATCAAGGAGACGGGCTTCTTCGTCGGTAGTAAGCGGCCTCTCTACGGGATCCGGCTCTTCATAGCGGGCTACACCCTTAACTGGGTTCGACGTGGCGTGTTTCCAAGTGACGGCTGTAGTAAAGAGGTTGGACAGCAGCGCAATCTCCCGGTTGATGGTACTCTTGGAAACGTCCTTAAGCCGCTTCTCCTTATACTCCTCGACGCCCTTTGACGTGATTTCAGAGACCATCTTGCCTCGGAAGGCCCGTTTGAGGTGGTCGAGACTCAGCCTGTCGCGGCGCCATGACCTTTTCTGCTTCGATACCTTTTTGAAGTAATCCTCGGCAAGGTCATCAAAGCGGAGATCCGTAATAGGAGAGGCCAAGCCAAACTTTTCGTCGATCAGCCTCTTGCGATGGACGGCCATGGCGCTCTCTGCCTGTTCCTTCGATTCTCCGACGACACGAATGTAGCGCTTTCCGGCGAACCAGAAATCATAAGCCCACCTGCCGCTAGAAGTCTTTTTAACGTTCATTCTTCATATTCGAAGTATTCATTCTCTCCGGCCTGGATAAAGGCCAAAAGGTCAGATTTGCTTATCCGCCATAAGCGACCTTCCGGAAGCTTGAAAGCAAGCAAAGCGCCTTTCCTTATCCAGCCAATAACTGTGCCGCGCGGGGCTCCAAGCAGGTCACAAATCTCCCTAACGGTATAAATCTTTTCGACGTTTTCCATATCTTAAAACGTCCTTAATAATCATTATAATTCATTAAAACCGGTTGTCAACTATTTTTCTTCTTTAGTATCTTAAGATCACTATAATAAATCCATAAATTCATGCACTTCCGCCCATTTATAAAGCTCGCATTGTTTGCTATAATCACGACCATGCCAGGGGAATATATGACAAAGGCCGAGTGTCAGGAGTACCTCCGAATTTCTAAATCCTCTCTTGAGAAATTGGTGAAGGAGGGGCTCCCCAGGATCAAGTTCGACCGGAAGGTACTATTCCGGAAGGCCGATGTCGACCGCTGGCTCGAGCGGAAGGTCCAGGGACCAAATCCGCATCGTTGAAAACTTTATCTTATAGTTGATATCTTGATCAGGGGCAGATCCAAGATAGGACGATAAATAAGGATTGGCTTTCGGGCAAAATGTGCGTGTGTATGTTAATGATTGATGAATAAACTTCGAACAGGAACGAAATGAATAAGAAGGATGCTTTTCTCGATATCGCACAGAGCCTTAATAATTATATGATTAATCAAAACGGGGTACTCGAAGAAATTCAGAGAAGTCTGAAAATGCTTGGGACAAATTCATCTATTAGCCCGTTGGAATCTGCATTCTTAGAGCTAGACAAAATCAATTCATTCAAGTCTCTTTTGCCAAAGACCAATATTGATTCGCCGATTCTTCAAGTTATTAGACAGGCAAATGAGAGTATTTCGCATCTATCATTATCACCTCAGTTGCAGCTGTTGCTTAACGAAACCATAAAAATACCTGATTCATGGAAAAAGCAATTTGCGGACATATCCTCAATGAGTATGTCAATCGAACCAGCTTTGTTAAGAATTCAATCTGAAATTGCGCGAATTTCGGAAATATCAATACTAGCCGAGAGGACTCTTAGTCTTATAGATTTTCCCAATATATTCGATGAACTAAATGCTTCTAGTGCTTTAAAAAAGATGGCTCGTGAAACGAATTCTTCTTTCTTAGATAGTTATTCAAATCTCTTTCAATCCTTTAAGGCAGAGCAACTAGGCATTTTTTCTCATGCTCCGGTTATGAGCACCATTCCCCCGATTGAATTTTATCTTAACACTCGCCTCATTAGACCGATGAAATTGGTTGGGGAGGAATCTCCTGAGGATACCGCTATCTCACATGAACTGATTGAAGAAACCTTAAGCGATGTAGAGCTTCTTCTGGGTGAACTAGATCCAAAATTAATAGATCTTTGGAAAGGCGCGGGAGTCGTTTATGACCAATCTTATCCTGATGCCATTAGGCATTTTTCAGTGTCCTCGAGAGAACTTTTAACGCAGATAATTCACAGACTTTCGCCCGATGAAAAGGTAAAGACTTGGAGTAGTTCTCCTGATCATTTCCATAATGGAAGGCCCACAAGAAAAGCGCGACTGCTATACATTTGCAGAGAACTGAATCACCCGCCGTTTGATGACTTTCTAATAAAAGATATCGATGCAGTTTTGGCAGGGATGCAAGTATTTGAAGAAGGCACACATGCTATTGATCCTCGCTTCACTAGGTCGCAAATTGATTTGTTGAAATCAAGGTTAGAATCTTCCATTAGATTCTTAATTAGGACATATAAAGAAACAAAAAACCAAACTGAGATATAACTAAGCTTCGATAATTCTCTTTCGAACAATATTATTGCCGGGGGCATCATCCTCTAAAAATGGTCCACACATAATTTAGGTTCTTATGCCGAAAACTATCCTTCATAATGGACCAAGACCCGAGGAACAGATCTCCGTTTAGCGCGCCCCAACTCAAGGTCCAATTTTCCCAGACGTTCTTCAATGGTCATCGTCGTTCCTCAGAATCAATTTTCTTGGCGCTAGAGTTCACAATTCTCCGTTATCAAACGCCGCCCTCAGCGACGTGTTAATCTTCGCCACTAGGTAATCAGAGGCTACTTCCAATATCTCAAAGCATCTTTCTGCACGACGCTTGGCTACTCTTTTCCCCGCGAAATCTCTGAGGTAGCAACCCACATGCACTAAATTCCGCGTTTGTCTCACGACTTCTGCATAATCGCCTATTTTGGCTCGTGCTTGGTCCCATTCTTCATCCAAGCTCAAACCTGCAGGCAACCAATCACATGCGCGCGCTACGTTAACAAGCTCGGAAAGTGTCCAGTTTAAGAGGGGCTTGTCCCGGCGTCTTAAACACCTCGAAAGAGTCTCCGCTGAAATCTCGTCAGAATATAAGTGGCAGATGGCGACGAGCTCAGCTTCAAGGGCAGCCCCTATCATAACACAGCTCGCCAAGTAGGATTTTGCATCCCTACACTTGTCTGCCTGCTTGCGATACAAGACACTGCATCGCATTAGCTCCCGAAACTGTTCATCGGTGAGCTCGAATGGACTTGGCATACTTTTCCCCTCCGCCGCTATAAACATACAGCGGCGCAAGCGTGGTATTCAAGGTTTAAAATCGTCCAACCAGCGCTGGCGACACATTTGTAAAAGGCCAATGGGAAGATGTGGGCAAATCAAGGCGAATGCAGGCAACTTGGCCAAACGCCTGAATCAGCGCTTAACTTGCTAATTTCCTTCCTATTATGAGGGGAAAACGAGAGCGCGCCCGGGGTGAGTCGAACACCCGATCTGGTGATTCGCAGTCAGACGTTCTATCCAATTGAGCTACAAGCCCCGTGTCTTTTTAACGAGCAATAAGGGCAGAGCAAGAGTCACCGCAGCCTAGCGATTTCAGCCTCAAGCCCAGGCAACCGGCCAGCCTCAAAGTCGCTGATGAGTTGACGACAAGCCCAAGCCATCAACCGGCAATGCGGTGAACAGTAGACTTGGTAGACACGATATGCCTTTAGGCGCCTGCCGCAAACACGGCAGCGTCCGTGGCTTTGCCCTAGCAGGGCAGTCGTTGCCCGTCCTGATGCGTTAACACCGGGGTTTACCCTTGATCTAGTCATACCTCGCACCTCTTTTGATGGATTCTCGCCATACGGCCTAATCTCTCTGCCCAGATTCTCGCGTTCCCGTCGAGACCGAGTAGTCCGTGCAGGCCTTTTATTCGCGTGATTTCGGTATCGTTGGCCATTTTTCATAAGCCTATTTTTATCAGCCGCTTAGCATTGTCAATTCGACGTCGCCAGTGAGAAACATGGAAAGGTCGAATCCGCCGACAAAGGGCTTTCTTCCCATATGGACGAAGGCCCTGACCCTTGGACAGGATATCCGATGCCTTGAGGCAGCATTAATAATGTCAAGGCGCTCACGTCCTCCAGTTCCTGGATCCTGGTCTACTTGAGCCCCTTGTCCTGCCAAGGCGGTCAAGAGGGCCAACAAGTTCAAGTTAGTTTTCATGGTCTGCTTGCTCCGAGTATCCAAACCCATGCGGCTTTCCCAGTTCCGTCGACGCGCTTCTCGGACATGATGCCAGCGGCTTTTTTAGCCCTCTTGAGCGTTGAGTTGCTAATCACTTCGAATCTAGCCTTCTCCTCAACTTCTGTAGCCGGAATTTCGGTGCGGCCCGCAAATAAGTCTTCGAGCCACTTGACTGCATCGTTTCGCTCCCTAGGGGACGGTCCATGCTGAGGATTGAGTTGCTCATCTGGGTCGACCTCCTCGGTTGAGATTTTGATATCTAACCGGCAATCCAAGATGCGGAACTCGAGTTGCGGAAGGTCCTTACTTGGAAGATTGTTTTTGATAGGGATGATGTGTCTGAGTGATTTGTCGTTGTTATCGCGGAAGACCATGAAAGCTGAACGGCACTTACCGAGCCAGCCAGAGGTCGTTCCGCTGGCGCGATATATGGCTGACAGGGCCTGAGCCTTGTTTAGGTGCCCAACTAGGACAAGCGCAAAGTTGTAACGGGCCGCTAGCTGGATGAGCGGTGTCAGCAGCGCGCGCACCTCCTGGGTAGCGTTTGGGTTGACATCGCCAGAGAAATCAATGATGGGATCTATGACGACGAGTCGGACATTGCCGAGACGAGTGACCTCGTCCTCTAATCGCTTGATGCCTTCAGGAGAACTCAGGTTGAGGTGGAGCGGGTGATCAGAGTTGTAGACAGAAATCATAGAAACGTCACCGCCAAGCAGGTCAACCCGGGGGCGTATGGTGTCGTGGATATCGTCCTCGACAGTTAAGTAGATTGTCTGCGCCGGACTAATGCCCGAGCTCTCGTCAGCCCAAGGCAAACCACGAGAGAGGCGGCTTGCGAGGTCGAGGCAGAACCAGGTTTTGGCCGAGCCCGGGTCGCCTGAAATGAGAGTGGCCCTTCCAAGCGGGATGAAGTCCTGCCATAGCCAAGGAACAGTCTTGGGTTTCACACTCGACAAAGGGATGGACAACGGGGCGTCCGCATCGGAAAACGTTGGCTCATATCTTTCTTCCTTCTTCAAGATCTCCCAAAGTGCGCAACGCTTCTCGTCGTTCGTTCTAAATTGGCTAAGGTAGTCAGTAATGTCCGCCTCATAGTCCTGTAGCGGCACACGTAGAATGTGGATATATGAGCAAACTGGCGATAGCTTCTTGGCTAGGGCCCGAGCAGCATTGTCCTGACCTACATCAAAGACGATTCGAACTTCCTTGCCCTGGAATATCGGAGTGATTTCATCGGGCCATGAGTCCTTACCGCTCGGCCCGGAGGTCGCGGGATATCCCAATTCCGCTAACGTGTCTGCATCTTTTTCCCCTTCACATATAACAACGTAGGGCGAGTTCTTAATGGCATGTAGCCGGTACGGGACACGCTTAACGCCCTCGAGGTTGTATATCCATGTGCCGTCCTGCACCCTGCGGCGGCACCGGAAGGAGCCGTCTGCCAGCTTCACCTTCTGCCACAGCTCAATGCCGTTCTCGTCGGTATAGGAATGGAAACGGACAATTTCAGGATTGAACTTGGGGGGGTGCCCTGGATCCTCAGGGCTTCCCCGGAGTTCCATGATATGCTTAGCCGCGTCAATGGGGAGGCTGAAGCCATCTTTTTTCATGACGAAATCGATAATGGTGCCGCTGATCGCACAGCAGTGACACTTCCAGAACCAAGCCCCGTCCGTCTTAAAAACCGAGAAACTCGGCTTTTTATCTTCATGGAACGGGCACAGTGCAGCTCCTCTCCTGTTGACGTTTAGGCTGTAATAGCGGTTGAGGAATGAAATCAAATCTATCGTCTTTAGTTGGTTGAGGTCCATCCTAGTCTCTGTCGGCGTGTGTAACTGATAGACCTAGCTTAGACGGGCCAGGCCGTTTTCGCGTTTCGGGCTCGAGATTCCTTGACTGCCGCGATTTTTGCGTCCAAGGCCTTCCGGTCGATGCGAACGCCTAGGCCAGGTAGCTTGAAGCTTGGAAGTTGTCCACGGTGGTGCATTCGATAGACATGGTGGAGAGATATCCCCAGATAGGAGGCCGTCTCTCTGGCATTAATCCATCTTCTGGCCTCGGACAGGGGAGGGGAGGTCTTTAGTCGCCTTGACTTGGGCTTTGCCTCAGTGCTACGATTTTTGTGGAGTTGGGTCGTCATACTCTTCTCCTTAGGCCCCCATCAACGGCTGTTCGAGCAGCCGGGGGGCCGAATCTTTATATAGGGCTAGATTTTTCTCATATATTCCTTGTCACCTCTTTAATTCCACCTCTTTGAGTCCAAGCCTCTTGGCCCACCGATTCAAGCGCTTAATCAGCACGCTTGGCCTTATATCGATGTGAAAGAGTGGGAGGAGTTGCTCAGGCGTCATCTTCTCGAGAATATTCATAACATCTATGTCATTCTTGAATTCAATATCGGGGCAGAAATCAAAAAGACAATCAAAGCGATAAAAACGTTCGAGTCTAGCTTCACTTGGAAAGAGCGCCGCAGGGTCGACTCCAAGTATTTCAGAGACCTTGTATTTTATCCTGGAATCGACTTTTTCCTCAGGGCCATTCTCTAGGTTCCAGACTGTCGTATAAGAAACGCGCGCTTTGCGTGCAAGCTCCTGCAGCGTAAGATTCTGGCCTTTTCGGAGCTCACGCAACTTTGAAGGTTTTTTATTTTTCACGAGATTATCAATATCATGAAAATGATAATTTGTCAAGTGGCTTTTTTAGAATTCAGCGGATCTTGCTTTTTTCCCCTTTAAACGCTCACGGACGAAGCATTTGAGAATCGCATTTAGGATTCCGCAGAGTTCTAGGAAGGTTTCGAGCAGAGTAGCTGCCAAAATTGACCTTTCCGTATTCCTTTCCAAAAATGAATCAATATTGATTGAAATGGAACAATCTAAAACATGGGAATCCGCACATAGAATTCCCACCTAAGTTGTTGTTCTTATGGGAGGAAGTGGGTGGGGTGAGTGAGGGGATTTGAACCCCCAACATTCGGATCCACAGTCCGACGCTCTAACCAGGTTGAGCTACACTCACCGCCTGTTTGTGGCACACAATTTTCCCATCCTTGAGGGCGCTTGTCAATATCGGGGGAGCCGTCAGGTCGCTGTAAGGACGGGATTTACGGCGTCTGCCCCCGAGGCGGCGGCGAATCATTATCGGGATTCGCGCCCAGGCTCTCAGGCCTTCTGACCTTCGATAAGGTCGAGGACGTCCTCGGCGTCCCGCCACCCCTCGCGGACTTTAACATGGAGGTCCAGGTAGACCTTGGTCCCGAGGATCTGCTCGATCTCGCGCCGGGCTTCGATGCCGATCGTCTTGATGAGGTGGCCCTCCCGTCCGAGGATGATGGCCCGGTGGTTGTCTTTCTCGACGAAGATAGAGGCCCGGATGTGGGTGAGGGGCCTCGTCACGCCGGGCTTCTTCCAGTCCTGCTGCTCCTTCTTCTCGATCGTCTCGATGTAGACCGCGGTGACGAACGGCAGCTCCTCGGCGACGTGGTTCAGGATCTTCTCCCTCACGATTTCGGCCAGGAGGAAGCGCTCCGATTGGTCGGAGATCTCGTCGTCCGAGTAGAGCTTCTTCGCCGCGGGCAGGACGTCGTAAATGAGGTTTTCCAGAACATCGAGGTTGTCGCCCTTGAGGGCCGAGATGGGAATGATCTCCTTGAAAGAAAAGAGGTCCTTGTAGCGGTCGATAATCGGCAGGATCCTGTCCTTGCGGATGATGTCGACCTTGTTGATGAGCAGGAAGACGGGCGTCCTCGCCCGCTTGAGGGTTTCGAGGACATATTCGTCGCCGTGCCCGAAGGCCTGTGTCGCGTCGATGAGAAGGCAGACGAGATCGGAGGTCTCGAGTGAGGAATAGACAAAGTTCATCATCCGCCTGTTGAGGGTGTGGAGGGGCTTGTGGATGCCGGGATTGTCGATGAAGATGATCTGCCCTTTTCCGGTCATGAGGATGCCGAGGATGCTGATCCGCGTCGTCTGGGGCTTGTCGGAGACGATGGCGATCTTCTGCCCGAGGAGGGTGTTGAGAAGAGTGGATTTCCCCGTGTTCGGCCGGCCGATGAGAGCCACATAGCCCGTTTTGAAAGCGCTTTTCGCGCCCGCCTGTTTCGGCATCGTGCTCCCCGGCCCTCTCTCAAACCTTCCGCATCCGGAGTTTCTTGATCTTCTTCTGGTCCACGTCGAGGATCTCGACATCCAGCCCCTTGACCGTCAGGGTCTCGCCCTTCCGGGGCAGGCGGCCCAGGGTGCGGGCGATGAGTCCGCCGACGGTGATGAAATCGTCCCCGGCGAGCTCGGTATCGAACAGCTCCTCGAGCTCCTCGACCTCCGTGGCCCCGGACACCGTATAATCGCGGGGCCCGTTCTCGACGATTTGGGCCTCCTCGGTGTCGTATTCGTCGTGGATCTCGCCGACGATCTCCTCGACGACGTCCTCCATCGTGACGACGCCGACGACGCTCCCGTGCTCGTCGACGACCACGGCCAGCTTCTGCTTGACCTTCTGGAACTCGTTGAGGAGGTCCGGGACGGCCATGGACTCGGGGACGAAGCCCACGGGGCGGATGAGGGGCTCGATGGGCTGGGACCTGTGCTTCTCGTCCGCGAACTCCAGGATATCCTTGGCCATGACGATGCCTTCGATGTTGTCGAGGCGGTCCTTATAGACGGGGATGCGGGAATATTTCTCGCGGATGATGAGGTCCTTGAGGTTGTCGATCGTCGCGTCCTTCCGGATGCAGACCATGTTGACGCGCGGCGTCATGATCTCGCGCACGACCGTGTCGCCGAACTCGACGACGCTCCGCAGAAGCTCGTCCTCGCCCTCGTCGATGATCCCCTCCTCGGTGGCCTCGTCGATGAAGGTCTCGATCTCCTCCTCGGTGGCCTCCCGTCCCTCCTCCCTGTCTTCCCTCTGCTCCTCGCGCTCGACGAGACGCCGCGAGAGAAGCAGAAGGGGGGCGCTGACCTTACAAACAAGCGGAAAAGCGGGGAGGAACATGTGGAGAACGGCGTCCCGGCCGAGCGAGTTCAGGAGACGGGGCAGGTAATCGAAGACGAGCGTGTAGCAGGCGAGGACGGCGAGAAAGAACCACAGCGGCCACAACCGGAGCCGGGGAAAGGCGAGGAACAGATAGATGAGGAAGGCGAGGAGAAGGAGGTTCCTCAGGTATTCGACGGCCAAGCGGGTGGCGTCGAACTCCTGCAGGATCTGGGCGCGCGCGGTCTTCTCCCGGTCCTCCAGGAAGCGGCTCAGAGAGATCTTGGAGAAGCCGGCCAGAGAGACATGGAAGAGGGAGAAGAGGAAGGCGACGAGGAAAGTCAGGATCAAGCCGGCGAGGCTCACCGCTTGGATCGTCATGCGCGGACCGGCCTCAAGGCAATGCGTTCCTGTTCCTCCATGACCGCGGAGTGGTCGTAGCCGAGGAGGTGGAGGAAGCCGTGGACAGCGAGGGCCTCGAGCACGAGCTCGAGGCTGTGGCCCTCGCGGCGGGCCTGGCGAAAGGCCACGGGAACGGAGATGACGATATCGCCCAGGTAATACCGGCCGTCGGCCCCTCTTTTCCCGACCGGGAAGCTCAGGACGTCGGTCGCCCGGTCTTTTTTCCGGAACTTCCGGTTGAGGGTCCGGATGGCCGCCGCGCCCACGAAGGCCAGCGTGACCTCCGGGTCCCCGACCCGGTGCCGGGCGAGGAGCCTTTCGAGCAGACGCCTAAACGTCCTCGTCCGGATCGGGTGTTTCCTCTGCCGGTTGATGATCGTGATCATTATCTTTTTTCAGCTGCGAAGCGGGCTTCCGGGGTTTCCGGGCCTCGAACTCGAAGCCGGGGTACTCGACCCTCGGGTGGTAGATGGCGAACAGGACGGTTAGGAATGCCGAGGCCACGGACCGCAGCTCGCGGAGCGAGAAATCGCACTCATCGAGCTGGCCATCCTGAAGGTAACCGTTGAAGATGTCCGTGATGACGCGCTTGAGGTTGTCCTTGGTGGGGGCACGGAGGCTCCGCGAGGCGGCCTCCACGGAGTCGGCGAGCATGACCAGGGCCGCCTCCTTGCTCTGGGGGGGAGGGCCCGGGTAGCGGTAGTTTTCCTCGCCGACCTTCTGCTCGTCGGGATCGTAGGTCTGCTTGGCCTTGTTGTAGAAATACCGGACGAGGGAGTTCCCGTGATGCTGCTCGACGATCTCCCGCAGGGCCCGGGGCAGTTTCAGCTTCTTGGCAATCTCCGCGCCTTCCTTGACGTGGTTGATGATGACGAGGGTGCTCATCGCGGGCGTCAGGTCCTTGTGCCGGTCGCCCTCCCGGTCCCGGTTTTCGATGAAGTACTCGGGCATCTTGGTCTTGCCGATGTCATGGTAGAGGGCCCCGGCCTTGGCCAGCTGGGCGTCGAGCCCGAGTTCCTCGGCCGCCTTCTCCGCCAGGGTGGCGACGACGAGCGAGTGGTGGTAGGACCCGGGGGCGTCCTGCGACATCTGCCGGAAGATGGGGAGCTCCGAGTTGGTCAGTTCGAGGAGCTTGGACGCGGTGATGAAGCCGAACGCCGTTTCCACGACCGGGAGGAAGAGGAAGGCCAGGGCGCCGCTCACGGCGCCGCCGAGGAGCCCCATGAAGACCTCGGCCGCGATGGTGCTGACCGAGCCGCTCTTGGCGACAAGGTGGATGATGATGATGACGAGGGCGTTCGCGGGCGGCAGGAATACCAGGCCGGACCGGAGAGTCGCCGCCCGCTGGCTTTTCCGGAACTGCCGGACGCCATAGATCGCAGCCAGGCCGCCGACGAAGCAGTATACGACGACGTGATAGTCGCCACCCAGGAGGAACCCGGCGGTCAGGCCGTTGAGGATGGCGAAGCTGAGGCCCAGCGGCTCGGAGACCAGGAAGGCGAAGACGAGGGTTCCGACCTGGAACGGGATGGCGAAGTCGTACGTCTCGATCTGCCCGAAGGGCCCTGTCCCGATCGAGGCGCTGATCATCCCGGCCAGCATGAGAGAGAGCTTGTAAAGGGCCAGGCTGGCCACGAGGAAGGCGCCGCTCATGCGGAAGCTCTTGTCGGTCTGGTCCTTCCTCTGGATCGAGTTGAGGAAGCGCCAGAGGGCGAGGAGAAGGAGCGCGTAGAGGAGGAGGGCGCCGCCGAAATCGGGCAGCCAGCTCGATCTCCTCTGAAGCCGCTGATTGTACAGGGCCAGGATTTTCACCGCTTCAGCCCCGGCCTCGTCGCCCTTGCGGATGATGACGCGGCCTTTTTTGATCGTGTTCGTGACCATGGGGAAGCGTGCCCGGGCGGCGGCCTTGCGCCTGTCGGTCTCGAACTTGTCGTAGGTGATGTTGGGAGTCAGAAAGGTCTGGGCCAGGCTCGTGAGAAGGATCTTGTTCCTTTGGGGGATCTCGATCTTGTCCAGCTCCAGGGCGAAACGGTCCTCGGCCTCCTTGAGGTCCAGGATCAGGCCGACGTTGACGACGCGCTCGCCGTCCTGGAGGGTGAGGAGCGTCAGCCCGAGCTCCGGCTCGCCGTGGATGAAGAGGTTCTTGGAGAGAACGATCCCCTGGTTGAAGATCTTCCCCAAGACAGCGGTCAGGGTATCCTCGAGCTCTTTGGCGAATTTTAGCCGGGCGAGCAGGGCGAGGTCCTCCGGGTCGATGTCGGCGGCGAGCATGTCCTGGAGCGAGCTCCGCAACCCCGCCAGGTTCTGGCCGGAAGGGTTTTTAAGCAGCCAGGCCTGCCCCATGATGAAGAGCCGGCCGATCTTCTCCTCGGTGTTGACGAATACGTTTCGGTCGTATGCGTAAACGGGCAGGATCTGGTTCTCGGCATCGGTCCGCATCCGGTTGGTCGCTTCGCTGTCCTCGATCGTCAGGTCGAAGGGCGCGACGACGTCCGCCGGCGCGATCTCCCCGAGCGCCAGAGTGGACAACCTCTTCCTCGGCGCGTAGGCGAGAAAGAAGGAGATGATGACGGCGGCCAGCGCCAGGAACGTCCAGGGACTCCCGAGCGCGTTCTCGAGCGGGCGCAGCTTTTTCTGCTCTTCGGCGGTCTCGGTCGGCGCCTTCCGCGGCTGGATCTCTGCCCCCTTGAAGAGCTTGATCTTGTCGAAGAATGTCGGGGGCATGGGCTTCAGTCCGCCTTGGCCTCGGCCTTCTGGTAGGCCTTGATGATCTTCTGGACGAGCGGATGGCGCACGACGTCCCGGTCGTTGAAATAGACGAAGCCGATTTCCCGCAGGTGCGAGAGGATCCTGATGGCCTGAAGGACGCCGGACTTGCGCGGCTGGGGAAGATCGATCTGGGTGATGTCCGCCGTGACGACGAGCTTGGAGTCGAAACCCGCGCGCGTCAGAATCATTTTCATCTGCTCACGGGTTGTGTTTTGGGCCTCGTCGAGGATGATAAAAGCGCTGTTCAGCGTCCGCCCCCTCATGAAGGCCAGGGGGGCGATCTCGATGATCCCCTTCTCGATGAGGCGCGTCGCCTGATCGTATTGCGACAGGTCGAAGAGCGCGTCGTAGAGGGGCCGGAGGTAAGGATTGATTTTCTGGGCCAGGTCGCCGGGCAGGAAGCCCAGCTTTTCGCCGGCCTCGACGGCCGGCCGGGTCAGGATGATCCTGTTGACAACCTTGGTCTGAAGGAACGAGAGGGCCATGGCCATCGCCAAGTAGGTCTTGCCCGTCCCCGCCGGCCCGATCCCGAAGACGAGATCGTGGTCCTTGATGGCCTGGATATAGGCCTTCTGGTTGAGCCCCTTGGGCGTGACGGACTTCCGGGACAAGTTGAGCGGCTCGGAAGGCGAATAATCCTCCAGGGCCGTCGCGGCCCCTTCCTCCATGAGGTCCAGGGCGATCAGGAAATCCTCCTCCCTGAGGTGATGGCCACGGCTCGCCAGGTCGCAGATCTTCTCAAAATAGCCCCTGGCGAACTCGGTCTTCTCCGGCTCTCCGTCGATGATGATCTGGTCACCCCGGATCGCTAGGCTGACGCCGAGCCGATTCTCAAGCTTCCTGAGGTTCTTGTCGAGAACCCCGCAGAGGACAGAAACGCCCGAGCCGGGGTGGGTTACTTTCTCCATTGGGGGCTTCAGGGAAGAGGATGGTCTTCGGATTCAACCATTATCGAGGCCATTATAACCATTAAATGGCAGCCTTTGTCAAGTTGGCGCGGCAAGAACCTCGCCGCCATGTCCCCTGGAGAGGACACTCCCGGAGAGGAGTATTGAAAAATCAGCCCGCCTGGTATATAAGGTATTTCCGCCTCCCCGGGTCGGGCGTCCCGTCCCGGGGTGCGAGGAGGTACCATGGACAAGGAATTCACCCCCATTTCAATCCCCACGACCCTTTATAAAAAAATCGAGGAGCTTATCAAAGGCACCGAGTACGGGTCGGTCTCGAGCTACGTCTCCAAGATCCTGAGGGACAGCCTGGCCAAGAACGACCCCGGCGCGCAGGCGTTTACCAAGGAAGAGGAGGAAAAGGTCAAGGAGCGCCTCAAGGCCCTGGGGTATATCGATTAGCCGCGAAAACGTCCCATGATCCAGCCCCACGGAGGTAAGATCGTCGACAGGGTCCTCAGAGGCCGGGACCAGGAGGAGGCGCTCGCCCGGGCCCGCAGCCTCCGCGCTCTCGCCATTGACGCCGAGCTCGTATCGGACGTCGAGAATATCGCCGCGGGCGTCTACAGCCCCCTCGAGGGGTTCATGGGCTCGGGGGATTTCCAGGCGGTGCTCAGCGGCATGCGCCTTCAAAACGATCTCCCCTGGACGATCCCCATCGTCCTCGACGTCGACAGGCAAACGGCCAGCCCGTTGAAAGCCGGCGAAGAAGTCCTCCTGCGGGCTGAGGACGGGCGGGAGATCGCCCTTATGCGGGTCGACGAGAAGTACGAATACGCGAAGGAGGAAACGGCCGAAAAGGTCTTCGGAACCGCCGACCCCGCCCATCCCGGCGTGGCTAAGGTTATCCGCATGAAGGACGTCCTCCTGTCCGGTCCCGTCGACCTCATCGCGGTCGCGCCGACGCCCTTCGACCGCTGGAAACTCCATCCCAAGGAAACGCGCGTCCTGTTCAGGGAGAAGGGCTGGCGGACAGTCGTGGGCTTCCAGACGAGGAACACCCCCCATATCGGCCACGAGTACGTCCAGAAAGCGGCCTTGACCTTCACCGATGGCATCTTCATCAATCCGGTCATCGGCCGGAAAAAGAAGGGCGACTTCAAAGACGAGGTCATTCTCGCCTCCTACGAGGAGCTCATCCGCATTATTACCTGAAGGAGCGGGCGGTCATGGCCATCCTCCAGATGGAAATGCGCTACGCCGGGCCGCGGGAGGCCATCCACCACGCCATCATCCGGAAGAATTTCGGCTGCACGCACATCATCATCGGCCGCGACCACGCCGGCGTCGGCAGTTTCTATCATCCCTACGCGGCCCAGGATATCTTCGAGGAGTTTCCGGACCTGGGCATCGTACCCCTGTTCTTCAGGTCATTCTATTACTGCAGGAAATGCGGCTCCGTGGTCAACGAAAAAATCTGCCCCCACCCGCCCTCCGAGCAGATCCAATTCAGCGGCACGAAGATCCGGGATCTGCTGGTCAAGGGCGAGTGCCCTCCGCCGGAGCTCATGAGGCCCGAGGTCGCGAAGGTCATCATGGAGTTCAAGGACCCCTTTAATGAATAGGGGAGGGGTCAGAGGGGTCGCACCGTGAACGGACGAAAGGTCCTCATCGTCGGCCTGGACTGCGCCCCCGGAGAGATCGTGTTCGGCCGCAGCGGGGACCTTCCCGTCCTCAAGAGCCTCACCGACCACGGCGTCTCCGGCAACCTGCGGAGTTCCGACCCGCCGATCACCATCCCTGCCTGGATGGTCATGGCCACGGGCATGGACCCGGGGCGGCTGGGGCTCTACGGCTTCCGCCACCGCGTGGGCTATTCCTACAACCAGATGTGGATCGCGAATTCCCGAGCCGTCCGCAAAAAGAAGCTCTGGGACTATATCGGGGAGCAGGGCGGGACGAGCACGCTGGTCAGTGTCCCGCCGAGCTACCCGATCTATCCGGTCGCGGGGAACATGATCTCCTGCTTCATCACGCCGCCCGGACCGGACAAAGAATACACCTATCCGCCCACACTCAAGAAGGAGATCGAGGAGCGGTTCGGGCCGTACCTTTTCGATGTTGTCTTCCGGACGGAGGACAGGGACCAGATCCTGCAGGGCATCTACGCCATGACCGACAAGCGGTTCGAGGTCATGGAATGGCTGATCGTCGAGAAGCCCTGGAGCCTGTTCTGGTTTGTCGAGATCGGCGTCGACCGCATCCACCACGCCTTCTGGAAGTTCATGGACCCGGCCCACCACCTCCACGAGCCCGGCAACAAGTACGAGAACGCAATCATCGATTATTACATGTACCTGGACGGGAAGCTCGGCCGGCTCATCTCCCGCGCCGGCGACGACACGGTCGTCCTCGTCGTCTCCGACCACGGGGCCAAGCGCATGAAGGGCGCCTTCTGCGTCAACGAGTGGCTCATCGAGGAGGGCGACCTCGTCGTCAAGTCCCGGCCGGAGAAACCGACGAGCCTGGAGGACCTCGAGATCAACTGGGCCCGGACCAAGGCCTGGGCCTGGGGGGGCTACTATGCCCGCATCTTCCTGAATGTCCAGGGACGGGAACCCCAAGGGGTCATCCCGCCTGAGGATTACGAAAAGGAGCGAGACGGGCTCGCCGAGAGACTCCGCGCCGTCCGCGGCCCGGCCGGGGAAGCCTGGGAGACGAAGATCATCAAGCCTCAGGAATTCTACGAGGAGCTCGAAGGGGAATATCCCGACCTCATGGTCTATTTCGACGACCTCTCCTGGCGCTCGGCGGGGACACTCGGCTACGGGACGAAATACCTGGCCGAGAACGACACGGGCCCCGACGACGCCGTCCACGCCCAGGAAGGGATTTATATCCTATATGATCCAAGGGACAGGAAGCCGAAGACGGTCCACGCGAACATCCTGGATATCGCCCCCACGGTCCTCGACATCATGGGCATCCCCGTCCCTAAGGACATGAGGGGCCGGGTCATCCGCTGAGAAGGAGTCCGAGACGCCATGTGCGAAGAGAGGCAGACAGGTTTCACGCTCTGGTTCACGGGCCTGCCGTGCTCGGGCAAGTCGGTCGTGGCGGATCGGGTGGCTTCGATCCTCAAGGAACGGGGACTTCGCGTCGAGCGGCTCGACGGCGACGTCGTCCGCCGCGACCTGACCCGGGACCTGGGCTTTTCCAAGAAGGACCGAGATGAGAACATCCGCCGGGTGACCTTCGTGGCCAAGCTTCTCTCGCGGAACGGGGTCGCCGTCCTGACCTCCTTCATTTCCCCCTACAGGGAGATGAGGGACCGGGCCCGCGGCGAGGTCACGAATTTCGTCGAGATCTTCACCCGGTGCCCCGTCGAGGTCTGCATGGAGCGCGACGTCAAGGGCATGTACCAGAAGGCCATCCGGGGCGAGATCAAGGAGTTCACCGGAATTTCCGACCCCTACGAAGAGCCCCAAGCGCCGGAGCTCGTCCTCGACACCGACAAGGAAAGCCTCGAGGAGAGCGTCGGAAGGGTCCTGGAGAAACTCGCCGAGCTTGGCTATCTGGCGGCGACGGGCCGGGGTTGACCCTGGCGCAGGATTCCATATAATCGGGCCTCGGCCGGGCGGAAGGCGTATCTGAGCGAACGATGGCGACTTATCTCGTGACCGGAGGGGCCGGTTTCATCGGCTCGCACATCGCGGAGGAGTTGGTCCATAGGGGAGAGACGGTCCGGGTCCTCGACAACCTCTCAACGGGGAAAAAAGAGAATCTGTCTGGCGTCATCGGCCGCCTCGACTTCCTCGAGGGGGATGTGCGCGACATCGACGCCTGCCGGCGGGCCGTCCGCGGCGCGGACCACGTCCTTCATCAGGCCGCCCTCGCCTCCGTCATAGGCTCCGTCGCCGACCCCCTGCTGACGAACGCCATCAACGTCACGGGCACGCTCAACTTGCTCCTAGCGGCGCGGGACGCGAGCGTCCGAAGCTTCGTCCTGGCATCGTCGTCCGCGGCCTATGGAGACGACCCCGGGCTCTCCAAGCTCGAGGGGGAGGAAGGGAAAGCCCTTTCCCCCTACGGCGTCAGCAAGCTGGCCGGCGAAAAGTACTGCGAGGCCTTCCACGTCCTCTTTGGGATGAAGGCCGCGGCCCTCCGGTATTTCAATGTTTTCGGGCCGCGACAGGACCCACGGTCCGAGTACGCCGCCGTTATCCCCGTCTTCATCACCAAGGCCCTCGAGGGCGAGCGCCCCGTGATCTACGGGGACGGAGAGCAGTCCCGGGACTTCATCTATGTGAAGAGCGTCGTTGAGGCCAATATCCTGGCCGCCGAATCGCCGGCCGCTGGCGGCGAGACCATCAACATCGCCTCCGGCACCGGCCTGACCGTAAACGCGCTCCTTGATGCGGTGAACCGGATCACTGGCAAGAGCATTCAGGCCGTTTTCGAGCCGCCGAGGCCCGGCGATATTGAATATTCGGTCGCCGACATCGGAAAAGCCCGGCGCGTGCTGGGTTTCGAGCCCCGGATCCCTTTCCTGGAAGCGCTCCGGGAAACGGTCTCGTGGTATCAGGAAAGGAGTTGAGAGCATGAATCTCGAAGCCTCTAGGCTGGCCGCGAAAATCAGGAACCGGAAAGCCCGGATCGGCATTATCGGGCTGGGATACGTCGGAGTCCCCCTGGTCAAGACGTTCCTCCAGAAAGGTTTTGCCGTCACCGGTTTCGATATCGACCGGAAAAAAGTCGACCTGCTCAACCGGGGGAAAAGCTATATCCGCCACATCTCTGCCGTCGAGCTCAAGGGATACCTCCGGGCGAAGAAGTTCTCCGCGACGGCGGACTTCAGGCGCCTCCGGGACGTCGACGCCATCATCATCTGCGTGCCGACGCCCCTGGACGGCCACGGCGGCCCCGACCTCTCCTATGTCCTCAACACGACGATCACGGTCTCCGAGCATCTCCGCCGGGGGCAGATCGTCGTCCTGGAGAGCACGACCTATCCGGGGACGACCGACGAAGAGATGCGGCCCATCCTCGAGTCGCACGGCCTGCGGGCGGGACAAGACTTCTTCCTGGCCTTCTCTCCGGAGCGAGAGGACCCCGGGAACAAGAGCTTCTCGACGTCCACAACTCCCAAGGTCGTCGGCGGCCTGACGCCGGATTGCCGGAACGTGGCCAAGGCCCTTTACGACCAGATCGTCGTCCGGACCGTCCCCGTCTCTTCGACCAAGGTCGCCGAGTCCACCAAGCTGCTGGAGAACATCTTCCGCTCGGTCAACATCGCGCTCGTCAACGAGCTCAAGATGATCTTCGACCGGATGGGCATCGATGTCTGGGAGGTCATCCGGGCGGCCTCCACCAAGCCGTTCGGCTTCATGCCCTTCTATCCGGGGCCCGGGCTGGGCGGCCACTGCATCCCCATCGACCCCTTCTATCTGACCTGGAAGGCCAAGGAGGTCGACTACCAGACGAAGTTCATCGAGCTCGCCGGCGAGATCAACACCCTCATGCCCTATTATGTCGTAGAGAAGACGATCGAGGCCCTGAACGAGCGGGGCAAACCCGTCAACAGCGCCAAGGTCCTCGTCCTGGGCGTCGCCTACAAGAAAGACATCGACGACCCCCGCGAATCTCCGTCCCTGAAGATCATCAGCCTGTTCCAGGCGAAGGGGGTCCGGGTCTCGTACAACGACCCCTTCATCCTGCGTGTCAAAGGGCACCGCGAATACCCGGACATGGACCTCCGGTCCGTGTCGCTGACCGCCGGCCGGCTGAGGCATGCCGACGCGGTCATCATCGCCACGGATCATTCCTCCTACGACTATGACTGGATTGTGAGGCACGCCGCGCTCGTCGTCGACACGCGGCACGCCGTCAAGAGCAAGAGGCGGAACGTCGTCCGGGCTTGATTATTTAGCAGATGCGGGGCAGGAGTTCGGAGGTCAGGGGCTCGAGGAGGCGCAGGCCCCCGGACACGGTCGCGAGAAGCAGCTCGCCGGGCCGGCCCACCTTGTCCTGGACCTCGCCGATGATGGCGGCGCGCCGCCCGAGCGGGTGTCTCCGGATCCGGCGGAGGAAGTCCTCAGCCTGCCGCCGCGGGGCGACGACAACCGCTTTTCCTTCGCAGGCCATGTAGAGCGGGTCGATGCCCAGGAGTTCGCTCGCCCCGCGGACGGTCTTGGAGAGGGGGATGCGCCCCTCCTCAATGAGGACCGGGTAGGGGAGGCGCTCGGCGAGCTCGAAGAGCACGGTGGCCAGCCCGCCGCGCGTAACGTCCCTCATCCAGAGGGCGCCCCTCTTCCAGAGAGGCAGCAGGAAGAGAAGCGGGGCGCAGTCGCTCCGGACGCGCGACGTTATCCCGAAATCACCCCTCGCCATGAGCACCGCCAGGCTGTGGTCGCCGAGTGTCCCGCTCAGGATGAGCTTGTCCCCGGGCCTGATGCGCGCCACGGCCGGGCGGCCGACCGATTTGCCCACGCCGGCCGTATTGATGAAAATCTTGTCTCCCTGGCCCTGAGGCACGACCTTGGTGTCGCCGGTGACGATGCGGACACCGGCCCGCCGCGCCGCCGCCCGGATGGATTTGAGGACCTTTTCAAGGAGGTCCCATTCGAGACCCTCTTCGAGGATGAGAGCGAGGGACAGGTAGCGCGGAGCTGCGCCGGAGACGACAAGGTCGTTGACCGTGCCGTTGACCGCCAGGCGGCCGATGTCCCCGCCGGAGAAGAACAGGGGGTCCACGACGTAGCTGTCCGTGGTGAGAGCGATTCCTCCAGGCAGGAGCCCGGAGTCGGCCAGCTCGCTCAGGATGGGGTTTCCGAAGGTCGGCAGGACGTGCTCGGCGATGAAATCGCGCATGAGGCGCCCGCCGCCGCCGAGCTCGAGACTGATTCTCTTCATGAGGCGCGCCCCCGGCCGCGGTTGAATTTGTGATGGATGAGGCAGCTGCCTTCATAGGAGACCATGCACGGACCGAAGGGAGACTCGGGCGTGCACCGGGTCGCGAACAACGGGCAGTCCTTCGGCCGGATCCGAGCCCGGAGGACCTCGCCGCAGCGGCAGCCCGGGAGGTCTTTTCCGGAATCGCGGATCCGGAGCCCGAACCTCGCCCGGGCGTCGAATCGCGCATATCTCTTGCGGAACGTAAGCCCGCTCACAGGGATCTTTCCCAGCCCCCTCCACAGGGCGTCATAGGGCTCGAAGACCTCGCCCATGACCGCGCGGGCCCCCGGGTTCCCTTCCGTGCGCACGGCGCGGGTATATTCCAGGGCCACGCGCGGCTTCCTCTCGGCGTTCTGCCCGAGGACGGACCGGACGGCCAGCAGGATGTCTCCAGGTTCGAATCCGGCCACCGCCCCGGCCACTCCGAACTCCTCGGCGATGAACTCGTAAGGTTGAAGGCCGATGACGGCGCTCACGTGCCCGGGATAGATAAATCCGGAGATGGCCGCGTCACCGGATTCGAGGAGGGCCCGCAGCGCGGGCGGTATCAGCCAGAGGGCCGGAAGTACCGAGAAATTTCGGAGGCCCTCCGCGGCGGCCCTTTTCACGGTCAAGGCAATGGCCGGGATCGTCGTCTCGAAGCCGGCGCCGAAGAAGACCGCTTCCCGGGAGGGGTTTCCCCTGGCCTCCTCGAGAGCTTCCTCGGGCGAATAGACGATACGCGAGCGCGAATTCCGGGCTGCTACGGCCGTTTGGAGAGAGCCTTTCCGGGTCGGGACCCGGGTCATATCGCCGAACGTGGCCAGGATCAGGCCTTCTCGGCCGGCCAGCAGGGCGATGGCCGCCTCGTGGATCGCTCCGGGAGTGATGCACACGGGGCAGCCGGGGCCGGAGATCATCTCGACGCCCGCCTCAGCCAGCAGGGGCGTGAGGCCGTAGCGGAACAGAGCCATCGTATGGGTGCCGCAGACCTCCATGATCCGGAGCGGGCGGACCAAGGGCCGGGCCAGATTCGTGATATCCCGGAGAAGGGTGCGGATGGCCTTGGCGTCCCTGAGCTCTTTCATGATCAGGAGGACTTGGCCATCTCCCGGAAGAGCCGGAGCGTCCTGCGGGCCTCCTTCCTGTCCAGAAGGGAAATGGCGAATCCGGCGTGGATGATCACCCAGTCGCCGACCTTGGCTTCGGGGAGAAGAGTGAAATTGGTCTTGACCTCGTTGCCGAGGTAATCGACGATCCCCAGGCCCGATGCCTCGACCCGGGTGATTTTGGCGGGGACGGCCAGGCACATCGTTCGCTCGCTTTCCTTTCTAATCTACCAGAACCGGGCGGCCCGGTCCAGACCGGGCGGCGCGTTTATTTTCCCCGGCACCCCATGATATAATGGACAACCATGTGGCAGAATCTTGACGGCTACATCCAGCCCGGAAGCGAGGAGGAAGCTCTCGTCCGCCAGATCGATTTCTCCCGGCTGCCGCGCCACGTGGCGGTCATTATGGACGGCAACGGGCGCTGGGCCGCCCGGAGGTCGCTTCCCCGGATCGAGGGTCATAAGGCCGGCTCCGAGTCGGTCCGGGAGATCGTCGAGGCCAGCGCCCGTCTGGGTATCGGCTTCCTCACTCTCTACGCCTTTTCCAGCGAGAACTGGAAGAGGCCCCGCTTCGAGGTCAGCCGTCTCTGGCAGCTTCTGCGGGATTTTCTGAAGCAGCAGGATGAGACCCTCATGGAGAACGACCTCCGCCTGACGGCCATCGGGGAACGGAGCGCCATTCCCAGGATGGCCCGGCTGGAGCTTGAGCGCGTGGAGAAGAAGACCGCTGCGAACCGCCGCATGACGCTCGTCCTGGCCCTGAACTACGGCGGCCGGGCGGAGATCGTCAAAGCCGCGCGGAGGATTCTCCGCGAGGGCCAAGTCCGGCCGGCGGACCTCGACGAGGAGGCCTTTTCCCGCCACCTGGACACGGCCCTGATCCCCGATCCTGACCTCCTCATCCGGACGAGCGGCGAGATCAGGATCTCCAATTTTCTCCTCTGGCAGATCGCCTACGCGGAGATCTGGATCACGCCGGTCCTATGGCCGGATTTCCGCCGGAAGGACCTGTTCCGTGCCGTCGCGGATTACCAGAAGCGCGATCGGCGGTTCGGGGACGTTCCCGAGCGTCACGACGAACGGGCCTGACTCCCGGAGTCGGCCGGTTCCGCGGATACATCATCGGAGAGTTCGGAGAGGACATGAGCCTTCGGAAACGCTTGCCCACTGCGATCGTCCTGATCGGCAGTCTTTTCGTCGTCATCCAATACGCGCCCCGGACCGTTCTCTTCATCTTCCTCCAGGCGTTCATCGTCGCCGCTCTGGCCGAGTTTTATAAGCTGGCGGACCGCAAGGGCCTGCGGCCGCAGAAGATCCTCGGGATCGCCCTGGCCCTGGTCGTGAGCATGTCCTTCTACTTTCCCGATTTTCCCCTGGAGGTCGCCCTTTTCGGCGGGCTCCTCGTCGCCGCCGTGTATTTCGTGATTGATATCAACGGCCAGGAGAAACTGGAGTTCTTCCCGGCCTCGTTCGCCATCACCCTCCTGGGGACGGTTTACATCAGTTTCCCCTTCAATTTTCTCTATAAGATCCGGCTCGAGGACGGGCCGTTCTTCCTGTATTTCCTCTTCTCGGTGGTCTTCCTGGGCGACACCGGAGCGTATTTCATCGGCAAGCCCTTCGGCCGGAGGAAGATGACCCCCGTGGCCAGTCCCAACAAGACCTGGGAGGGGAGCGTCGGCGGCATCCTGTTCGCCGTCGGCGGGGCCATCCTGGCCCGGGAAGTCCTGCTGACGTCCATCCCTCTGTGGCGGGCGGTTCTCTGCGGCGCCGTCGTCCATGCGGTGGCCCAGGTCAGCGACCCTCTCGAATCGCTGTTCAAGCGGGCCGTGGGCGTCAAGGACTCCTCCAACGCCCTGCCCGGGCACGGCGGCTTCCTCGACCGCATCGACAGCCTGATCCTGGCCAGTCCCCTGTTCTATTTCATCGTCCGATATTTCTGGAGATAGGGACGACGGAGCGATGACTCGAACGGTCGCCATCCTCGGCTCGACGGGTTCCATCGGGACTAGCGCTCTGGATGTCATCGGCTGGATGGGTGACCGATTCCGGGTGGCGGCCCTGGCGGCCGGGTCGAACATGTCCCTCCTTTCCGAGCAGATCGAAAGGTTCAGGCCCGCCCTCGTTTCCGTTAAGACAAAGAAGCATGCGGAGGCCCTCCGTCCTCTCGCCCGGCGGCTGGGGATCCGTCTCGCCCACGGGCCGGAAGGGGCGGAGGCCGTGGCGGTTGAGTCGGGCGCAGACATCGTCGTCTCCGCCATCACCGGGATCGAGGGCTTCCGGCCCACGATGGCCGCCGTCCGGGCCGGCCAGCGCATCGCCCTGGCCAACAAGGAGTCCATGGTCGTCGGCGGAGAGCTTCTCCGCCGGGAGGCCGCCCGCTCCGGCTCCCGGATCATCCCCGTTGACAGCGAGCACAGCGGCGTCTTCCAGTGCCTGGCCAAGGAGAAGAAGACCCGGGTTCGGAGGGTTATCCTGACGGCCTCCGGGGGGCCGTTTCTCCGGACGCCGGTGCGCCTCGTCCGGCGCGCGGGCCTGGACGAAGTCCTCAATCACCCCACCTGGAGCATGGGGCGGAAGGTGACGGTCGACTCGGCCACGCTCATGAACAAGGGTCTGGAGCTCATCGAGGCCCGCTGGCTTTTCGGCCTGGAGCCGTCCCGGCTGGATGTTCTCGTCCACCCCCAAAGCATCGTCCACTCTCTCGTCGAGATGGAAGACGGCTCTGTCCTGGCCCAGATGAGCGTCACCGACATGAGGGTCCCCATCCAGTACGCCCTGACCTTCCCCGACCGGGTGTCTTCGCCGCTCGCGCCCCTCCGCCTGTCCGCAGTGCGTCGTCTGGAGTTCTTCGGCGTGGACGAGCGCCGGTACCCCCTCTTCGTCCTGGCCCGCCAGGCCCTGGACCGCGGGGGCTCGCTCCCCGTCGCGCTCAACGCGGCGAACGAAATCGCCGTCGCCGCGTTCCTCGAAGGGAAGCTCCGCTTCGCGGATCTCCCCGGGATCGTCCGGGGTGTCATGGACAGGCACGCGGCCACGGCGGTGGATTCGGTCGAATCGCTCTTCGAAATTGACCGGGAGGCCCGCGCGGCGGCCCGACAGCTGCTCAAGCAAAGGTAGGACCATGGGAACAATCTTAGGCACCATCCTGGCGTTCGTCATCGTTTTCGGCATCCTCGTCTTCGTCCACGAATTCGGCCATTTCTTCATGGCCAAGCTTGTCGGCATCCGCGTGGAGACGTTCTCGTTCGGGTACGGGAAGAGGCTCTTCGGATTCACGAAAGGGGAGACCGATTACCGCGTCAGCCTCATCCCGATGGGGGGCTACGTCAAGCTCCTGGGCGAAGGGATGTTCGAGCCCGGCCGGCCCATCGCCTCCGACGACATGATGGCCAAGAACCGCGGCCAGCGTCTGCTCGTCATGGCCATGGGCTCCGTCATGAACATCGTCTTGGCCGTCGTCCTCGTCGCCGTCATTAACATCGTCGGCGCGCCCACGGCCGTGTACCAGGACGAAAAGCCGGTTATCGGCTGGATCGATAAAGACTCCCCGGCCGCCCGCGCCGACCTCCGCATCGGGGACGAGATCGCCCGCATCAACGGCCGGCCGGTGAAGACCTGGAGTGACGTCGAGCTCGCCGTCGGGGCCAGGCCCGACAAACAGATCCGGGTCGACGTCGTAAGGGACGGCGAGACGATCCCCGTCGAACTCAGGACCGAATCCGTGACGCGCTACTCGTTCGGGTACGCGGGCTTCCGGGCGAGGATCCTGACCCAAATCCAGATGGTCAAGCCGAACTCCCCGGCCGAGAAGGCCGGGCTCCGGCCCGGCGACGTCATCCTCGAGATCGACGGCCAGCCCGTGTTCTTCTACCAGCTGACCCAGGTCCTCGAAAGAAGCCCGGGCAAGGCCCTCGGTTTCACGGTCGAGCGTGGCGGCCGGGACGTAACCCTGACGGTCACACCGCGCCTCGAGGGCGGCGTGGGAAAGATCGGCATCGCTCAGATCCCCCAGTCCGTCCTCAAGAGATACGGGCTTCCGGGGGCTCTCGGCCAGAGCATCCGGGAGAACGCGCAGAACGCCTTCCTGATCGTCCGTTTCATCCGGGACCTGTTCGTCGGAGAGGCCTCCGTGAAGCAGATCGCGGGACCGATCGAGATCGCCGATTTCTCTTACACCGCCCTGCGTCTGGGCTTCATGGCGCTGATGAGCTGGATCGCCATCATCAGCCTCCAGCTCGGCATTCTCAACCTGCTGCCGATCCCCGTCTTCGACGGCGGCCAGATCTTCGTCCTCCTCATCGAGACGGTCTTCCGCCGCGACCTCGGCCCGAAGGCCCGCAACATCTGGATGCAGATCGGCTTTGTGATCTTCGTCTTCCTGCTCGGCTTCATCATCCTCAACGATATCGTCAAGGGCCTTCCCCACGGGTGGGGGAGCGTTCTGCCGTTCTGAGGGGAGAAGGCGATGCTGCCGCGCCGCGCGACACGCCAGATCCTGATCGGGCCCGTGGCCGTTGGGGGCGGCGCCCCGATCGTCGTCCAGTCGATGACCAAGACGGAAACCCGCGACGTCATGGCCACGGCCGCGCAGGCGCGGCGCCTGGAACGGGCCGGGGCGGAAATCGTCCGGCTGGCCGTCCCCGACCTCGCGGCGGCGCGGGCGCTGCGCGAGATCAAGAAGCGGGTGCGGGTCCCGCTCATCGCCGACGTCCACTTTGACCACCGGCTGGCCCTGGCCGCGCTCGAGGCCGGCGCGGACGCGCTCCGGATCAACCCGGGCAATATCGGCTCCCGGGAGAAGGTGAGGGAAGTGGCCCGGGCCGCCGGGGACCGCCGCGTGCCGATCCGCATCGGGGTCAATTCCGGGTCCCTCGAAAAGGACCTTTTGGCCAGGTTCGGCGGCGTGACGCCCGAGGCCATGGCGGAGAGCGCCCTGCGTCACGTCCGCATCCTCGAGGACTGCGGCTTCTTCCTCATCAAGATCTCTCTCAAGGCTTCCGACATCCTCCGGACCTTGGCAGCATACCGGCTCCTCGCCCGCAAGGTCGACTATCCCTTCCATGCCGGCATCACCGAGGCGGGCCGGCTGCTGGCCGGGAGCATCAAATCCGCCGCCGGGCTGGCGCTGCTTCTTGCCGAGGGCCTGGCCGATACGGTCCGCGTTTCCCTCACGGCCCCGCCCGAGCGTGAGGTCTTCGCGGCCTACGAAATCCTCCGGAGCCTGGGCCTGCGGTCGCGGGGAGTGAACCTGGTATCCTGCCCGACGTGCGGCCGGACGGAGGTCGACCTCATGGCCATCTCGGCCCGCGTCGAAAGGGCCGTGAGCGGGATCCGGGGGCCGCTGACCGTGGCCGTGATGGGCTGCACGGTCAACGGGCCGGGCGAGGCCAAAGAGGCCGATATCGGCCTGGCCTGCGGACGGGGGACCGGGGTCATCTTCAAGAGGGGGCGTCTGCTGAGAAAGGTCCGGGGGAAGAGGATGGTCGAGGTCTTCCTGGCCGAAGTCAGGAAGCTCGCCGCCGGGACGGCGAAGGAGGCATAAGGTTCCGATGCCGTGGAAAACCGCCGGCCCGCGCGTCCCCGCCGGGACGATGAAGAAATACCGGGCGCTTCGCGCCTCTCTCGCTGGGATGGGCCGCGTCCTCGTAGCCTTTTCGGGCGGCGTGGACAGCGGGCTGCTGCTCAAGGCGGCCCGGGACGTCCTGGGGAAGAGGGCGTCGGCCGTGACGGCCGCGACGGAAGTCCACACCGCCCGCGAGATCCGCGAAGCCAGGAAAGTGGCCGCGGCGCTCGGGGTTCCGCTCGCCGTTGTCCGGGCCCGGGTCCTCGAAGACTGCAACTTCGCCGCCAACCCTCCCGACCGCTGCTACCACTGCAAGATGCGGCTCTTCTCGGCTTTTACCGGGATGGCCCGGCGGCGGGGAATCCCCTTCGTCGTGGACGGGACGAACGCGGACGACATTTCCGATTTCCGCCCCGGGGAGAGGGCGTTGCGAGCCCTCGGGGTCCGGTCGCCCCTGCGCGAGGCCGGGCTCGGGAAGGCGGAGATCCGTCTCCTTTCAAAGAGCCTCGGCCTGCGGACCGCCGCCCGGCCTTCCCTGGCCTGCCTGGCTTCGCGCTTTCCCTACGGGACGCGGATAGACCGGGAGGGGCTGCGGCGGGTCGAGAGGGCCGAGGAGACCCTCCGGAGGCTGGGCTTCCCCCAGGTGCGGGTCCGCCACCACGGGGCCGTCGCCAGGATCGAGGTCGAGCCGGGGTGGATCGGGAGGCTGCTCGCCCGGGAATCCGCTGCCGTATCGTCGGCAAGCTGAAGAAGCTCGGCTGGACGTACGTGGCGCTGGATCTGGAGGGTTATAGGACCGGGAGCCTGAACGAGGTCCTGGAGAGGGCCTGATCGGGGGGAACGACAAAAAAACGGGGAAAGGAAGTCTGCCCTTCCTTTCCCCGTCCGTCGCTACGGTGCGCCCGCCTGCGGCCGGCAGGCCGCGGGCTCAATCGATTTTTTCCGTCTTCTTATCGGTGATGATGCCGACGACGTCAATCCCCGCGCCCTTGATGATGTCCAGGATGCGTTCGGCCAGGATGCCAAACTGCAGGTCCCTGTCCATCCGGAGGTAGAGGGTCTTGTCCGGAACCGTCAGGAACACATCCTCCAACTGGCTCCCCAGGTTGTCGAGAGTCACCCTGGTCTGGTTGATGTAGAGGGTGTATCCCTTCGGGTCCATGGCGTCTCTCTTGATGGCCAGGACGACTGGGGGATTTTCAGGGACGTCCGTGGTGTACTGCGCGGTCGGGAGACTGACGTCGACGCCTCTCTGGACCAGCGGCGTGACGATCATAAAGATGATGAGCAGGACGAGGAGAACGTCGCACAAGGGGACGACATTCGGCTCGGAGCGGACGGTTTCTTTTCCGCCCATGGACACTGAAAATGCCATAGTATGCCTCTCGTTCGCCCGGCGCTCCGCGCGCCGGACCGCAACTCACTTGGATTCGGACGTGCGGATAAAGAAATCGACGACCTGAGAGGTCGTGTTGGACATCTCGGCGTTGTAAACTTCAACCCGGGTGTTCAGCGTGTTGAAGCACCAGAGAGCGACGATCGCGACGCCGATGCCGAGAGCCGTCGTCACCAGGGCCTCGGCGATGCCGCCGGCCACGGCGCCGATGCCGCCCGACCCCGTCGCGGCCATGCCGCGGAACGCGTTGATGATGCCCGAGATCGTCCCGAACAGGCCGATAAAGGGAGCCGACGTGGCGATGGTTGCCAAAACGGCCAGGCCTCTCTTGAGCTCCTGCTCGAACATGTTCGCGGCTCTCTCGCAGCCGCGCGTCGCCGACTCCACCTGCTGATCCACGGAGAGCTTGGCCTCGCGGCCTTCCATGAACTGTTCGATGCCGGCGGCCGTGACGCGGGCGAGGTGGCTGCCCTTGTTATCCTTTTTCGAGGCGACGGCCAGAGCGTCCCGGATGTTTCCGGATTTCAGCAGGTCGGCGAGCTTGGGGGCCACTTCCTTGGATTTGTTGCGGGCCCGGGCAAACGTCAACTGCCGCTCGATGAACAGGTACAGCGTGATGACCGAGAGCGCCAAGAGGATGAAGGCAACCGTTCTGGCGACGATTCCCATCTGCTGCCACATTTGAATGAGACCGAATTGCATGGCTCATACCTCCTTTAAAATATCGAAAGCCTTCGGCTAGCTTTTCACTTCAACTGGAAGTGGACGGTGACGGTGAAGATCACGGGTCTGGGCCGGCCGTTGATGATCATGGGCTCGTAGACCCACTGCCGCACCGCGTCGATGGCCGCTTGGTCGAGCAGCGGGATCGACCGCATCACCTTCACCTGCTGGACATGACCGTAGATGTCGGTCGTGGCCTCGATGATCACAATGCCCTCGACGCGGGCCTGACGCGCGATATCCGGGTAGATAGGTTCTACCCAATGGATGCGCTTCGGCGGCCTGATCTCCCCGATGGCCCGGACCGGAGCCTCGACCTCGCCCACGACGCCCCCCAGGACGCCCCCGACGACGCCTCCCAGCACGCCGCCGACGACGCCGCCTTCGACGCCGCCCTCGACGCCGCCCTCAACCCCGATGTCCGAGAGCTTTTCTTCCGTGATCTGGTTCGGGATCTCGACCGGGGCCACGAGGCGGCCCGGCTCGATGGGCGCTTGGGCCTGGACCGGCTTGATGCGCGTCGTCCGCGTCGTCGATTTCCTCTTGGCCGGCGGCGGCGGGGGAGGAGGAGGAGGGGGAGGAGGGGCCAGGAACGCACTGTAAACCTCCACCTTCGGCAACGGGCCGGTGGAGAGCAACGGGATGACGATGAGGGCGATGATGAACACGGCGTGGACGATGATGGCGAACGGAAGAGCGAAGGCCTTCCTCTTCCCGGCTTTCTCGGCCGTGAAGAAAGAGTCCTTGAAGATCGCCGGAATCTCCGCCGTTGGCACTGGCTTTTTTGCTTGCGCCATTCCTCTCACCTCATGCTCGCGATATTAGAAAACAACGCAAGCCATAGTATAAAATAAAATATTCCTTTTGACAAGAAAAAAATTATCTCCGGGCGCGTTTTTTTGACTTGAAGATCTGAGTCCAGAAAAGGACCACCGGGCAGGACAGGTAGATGGTCGAATAGACGCCTTCGATCGAGCCGAAGAGCATGATGAAGGAGAAGTCGTTGATGCTCTTCCCCCCGAAGAGGAACAGGGAGAGGACGGCCAGGAACACGGTACCCGTGGTGATGATGGTCCGGCTGAGGCTCTGGTTGATACTCTTGTTGAGGATGAACTCGAACGACTCCTTTCTCATGATCTTCAGGTTCTCGCGGACGCGGTCGAAGACGACGACTGTATCGTTGATGGAGTAGCCGACGATCGTCAGGAGGGCGGCGATGATGGGCAGGTTGATCTCCCGGCTCGTGAAGGAGTAGACGCTGAGGGCCATCAGGACGTCCTGGGTCAGAGTGATGATGGCCGAAACCCCGTACTCCAGCCTGAACCGGAAGCCGATGTAGACAAGCATGCCGATCAGGGACCAGATAACGGCCAGGGTCGCCTTCCGGCGGAGGTCCGCGCCGGCCTGGGGACCGACGGTCTCCTTGCTGACGACCGTCATCTTGCCGAGGTAGGTCTTGGCCTCGAGGTCCTTGATGGCGTCGGGTCCGATTCCGGCCTGCGCGAGCTCGGAGTAGTCCTCGATAATGCCGCTGCCCGGCGTCTTGGTCGTCCGGAAACGGAGGATCTGGTCCGCGAGCCCTTCCGCCTTCTCCCCGAAGGCGGGCCGGAGCAGTCCGGCCAGGGTCGGGTGGTCGATGTTGTTGAGGTCCTTGAGTCCGCGGGCCGTCTCCGCCTTTCCGTCGTCGCCCTTGAGGGCCTCGATGACCCGGTTGGCCAGCTCCTGGTGGGCCTCGATCTCCTCCTGGGCGCCCTTAACGTTGATGACCTGCATCGACCGGATCATGTATTCCCGCTGGGGCTGTCCGCTCTCCTGAACGACGCTCTCGCCAAGCCCGGCGCGGAGCAGCTCGCTCCGGATCTCGGAAGTCGTCGTCGGGCTCTTGAAGACGACGCGGATGAGCGTCCCGCCGCCGAAGTCGACGCCGAGCTTGATGCCGTGGAAGGCGATGACGTTGATCAGTCCGGCGGTGATGACCAGACCCGTGAACGCCAGGGCGACGAAACGGTATTTCATGAAGTTGATGTTGGGGGTTTTGAAGAATTGCATGGCTAGATACTCAACTTTTGGGTTTTCATCGTGTGGGTGAGGTCAAAGATCATGTGGGATACGAACACGGCCGTGAACAGGTTGGCGACGAGGCTGATGATCAGCGTCACCGCGAACCCCTTGATCGGGCCGGTGCCGAACTGGAAAAGGAAGACGGCCGAAATGATGGTCGTCATGTGGGAGTCGAAAATCACCCGGAAGGCCCGCGAAAAACCCAGGGAGATGGAGTTGAGGACGGTCCGGCCGGCGGCGTATTCCTCGCGGATGCGCTCGAAGACGAGGACGTTGCAGTCGACGGCCATGCCGATGCCCAGGATGATGCCGGCAATGCCCGGCAGGGTCAGGGTGGCGTGGAAGTAGGCGAGAGTCCCGAAGAGGATGATCTGGTTGAGGATCAGGGCGACAATGGCGTTGATGCCCGAGACCCTGTAATAGAAGATCATGAAGGCCATGATCGAGAACAGGGCGACCAGCCCTGCGATCAGGCCCGCGCGGATCGAATCGGCGCCGAGCGAGGGGCCGATGGTCCGGTTCTCGAGAGTCTTGAGCCCGGCCGGAAGCGAGCCCGACTTGAGGACGAGGACCAGGTCGTCGGCCGACTGGACCGTGAAGTGCCCCTGGATGATGCCGCTGTCGCTGATGCGGGCGTTGATGTTCGGCGCCGATTGGACCTTGCCGTCGAGGATGATGGCCAGCGGCTTGCCGATGTTCTCACCGGTCACCTGCTCGAAGCGCCTCGCCCCGTCCGGCTTGAGCTGGAAGGAGACGGCGGGCTGACCCCATTCGTCCTGGCCGCGCCGGACCATGCGCAGGTCCTTACCGGTCACGGCGGCCACTTTGGTCACGAGGTAATAACCCTGGGCGCCCATCCTGGGATCGCCACGCACAACCTCCATGTCGTCGGGGACCTTGCCGCCGGAGTCCTTGAGGAGGGTCTCCTCGTCGGGCGCGGGTCCCGCCTTGACCAGCTTCCATTCGAGGACGGCCGCGGTCTTGATGATGCTCTGGACGCGCTCCGGGTTGTCCACGCCGGGCAGCTCGACGATGATCTGGTCCCGGCCGTAGCGCACGATGACCGGTTCGGCGACGCCGAACTGGTCGATCCGGTTGCGGATTGTCTCGACCGACTGCTCGACGGCCTGGTCTTTCATCAGCGCCATGGCGGCCGGCTTCATGGTGACCGTTATCGTCGGGCCGGAGAATGCATAGTCCCAGTCCCGGAGGTACTGGTCGAGCTGTTCGCGGATCTTGCCCTCGTCGTCGTAGTTGGTGCCCTGGATGGTGAATTTGCCGGAGCCCAGCTTCGTCATTCCCGTGAAGGGGATGGTGTTCTTCTTGAAAAGGTCCTGCAGGCGGAGAATCTCCTGATCCGTTTCCATCTGCACGGCGTCATCGGTCTGGACCTGCATGACCAGGTGGATGCCGCCCTTGAGGTCCAGGCCCAGCTTGATCTTGTCCTGGATGGGCCAGGCCATGAAGATCGCGACGGCTATGACGCCCAGGGTTAGCAGGACTTTCCACCGGAGTCGTTTCTTCATGTGAGCCTCTTCGCTTTCCGGAATGCCGGGATCAGCCGGTCTTATCCGGAGGCGCGTCGGTCGCGCCCAGGATGACGCCGACGGCGCTCTTGGCGATGTCGATCTTGGTGTTGGCCGCGATCTTGAGCTCGATCCGGTCCTTCTGGACGCCCATGACCGTGCCGAAAATGCCCGCCGTGGTGATGATCCGGTCTCCGGCCTTCAGCTTCTCGACCATCTCCATGTGCTTTTTCTGCTTCTTCCTCTGAGGGAGGATCAGGATCAGGTAAAAGATCCCGAAGATCACGATGAGGGGCAGGAGACTCATGAACATGCTGGGATGCGCCGCCGCTCCCGGCGTGGGCTGTTGGGCCTGTGATAAGAATGCGCCAAATATCATGTCTTCTCTTCCTTTGTAGTTTCTTCCGATAACAAATTCTTCTTCAGGGATGCAAACGATTTGGAGTGAATAGCATGCCGCATTCTCCGGAAGAAGTCAAGATAAAAATGAAGGTTATGGATCGTATGGAGGACCGCCGCGCTCACCTCTTGGCGTTCGAAAAGGTGCCGGAGGTAGGCCCGGGAGAAGTTTCGGCAGGTGTAGCAGCCGCAGGCCTCGTCGAGGGGCCTCGGGTCGCGGGCGTACTTGACGTTCTTGATCGCGATCCTGCCCCGGCTCGTGAACAGGGTCCCGTTGCGGGCGTTCCGCGTCGGGAGTACGCAGTCGAAGACATCAACGCCCCGCTCGACGGCCTCGACGATGTCCTCGAGGTACCCCATCCCCATGAGGTAGCGCGGCTTGTCAGCGGGAAAAAGGCCGTTTCCCCGGTCCAGGACCTCGAGGAGCCGAGTCCTCGGCTCGCCGATTCCGAGGCCGCCGTAGGCGAACCCCGAGAACCCCGTCTCGAGGAGGGCTTCGATCGACCGGCGCCGGAGGTCCCAGTCAATCCCTCCCTGGCTGATCCCCCAGAGGTGCTGCCGGCTCTCGTGCCGGGCGAACCTCTGCCGGGAGCGCCGGGCCCAGGCCGTGGTCAGGCGGACGGCCTCGGCCATCGTCTCCGCGGAATACGGGTAGGCGGGAAAATAATCGAGGCACATCAGGATATCGGACCCCATCCGGACCTGGATGTCAATGACGTCTTCGGGCGTGAGGAAGATCCGCGAGCCGTCGAGGTGCGAGGAGAAGAAGACCCCTTCGTCGGAGACCCTGACTAGCGGAGACAGGCTGTAGATCTGGAAGCCGCCGCTGTCGGTCAGGATGGGCTTCGACCACGAAATGAAGGCGTGAAGGCCGCCCAGGGACTCGATGACCTCGACGCCCGGGCGGAGGAACAGATGGTAGGAATTGAGCAGGATGATCTGTGCCCCCAGGCTTTCGACCAGGCCGTGCGTCATGGCTTTGACTGTTCCCTGGCTGGCCACGGGCATGAAGGCCGGCGTTTCCACGGGCCCGTGGAGCGTCTCCAGAATTCCGGCCCTGGCGGAGGAGGCGGGGTCTCGGGCCGTCGTTCGGAATCGCGGGCTCATTGGGCGAAACGGAAGTAGATGACGTCCCCGTTTTGGACGACATATTCCTTCCCCTCCAGCCGGACCGCACCGGCGTCCTTGGCCTGCTGGAGAGAGCCGAACGCGAAGAGCTCCTCCGCGCCGATGACCTCGGCCCGGATGAATCCCTTCTCGATATCGGAGTGGATGGCCCCCGCGGCCGTCAGGGCCGTCGAGCCCTTCCTGGCCGTCCAGGCGCGGACTTCATCCTTGCCGATCGTGAAGAAGGGGATGAGGTCGAGGAAGGGAAGGGCCCGGGCATAAAAGCGCCGGGCGCTCGGCTCGCTGAGGCCGTATTCGGCCATGAACGCGGCCTTCTCATCTTCGGCGCACTCGGCGATTTCATTTTCGATCCGGCCGCAGAAGGCCATGAGCTGGAGCCCTTCCCGGCCCCCTCCAAGCAGCTCGGCCGGACGGTCGAGAAAGGAAGCGTCCTTCTCGTCCAGGTTTATGAAATGAAGCAGCGGCTTGAGCGTCAGGAAGGCGAAGCTCCGGATGAGCTTGGCCTCGCCCGGTTGGAGTGGGACGTCGCGGAGAGCCTGGCCCGATTCGAGGTGGGGCCGGAGCCTTTCGAGCAGCAGGCGCTCCCTTTCCCCCTCGGGATCTTTCATTTTCTTCAGGTCTTTCTCCAGCCGGGCAAGGCGGCCGTCGAGGGCGAGGAGGTCCGCCAGAATGAGTTCTTCCTCCATGAACCGGATGTCCTCGGCCGGGGCGACGCGGTTCCGGGCCGAGACGACCCGCTCGTCCCGGAAGGCGCGGACGACGTGGACCAAACCGTCGGCCTTCCGGAGATGGTCGAGGAACGTGCTGTTCTTGACCTCGCCAAACGAGATGCCGACCAGGTCCGTCAGGTTCAGAACGGCCGGGACCTTCTTCTTTTCGGGGTACATGGCGGCGATCCGGTCGAGGCGCGCGTCGGGGACGGTGCAGGCCCGGACGTTGGGCTCCCGCTTGCCGGCCTCGTACGCCCTCGTCTCGATGTGCGTCCCGGCGAGGAGGTTGAAGAGCGTCGTCTTGCCGGTCTGCGGGTAGCCGAACAGCGTGACATTCACACGATTAGTTAAGCCCGAACAGCGCCGCCTGTCAAGGACGCCCAGAGAGGCCGTCTCCCCCCTAACCAAAAGCCATAAGAGCAGCCGAAATGTGAGAGAGCGGGGTTTAGCCGCAGAAAGCCCCAAAACGCACAAATTTGTTAAAGATGTCACCAGAAGAGCGGCTTCGAGTCGATCCGCCGCGCTTCTGGGAAATATCTGAAATGAGTGGCGTCCTTTTCATAAGAAAAGGCTGAGGAGACGGCGCAAAAAACTGCGATTTGGAGTGGAGGCAGCTGGAGGCGCGCAACGGCTATTGCCCAACGGCGCGTTTTTGACTATAGTAGGTGTTTCATACAGGGTGCGACATGGACAAAGAAACAAAAAAGCGGGACCGGAGCCTCTTCCGCGAGTATTTCGAGCTCATCGCCGAAACCGCCGTTTTCGTGTTTTTCGTCATGACCTTCGTCGTCCAGGCGTTCCAGATCCCGACCGGATCTATGGAGCCGACGCTGCTCGTCGGCGATTTTCTCCTGGTCAACAAGATGGCCTACGACAAGCCGGTCATCCCGCTCGAAGCCGCGATCCTGCCGTGCCGTCCCATCCGCCGGGAGGACATCGTCGTCTTCAAGTGGCCGAAGGACCTGACCAAAGACTTCGTCAAGCGCGTCATCGGCCTGGAAGGCGAAAAGGTCGAGATCAAGAACAAGCAGGTCTATATCAACGACCATCCGATCCAGGAGCCTTACAAGGTCCACACCGACAGCGAGGTCATCTCCAAGAACGATACCTATCACTACGACGACGTCATCAGGGACAACTATGGGCCAGTGATCGTGCCGCTGGGCCAGTGCTTCGTCATGGGGGACAACCGGGACAACAGCGCCGACAGCCGCTACTGGGGCTTCCTGCCCGTGAACTCCATCAAGGGTCGGCCCTGGGTCATCTATTTCTCATACGGCGCGGAGAGGGACGCCTGGCAGAAAATCGGCCTCCGCAACGGGCTGAAGAAGATCATCAGCTTCCTTCCGAAGGCCCGGTGGGGCCGCTTCCTCAAGATCATCCGCTGAGCCTGTCGGCCGAATGCCCTATTGTCCCTCCGGGTGCGCCCCGGAGGGCCGGGTTGACGGTGCCGTCCGATCGCGCTATATAAAAGAAAGATATTATCGCGTTCGCTTCAGGCCCTGATTTCGCCCCGGCGGGGAGACCCTTTCTTCGAGACGGCCGTCCGACATGGCGGTCGCCGTGGGGAAGGGGCGGCCCTCGTTCGCCCGCTTCCGGTTGCCGGACATCGACTCGGTTTGGAGATTCCTGAAGGCGGTATCGCAAAGGCCGCATGCCGACGGGCGGGCCCCTGTCTGACCGAATGGCGGAAAGGCGAAAGAAAATTAAGCGGGAGACGGACCGGCCTCTCAGGCCAGGTCCTTCTTTTTTTGCTCGAATTCCTCCTTGTTGATCTCTCCCCGGGCATACCTCTTTTTCAGGACGTCCAAAGCGGTCTCCTCCTGACGCGGCCCCGCCTGGCGGCTTCCCTGTTGGAAGAGCCAGCGGATGAAAAAGAAAATGGCCACGATGAGCAGCAGCCAGAAGATGAGGCCAGACCAGCCGTACATCGGCGACCAATGCCCTCCCCACATCATATTCCTAGCCTCCTTTCTCGGGGACTCCGATCAAGGGCCCCACGTCTATTATTATACTCCCTTCGACCCCTGCGGCCGGCTCGGGGCTCTCGGTTGACCGGCTTTCGGGAAATGTCTAAGATGGGAGGAGCGAAACCATGGCGAGGCCCCTGATCGCGCTCCTGACCGATTTCGGCGACCGGGATTTTTTCGTCGGGTCCCTGAAAGCCGTGATCGCCGGCATCCATCCGGAGGCCGCGGTCGTCGATATCACCCACAACGCGCCGCCCTTCAACCCGGCCGCGGCCGGCTTCATCCTCGGGGCCTGCTCCGGATTCTTTCCCCAGGACACGATCTTTCTTTCCATCGTCGACCCCGGTGTCGGGACCGGCCGGAAAATCCTGCTCGTCCGGACGCCCCGGTTCGCGTTCATCGCTCCGGACAACGGGCTTCTGACAGCCCCCCTGGAACGGGAGAAGATCCTCGAGGTCCGGGAGATCGCGGCGCGTCGTTTCTTTCTCGCGGCCGGGAGGACGACCTTCGAGGGCCGGGACCGCATGGCGCCGGCGGCGGCTTGGCTGTCGCTCGGAGTGGATCCGGCCGAATTCGGCCCCAGGCTCCGGACGTACAGGAAGCTCTCCCTCCCGCGGCCGGCCCGCGTGACGTCCGGAATCCGGGGCGCCGTCCTCTACGCGGACCATTTCGGAAACCTCATCACGAACATCCCGGCCGCGATGCTCGAAAGGTTGGGGGACGGGCATCCGGCCGCGAAGCCGGTCCTGCGGATCGCGGGCCGGGAGATCCGGATATTCCGGACTTCCTACGCCTCGGCGGCGGTCGGCCGCCCCTTCGCCCTGATTAACAGCCTGGGCCTCGTCGAAATCGCCGTCCGCGAGGACTCGGCGGCCGAGGCCCTGGGGGCCGGACCCGGGACGCCCGTGCGCCTCCTCGCCGGAGTGCCGCGGTGAAGTCCGAAGGCCAGGACACCATCGAAGGGACCATCGAGGAGATTGTCTTCTATAATCCCGACAACGGGTACACGGTCTGCCGCTTCGCCGTCAAAAGCGGCGACGTCCTGACGGTCGTGGGGTCCTTCCCGCCGCTGTCCCCCGGAGAGATGCTCAAAATCAAGGGGCAATGGGAGCTCAACCCGCGCTTCGGCCAGCAGTTCAAGGCCGATCGCTTCACCCTGACGCTTCCCGCCTCGGTCAAGGGGATCGAGAAATTTCTCGCCTCGGGACTCATCCGGGGAATCGGCCCGGTCCTCGCTTCCCGGATCATCGGCCGGTTCGGCCCCGGCACGATCGAGGTGCTGACGAAGAACCCGGAGCGGCTGAAGGAGGTCGAGGGCGTCGGCAGCGTCAAGCTCCGCGAGATCAAGAAATCCTGGGCCGAGCACCAGGAAATCCGGGACCTCATCATCTTTCTCCAGGAACACAACGTCTCGACCAACCTGGCCGCCAAAATCTACCGCCAGTACGGCGACCGGTCCTTCTCCGTCCTCAGGGCCAATCCCTACCAGCTCTGCCTCGACATCTACGGAATCGGCTTCAAGACCGCGGACCAGATCGCCCTTAAGCTCGGCCTGGACCCGGCCTCGATCGAGAGGGTTAAGGCCTATATCCTCTATGTCCTGGAGAAAGACATCGAGCAGGGCCACGTGTTTTCCTTCGCCTCCGAAGTCCGGGACAAGTGCGCGACGGACCTTGAGGTCGAGCCGGACAAAGCCGACCGGGCCGTCGACGAGCTCCTCAAGGGAAAGAGCCTCGTCCGCGAGGAGCTCGGGGCCGATGCCGCGCTCTATCTCCCGTTTTACTACCAGGCGCAGGAGGACGTCGTCCGGGGCCTCCACCAGGTCGCGGATTTCCCCTGCCGTCCGCCGGAGATCGACCTCGACCAGGCAATCTCGGCCACCGAGCAGGACCTCCGCATGAACTTCTCTGAGATGCAAAAGGAGGCCATCCGCCGCAGCTTCGAGAAGAAGATCCTGGTCATCACCGGCGGTCCCGGCACCGGGAAGACGACCATCATCCGCGCTGTCGTCGATATCTTCCAGAGATGGGGCCGGGAGGCGCTGTTGGCGGCCCCGACCGGCCGGGCGGCCAAACGGCTGTCCGCGACGACCGGCCGCGAAGCGCGGACGATCCATCGCGTCCTCGAATTCAAGCCCAAGCAAGGGACGTTCAAGAAAAACGAGCGGAATCCCCTGCGCGGCGAGGCCCTGATCATCGACGAGGTTTCTATGGTCGACCTGCCGCTGATGTACCACCTGCTGAAGGCCGTCCCCGCCCAGATGCGGCTGATCCTCGTCGGCGACAGGGACCAGCTGCCGTCGGTCGGCCCGGGGACGCTTCTCCGCGATATCATCGAGTCGGGGACGGTCGACGTCGTGCGTCTCGACGAGATCTTCCGCCAGGAGAAGGAAAGCTACATCGTCCTCAACGCCCATCGGGTCAACCAGGGGCAGTCGCTCGTCTACCCGCCGCGGGAAGACCGGAACTCCGATTTCTATTTCATCCGCCAGGACGATGAGAAAAAGGCTTTCGCCACCATCCTGAAGCTCTGCCAGACCAGCGTTCCGCGGAAGCTGGGGCTGAGCCCGCTTTCGCCCGAGATCCAGGTCATCAGCCCCATGTACAAGGGCCTCGTCGGCGTCGACAGTCTGAATCAGGAGCTCCAGAAACGCCTGAACCCGGCCCGGGAGGGCCTCACGGCGGGCCTCCGCGAGTTCCGAGTCCGGGACAAAGTCATGCAGCTGCGGAACGACTACGAGAAAGACGTCTACAACGGCGACATCGGGACCATCCTCCACATCGACAAGGCGAAATTCCGGATCTTCGTGGACTACGACGGGCGCACGATCGGCTACGAGAAGGACGAGCTGAACGACATCACCCTGGCTTACGCGGTCTCCGTCCACAAGGCCCAGGGCAGCGAGTACCAGGCCGTGATCATGCCGCTGCTGACCCAGCACTTTATCATGCTCCAGCGCAACCTCTTCTATACGGCCCTGACGCGGGCCAAGAAGCTCAGTGTGATCATCGGGTCTTACAAGGCCCTCTACATCGCCATCAAGAACGACAAGCCGGTCAAGAGGAACTCGCGCGTCAAGGAGAAGCTCATGCTCCTGCGGGGAGAGGGCTGAGGGGCCTTCCCGGCCGCGCGGCGGTTTGACAGAAGAGGGGAATTCAATATAATGAGCACGTCTCCGGGGACGACTGAAAATCGACTGGAAGGATGAGGCCGGAATGCCCAAACGCCGATTCAAGAACGTCAGCGACATCATCGCCTTCGCCATCGAGCGGGAGATTGCCGCGGCGGAAGGTTACGGCCAGATGGCCGGTCAGGCCACGACCCCCGGCCTGCGGGACATGCTTCTCGAGCTCAAGGCGGAGGAGGAAAAACACCGCAAGCTCCTAGAAGGCATGACGAATACGCAGCTGAAGGAAAGCGCCCTGCCGCCGGTCGAGGACATGGGGCTTAGCGACGCATTGGCTGAGGAGCCGATGACTCCGGGCATGACATTCCAGGACCTCCTCATCTTCGCGGCCAAGAAAGAGAAAAAGGCCGAGGAACTCTATCGGGGCCTGACGCGGCTGCCGGCGGCGGCCGGCGAGCGCCGCGTCTTCGAGTTCCTCGCCGGGCAGGAGCGGGCCCACAAGCTCAAGCTCGAGACCGAATACGAAAGGCACGTCCTGAGCGAGGATTGACGCCAGGAGGACTTCATGGACAAGTGGGAGTGTCAAGCCTGCGGCTATATCTATGATCCGGCCGTAGGCGACTCCGACAACGGCATCCCCCCTGGCACGAGCTTCGAAGACCTGCCGGACACCTGGGTCTGTCCGCAGTGCGGCGTGGGCAAGGAATTCTTCAAGAAGACTTCCTAGCCGGGCGGGGCGAGGCGCGACCGGCCGTGATTACTGCCGGGATAAGCGCCTTCCGGCGCCCGAGGAAGGTGAGGCCATGACGAAAAAACTGATCGCCTCCTTGGCCGTCCTTCTTCTCGCCGGGACGGCCGGCCTGAGGGCCGATGTCAAGTTCGGCGGCTATATGTCCTTTGAGTTCGACAAGGGACAGGCGGACAGCGGCTACAGCCGCGGCAGCCTGACAAACATCATGGGCGGCCTCACGGCCAACGGGACCGTGGCCTCCAAGTTCGGCTTTTCCCTCGAGGTCCGGGCCGTGAGCGAAACGGAGTTCGAGATCGAACAGGCCTGGGTCGGCTTCATCCCCTCGCAGGTTTTCAACATCAAGGCCGGAATGTACATCGTGCCCTTCGGGAACTGGAACGAGTCCAGCCGCCCCTACCAGACGCTCCTCGTCGGGACGCCCCTCAACCTGCAGTATCTCTACCCGCCGACCTGGCGGGACCTGGGCGTCGTGGTGAACGGCAACATCGGGATCCTGTCCTACGCCGCGTATATCGGGAACGGACTCAAGGAGGCCGACAACCTGGCGGACGGCCAGCAGTTCTCGGACAACAACAAGAATTTCGCCAAGGGCGGGCGGGTGGCGCTGAAGGTCGGCCAGGAAATCCGGGTCGGCGCGTCCTACTACACCGGCAAGTACGACGACCTCGACCAGCGAAACCTCACTCTCGAAGGAGTGGACATCTCATGGGTGACCCAGCAGTGGGAGGTCTGGGGCGAGGTGACCCGGGCGCTGATCGATAACCCCGAACCCTACGCTCAGGGCAAGTGTGAAGGCTATTCGATATGGACGGTCATGAGCTTCTCCAAGATCCAACCCATCGGGAGCTTTCAGCGGGTCAAGTACGTGGACCCCTACCACGGCGGCGGGATATCGCTCGACCTCAGCCGCTGGACTGCGGGGCTGCGTTGGGTGATCGGGCAGGGAATGTTCCTCAAGGGCGAGTACGAATGGAACAACGAGACTCCCAAGATCCCCAACAACATCATGAGGATTCAGGCGGCTCTGAGCTTCTGAGCCTTGAGGCCGCGGGCCCGGTTTGATACAATCCCCGGGCGGCATGGTCCGGACGCGCGTTGCCAGGAACTCACAGGGGAAGGAAAAGGCATGGCCAATCTGCTCGTTCTCGGGACCCAGTGGGGGGATGAAGGCAAAGGCAAAATCGTCGACCTGCTGACTCCCGCGTTTGATGCCGTAGCCCGCTATCAGGGCGGCCACAATGCGGGCCACACGGTCTACATCGGCGGCAAGAAGATCGTCCTGCACCTCATCCCGTCCGGAATCCTCCATCCCGACAAGCTCTGCCTCATCGGCAACGGCTTGGTCGTTTCCCCGGCGGCGTTTCTCAAGGAGATTGCCGACCTCGAAGCCATGGGCGTCCGGGTCGAACCGGCCCGGCTGGTTCTCAGCCGCCATGCCCATCTCATCATGCCCTGGCACCCCCTCCTCGAGCGGATCAGCGAGGAGAGCCGCGGCGAGAAAAAAATCGGGACGACCTGCCGGGGGATCGGGCCGGCTTATGAGGACAAGGCGTCCCGCTGGGGCGTCCGGGTGGGCGACCTTCTGGACCCAGCGGTGCTCGGGGAGCGGATCTCGGAGAACGTGGCCGCCAAGAACCATGTGCTGCAGAGCTACGGATTGGCGCCGCTCGAGGCTCGGCCCATCTTCGAGGAGTATGCGGCTTGGGGCGAGAAGATCGGCCCCTATGTCGGCGACGTCTCCGACATGCTCCACGGGCTGATGAAGGCCGGGAAGAACGTGCTGTTCGAGGGGGCTCAGGGAGCCCTCCTGGATGTCGACCACGGGACTTATCCCTATGTCACCTCCTCGAATTCGACGGCCGGCGGCGCCTGCACGGGGCTGGGGGTCGGGCCGAAGGCGGTCGGCGGCGTTCTCGGGATCACCAAGGCCTACACGACCCGGGTCGGAGGCGGCCCATTTCCGACCGAGCTCCGGGACGAGCGGGGAGCGCGGATCGCCGCCCGGGGCGACGAATTCGGCGCCACGACCGGCCGGCCCCGGCGTTGCGGCTGGTTCGACGGTTTCGCCGTCCGCTACGCCTGCCGCATCAACGGCGTCGACCGCATCGCCCTGACGAAACCCGATGTCCTGGAAGGGCTGGACGAGGTGTGCGTCTGCACCGGATACCGATACAAGGGCGGCCTGCTCAAGTCGTTCCCGTCGGAGCCCTGGATCCTCGAGCGCGTGACTCCCGTCTACCGGAGATTCCCCGGATGGCAAAACTCCGTCCACGGGGCGTCGGATTTCGAGCCTCTCCCCGAGACCCTCAAGGATTACGTGAGATTTCTCGAAGAGCTCGTGGAGACGCCCATCGGCATCATTTCGACGGGCGTCGAGCGGGACCATACGATCCTGCTGCCCGCCGCCCTGGAAGGTCTGGCCGCCTTCGGACGGATCGTCGCCGGGGCCGGGGAGCGGGAGTGAGGGGGTTGAGATGACAGATGAGGGACTCCAGCGGATCCTCATCAACCGGAGGGCCCTCGTCCATAACATTACCGAGTTCCGGCGCATTATCGGTCCGAAGCGGAAGTTCATGGCCGTCGTCAAGGCCAACGCCTACGGGCACGGGCTCCTTGAGGTCGCCCGGATCGCCGTGGAGAACGGCGTCGACTGGCTGGGGGTCAATTCCGTCGGCGAGGGCACGGCACTCCGGGCGGCGGGGATTCGCGTGCCGGTCCTTGTGCTCGGCTATGTCCCTCTGGGCGGGCTGGAGGAGGCGGTGGCCCAGGACCTGAGACTCATCGTCTATAATAGGGAGACGGTCGCGCGGCTGGCCGCCGTCGCGCGCCGCCTGGGCAAGACGGCGCGGGTTCATGTCAAGGTGGAAACGGGTACTCGGCGCCAGGGGGTGGAGGCCGCGGAGGTCTGGCTCTTTGTCAGCGAGATCCGCCGCCGGGGAGGCCTCATTGTCGAGGGGCTGTCCTCGCACTTCGCTAACATCGAGGATACGACCAAGCACGATTATCCCCTGGTCCAGCTCGAGGCCTTCAAGGGGGCTTCGAGGAGGCTCCGGGCCCGCGGCGTGCGCGTCCCGGTCCGGCACATGTCGTGCACGGCCTCGACCATCCTCTTCCCGGAGACCGACTTCAACATGGCCCGCGTTGGCATCGGCCTCTACGGCTACTGGCCGTCCAAGGAGACGTATCTCTCCTGCCTTCAGACCAAGAGGAAACCTCTCCGGCTCGAACCCGTCCTCTCCTGGAAGGCCCGGATCGCCCAGGTCAAGCGCGTGCCTGCGGACGCCTTCATCGGGTACGGCTGCACCTACAAGACGACGAGGCCGACCATCCTGGCCGTCGTCCCCGTGGGCTACTTCGACGGCTACGACCGTGGGCTCTCCAACGCGTCACACGTCCTCGTCCGCGGACGGCGGGCCCCGGTCCGGGGCCGGGTGGCTATGGACTTTTTCATGGCCGATGTCACGGACATCCCGGGGGTGCGTCTGGAGGACGAGGTCACTCTTTTGGGCGGCGACGGCCGGGAGAAAATCCTGGCTGACGACCTCGCCGCGCTCGCCGGGACGATCTGCTACGAGATCCTGGCCCGGATCAATCCCCTCATCCCGCGGATCGTGGTCTAGACTCTGGGCGCCGAGAATCCGCCGGGCTTCGATCCGGCGGGCGACTGTGATAAGATATTTAGGAAGAAGGTGGATTCTTGATCCTCAAGCCGACAAGCCAGCTCGCCCCTCTGATCCAGGCTTATCCGTTCCTCCTCGAATTCCTGGCCGGGCTTTCGCCGAGCTTCCGGAAGCTGAAGAACCCAATCTTGCGGCGGACGGTGGGGAAGGCAGCGACGCTCGATCAGGCCGCCCGCATGGGCGATCTCCCGGTCGATCAGCTTCTCGAAGCCCTGTCCGCCGAGATCCGCCGAGTCACCGGTGAGAGTATCAAGGTGGAGGGGAGCCGGCCGGGGAAGGGCGGGGAGGCCTTCGGGGATCGCGCGGCGCGCAAGGAAGTCCTCAAGGGCATCATCCGCGATCTCCATCGGGGCGGCGACCCGGACATCCTGAAGAGGCGCTTGTCCGCCCTCGTTCATGACGTCTCTGGGGCGGAGATCGGTTCGATGGAACAAGAGCTCATCGCCGAGGGACTTCCCGAGGCTGAAGTGAAGAAGCTCTGCGATGTCCACGTGCGGATCTTCGAGGACGCCCTCGAAGGCAGCAAAACGCCTGCCGCGGTTCCGGGCCACCCGCTCCACACCATGACCGAAGAAAACCGCGCCCTCGCGGGGCTCATCGCCGAGGTCCGGGCCGCGCTCTCCCAGGTCCCTCCCGACCGCGCGGCTTCGGACTGGAACGGACAGCGCCAGAGGCTTTCGGTCCTCATCGACTCCCTGGCCCAGGTCGAGAAGCACTTCCTGAAGAAAGAGAACCAGCTTTTCCCGCTTCTCGAGGCCCGGGGCATAAGCGGTCCCTCCAAGGTCATGTGGGCGATCCATGACGATATCCGCGCCCACCTGAAGGACCTCCGGGCGGCGCTCGAAAGCGGAGACAAAGACCGGACGCTCCGGGCAGCGAACCTCGTCCTCGGCGAGCTGTCGGACATGATCGCCAAGGAAGAGAAGGTCCTCTTTCCCATGAGTCTCGAGACCCTCGACGAACGGGACTGGGCCCGTGTCAAACGCGGCGAAGAAGAGATCGGTTACGCCTGGGTCACCCCCGGAAAAGAATGGAGGCCGGTCGCGATCGGCGGCCGTGAAGGAGAAACCGTGAAGCCGACAGAAACGGAAACGACGAGCCCACTCTTCAACCTGGACACGGGATCGCTGACGCCCGAACTCGTCAACCTGATCCTCAAGACCCTGCCGGTGGATGTCTCGTTCGTCGACGATACGGACACGGTCCGATATTATTCGGCGACCCGTGACCGGATCTTCACCCGGACGCCCGCGGTCATCGGCCGGAAGGTCCAGAACTGCCATCCCTCCAAGAGCCTCGACGCCGTGAACAGAATCCTCGAGGCGTTCAAAGCCGGGAAACGTGATGCGGCGGAGTTCTGGATCGAAACCGGCGGCAAGTTCGTCCACATCCGTTATTTCGCGGTCCGGGATGCTGCCGGTCGCTACCGGGGCTGCCTGGAAGTCACCCAGGACGTCACCCATATCCGGACCCTCAAGGGGCAGAAAAGACTCCTGGACTGGGAGTAGGGGTCAGGCCGTATCATCTTGCGGAAGGAGGAGAGTCATGGCCGACAAGAAAGCCAAGACCAAAAAGGGCGAAGCCTACGAGTGCGGCGTGTGCGGCTACAGGGTCGTCGTCGACGAGGCCTGCGGCTGCGAGGAAGAGCACGTCTTCGTCTGCTGCGGAAAGCCAATGAAGAAGGCCGCGGCGAAGAAGCCGGCGCAGAAGAAATAGGCGCTCCGGCCACGGCCGGAAAGAGCGCGCCGTCCGGCTAATCTTTACTAAATTTATAGGATTTATTGTATCGGCCGCGAAATCCGTGTACAATTTTACATAGAGGCCCGAAAGACCCCGGGCGTATCTTCCGGAAAGGGGTTGACAGTCGGGCCTATCCCTCAAGGAGTACGGTATGAAAGAGAAAGTCGAGCAAGCCCTGAACAGGATCCGTCCCGCCCTCCAAGGGGACGGCGGCGACGTCGAGCTCGTCGAGGTCAGCCCGGAGGGAGTCGTCCGGGTCCGGCTTACGGGCGCCTGCGGCGGGTGCCCCATGTCCCAGATGACGCTCAAGATGGGGATCGAGAGGATCCTGAAAAAAGAGGTTCCAGAGGTCAAGAGCGTCGAGGCGGTCTGAGCGCCCGGGAGCGGGAGCCGGCCGGCGCGGCGAGACGGGCGGGCCGGAGAAAGGGGAAGCAATCGTGAAAGCCTATTTCGATCATATCGCGGCGACGCCCCTTAACCCCGAAGCACTCCAGGCCATGCTCCCGTACCTGGGGGAGGTCTACGGCAATCCCCAGAGCCTGCATTCCACGGGCCAAAAGGCCCTGGCGGCCGTGGAGACGGCCCGGGAGGACGTCGCCGCGCTTCTCGGCGCCGAGAGCCAGGAAATCTATTTCACCTCGAGCGGCAGCGAGGCCAACAACTTCGCCCTCAAGGGCCTGGCCCAGGCCTACCAGGCCAAAGGCAAGCACATCGTGGCCTCGGCGATCGAGCACCAGTCGGTCCTGAATCCCCTCAAAAGCCTGGAGAAGCTGGGTTTCACCTCGACCCTGGTCGCCGTCGACAGGACCGGTCTTATCAATCCGGCCGATGTCGCCAAGGCCGTAAGGAAGGACACCATCCTCGTCTCCATCATGACGGCCAACAGCGAGGTCGGGACGATCGAGCCTGTTGCCGAGATCGCTGCCGTGTGCCGCTCGAAGGGCGTGCTGTTCCACTCCGACGCCGTCGCCGCCGCTGGGTCAGTCCCCCTTGACGTGCAGACGCTCGGCGTGGACGCCCTGAGCCTGGCCGGAGACCAGTTCTACGGCCCCAAGGGTTCTGGGGCCCTTTTTTTGAAGAAGGGAACACGAATCCTGCCCCTCATCGAGGGCGGGATCCAGGAGAACGGCCGCCGGGCCGGGACCGAGAGCGTGGCCGGGATCGTCGGCCTGGGAAAGGCCGCGGCGGTTGCCAAGCGGGACATGGAGGCCCGAACGGCCCGGTTCCTACCGCTCAGGGACCGCCTGATCCGGGAGTTGCCCCGTTTCGTGGAACACGTCGTCCTCACCGGCCATCCGGAACGGCGCCTGCCCCACCACGCCAGCTTCTGCATCGAGTTCGTCGAGGGCGAGGGCATGCTACTGTTGCTGGACATGCAGGGGGTTTCGGCCTCCAGCGGCTCGGCCTGCACGTCCAAGGCCTTGAAGGCCTCGCACGTGCTGCTGGCGATGGGCCTCGACCACGCCCTTGCTCAAGGGTCGCTCGTCTTCAGCATGATCGACGGGACGGGGCCGTCCGAGATTGACCATCTCCTCCGTGTCTTCCCTCCGGTGATCGAGCGCCTGAGAAAAATGTCCCCCCTCTATACGCAGTATCTGAAAGAGAGGAACACATGATGTACAGCGACAAAGTCATGGACCATTTCCAGAACCCCCGCAACGTCGGGACGATTGAGAACGCCGACGGGATCGGCCAGGTCGGGAACCCGGTCTGCGGCGACATGATGACGTTTTACATCAAGGTCAAGGACGACAAGCTCGCCGACATCAAATTCCAGACCTTCGGCTGCGGCGCGGCCATCGCGGTGTCCAGCATGGTCAGCGAAATCGCCATCGGTAAGACCCTCGACGAAGCCATGAAGATCACGAACAGCCTCGTCGCCGAGGAGTTGGGCGGCCTGCCCAAGAACAAGCTCCATTGCTCGAACCTGGGGGCGGACGCCCTCCACGCGGCCATCGAGAACTACAGGAAGCGGCTGACGTCGCGGGGAGAGAAGGCCGAGCCCGAAGCCCCCGACCTTCACGAACACGAAGGAGCGGCCTGCCCTTACTGCGACGGCCCGCTCGACGAAGAGGCGGGGGAGTACTGCCGAGCCTGCCAGATCGAGCTCGAGGAGTGCCCGTCCTGCGGCGAAATCACGAAGAAGGACGCCGACGTCTGCATCCACTGCGGAGCACCGCTCAAGAAATAGAGGCCGTCCGCCACGGCCGGAGTTGCGATCGTGAAAGCCGACGTCACTCTTGATTGCTACGGACTTCAGTGCCCGATGCCTCTGATTCAGACTTCGAAGAAAATCAAGGAGATGAAGCCCGGCGAGGTCCTCGAGATTCTCTCCACCGACCCGGGAATCCGTCAGGACATGCCCGCCTGGTGCCGGAAGATGGGGCAGGAGTTCCTCGGGCTCGAGGAGGACGGCGGGATATTCAAAGCCTATGTCCGGAAGACCGGGGAAAGGGGCTGAGGGGTCGCATGGACGAGACGCGCGTCCTCGAGCGGATCGGGAGCCTTCGCCGCCGGCGGAACGCCGTCATCCTGGCCCACAACTATCAGCCTCCCGAAGTGCAGGACGCGGCCGACTTCGTCGGCGATTCGCTCGAGCTCAGCCGAAAGGCCGCCGGGCTCGACGCGGAGCTTGTCGTCTTCTGCGGCGTGCACTTCATGGCCGAGACGGCCGCCGTGCTGTCGCCCGGCAAAAGGGTCGTCCTCCCGGAGCCGGCGGCGGGGTGCCCGATGGCGGACATGATCTCGGCCCGGGAGCTCCGGGCGTGGAGGGACAAGTACCCCGGCCGCAAGGTCGTCTGCTATGTCAACACGAGCGCCGCGGTCAAGTCCGAGAGCGACATCTGCTGCACCTCGTCGAATGCGGTCGCCGTCGTCGAATCCCTGGGCGAGGAGGAGGTCCTGTTCGTGCCGGACAGGAACCTGGCCGCCTACGTCGCCCGCGAGACGGGAAAGAGGATCGTCCCCTGGGACGGCTATTGCTATGTCCACGACAAGTTCCGGCCGGAGGATATCCTGGCGAAAAAGGCGCTTCATCCCGGGGCCGAGGTCTGGGTCCATCCGGAGTGCCCTCCGGGCGTCGTCGATCTCGCCGATAGGGTCCTGTCGACGGGGAAGATGGTCGCCGAGGCCCGAGTGACGAAAGCGGCGGAAGTGATCGTCGGCACTGAGAAAGGAATCCTCCACCGCCTGCGGAAAGAGAACCTCGCCGTCGCATTTTATCCGGGCCGGGACGCAGCGCTCTGCGTCAATATGAAAATGATGACGCTGGAGAAGGTCCTGGACGCCCTGGACGACAAAGTGCCCGCGGTCGAGGTCCCGGCCGTAATCGCCGACAGGGCGCGCGGCGCCATCCAGGCCATGCTGAAAATTTCATAAAGGAGATCATCAATGAAGAAAATGACCGAAGAGAACGTCAGGGCCGCCCTGGCCGGAGAGAGCCAGGCCCATATCCGGTATCTGGCCTTCGCTGAGAAGGCCGCGGCCGAGAACCTTCCCAACATGGCCCGGGTGTTCAAGGCCAACGCCTACGCCGAACAGATCCACGCGACGAACCATCTTAAGACCCTGTCCGGGGTCGGCAGTACGAAGGAGAACGTCGCGGCGGCCGTGGGGGGGGAGAGCTTCGAGGTCGAGGAGATGTACCCCGCCTATCTCGTCGTGGCCGAGGCCCAGCAGGAAAAAACGGCCGCCATAAATCTCAACGCGGCCCTGCAGGCCGAAAAAGTCCACCGCGCCGCCTACCAGGCGGCCCTGAAGCCGGTGACGGGGGGAAAAGACATCCCCGCCCGCCCCCTCCATGTCTGCTCGATGTGCGGCTTTACCATGGAGGGCGAGGCCCCAGAGAAGTGCCCGGTGTGCGGCACACCCCGGCAGCGGTTTGTCACGTTCTGACGCTCGGGGACGGGCGCCCGCTCTTCCGGGTGAGGAGTGCGGCACCCGCGGCCGTCATGAGGACGGCCCATTCTCATTCAACGGCCCCGGAGGCGAGCGGCCGGGGCCGAGGGAGGTCGCGATGGCGCTCGATGCCGGATTGAAGCCCTGGGAGATCCTCAGCGTCGGCATCCGCTCGGAGGTCGACGCGGCGGGGTTCTATACCCGTCTCCAGGCGCGGGTGAAAAATGTCGTCCTCATCCAGAAGCTCAAGTTCCTGGCCCTGGAGGAGGAGCACCACAGGAAGATTCTCGAGCGGCTGTTCCACGAAAAATACTCCGACAGGGCCCGGGGGGCCCCCGAGGCCTCGTGGATGCCGCCGATCGCCGCGACGCTCGGGGACAACCCCACCGTGGCGGCCCTTTTCCAGGCCGCCCTCAAGGCGGAGGAGGCGGCGGAGCGGTTCTACGAAGACGCCAGCGGGCGCGTCGCGGACGAAGGGAGTCGGAAGATGCTCGGCTACCTGGGGCGCGTCGAGCGCAGCCACCAGGCGATGATCAAGTCCGAGATCGATCTCCTCGAGAAGTTCCCGGATTATTATAATGTCGAAGACTTCCACATCGGCGAGGACCTCTTTCACGTCGGTCCCTGATCCGGGACCGGCGGCCCGGCAGAGGGCCCCTCGCAGACAAGGAGGAGCCATGAGGCACGCTTGGCGCATCGGCCGGATTCTCGGCATCGACATCCGGATCGATTCGAGCTGGCTCGTCATCTTCGTCCTCATCACGTGGGCTCTGGCCGCAGGCTATTTTCCGAGCTCCCACCCGCACTGGCCGTTTGCGCTGAACTGGGCCCTGGGGCTCCTGACAAGCCTGCTGTTCTTCGGGTCGGTGCTTGCGCATGAGCTGACCCACTCGATCGTGGCCATCAAGCAGGGCGAGGAGGTCAAGAGCATCACGCTGTTCATCCTCGGCGGTGTCGCTCAGATCGCCGAGGAGCCCAACGAGCCGCTCAAGGAGTTCGCCATGGCGATCGTGGGGCCCCTCTCGAGCTTCGTGCTGGGGGCCGTCTTTTTTCTTCTCCATATGCTCCTCCTTCCCGTCAACGAGCCGCTGGGAGCCGCCGCGTCCTATCTGGCATTTATCAACGTCGTCCTGGGTGCCTTCAACCTGCTGCCGGGCTTCCCGATGGACGGCGGCCGGGTCTTACGGTCCCTCCTGTGGAAGGTCACGGGGGATCTCAGGAAAGCGACGCGGATCGCCACGCTGACGGGCGAGGGAATCGCCTTCTGCTTCATTTTCGTGGGCATCATGATGTTTCTGGGCCTCAAACAGTTCGCTTTCCTCGGGGGCGGCCTCGACGGGCTCTGGCTGGTCCTCATCGGCTGGTTCCTGCACAGCGCGGCGGCTCAGAGCTACAGCCATCTCATGCTCAAAACGGCGCTCGAAGGGCTGAAAGCCAAGGACCTGATGAACACGGAGTTCGAAACCGTGCCCTCCGGCCTGCCGATCCAGTCCCTCGTAGACGATTACATCATGAAGAAGAAGGAGCGCGTGTTCCTGGTCACCGTCGGCGGGGACCTCAAGGGCATCGTCTGCCTCGAGGACGTCAAATCCCTGTCCCGGGAGGAATGGCCCAATTCTCCGGTCTCGGCCGTCATGACGCCCAAAGACAAGCTCCATTCCGTGCCCCTCAACGCCGACGGCAACCTGATTCTGGCGGCCCTGACCTCGAAAGACGTTCACCAGGTGCCGGTGATGGACGGGGACCGCGTGGCCGGGATCATCTGCCGCACGGACGTCCTGAGGGTTCTGCAGCTGCGCTCCGAGCTCGGAGTCTAGGGCCGCGAGGCGCGCCGTGGACGACAAGAAGAAACGCGTCCGGCAGATCATCCGGCTTCTCCGCAGGCACTATCCCGAGACCCGCACAGCCCTCGCGTTCCGCTCCCCGTTCGAGATCCTCGTGGCCACGATCCTGGCCGCCCAGTGCACCGACGAGCGGGTCAATATGATCACGCCCGAGCTGTTCGAGAAGTACCCGACGCCCGCACATTTCGCCCGTGCCGACCGGAGCGCCCTTGAACAGGAGATCCGCTCCACGGGATTTTTCCGGAACAAGGCCAAGAGCATCGTCGCGGCCTCGCGGAAGATCGTCGAGGAGTACGGGGGTGCCGTGCCGGACTCTATGGAGAAGCTGATCACGCTTCCCGGCGTGGCCCGCAAGACCGCCAACATCGTCCTGTCCGCGGGTTTCGGCAAGGCCGAGGGGATCGCCGTCGACACCCATGCGCGGCGGCTGTCGCAGCGGCTCGGCCTGAGCCGGGAGGAAGACCCGGAGAAGATCGAACGGGACCTGCTCAGCGTCGTGCCGAAGGCGGACTGGCTGGATTTCAACTTCCTCCTTGTCGACCATGGACGGGCCGTCTGCCAGGCGCGGGCGCCGAAATGCCCCGAATGCTTCCTCCGGCGGCTCTGCCCGTCGGCGCTCAAATTCCATCCGGAGCTCCAGGGCCGATGATCAAGGAAGCCGTGCTGTGGGAACCGCAGGAGGGCGGGAAGGTCCGCTGCGCCCTCTGCGCCCACCGCTGCCTCATCGCCCCCTCGAAGGCGGGGATCTGCGCCGTCCGCGAGAACCGCGGCGGGACGCTCGTGAGCCTCGTCTACGGGGCGGTCGTCGCCGCGCACGTCGACCCCATCGAGAAAAAGCCCCTCTACCATTTCCTTCCGGGGTCGCGGGCCTTTTCGATCGCCACGGCCGGCTGTAATTTCCGTTGCGCCTTCTGCCAGAATTGGGAGATCTCGCAGGCGCCGAGGAGGGCGGACGGCGGGATCAGGGGAAGCGGCGAGCTGTCCCCGGAGGACGTCGTCCGCGAGGCCAAGGCCCATGACTGCCGGAGCATCTCCTACACCTACACCGAGCCGACGGTCTTCTTCGAGTACGCCCGTGACACGGCCCGGCTGGCTAAGGCGGCGGGGCTGGCCAACAACTTCGTGACCAACGGCTACATGACCGAAGAAGCCCTGACGGCGATCCGGCCCTGCCTCGATGCCGCGAACGTCGACCTTAAGGCTTTCAAGGATGACACGTACAAGAGAGTCTGCGGAGCCCGGCTCGAGCCTGTCCTCGACTCGATCCGCCTGATGAAGAAGCTCGGCATCTGGGTCGAAGTCACGACGCTGGTCGTGCCCGGGCTGAACGACGGCGATGAGGAGCTCGCGGCGATCGCGCGCTTCATCGCCGGCGTCGATCCCGACATCCCCTGGCACATCAGCCGGTTCCACCCCGATTTCGAATACAGGGAGGCCCCGCCGACGCCGGCAAAGACCCTTCGGGCGGCTTATGAGATCGGCAGGAGAGAGGGGCTTCGATACCTGTATATCGGGAACATGCCCGGAGAGGCCGAGGACACGCGCTGCCCGGACTGCGGAGAGCTCCTCATCCGGCGGCAGGGCTTCTTTGTCGCCCGAAACAACCTGCGACGCGGACGATGCCCGTCATGCGGCCGGGCGATCCCGGGCGTTTTTTCATCGCCGCCCCCCTTCGGCGCGCCGGCTTGACCGGCCGATGGGATATCATTATAAAAAAGAGGGACTGCAGATCCGTCTTCGCCCGGGAGGCTCGCGGGGCCCCCGTGTCCGTCGCGGCGACAGCGGGAGATGGACGATGAGACAGTACGAGATCCTGCCGCACACGGCCGACGGCAAGTTCCGGGCCTACGGCCGAACGCTCGAGGAGGCCTTTGCCAACGCCGCCCTGGCCATGGCCTCTCTCATGTGGGACTGGAGGACGATTAAGCCGGAGATCGCGCACGACATCCGCGCGAGCGGCAGGGACCGGGAGCAGCTCCTGGTCAATTTTCTTGGAGAAATCATCTATCTCCTCGACACGCAGAGGTTTCTCCTGGCCGGCGTCGACCGGCCGCGCATCCTGGAGGAGGGCGGCGTCTGGAGCCTGGAGGCCGTCGTTTCCGGAGACAGCCTCTCAGACCGGTATGAAATCTACGGCGGCGTGAAGGCCGTGACCTATAACGACCTGAAGATCGAGGACGGCGACCGCGTCACGGTTCAGGTCGTCGTCGACATGTGAGGTGCGCCATGGAGCTCCGCAAGATCAGCGACGATATCTGGGAAATCCCCCGTGAGGGGGAGATGAGGGTCCCGGCGCTCGTCTACGCGTCGGAGCGCCTGCTCGCCGACGTTCGCCGCGACCAGACGCTCGTCCAGGCCCGGAACGTGGCCTGCCTGCCCGGCATCCTGCGCATGTCCTACGTCATGCCCGACGCCCACCAGGGCTACGGGTTCCCGATCGGCGGGGTCGCGGCCTTCGACCTCGACGAGGGCGTCATTTCGCCCGGCGGGGTCGGTTACGACATCAACTGCGGCGTGCGGCTCCTGGGCACGGATTTCATGGAGACGGATATCGCCGCGCGGAGGAAGGAGCTCCTGGCGGAGATCTTCAAGGAGGTTCCGGCCGGGGTCGGGAAAGGGGGAGTCACCAAGCTCAGCTGGAACGTCCTGCGCGAGATCCTCGTCAAGGGCGCGCAATGGGCCGTCGAAAACGGCTATGGACGGGCGGAGGACCTTGAACGCACAGAAGAGCACGGACGGATGAAGGAGGCCGACCCGGACGCCGTTTCGGACCGGGCCATGGAACGCGGCATCCCCCAGCTCGGGACCCTCGGCGCCGGGAACCACTTCCTGGAGATCCAGAAGGTGGCCCGGGTCTTCGACCCGCCGGTCGCCCGGTCTTTCGGCATCGAAGCCGAAGGCCAGATCCTGGTCATGGTCCACTGCGGCAGCCGCGGGCTGGGACACCAGGTCGCCACGGACTCCATCGAGCTCATGGAGAACGCGCTCGGGACGCAAGGGCTTCCGGACCGCGAGCTGGTCAACGCCCCGTTCCGGTCGGACCTCGGCCGGCGCTACTACGCGGCGATGTCCGCGGCCGTCAACTACGCCTTCGCCAACCGGCAGATGATCGCCCACTGGATCCGCGAGGTCTTCGCCAAGGTCCTGGGAAGCTCGAAGGGGATGCGGCAGGTCTACGATGTCTGCCACAACGTCGCCAAGGTTGAGACCCATTGCGTCGCGGGAGAGCCCCGGAAGCTCTGCGTCCATCGCAAGGGCGCAACACGGAGTTTCGGGCCCGGCCGGGCGGAGATTCCGGAGGCCTACAGATCGGTAGGTCAGCCCGTCATCATCCCCGGGAGCATGGGCACGGCCTCGTATGTCCTGGTCGGGACGGAGGAGGCGGAGGAGCGGAGCTTCGGCTCGACCGCCCACGGCGCGGGGCGGGTCATGTCGCGCCACGAGGCCCTGCGGAGGTTCCGTGGCGAGAGGATCCGGGACGACCTCGCCCGGCAGGGGGTCGAGCTCAAGGCGACGAGCTGGAAAGGCGTCGCCGAGGAAGCCGCGGCGGCCTACAAGGACGTCGATGAGGTCGTTCGTGTGTCGCACGATGTCGGCATCGGGCGCCTGGTGGCCAAGGTCGTCCCCATCGGCGTCATGAAGGGCTGAGTTCAGTTCTTGCGGCGGGGCTTTCGCCCGGGGGGCTGAGCGGCCGGCCGGCGGCCGAGGAGTGCTTGGAGCCTGAGGCAGTTGAGAACGTCGCTTTGCGAGAGCCAGGCGCGCCGGGCGACGCCGAGCCCGAACCTCATCATGGACATTCCGCCCGGCGAGTGAGTGTCGGTGCCCAGGCTGATCCGCACGCCCTTCTCGCGGGCCTTTTTCAGCGCGAACTCGTCGAGGTCGAGCCGGTCGAAATAGGCGTTGAGCTCCAACGCCTTCCCATGCTCCGCCGCGGCGGCGATGACCCGGTCGAGGTCCACATCGTAGCCCTCCCGGCCGGAAATGAGTCGTCCCGTAGGGTGGGCGATGGTGTCGACGTAGGGGTTCTTCATGGCCCCGACCATGCGCTCCGTCACGTTCTTCTTGAAGCCGGAGTGGACGGCGGCGACGACGAAATCGAGCTTTTTAAGGACGGGTTCCGGACAGTCGATCGCTCCGTCGGCCAGGATGTCGGCCTCGATCCCCTTGAGAAGCCGGATGCCCCGCGCTTTCCGGTTCAGGGCGTCGATGTCGCGGATCTGGCGGAGCCGGCGGTCCGGCTCGAGGCCGTGGGCGTAGTGCGCGGCCTCGGAGTGATCGCAGACGGCGACGTACGAATAGCCGAGCTTGCGGGCCTCTTCGGCCACCGCCTCGAGCGTCATGTGGCCGTCGCTGGCCACCGTGTGAACGTGGAGGTCGCCCCGGATGTCGGCCGGCCCGACGATTTCGGGAAGGCGGCCGGCCATGGCCAGCTCGACCTCACCCCGGTCCTCGCGCATCTCCGGGGGGATCCACGGCATGCCCAGGATGCGATAGCAATCCTCCTCTTCGCGCGCGGCAAGCCTCTTGACGCCACGGAAGACTCCGTATTCGGAGATCTTGAGGCCGCGGTCCTTGGCCAGCCCGCGGAGCTTGATGTTGTGGGCCTTCGAGCCGGTGAAGTACATGAGGGCGGCCCCGTATTCCTCCTCGCGGACGATGCGGAGGTCGACCTGGCGCTCCGTCCCCTCGGCGCGGACGACGATCGAACCCTTCGTGTCTCCCTGGGCCAGGACGCGGACCGTGCCGGGGAAACGGGAGAAATGCCCGATGAGGGCGGCGCCG
>Ga0187770_10000028_pt1 | contig 66365 bp, 60 predicted proteins | sample 0116_SJ02_MP02_2_FD_133154 | JGI IMG/M metagenome (GOLD analysis project Ga0187770, IMG submission 133154) | Tropical peat soil microbial communities from peatlands in Department of Meta, Colombia - 0116_SJ02_MP02_20_MG | ecosystem: Environmental > Terrestrial > Soil > Wetlands > Peat | place...
CAGGTCGCCTTCAACCTCCTCTCGCGGGCCGAAAATCCGGCCCGCGAGGCCCGGATCCTGTCCGAGTGCCGGAGGGTTCTCGCGCCGGCCGATTTCCCCATGTCGCTGTCCGTCGTCCTGGCCCCCGTCTTCCACACGTATTCGGTCATGCTCTACGTTGAGCTTCCGGACAGCTTGGCGATCGCCGACCTGGAAGCCTCGTTCCGCGGGTCGGACATGATCAAGCTCGCTCCGGCCGGGCGGGGTGGCCGGATATCCGCCGCGAGCGTCGCCGGAAAGGACAAGATCTTCGTCGGCCAGGTCAAGAAGGCCGAATCTATCCCGGGCGGATTCTGGGTTTGGGCCGTGGCCGACAACCTGACCGTGGGTTCGGCCCTCAACGCCTACGAGATCGCCCGGACGCTGCTGGGCATCCCCTGATACGAAGGAGCTCATCCGATGCTTCAAGGCATGACGGGCTTCGCGGAGAAGAATTTCGTTTCCGGCCCCCTGCGGCTGAAGATCAGCGTCAAGACCCTCAACCATCGCTTCTTCGACTGGTCCTACAAGGGCGCCCCCATCGGCGGGGCGGAGAACCGGCTCCGGGCCCTGTGCCAGAAGCGGATCCGCCGCGGGCGGGTGGAGGTCTTCGTGGAGATGATCTCCTCCAGCCCATCGAGCTGGAGCTTCCGCATCAACGAAGGACTGCTCGAGAAAGTCCTGGGCTCACTCGACCGGATTTCTCGGAAAACGGGGCGGCGGGCGGACATCTCCCTCGACGGCATCTTCCGCGTCCCCCAGCTCGTCGAGATCAGCCGCCGGGGGCTCGCCGCGGCGGAATCCCGTTTTCTCGAGCACAGCTTCGACCGGACGCTCGAGGGGGTCCTCCGGCTGAGGAGGAAGGAAGGGCTCGAGGCGGCCCGCCAGATCCTGGGCCGCATCCGGAACATCCGCCGGGCCACGGCCCGGATCGAGGCGCGGTTCAAGCGGCAACCCTTCCATATCCAGGAGAAGCTGCGGCGCCGCCTCCGGGACCTCAATGCCGGGTCCTCCGTCTCCGAGGATCGGCTGGCGGAAGAGGCCTCGATCCTGGTCCAGCGCTATGATGTGGACGAGGAGATCGCCCGGCTGAAGACGCATCTCACGTCCCTCCACGGCCTGGTCGTCTCCCGGGGGACCGAACCCGTCGGCCGGAAGCTCGACTTTCTGGCCCAGGAGCTGCACCGCGAGGCGAACACCCTGAGCGCCAAGTCTCAGGATATCCGCATCACCGAGGACAGCCTGGCCATCAAGAACGAGCTCGAGACGATCCGGCAGCACATCCAGAATATCGAATAGCCTTGCGCCGAGGCGCGGCCGGAGTATCATAATGACGAGAGGGTGGCGGAAATGATTTTTGTCATCAGCGGGCCATCGGGCTGCGGCAAGTCAACCCTCATCTCGAGGGTCCGGCGGTCCCTCGGGAGCCTGGCGTTCTCCGTCTCCCACACCACGCGGCGGCCGCGCCGGACCGAAATGGGGGGCGTCGACTATCATTTCGTCACGGAGCGGACCTTCCGGCGCATGGTCCGGGAGAAGCGGTTCGTCGAGTGGGCCGAGGTCCACGGGCACCTCTACGGCACGTCGAAGGCCGAGCTCTTATGCCGGGGCAGGGACGGCGACGTCGTCCTGGACATCGACGTCCAGGGCGCGCGCCAGGTCCGCGGCAAGGTCCCGGAGGCCGTCCGGATCTTCATCATGCCGCCGATGTCCGCGGAGCTGCGGCGGCGGCTCCGCAAGAGGAAGCAGGATAGCCCTGAGGACATCAACCGGAGGCTCCGGGATGCCGCGGCCGAGGTCCGCGCCTTCGCCGAGTTCGATTTCGTCGTGGTCAACGACGACCTCGTGACGGCGGCCGAGGAGCTCAAGTCCGTCATCGTCGCGGCGCGGTGCCGCACGGGCGAGAGGGCCGACGCCCTGCGGCCCATCCTGCGGAGTTTCACGAGGAAGGGGAAGCCATGAAGAAGATCGCTCTGGGCGTGTCCGCCTCGATCGGCATCTACAAGGCCTGCGAAGTCCTGCGCGGCTTCCAGAAGAGCGGCTTCGCGGTCCAGACCGTCATGACCAAGAATGCGATCCGCCTCGTCTCGCCCCTCCTCTTCAGCAGCCTGTCGGGCCTCGAGACGATCGTCGATCTCTTCGACGCCCCGTCGGCCCGGACCATAGGCCACGTCGATCTGGCCAAGGAGATCTCGCTCTTCTGCGTCGCCCCGGCCACGGCGAACGTCATCGGCAAGCTTGCGGGCGGCGTTGCGGACGACTTCCTGTCCACCCTGTTTCTGGCCGTCCGCTGCCCCGTGCTGGTCGCGCCGGCTATGAACGAGGCCATGTATCTCCACCCCCGAACCCAGGCGAACATCGCCGCCCTGAAGGCCATGGGGGTCGAGGTCGTCGAGCCCGACCGAGGCTACTTGGCCTGCGGCGACGAGGGCTGGGGGCGGCTGGCGGAGCCGGAGAAGATCGTCCGCGAGGGAGCGGCCCTCGCGGAGCGGTCCGAGAGCCTCAAGGGCCGGACGGTCCTGGTCACGGCGGGGCCGACCCGGGAGTTCATGGACCCCGTCCGCTTCCTCTCGAACCCGTCGTCGGGGAAGATGGGCTACGAGCTGGCCGCGGAGGCGCTTCGCCGCGGCGCGGATGTCGTCCTGATCTCCGGCCCGGTCTCGATCCTGCCGCCGGCGGGCGCAAAGCTCGTGAACGTGACGACCGCCGCCGAGATGAAAGACGCCGTGCTCAAGGCCTTTCCCCGCTCGGATGTCGTCATCATGGCCGCCGCCGTATCGGATTTCCGCTTCCGGGAGGTCCGCGCGGAGAAAGCGCGGAAGAGCGAGGTCGCTGGAACTGTCGTCATCGAGCCGACCGACGACATCCTGGCCCTCATCGGGAAAAAGAGGAAGCGCCAGCTCGTGGTCGGCTTCGCGGCGGAGAGCGGAGACGCGGTCGCGGGCGCCCGGGCGAAGATGACGGCTAAGGGCGCGGACATGATGGTCGCCAACCTGGTCGGGCCGGGGAAGGGTTTCGGAACCGACGACAACGCCGTGCACATCGTCCGGCCGGGCGGGACGTCGCACTCGACGCCCCGGCTGAGCAAGCGGGAGATCAGCCGGATCATCATGGACGAGATCGGGGGAGTCCTTGAAAAAGCGCGCCGGTGAGGTCGTGGACGACCTCCGGGACCGCCTGGCGTTTTTCGAGGAGATGGGGGCGGGGTTCGTGCCCGCGGGAGCGGGGAGGGGCGCGGAGGGAATCCCCCCGTCCGGCGGCTCCGGAACCAAGACGCTCTCCTCCGCCGCCGAGCGCGAGCTCCGGGAGATCGACCGTCAGATCCTCGGCTGCCGCCTCTGCCCGCTCCACCGGCTTCGGACCCGCGCCGTCCCCGGCGAGGGGAACCTGGCGGCGGAGCTGATGTTCATCGGGGAGGCGCCCGGGCGCGACGAAGACGTTCAGGGGCGGCCGTTCGTCGGCCGGGCCGGCCAGCTCCTCCGGAGGATCATCGCCGCTATGAAGTTTGCGGAGCCGGACGTCTATATCACCAACGTCGTGAAGTGCCGCCCGCCCGAAAACCGGGTTCCCCATCGCGAGGAGGTCGAGGCCTGCTGGCCCTATCTCTCCCGCCAGATCGAGCTTATCGCTCCCAGGGCCATCGTCACGCTGGGGCGGACCCCGACTGAGTATTTCATGCCCGGCCGCGCGGGCATGAGCGAGCTCCGGGGGAAATTCGGAGATTACCAGGGCATCCCGGTCATGCCCACCTTCCATCCGTCCTACCTCATCCGCAACGAGGGCAACCGCGAGCTCCGGCGCATGGTCTGGGAGGACATGAAGCAGGTGATGGCCCTCCTGGGCAAAGAGTGAGCGTGTTCGTCCAGGTCGTTTTCCCGCTTCCCCTCGAGCAGTCCTTCACCTACGAAGTCCCCGAGCGCCTCCGGGACCGGGCCCGGCCGGGCTGCCGCGTCCTGGCTCCGTTCGGACGGAAGAGACAGAGCGGCTTCATCGTCTCCCCCGGCTCCGAAGCGGGCCCGGCCGGGCTTCACGTCAAGGAGATCTTCGAAGTCCTCGACGACCGGCCCTTCTGGGACGGCCGCTTCCTGTCTTTCACCAGGGCCCTCAGCGCCGAATACCATTCCTCGTGGGGGGAAATGCTCCAAGCCTCTCTCCCGCCCTCCCTGGCGCTCAAGGTGAGAGTGACGGCGGCGCTGACCGACCTCGGCCGGGAATCGCTGGCAGGCCGCCGGCTCGGGCCCAAGGAACGGGCCCTCATGTCGCTTCTCGCGGCAGCGCCCCGGGGCCGGAGCGTCCTTTATCTGCAAAGAAAGGCGGGCCTCAAGAGCGCGCCGTCCCTCGTCGCCAGGCTGGCGCGGAAGGGCTTCGTCGCCGTCGCCGAAACCCCGCTCCGGCCGCCCCGGGCCGCGAAGCCCGGCCCAGAACCGGACGCCCTCCAGCTGCGGCTCGATTTTAGCGGGAGTTCTGGCCCGGCGGGGCCCCTCGGGCCCGTAGAGGCGGCCGTCGACTGCGGGCGTTTCGCCTCTTATTATCTTTACGGGCCGCGGACTTTCCTCCGGGCCGCCTATGCGGGCCTCATCCGGAAGGCCGCCGCCGGACCCGGCAAGATCCTCCTGCTGGTTCCCGAAGTCGCGCTGACGAGGGAATTCATCCGGAGCGTCGCGGCCGGTCTCGGCCGTCCCGCGGCTGTCTTCCACAGCCGGATGACGGAAAAGCAGAAGGAGGCCGCCTGGCGGGACCTCCGGGGCGGGCGGACGGCCCTGGTCGCCGGAACGCGCTCGGCCCTCTTCCTCGACACGGGCCCCCTTCGCCTGGTCATCCTCGACGAGGAACAGGAGGAATCGTACTTTCAGGCGGAGAGCCCCGCCTTCGACGCCCGGCGGGGCGCCTGGCTGCGGGGGCACTCCGAGAATGCCGTCGTCGTTTTCGGCTCGCCCCGTCCCTCGGTTGAAGCCTATTACGCGGCGGCCCGGGACGGATCGCTGATCGCGTTGGGTCGGCCGCCGGCCGGGGCCAGGATCTCCTGGATCGACCGGGGGGCCGAGGCGCCGCTCCTCTCCCGCGACCTCGAGCGCAGGATACGGGAGAGCCTCAAGCGGGGCGAGCCCGTCATCCTCTTCCTCAATCGGCGCGGATACGCGGCCTCGCTCGTCTGCGAGGCCTGCGGCAACGTGCCCCGCTGCCGGCGCTGCGACATCCCGCTCGTCTATCACAAGAAGGAAGGGCAACTCGTTTGCCACTATTGCAACGCGTCTGTCCGGGCCGGAACATCATGCCCGGCATGCGGCGGCCGGCTGACATCCCGGAAAGGGGCCGGAACGCAGGCCCTGGAGGAGGAGATCAAGGCCCTCCTCCCCGGCGTTCCCGTCGCCCGCCTGGATGCAGACACCGGCGCGGCCGTGGAGGACCGGGAGAAGATCCTCCGCGGGTTTTTGGGCGGCCGGATCCCCATCCTCGTCGGAACCCAGTTCCTGACCCATCAGCCGGGGGTTCCCAAGGTCCGCCTCGTCGGGATCCTCTCACCCGAAACCCTTCTTGGCCTTTCCGACTACAGGGCAGGTCAGAGGACCTACCAAACGCTATCCCGGATGATGGAATTCTGCGAGACCGGCGCGGGGTCGGAGGCCCTCATCCAGACTCCGAGCCCGGTCCATTACAGCATCCGGGCTGCCGCCGACGCCGATTTCCGGATGTTCTATGACCGAGAGATCGAATTCCGCCGCGTGATGAAGTATCCGCCTTTTGCGGCTCTGGCGGAGGTCACGCTCCTCGGCCGGGACGTGAGGGCGATCGCAGCCGGCTCGCGGGAGCTGAGGGCGCTTCTTCGCGGGTACGAATCGGCGGGGCTCGAGGTCCTCGGCCCGGCCCTCGCCTCCGTCGTCCGCCTCCGGGACATGTCCGGGGTCCAGCTCATCCTGAAATCCGCCCGCCGGGAGACGATCGACCAGGCCCTCGAAGAGACCTTGCCCCGGATCCGCCTGAAGAAATCCCTGGTTTTTTCCTACGCGCCCTTCGGATAAAAAAAAGCCCTCCCCGGACCGGGGAGGGCGGTGGTTCGGTCAGTCCGGAGGCGTCAGGACCCCGTCCTCTTTGTGGCCGAGGACGTCGAGGTGCTCGTGGGATAGTCCCCGAAGACGATGTTCAGCACGCCCGTGGCCTGGACCGGGTTGTTGCTCATGTCCTGGCCCTGGATCGTGATCTTGGCGTTGACCTGAAGCTGGTTGGTCGTCCCCGCTAAAGCGGCGAGAGGAGGCTCGAGCTTGGCGCTCGCCAGGACGACGATGACGGTGATGGACTGGCTCTGGGCGACTGTGAGCAGCACTGACCCGATCGCTCCCTGGATGGGATTGGGGACGGTGACGCCGGGAGTGCCCGTGCCGTCGGGGAGGAAGTACTGGACATTGTATCCAGTGAGGGTGACGTTGTTGTATTGGGACGGTCCCGTGGGGGAGTTGGGGTCGATGAGTTCGGCCTCGAGCGTGATCGTCGCGACGTCGGACGTGCCGCTCGTGACGCTCGATTCGAGGTAGTTCGCGGCCGTTCCGCTGGCCGTCGTTCCCATGATGCTCTCGACGACGAGCATCGTGGCTGACTTGGCGCCCTTGGAGACAGTGTTGCAGGAGTTCAGGACGACCAGCGCGAGGGCAACGGCCAGTATCTTGAGGGCCGATGTGGTGGTTTTCATTGTTCTTCTCCTCTCTAGTCCCTGCTTATTTGATGATCCGGGGAGTGATGAAGATGAGAAGCTCCCGGGTCGTCTTCGTCCGGGCGAAGTTCCTGAAGAGGCTTCCCAGGATCGGGATCTCGGTCAGGAAAGGCACGGCTCCCCTCGTCACGGAATCTTGCGTCTTGTAGATGCCGCCGATGACGGTCGTCCCGCCGTCGGGAACCATGATCGTTGTCTTGGCGCTCTCGGTCGTGATCGGCGGAATGCCGTTGACGAGGTTGGAGAAGTCGGCGGCATTGTTAACGAGCTCAATGTTCATGATGATCGTCCCCTCGGCCGTGATCTGCGGCGTGGCGTGGAGCTCGAGAGCGGCATTAACGTAGCGGGTGGTCACGGTGAAGTTGGCCACGGTCTGGACGGGGATCTGCTCGCCTTGGATGATCTCGGCCTGCTGATTGTTCTGTGTCGTGACCTGGGGATGAGAGATGGTCTTGCCCTCACCGGTCGTCTCCAGGGCCGTCAGGGCCACGTCCAGGCGGAACGTGTCGAGGACGTTGGCGAAGGAAAGGCCCAGGGCCGTGTTGAAGGACGGCGCAGGCAGGTTGATGGCGTAGCCGCCGAGCGGGCCGGCGATGCCCTCGGTCGTCGTGCCCTGGGGAATCAGCGCCCCGTTGACGTTGATCGAATTCGGGAACTGGACGGAGGTCTGGTTCCCGTAGAACGGCTCGGCCAGGGCCTTGAAGCCCCACTGGATGCCGAGGTTCTTGACGAAGTTCGTCGTTGCCTCGACGATCCGCGCTTCGATGGAGACTTGAGGGGTGGGCGTGTCCATAACGCCGATCAGCTTCTCGACGAGGGCGAGCTTGTCTTTCACATCTGTGATGATGAGGGTGTTGGTCCTCTCGTCGATGATCATCTCGCCGCGGCTGGAGATCTTGTTCTTGAGGAGGTCGGCGATGTCCTTGGCCTTGGCGTAGGACAGAGCGAACGTCTTGACCGAGACCGGCCCGGCGAGCTCTTGGCTCTCCTTCATCTTGATTTCTTCCTCCTGCTCGCGCGTCAGGACGCTGATCGGGGCGATGCGGAGGACGTTGCCTTCGATCGTCTTCCCCATCTTGTTCTGCTTGAGGACGATGTCGAGGGCCTGGTCCCAGGGGACGTCCCGCAGGTCGCAGGTCACGGCCCCGCGGACGTCGGCATCGAAGACGACGTTCAGGCCGGCGAAATCGGCCAGGAACAGGACGACGTCGCGGAGGTCCGCGTCTTTGAACCTCAGGCTGACGATCTGGCCGGTGTACCTGGTTTCCTCGGCAGCGATCGTCTTGGGCTTGTATTTGTCCTGAAGTTCGGTGTCAACCGCCTTCTTGTCCTGGGGGGCGCTCGCCGGGGCCGGGGCCGGGTCGACGGAGGCGGTTGCGCGCTTGGGGGCCGGCTTGGGTTCGCTCTGCGCCAGGACGGGGACCGGGGCGGCGGCGGTTGCCGGCGGGGTGTTCACGGTGGCGGCAGGAGTGGCGGCGCCGGCAGGAAGCTCGTTGACGGCGACCGGCGCTGGCTTCGGGCTTTCCTCTTTAACCGCGGCGGCAGTTGCCGCGGCGGGCTTCAAGGTCGCCTCGGCTTTCGCCGACGGAGGGGGGACGGCGTCCACGGGCGCGGCCGGCGACGGCTGCGATTTGTAGAAGGAGACGACGAGTCCGTTGCTGTCCGAATCGAGAGAATACAACCCGGGCTCCTTGAGGTCGAAGACTAGGCGGGTGATCGGCCGGGGGTTCGAAACCTGAAATTGGCCGACCCGGGCCTTTTCGACAGACACCTGGGGGTTGTCGACGTTCCAGACGTTAGCCTTGGCCGTCAGGACCGTGTCGTAAAGGTCGACGACCAGCCTCGAGGGATTGTCCAGCGCGAAAACCTGGGCGACGGCCTGGTCGCTCAGCTCGGCCCGGAAAGAGACCCGGTCGGGGGCCTGCGTGTAATCGATCCTGTCCAGGGTGATCTGGGTCTTGGGCCGGCGGTCGAGTTCGGCCTGCGTCGAGGCGTCGATCAGATAGCCGTCCTGACCGCTCTGGATCTTGACGAGATCAACGACCGTGCGGCCGGATTCGGACCGGATCTGGATGGGGACGCGCTCGTTCAGCCAGAGGAGGAACTTGAGGTCCTGCGGGCCCGCCTTCTGCACCTGGATGTCGCGGATGAATTGGGACTCGGAGGAGGGGATGGAGGGCGTTTCCGACGTCTGGGCCCGGTTCAGGTCGAGGACCAGCGTCTGGGGCGAGCCGGGCAGGTAGTAGGCCTTCGGAGCGAGGATTTGTCCGTCGGTCTCCAGGACGAGCTTCGTCGCCAGCGTGCCCGGCTGGACTTTGATCTTGTTGATGACGACGGGGCCGGAGCCTTCGGCGTGCAGAACGGCGAGAGGAAGGATCCATAAAACAGCTAAAACGGGAAGCAGAAATTTCTTTTTCATGTTAGCGCTCCTCCGGATTGATTTCTTTGGTGATGTCCCGAGGCCTCATGAGGGGGACTCCCCGTTCGCTGGTCTTCCTGAAAACAACCTGGCTCTGGGTGATGCTCACGATGTAGCCGTCGGAAACCGTCTCGCCGACTTTCATGAAGTGGGGGAAGCCCTGCGTGGTTCCCACGATCGCGGTGAAACCGCTGCTGGTCTTGACGATGCCGATCAGGATCAGGTCATCGACGGACAGCTGGGCCGCGACCGGGGTCGACTTGTCGCGGACTTCGCCTCCCCCCAGGAGATCCTTGAACGGATCCCGGCGCCCTTCGGGGTTATAGTTCGCCCCGGCGGCCGTCTTGAGGGCGGGCTTCTCCTCGGGTTTGGGATTGGCCGGATTCTCCTGGGCGAACAGAGGAAGCAGGCCGATCCCGGTCACGATGAGGACGAGAGAAAGGATTTTTTTCATCGTCCGGGCCTCTTGGATTTGGGTTTGGGAGCCGGAACCGCCGGCTCTTCGAGAAAGAGGTATGTCATGGCCGTCCAGTTGGCGGAGATCGTTTCGAGGTCCGTCTGCCGGCTCAGAGCCTTGATCGAGAACTTGTCGATCGTGAACAGGCGCGAGAACTGGCTGAGCTTGTCGAAATAGGCGGCGAGGTTGTGAAACGTCCCCGTGACCTGGATGTTGATCGGCCATTCCGCATAGAATTCCATGTCGACCTCTTTTTGCTGCGTGAAGTTCGTGACCTCCAGACGCGAATCGTAGGCCAGCTGCTGGATCTGCCTGAGGATGTCCGGCTGCTCTTTCCGTTGCGGGATGATGGACTCGAGTCCCTTGAGCTGGGAGCTCATGACTTCCAGCTCAGCCTCGATCTTGTCCAGCTGTTTCTTCTTCTGCTTCAGGTCCCGGACCTCGTTTTCGACGCCGATCCGCTCGGCCTTCAGGGCCTGGAGCTTCACGTTCTGCGGGCCGAAGTAGACGAAATACGCCACGCCGAAGATGACGACGACCAGGATGAGCGATCCGTACCAGGGCCAGTTTTTCATGTCGTCCCCCTTTGCTTGACGGCGGGCTCGGCCTTGACGGGAGCCGGCGGCGGGGCCTTTTCCAGCGCTGCGCTGATCGAGAACTCCAGGTATTCGGTCCTCTGGGATGTCCTCTGGGTCGAGGAGATCAGGCTGACGTTCATCAGGATGGGGCTGTTTTCCAGGCTGGTCATGTAATCCGCGATGGCGTTATTCGAGAGGGCCTTCCCCTTGATCTGGAGGCCCTTGTTGTCGTACGTCACTTCCGTCAGCCAGACCCAGTCCGGGAGGCTGCGGCTCAGCTGGTCCATGATCCGGACGGCCACGTCTTGCTGGGACCGGAGGTCGTTGATAAGGTTGATCTTCCGCTCGAGGGAATCCTTGAGCTTCTTCTGCTCGTCCAGCTTGGCGGTGACGTATTTCAGCTTGTCCTTTTCCTGGCGGGCGAAGGCGAGAAGCTCGTTCTCCCGGTCGAAGGCCCGCTGCTGGATGAAGAAATACGCCCCGAGGACGACGACGAGCAGGAGAAGGATCAGGGTGCCGAAATTCTGCGCCTTCTTCGGACTGAGCTCTGTCAGCGCCTGGGGCTCGGCCTCTTCCTTGATTTCCTTGGTTTCCGGCTTTAAGAGGTTGATCCGTATCATGGTTACTTCTCTGCCTTTCGGGTCGCCAGTCCGACGGCGACGCCAAAAATGGGTCCCATTTCGTTGAAATAGATCGAATCGAACTTGTTCTCGTCGACGCGGATGTTGCGGAAGGGATTGAGGATTTCCGTCTTGATCCGGAACTTGCTCTCGAACGAGCCGATCATGTTGGGGATATTGGCCAGCCCGCCGCTGAGGAAGATCTGCTCGATTTTCCTCTCCCGTTTTTCGGAGGCTTCATAGAAAGAGAAGGTCTTCTCGATCTCGTCGAGAAGATCCCGGACGTTCATCGCCAGGACGGTGGAGAACTGGTCGGCCGTGACCGATTTCCCCGGGATGCCCTTGAGGAGCTTCTCGGCTTCTTCGAAGCTGATGTTGAGCTCCTTCCGCATGTTCTCGGTGAAAAAGAAGCCGCCCAGCGAGAGATCGCGGAACAGCTGGGGCGTCCCGCGCTCGACGATGACGACGTTGGTGATGTTCGCGCCGATGTTGATCAGCGCGACCGTCTTTTCGGCGAAGGCCTCGGGGTAGTTGATCTCCAGGACGTTCTGCAGGGCGAACACGTCGACCTCGATGCTCTGGAGGTTCTTCCGGGCCTGATTGACGACATTGCTGTAGTTGGCGATCTTGTCCTTTTTGGCCGCGACGAGCAGGATGTCCAGGTTCTTGTCGTCCGCGCCGTGGGAGGGCTTGAGGATCGCGTAGTCGACGTTCGTCTCCTCGTAGGGGTAGGGGATGTTGTGCTTGGCCTCCCAGATGATGGACTCGGCGAGCTCCTGCTTTTCCATGACGGGCAGGGAGATCTTCTTGATGATGACGGAATTGCCCGAGATGGAGATGTTGACGTCCCGGTTGGCGATCTTGTTCGCCTCGAAGACAAGCCGGATCGTCTCCACAACGGCTGCCGAGTCGATGATCGTGCCCTCCACGATGGCGTCGTGCGGCAGCGCTTCGTAACCGATCCTCAAAAGTTCGTAGGACGCATGGTCTCCGTGCTTCTTCGCCTTGAGCTCGACGGCCTTGACCGAATAGGAGCCGACATCCAGCCCGACCAGCCCTTTTTCCCGAGAGATTCCGAACATGTTGTCCTGCCTTATGCTAAATTTTATGTTTCCTGGCTTTCGCGATCTTGGCCCGGAGACGCCGCGCGACCGGGCCGGGGACGAGATCGTCCACCGGGCCGCCCAGCGCGATGACCTCCTTGACGAGGTTCGAGCTAAGGAACGAGTATCGGACGTTCGGCATCATGAAGAACGTCTCGATATCCGGCGCCAGGCTGCGGTTCATGAGGGCCATCTGGAGCTCGTATTCGAAATCCGAAAGGGCCCGGAGGCCCCGGATGATCACCCGGGTCCGTTGGGCCCGGGCGAAGTCGACCAACAGCCCGCTGAACGACATAACGTCGATCCGGCTGCCACGGCCGAAGATGTCCCTGATCATGGCGACTCTCTCTTTAGTCGAAAACAGGGGGGCCTTTTTCGGATTCTCCAGGACCGCGACCATGATCTCGTCGAAGACCTCGAGGCCGCGCTCGATGATGTCGACGTGCCCGTTGGTGATCGGATCAAACGATCCCGGGTATATGGCTCGGCTTTCCTTCATCGGGGCTTGGCTTCGGTCCTTCATCAAGATTTATCACCCAAATATCAAAAATTCATGTTCCTGTCAACGAAAATTCTCTCCGCTTTTCAGGGAGAAAGGGCCTTTCCGCTTTTCTTCGTTTGACAAAAATTGGCAGGGCCGCGCCGGCCCGCCGCAGGGCTCAAGAAGAACCTTTCGCGAACTCATTTTCGGTCACCCTGCTAAACTCCGATCTTGTCCTCGCGGACTCCATTTTTTTCTCACCCCCCGGAGCGGTCAATCACCCCTAGGGGCGATTTCATGGATGAATTTCCCCCCTCGTCGGAGTCATTCGGGGCGGTGCGCGTCCGGGGACGGGACGCCCTTCTTGGCGCAGGCCGCTCGGTGTGGGATAATGGACGCGGGGAGTGATCCTGAGACATGCGAGTGCGGCGCCCCGATTTCAGCCGGGGGATGCAGTCTGGGCGGCCCGCCTTGCGCCCGGCCTTCGCGTGCGTGCTGGCGGGCCTGGCCGCCGGAGCCCTCCTCGCCGGTCCGGGTTCCGGGGATTCGCCCGGGGATGAAGAGGCTTTCGCCCGCGCCCGCGCGGCCATGGTCGAGACGCAGGTCGCGGCTCGCGGCGTCCGGGATGCGGCGGTCCTCGAAGCGCTCCGGGCCGTGCCCCGGCACCTGTTCGTCCCTCCGGCCTTCCGGGACGAAGCCTACGAGGATCATCCCCTGCCGATCGGGGAGGGCCAGACGATTTCGCAACCCTTCATCGTGGGCCTCATGACCTGGAGCCTTGGCTTGCGCAAGGGAGACAGGGTCCTCGAGGTCGGGACCGGCTCCGGCTATCAGGCCGCCGTCCTCTCTCTCCTCGCGGGCGAAGTCTTCAGCATCGAGATCAACGAGTCCCTGGCCCGCCGGGCGGCGGACACGCTGAAGAGCCTCGGCTATGGAAACGTCCGCGTGAGATGCGGCGACGGCTTCTTCGGCTGGAAGGAGGCGGCGCCCTTCGACGCCGTCATCGTCACGTGCGCGGCCGAACGTATCCCTCCTCCGCTCCTCGACCAGCTCCGTGAAGGCGGCCGGCTCGTCATCCCCCTCGGAGACCCGGGCGCCTCCCAGACCCTCACGTTGATTAGGAAACAAGGCGGTCGGGCCGTCGTCCGCCGGATCCTCGACGTCCGCTTCGTCCCCATGACGGGAGAGGCCGTCAAGAAAGAGGGACAGTCTGCCTCGGGAGGGACTGCCCCTCTTGATATCGCCCCTGGACTGTGGTAGTTTTTTTCTCAATGATGATCCGTTTCGGCACGTCCGGCTGGCGTGGCCTCATGGGGGAGGAATTCACGTTTCACAACGTCCGGGTCGTCGTCCAGGCCATCGCCAATCTCCTCCGGAAGAAATTCTCCGGAGAGCCGATCTCCGTGGCTGTCGGCTATGACACCCGCTTCCTTTCGGAGCGCTTCGCTTTCGAGGCCGCCAAGCTTTTCTCCAAAAACGAGATCTCGGTCTGCCTGGCCGACCGGGACGCCCCGTCCCAAGCCTTAGCCCTGCAGGTCATCAAGAGGAAGTGCCGGGGGGCCGTCAACTTCACGGCGTCCTTCAATCCGCCGTGGTACAACGGCCTCAAGTTCAACGTCGAAACGGGCGCGCCGGCCCTTCCCGAGGTGACGGACAGGATCGAAACCGAGGTCCAGAGCCTGCTGCCGAGCTTCTCCCAGGTCCCGTTCTATACGGCGACGGAGAACATCTCACGGATCGACCTCCAGTCCGACTATCTCCGCTTCGTCCAGGATAAGATCGACTTCAAGGCGATCCGCAAGTCGGGGCTCCGCGTGGGCGTCGACCTTCTCTACGGGACGAGCCGCGAGTACCTGGATGAGATCCTGGAGGAGAACGAGATACCGCTCGAGGGGATTCACGGCTACATCGACCCCTATTTCGGGGGTGTGAACCCGTCCTGCACCGAGGACAATCTGGCCGAGCTCAAGACCCTGGTCCGCGAGAAAAAGTGCCATCTCGGGATCGCCACGGACGGCGACGGGGACCGCTTCGGGATCATCGACGACAGGGGGACCTTCATCCATCAGAACTACATCCTGGCCATGCTCCTCGATTACCTCGTCCGTGTCAAGGGCTGGAGGGGAGGGGTCGCCCGGTCGATCACGACGACGCATCTCCTCGACCGAATCGCCGCGAAATACGATCTTCCTCTCTATAAGACCAGGGTCGGATTCAAGTACATGGCCGATCTGTTCCTGAAAGGGCACATCATGTTCGGGGGCGAGGAAAGCGCCTGCGTTGCCGTCAAGGACCATCTCCCCGAGAAGGACGGGATCTTCGCCGGACTCCTCGTAACGGAGATGGTCGCGGCCGCCGGCAAGAGCCTCAAGAAGCTCAAGGACGACCTGTTCAAGGAATACGGGACCGTGTCCGGGGGCCAGCGCAACATCCCCCTGACACCCGAGAGGGCCAAGGCGTTAAGAGCCCTGGTCGGGAGCCCTCCGGCTCGGATCGGCCGCCGTCCGGTCCTCGAGACCGAGGCGTTCGACGGCATCAAACTGGGACTGGAGGGCGGGGACTGGGTCCTTCTCCGGCAGTCGGGCACGGAACCCCTCATCCGCTGTTACGCCGAGTCGAAGACGCAGAAAGGCGTCGACGAGCTGCTCAAAAGCGGGCTGGAGGCCGTCCTGTGAGGAAGGACCCGTCGAGGAACAGCCCGGCCTTCCGGAAAAAGATCCTTCTGCTCGGGGCCGCCTGCCTCTTCCTGATCATGGTTGTGACGTCGGTCTTCGGGAAAAAGGGAGTCATGGACATACACCGGCTCCGCGTCGAGCTCGCCGGCCTCGACACCCAGATCCGCGAGCTCCAGCGGGAGAAGGGCGAGCTCGAGGCCGAGATCCGCCGCCTCGAAAACGACCCCAAGGCCGTGGAGAACTCGGCCCGCCGCGATCTGGGGTTGATCAAGCCCGGCGAGAAGGTCGTCGTGATCCCCAAGGCGCCCAAGAAATAGGCCGGCCTGGCCCGCGTCCCATGGCCCGTCCCCGCAAGCGTCCACGCTCTTCCGAAGACAAAGACTCCGCCGGCTCCCTCAATCCCGCCCAGAGGCGGGCGGTCGTCCACGGCGACGGTCCCCTCCTGATCATCGCCGGGGCCGGGACGGGAAAGACGAAGGTCATCACCCACCGGATCGCTCACCTTATCGAATCCAAGCGGGCCCGGCCCGACAAGATCCTGGCCGTGACGTTCACGGAAAAGGCGGCCAGCGAGATGGAGGCGCGGGTGGACGTCCTGGTCCCCTACACGTCCTCGTTCGTGGAGATCAGCACGTTCAACTCCTTCGGGGAGAAGGTGCTCCGGGACTACGCCCTCGACATCGGCTATCCGCCCGATTTCCAGCTCCTCGACGACGTCGACCAGGCCATCTTTTTCCGGGAGAACCTGTTCCGCATGTCCTTGGATTATTACCGGCCCCTGAGCTCCCCCACGCGGCACATCCAGGAGCTGTTGGACGCCATTCGCCGCCTGAAGCAGGAGGATGTCCGTCCCGAGGAATACGAGCGGTACGCCCGCGGCCTCGCGGAACGGCCGGCGGAGGGCGAGATAGCCGCCGAGACGGCCCGGAAGCATGCGGAGATCGCCCGGGTCTACGGCGAATATCAGGCCCTGCTCAGGAAGGAAGGCCTGATCGACTTTGAGGACCAGGTGACGCTCGTCGTGGACCTCTTCCGGTCCCGTCCCTCGGTGCTCAAGGAGTTCCAGGAGCGGTACGCGTTCATCCTCGTCGACGAGTTTCAGGATACGAACTTCGTTCAGTTCGAGCTGCTCAGGATGCTGGCCGCCGGCCACCGGAATCTGACCGTCGTCGGAGACGACGACCAGAGCATCTTCCGTTTCCGCGGCGCGTCGCTCAGCAACATCCTCAACTTCGAGAGAATCTACCCCGAAGCCAAGAGGATCGTCCTGACGCGGAACTACCGATCGACCCAGGCCATTCTCGACGCCGCCTACCGGCTCATCCAGTACAACAACCCCCTCCGGCTCGAGGCCCGGGACAGGGTGAACAAGCGGCTGAAGGCGGCCGCGCCCGGCGCCGGCAAGAGCCTCTTCATGCTGTCGTTCGACACGCTGTCCCATGAGGCGGATCGCGTGGCCGAGCTCGTCCTCAAAAGGCACGACCGGGGGCGCCCGTGGAGCGACATCGCCGTCCTTGTCCGCCGCAACGCCGACGCGGACCCCTATCTGCGGGCCTTCAACATGAAGCAGATCCCGTACCGGTTTTCGGGCAGCCGCGGCCTCTACCAGCAGGACGAGATCAGGATCCTGACGGCCTTTATCAAGTCGCTGACGGATTTCGAGAGCAGCCGGGACCTTTTCTATCTGGCCTTGTCCGACGTCTACAGGGTCAATCCCTACGACCTGACGACGCTCGCCGGCCACGCCCGAAGGACGAACCTCTCGCTCCACCGGGTGTTCCAGCTTGTCGCCGAAGGGGCGAGACCCGTGGAGATCTCCCGGGAGACGGAAGAGGCGGTTCGCAGGATCTTCGGCGAGCTCCTGTTCTTCGTCGAGATGGCGGGCTCGAAGAGCGCCGGCGAGGTCATCTACGCCTTTCTCGAAAGAAGCGGCTACCTCAGATCGCTTGTCGGGAAGATGTCCCTCGAGTCCGAGGTCAAGATTAAGAACATCCGGCTGTTCTTCGACAAAGTCAAGGACTTCTCCGGGCTGGCCGAAAACGACTCGCTCCATTCGTTCGCCCGCTATCTCGACCTGCTCCGGGAGGTCGGGGACAACCCGGCCACCTCCGAAGCGGAGCCGGACGAGGACGCCGTCAGCGTCCTGACGGTCCACAAGGCCAAAGGACTTGAGTTCGGGGCCGTTTTCCTGGTCGGGCTCGTCGAAGACCGCTTCCCCGGGAGGGAGCCGAGGGAAAGGATCCCCGTCCCCGACGCCATCCTCAAGGAGAGCCTCCCGGGAAGGGAGAACACCCTCCAGGAGGAGCGGCGGCTGTTTTACGTAGCAATGACGCGGGCCCGCGAATTCCTGTATATGACCTGGGCCCGGGATCACGGCCGCAAGCGCCTGAAAAAGGTGAGCCCCTTCGTCCTCGAGGCCCTGGACGTGCCCCGCATGCCAGGCGATATCCTCCGCGCCTCGGCCATCGAGGACATCCGGCGCTACGCGGAGGCGGCGGCGCGCCCGCGACCCGCCGCGGTGCGGCCGCCGTCCGGAGGAACCCTCGCGCTGAGCCACGCCCGCGTCGAAGACTACCTGGTCTGCCCGTTGAAGTACCGGTTCCGCCATCTCGTGGGCATCCCCGTCTTTCCTCACCACAGCCTCGTTTTCGGACGCGTCGTTCACGCCACGATCGCTTCCTACCTCAGGAAAAGGATGAAGGGCCGGCCGCTCTCCGAGGAGGAGCTCCTGCGGGAATACGCCGCGAACTGGGTCAACGAAGGATTCCTCAGCCGCGAGCACGAGGAGCTGAGAAAGGCCGCAGGCGAGCGGGCCCTGCGGGCCTTCTATCGCCGGGAGGAGGAATCGGGGAAGGTGCCGGCCTTTCTGGAGAAGGGGTTCCGCTGGCAGGAGGGCGGCGTCCGGTTCACGGGGCGCTACGACCGGGTGGATTTCGAGCAGGACGGGCCGGTCATCATTGACTACAAGACGACCGAGGCGTCGTCCCAGAAGGACGCCGACCGGCGGACGGCCGACAGCCTCCAAATGGACATCTACGCGCTCTCGTTCCTGAAGACCCGGGGACTCGTCCCGGCGGAGACGCGGCTCTATTTCCTGGAGTCCGGCCTTGTCGGGTGCGCCCGGAAGGGAGAGAAGGAGTTCCGGCGTGCCTCCTCGCGGATCGCCGAGGCAGCCGAGGGAATCCGGAGCGGGAGCTTCGAGGCCAGGCCCGATTGGCACAACTGCAGCGTCTGCGAATTCAAAACCGTCTGCCCCTCGTCCTACGCCTATTGAGAATGGCTGGCCGAAAGGGAAGCCACTCATTTTAGATATTTCCCAGAAGAGTGGCTCCGAGCAACTCCATCAGAATTGCGGTGGAGCGACTCGTAACCGCTTTTTCACGTTCCGGTCATTCTCCTCGGCCCCCTCATGTGTGAACGTGATGCCAGGGCCGCCAGAGAAACCTGGTTGAGAAAGCGCGTTCGGTTCAGACGGGACCGCTTTTTGGGGCAGCGAGACCGCGGGGGAAAAGGACCACCCCGGGCCGCAATCCTTTATTATTGCGGCTTTTCCCAGAAAGGCATGACCGCCCAGAGGCTGGTCTTCCCCATAAGTTCGAGCGTCTGGAGCGCCCGGCGCAGCCCGGAGGCCGATTTCAGGTCGAGGCCGGCGTCCTGGACGCCGAAGAGCGCCTGCCAGAACGAGAGCTTCTTTGGCCAGATGACGAATCGGACGTCTTCGTCGGCGGGGATGCCGGCCAGCTTTTTTGCCAGGCCTACAGCCGTCGAAAAGCCGCCGAGCTCGTCGACGAGTTTCAGTCCCTTAGCCTGGCGTCCGGTCCAGATCCGCCCGCGGCCGACCTTGTCGACCTGCTCCTTAGTCATATTCCGGCCCCGGGCGGCCTTGGTCAGGAAACGGTCGTAAGCCCAGAGCAGCTGGCTCTTGAGGAACGTCCTCTCTTCCGGCGTGAACGGCCTGAAAGGCGAGAAGATGGCGGCCCTCTCGCCGAAGGTCAGTTTCTCGGCCGTGATGCCCAGCTTGTCGAGAAGCCCGGCGAAGCTGAACTTGCCGCCCAGGACACCGATTGAGCCCGTCAGCGTCTGCGGCTGGGCCACGATGCGGGTCGCGGCCATGGAGATCCAGTATCCCCCGGAGCCGGCGAGGTCGGCCATGGAGACGACGACGGGCTTCGCCTTCGCCGCCAGCGCGACTTCCCGCCACACGACATCCGAGCCCACGGACGATCCGCCCGGGCTGTCCACGCGGAAGACGATGGCGGCGATGGACCTGTCCTCCCGGGCGGCCCGGATCCAGCGGGCCACTGTATCGCCCCCCATGATACCGGGGAGGCTTTCGCCCGTGACGATCATGCCCACGCCGTAGACGAGGGCCACGTTCCGGCCGGTTTCGAGGCCGAGCGAACGGGGTTTCACCTGGGTGTAATCCTCGAACCGGACGCGGCCGAGACTCAGCCCTCCGGCCTGCAGGAGAGGTTGCAGCTCGTCCTCGTACAGGCAGGCGTCGACGAGGCCCGCCTGCTGGGCCTGGTCGCCCTGATACAGGCCCCGGTCGACGAGGGTGCGGAACTCATCCTCGGTCTTGCCCCGGGCCTTAGCCGCCGTGCGGACGTACTCGGCGAAGATGTCCGAGTACAGGGACGTCATTTCCTCTTTGTGCGCGGGCGTGAATCCCTTCTCGGTGAAGATGTTGTAGGCGGTTTTGTATTCCTCGACGTGTTCGAACTCGGCCCGGATGCCCAGCTTGTCCAGGGCGTTCTTGAAGAACGGCACATAGCCACCGATGCCGCTAATGCCCAGCCAGCCCATGGGATGCAGGATGATCCTGTCGCAGGCCGTGGCGAGATAGTATTCCTTATCGAATTCGGGGGCCTCTTCGATATACGCGTAGACCTTCTTGCCCGACCGGCGGAATTCCAGGATTGCTTCCCGTATGTCCGCCGCCTTGGCCCAATCGCATTCGATCGGGCTGAGGCGGACGAGGACGGCCTGGATGCGGCTGTCCGCGGCGGCCTTCCTCATGTTCCTCCAGAAATCGTAGACCGTGAGGGCCTTGACCCGCGGGACGAGCATTGAGAGGAGGTCCGGCGGAGCGAGCTCCTCGAACGCACCGCCCAAGCGGACTTCCAGGTAGGCCCGCGATGGCACGGCGACCGGCGCGCCGCCGAACTCGCTGACGAAGAAGACGGCGACGCAGGCGGCGGCGAGCAGGAAAAAGAAGAGGAAGATCAGCCAGACGTAGGTCCTTTTTTTCATGCCCGTTCCTCCACACCCGGGGGCGGGGCGCCGCCCCTTCGGGCACGCCCAATATATCACAGAACGCCGGGCGGGAGCCAAAGCCCCGCTTCCGGCGTGAGGGGCTTGATTTGTCCGTTTGATTCATGGACAATAGGCTCTCCTCTTATCACGTTCGCTTCCCGGTCCGACGGGCGTGACAGTGGTGAGAGAGAGAGGAGGTATTTTTTAATGTCCTTTCAAAAGCTTTATGTGGGTAACCTCAACTACAAGACCACGGAAGAGACGCTGAAGAGCCTGTTCGCCCAGTACGGCGAGGTTACCTCGGTCAACATCCTGCAGGGCCGCGGTTTCGGGTTCGTCGAGATGGCCACGACTGAATCCGCGCAGGAGGCCAAGGGCAAGCTGAACGGCAGCGAGTTCGACGGCCGGAAGATCATCGTCAACGAGGCCCGTCCCCGGGCCGAAAGGCCCAGGCTCGACAGGCGGCCCGCCGGCGGAGACAGAAAAGGCTTCTCGAGGTTTTGATCTCATAGATTCGCTTTCGCTTCTCTGATCCCTCTTGCCCCGCGCCGGGACTTTTCCGGGGTGGTGCCCTGCCTGTTTGTCCGCCGGGTCGCGGGCCCGGACGGAGTGAACCTTTCGCCCGGGCCGATCGTAGTAACCTGTGAAGATCCCATGAGACGAGAAGATCCAGAGACGGCCCGGACATCCGCCCCGAGGGCTTCGGAGATCGGGCCCGAATCCGCCGCGCCGGCCGTCAGCCCCCCAGACGGCCCGGGACTGGAGTCCGAAGAGACCGCCCGCCTGCTGGAACGCATCCGGGAAGGGGATCGGGAGGCCTTCCGGACCGTCGTCCGCCTCTACCAGCAGAGGGTATTCGTGACGGCCTTTTCCATCCTCCGGGACAAGGAAGACGCCCTCGACGCCGTCCAGGAGACCTTTCTCCGGCTCCACCAGAAATGCGCGTTGTACCGGCCCGGGCACAATTTCCAGGGCTGGCTCCTCCAGATCGCCCGCCATGTCTCCATCGACTATTACCGGAAGCACCGTCAGAAGCGCAAAGAGTGGGAAACGTCCCAGCCGCTCGAAGAGATCCCGGTGTCCGTCGCGGACCGGGCCGGCGACTCGCGCGATTCGGACCTGCGGAGCGCCTTTTCCCGCTGCGTCGACCGGCTGGCGTCCAAGCAGAAGACCGTCTTCATGATGAGGCACTACAACGAGCTCCAGTTCAACGAGATCTCCGCGGCGCTCCGCATTTCGACCGGCACGGCCAAGTCCCTGCACTTCAAGGCCGTCCAAAACCTGAGGAAGTGGCTGATTCCGTACCTGGGGATGGAGCGGTGAAAGGCTGCCCAATGAAGAAAGCGGACTGGCTGGCATTTCTCTCGGAGGATCCGGGTGAGGCAAGGAGAACGACCGTGGCTGAACATCTCGAAAAATGTCCGAAGTGCCGGGAAGAGGCGGAGGAGATCCGCCGGGTATTGAGAGGGGCCGACGCCGTCCGGGAGGAGATCCGCAAGGCCCTCGGCACTGTGGACTGGAATTCTCTCCCGGACCGGATCACGGACTATGTCTACAATCGCGCCGCGCAGACGGAGCCCGCTAGCCGGCGCGAGGGCGTTCGGGCGGGGCTTTTCCGGCCTTGGCTGCGGCCTGTCCTGGTCAGCCTCGTCCTCGGCCTCGTCCTTGGCTCCGCCGGCATGTACCTGGTGTTGAGGAACGCGGCGACGGTCCGGGGCCGCGGCGCGGCCTTCTCCGCGTCCCGCGAGTTCCTGGACAGGGTCGAGCTCGAGATCGCCCGCCGCGAGACCGTCGACTACCTCCAACGGAGCCAGTACGTGCTCCTCGATTTCTTCGGCGAGCCGGGGGGCGGGCCCCCGGCCGGGACGGCAGCCGCCAGCGCGGCCGAGGCCCGGGAGCTGCTGGCCAAGAAAAAATATCTCAATCCTCAGCTCGAGAAATACCAGATGGCCAAAGCCAAGGCCATCTGCGACCAGATCGAGGTTTTGTTCCTCGAGCTGGCCCAGATCCGCGACGAGTTGCCTGCGGCCGAGCTGGCCCAGATCCGGAGTATGGTCCGGGACCGCCGGCTCCTCCTCAAGATCAATATCGTCAAGGAAGAGTTGCAAAATGGAGTTTGACATGAAAAAGATCCTGCCGACGATCGGACTTCTCATCGCCCTGGGGGTGGCCCTCGCCGCTCCGGCCCGAGCTTTTCCCCAGGCATCGACGGACGAAAAGCTCTTCCAGGACGCTAAGCTCCTGATCATTGACAAGAAGTGGGAGGCGGCCCTGGACAAGCTCCGGGAGCTGACGGAATCCCACCCTCAAAGCCTCTATTACGGCCAGGCCATCTTTTATGAAGGGGAGTGCCTGAGCTCGATCAAGGGGCGGGAGAGCGAGGCCCTCCAGGCGTACAAGGAATACATCCGGCGCCCCGACGCGAATCCCAGCTTAGTCGAGGAGGCCGAGGGCTCGATCATAGATATGGCCTATACGCTGTACGAGAAGGGGGATAAGGCTGCCGTCCGGGACATCGAGGAGCGGCTCACGCGAGCGGACAAGGCCGTTCGGTTTTACGCCGCCTACAAGCTCAGCATGGTGTCCGATCGGGCCGTGGCCCTCGAAGCCGTGCCGGTCCTCAAGCAGACCATCGAGACGGAGAAGGAACCGGACCTCGCCGACCGGGCCCGGATCGCCCTGTTGCGGATCTCGCCCGAGAGCCTGAAGTCCGTGGACGAGAGCCGGACGGCCCGGGACGAAAACCGCGTCCTCAGGATCCGCGTCTGGAGAAAGGGGCAGAAAGAGCCGCAGGTCTCGATCAACATCCCTTGGGCCCTCGCCGACCTGGCCCTGAGCGCCATGTCCGAGGAGGACAAGGCCGCCATGCGGGCCAAGGGTTACGACATCAACCGGATCCTGAGCGATCTCGCCCGGTCCAAGCAGAAGCTCTTCCGGCTGGAAGCCGACGACGGAACGACGATCGAGATCTGGATCGAATGAGCGATCCCGGGAAATCCTTCCATAAAGGGGAGAAAGGAGAAGCACCCATGAAAAAGACAGTTGGCGTTGTGGCGGCCGCGGCCCTGGCCCTGGCGTTCCTCGCGGGGCCCGCCGTGAGGGCCGCCGAGCGGACCGACGACTTCCAGGCCATCCAGAAGGCCGTCAAGCAGAACCCGGCCTACGAGGAAGGCAAGGAGGTCAAGTGGTTCAAGGTCCTGGTCACGGACACGAAGACCGGCGCGGACAAGGTGAAGATCACCGTGCCTTTGGCTCTCGTCGAGATGTTCCTCAAATCCGAGGACACCAAGCACGTCCGGCTTGGCGAGTCCGGCGGCGAGATCGATGTCCAGGCCCTCTTCAACGAGCTGAAGAAGATGGGCCCGATGGCCCTCATCGAGGTCTACGACAAGGACGAGACGATCAAGGTCTGGCTCGAGTGATGATCGGGGGCAGTCCCCCCGGGGGGCTGCCCCATTGTCCCCTGTCCTCTTGTGATTGACAAGCCGCCGGGACCCCCATAAAATGGAAACCCCAGGAGGTTCCGGTGGGACAGACGCTGACGGAGAAGGTCCTCGGGTTCAAGGCCGGAAAGAGCGTTCAGGCCGGCGAAGTCGTCACTGTCTCCCCGGATTACATCCTCTCCCACGATAATTCCGCCGCGATCATCCAGGAATTCCGGAAGCTCGGCGTGGCGAAGGTCCGCGCCCCCAGGAAGATCGTCATTGTCCTCGACCATATCGTCCCAGCGTCCGATGAGAAATACGCCCAGAACCACAAGTCCATCCGGGAATTCGTGGCCGAGCAGAGCATCCCGAACTTCTTCGACATCAATTCCGGCATCTGCCACCAGGTCCTTCCGGAACAGGGCTTCGCGCTGCCGGGAAAGCTCATCGTCGGAAGCGACTCGCACACGGCGAGCTACGGGGCGCTGGGGGCCTTCGCGACGGGCATCGGCCGGACCGAGACGGCCTGCACCTGGGCCACCGACGAGATCTGGCTCCGGGTCCCCGAGACGATCCGCATCGACCTCGAAGGCCGCTTCCGGGCGGGGCTTTCGGCCAAGGACCTCAGCCTGAAGATGATCGGCGACCACGGGGCCGAGATGGCCAACTACAAGGCCGTGGAGTTCGCCGGCCCGGCGGCCAAGGACTTCAGCGTCGGCGCGCGCCTGACGCTCGCCAACATGTCGGCGGAGATGGGGGCCAAGAACGGCTACTTCCTCCCGGACGACAAGGTCCGCCGCTGGCTCCGTGGACGGACCCGCGGGCCCTACGAGGCCGTCCTGTCAGACCCCGACGCGGCCTACGAGAGCGTCCTCCGGTACGACCTCTCCGTCCTGGAGCCGCAGATCGCCTGCCCGCACACCGTGGAGAACGTCAAGCCCGTAAACGAGGTGGCCGGCAAGCCCATCCAACAGGTCCTGATCGGCACCTGCACCAACGGCCGTCTCGAGGACCTCGACGCCGCGGCGAGGATCATAAGGGGGCGGAAGATCCCGCCCGGCGTCCGCGTCCTCGTCATCCCCGCGTCCTGGGAAGTCTACCGGGAGGCCCTCAAGTCGGGGACGCTGGCCGTGCTGGCCGAGGCCGGGTGCGTCATTCTCAACTCGGGCTGCGGCCCCTGCCTCGGGGCCCACGAGGGCATCCTGGCTGCGGGCGAGGTCTGCGTCAGCACCTCGAACCGGAATTTTCGGGGCCGCATGGGCCACCGCGACTCCGAGATTTATCTGGCCTCCCCCGCCACCGCGGCCGCCTCGGCGGTCGGGGGGAAAATTATGGACCCGAGGAAGTTCTTATGACGAAGGGAAAGGTCTGGAAATACGGGGACGATATCAACACGGATGTCTTGTATCCGGGGCGCTACACCTACCAGATCCTCAAGCCCGAGGAGATGGCCCGGCACGCGCTCGAAGACCTCGACCCCGGGTTCGCGCCCGCCGTCCGGCCCGGCGACGTCATCGTCGCGGGCAAGAACTTCGGCTGCGGCAGCTCGCGGGAGCAGGCGGCGGCCTGCCTGACGTACGCCGGCGTCCAGGCCGTCGTCGCCCGGTCGTTTGCCCGGATCTACTTCCGCAACGCCATCAACCTGGGGCTTCCGGTCATCCAGTCCGACGGGGCTTGCGCGTCGCTCGAGAAGGGCGATGAAGTCGAGATCGATTTCGCGGCCGGCGAGATCCGCTCGCCCCGAGGGACCTTCCGCTTCCTCCCGCTTCCGGAGTCCGTGCTGGGCATCCTGGAGGCCGGAGGCCTCCTCGAATACACGAAAAAAAAGCTGACGGCCGCCCGGGGCCGCGCAGACTGAAATAGGAGCCGCCCATGCCCAAGCACCGGATCGCTGTTCTGCCAGGAGACGGGGTAGGGAAGGATGTCATCGCCGCGACGAGGATCGTCCTCGACCGGATCGGACTCGACGCCGAATATGTCCCCGGTGATATCGGCTGGGAGTTCTGGTGCCGCGAGGGAAACGCCCTGCCCGACCGGACGATCCGGATGCTCAAGGGGACCGACGTGTGCCTCTTCGGGGCCATCACCTCGAAGCCGAAGGAGGACGCCGCCCTCGAGCTTGCGCCCGGGCTCCAGGGCAAGGGGCTGTCCTATTTCAGCCCCATCGTCCGCCTCCGCCAGGAGTTCGACCTCTATCAAAACCTCCGGCCGTGCAAGGCCTACACGGGGAACCCCCTCAATTACCGGGACGGGATCGACCTCATAGTCTTCCGGGAGAACACGGAGGGCATGTACGCCGGCGTCGAATTCTTCCCGCTCCCCCAGGTCGTCCGCGACGCGCTCCTGACGCACCCGAAGATGAAGAAGTTCAAGGACACCCCGGCCGGCGAGATCGCCATTTCCACCCGCATCATGACGCGGCACGCCTGTGCCCGGATCGTCACGGCCGCCTTCGAGTTCGCCAGGAAGTACAAGCGGCGCTCCGTGACGCTCGTGGAAAAACCCAACGTGCTCCGCGAAACGGGCGGGCTGATGCTCGATACGGCCCGCGGGATCGCCAAGGGATACCCGGAGATCCCCTTCAACGAAACCAATGTGGACGCCATGTGCATGTGGCTCGTCAAGAACCCGCAGGACTACGACGTCCTCGTCGCCGAGAACCTCTTCGGGGACATTATCTCCGACCTCTCCGCCCAGCTCGTCGGCGGGCTGGGCTTCGCCTGCAGCGGGAACATCGGCGACGCCTACGCCGTCTTCGAGCCGACGCACGGCTCGGCTCCGAAATACGCCGGCCAATACAAGGTTAATCCCATCGCGACCATCCTCGCCGCGAAGATGATGCTGGACTGGATCGGCGAAACCCGCAAGGCCAAAGCCGTTGAAGAGGCGGTGGCGGCGGTCATCAAGGAAGGCAAGGTCCGGACCTACGACATGGGCGGCTCCTCGACAAGCCTCGACGTCGGCCGGGCCGTGGCGGCGAAGCTTTGAGCCCCTCGCCGGCCGTGGCGCGGGCGGCGGAAAACCCGGGAGGCCCTGCCGGGTGCCGCGAAAGGGCGTTCCGATGCTGATCCTCGCCGTCGACACGACAACGCCCAGCGGCTCTGTGGCTCTCCTCCGGGACGGGGGCCTCGTCGGGGAGATCGGGCTCGTATCCGCGTCGTCCCACTCGTCCCGGCTTCTGGGGGCGGTCGACCTTCTGCTGCGGGCAGCCGGGTCCGACATCCGAGCCGTTGACGCCTACGCCGTGGCCGTCGGCCCCGGGTCCTTCACGGGGATCCGGATCGGCCTCGGCGCCGTAAAGGGCCTGGCTTTCACCTCGGGGAAGCCGGCGGCCCCCGTCTCCAGCCTGACCGCTCTGGCCACGAAAATCGCCGAGCCGCCCGCCCGGTTGTTCTGCCCCGTCCTCGACGCTAAGAAGGGCGAGATCTACGCTGCCTTGTACGAGCGCCGGACTTCCGGCCTCGTCGAGCTCATCCCCCAAGGGGCCTATGATCCCGACGGATTTTTTGCCCGGCTGCCCGCGCACCGCGTCATCTCGTTCATCGGGAACGGGCTCGTTCCTTATAAGGAAAAGCTTCTGGCCTACGTCCGGGACAAGGCCCGTTTCCCGCTCCGGTCGGACTTCATCGCCGTCGAGGTCGGGCGCCTCGGCGGGCGGCTGATCATCGAGGGGAGGGGGGTCCAGGCGCGGGAGGTCGAGCCGTTGTACTACCGCAGGTCCCAGGCCGAGGAAGGGACTGGCGCGTGAGCGGGACGGCGGAGCGCTATTTCATCCGGCGGATGAGGGCGGGGGATCTGCCCACGGTCCGGGAGATCGAGGACCTGTCATTTTCCAACCCCTGGAGCGAGAACACGTTCCGCGGCGAGATCCAGAATACATCGATCTCCTTCCCTCTGGTCGTCGTTGCGAGGCCGGCCGAGAGGATCGTCGGCTACATCATCTTCTGGCACGTCCGGGAGGACGTCCAGATCAACAATATCGCCTTTCACCCCGATTACCGCGGCCGGGGCCTGGGCGAGGCCCTGACGCGGCACGTCATCGAGACGGTCCGCAAGGCGGGGGCCACGTTCGTGACCCTCGAAGTGCGGCCGTCGAACACCCCGGCCGTGAGCCTCTACAAGAAGCTGGGCTTCGAGATCCTGGGCACGCGGAAAAACTATTACACGAAACCCGGCGAGGATGCCTACATGATGGGCCTCGTCCTCGATCAATAATCGACCCGGACGAGACACAAGCCCTTGGCCGGCGCGGTGGGACCCGCCAGCGACCGCTCCCGGCTCCGGAAGATCTCTTCCACCCGTTGGAGTGGAACCCTGCCTCTGCCGATCTCGAGGAGGGTCCCGACGATCGTCCGGACCATATAGCGGAGAAAGCCGTCGGCCTCGATGGTGTAGACGAGCTCGTCGCCCGTTTTCCGGAGCTCCGAGCGGCGGACAGACCGCACCGGAGAGCGTTCGCGGTTCGAGGAGAAGGCCGTGAAGTCCGCGCGCCGTGCGAAAAGGGGCGCGGCCGCCCGCATGGCCCGGAGGTCGAGCGGGAAGGGCCAGTGGAGGGCGTAGCGGAAGTCGAAGGGGCTTATCCGGGGGGCGCGGACGATCCTGTACCGGTAGACCTTGGATTTCGCGGACCTGCGGGCTTCGAAACCCGGGGCCGCCCGGTCGAGACCGAGGATCCTGACGTCCCACGGCAAAACGGCGTTGAGCGCCCGGAAGAGCTCCTCGTCGGAGAGCCGCGTCGTCACCCGGAAATTGGCGACCTGTCCGAGGGCGTGGACGCCCGCGTCCGTCCGGCCGGCGCCGTGGAGCGCGGGCTTCTTCCGCGTGATCCTGAATACGGCCTCCTCGACGGTCCCCTGCACGGTCCTCTCCCCCGGCTGGCGCTGCCAGCCGCGGAAATCTGTCCCGTCGTAGGCGAGGAGGATCCTGTAGTTCTGCATGGCCGGCGGGGTCAGCCGAGGGCCAGCCGGACGGCTTCCGCCGGGTCGCGGGCCGGCGTGACGCCCCCGATCTCCCAGGTCCCGAGGCCGACGACCCTTTTCCCGTAGATCAGGGCGTAGGCGATCTCCGAGAGCGTCCCGTATTCTCCGTCCACGGCGATGACGGCGTCCGCGTTCAGCACGACCAGGGAGTTCCGTGCATATCCGAGCCCCGTGGCGATGGGGAGGTCGATGGAAGGATTGGCGGCGGCCGGGTCGGCGCCCGGCAGAATGCCGACGGTCAGGCCGCCCGCGTCCCGGGCGCCCCGCGCCGCGGCCTCCATGACCCCGCCGAGCCCCCCGCAGACGAGGACGGCGCCGCCGGCGGCTAGGAGCCGTCCGACCTCGGCGGCCTGCGCGAGCGCCTCCCTGTCCGCCCGGCTGCCTCCGATAACCGCCACGCGCGTCCTTTTCCGGAGATCGATCATGGGCGCTTCTCCCTCTCTCCGCTTTCCTCTATCTCATAGCACAGGGCGCACGATCTTGGCAATTCCCGCCTCGGCCGGAGGCGGCCGCTGCGCGCGGCTAGCCGATCGGGGTCCCCCGCCTCGCCGGCGGCGAGAATTGACTTCGCGTCTCGAGTGTGCTAAGGAAATATAGGCATTAAGGGTTCTATCCGACATGGCCGTCGTCAACTACGCTGGTAAAAATCTGGCTATCAAGATCGTGTATTACGGTCCTGGCCTGAGCGGAAAGACGACCAACCTCCGCTATATATTTCTCAAGCTCGACCCTGCGGCGCGCGGAGAGCTCGTCTGCCTCGAGACCGACAGCGAACGCACGTACTTCTTCGACCTGCTGCCGATCAAGGCCGGGATGATCGGCGACTTCAAGGTCCATTTTCAGCTCATGACGGTGCCCGGACAGGTCTTCTACGAGGCCTCCCGGAAAAGTGTCCTCAAGGGGACCGACGGGATCATCTTCGTCGCCGACTCGCAGATCCCGCTCCTCGATGCCAACCTCGAGAGCTTCGACGGCCTCCGCCGCAATTGTCTCCAGCACGACATCGACCTTAACAAGATCCCCCTGGTGTTCCAGTACAACAAGCGGGACCTCAATTATCTCATCCCCGTGGAGACCTTCAACAACCTCTTGAACCCTCGGAAGTGCCCGTACGTGGAGGCCGTGGCGATCCAGGGCGTCGGGGTTTTCGAGGCCCTTCGCGAGATCGCCAAGCTGACTGTCCCTGCGGTCCGGGAAAAGGTCTTCGGCGAAAAGCGCCGCTCCGGAACGGGCCCGGTCGAGGCCGGCGAGCCCGGCATCGAAGGCATCAGGGAGATGCCGCCCCAAGAGCAGGACGCCGCGGGGTTTGCCTCTTCCGGTGCGGCCGACCCGCTCCAGATCCCGAGGATCCGGATCAAGTCCCGGCAGGACATCGAAGAGGAGCTCGAAAAGCTCTCCAGAGCCTACAGCGAAAAAGAGAAATAAGCCCCGCCCGCGCGTCCCTTTCATGGGGACGAATGCTGTTCAAGATCTCCAGCGCCTCGCTTCTCGGGATCGAGGGATACCCGGTCGAGGTCGAGGTCGACATCTCCGACGGCTTCCCGACCTTCGTCACGGTCGGCCTGCCCGACCCGGCCGTCCGGGAGAGCAAGGAACGGGTCCGGTCGGCCCTCAAGAATTGCGGCTGGGACATGCAGGCTTGGAAGATCACCATTAACCTGGCCCCGGCCGACAGGAAAAAAGAGGGCTCCGCCTTCGACCTCCCCATCGCCCTCGGCTTTCTGGCCTATCTCGAGGTCGTGCCCGCGGAGCGGCTCCGGGATTTTCTGTTCATCGGCGAGCTCGCCCTCGACGGGCGCCTGAAACCGGCCCGGGGAGTTCTGCCCATCGCCTTGATGGCGAAGCGGGCGGGCTTCCGGGGCATCGTCGTTCCGAAAGCGAACGTGCGGGAAGCCGGCCTCGTCCAGGACCTCCCCGTTTACGGGCTCGAGAACCTGGTCCAGGTGGTTCGTCTCCTCGCCGCGCCCGGCGAGGTGGCGCCCTGCCGCTTTTCCCTCGGCGATCTCGTCGCCCCGGCCCCGGACCCGGCGGATTTCGACGAGGTCAAGGGTCAGTATCATGTCAAGAGGGCGCTCGAGGTGGCCGCGGCGGGCGCCCATAACGTCCTCCTCATCGGACCCCCGGGGGCCGGAAAGACGATGCTGGCCCGGCGCCTGCCGACGATCCTCCCCGAGATGACCTTCGAGGAGATGATCGAGGTCACCCAGGTCTGGAGCGCCGCCGGGCTCCTCCAGGAGACGGGCGCCGTGAGCCGTCGGCCGTTCCGGGCCCCGCACCACACGATCACCGACCCGGCCCTGATCGGCGGCGGCCTTGTGCCGCGCCCGGGCGAGGTCAGCCTGGCCCACCGCGGCGTCCTGTTTCTCGACGAGCTCCCCGAGTTCCGCAAGCGCGTCCTCGAAGACCTCCGCCAGCCCATCGAGGACGGCCGGGTCACGGTCTCGCGGTCCTCGATGAGCGCCGTCTTCCCCTCGGCCTTCATGCTCGTCGCGGCCATGAACCCCTGCGAGGACGTCTTCCGCGGCCTGGCCGGTGCGGCCGGCGGCTGCACGGAGAGCGAAAAAGCCCGCTATTACTCGAAGATCTCCGGTCCGCTCCTCGACCGGATCGACATTCAGGTCGAGGTGCCCGAGGTCAGGTTTCGGGACATGGCGTCGCGCGAGCCGGCCGAAAACTCCGCGGCCATCCGGGCCCGCGTGACGGCGGCCCGGGAGCGGCAGCTCCGGCGCTTCACGGGCCGGAAGATCTTCGCCAACGCCCAAATGGGGCCGCGGGATATCAAGCGTCATTGCGTCATCCCCGACGAGGCCGAGAAGCTCCTCGAAACGGCCGTGACTCGGCTCGGCTTCAGCGCCCGGGCTTATGACCGGGTTCTCAAGGTCGCCCGGACGATCGCCGACCTCGAGGGGACGGACGGGATCGGCACACCCCATATCTCTGAGGCCGTCCAATATCGCATGATGGACAAGCTGCGTTAGGCCCGTCCGCCCCGTGCCGTTGGCTGTTGCCCTTTTGACCTTTCCCTGCTAGAATCTGAAGGCTCATGCGCTTTCGGAAGACGCGTTCCGGCATTTCCGTCTCCCTCCGTCTTTTCATCTTCGCGGACAATCCATTCTAAGGAGTGACCATGGAACAGGAAGTCATCGCTCCTCCCGCCGTCGACAAGACCAAGATCGGTCTGCCTCGGGTCCTGACCCTCTGGGACGTCATCATGATCGTCATCGGGGGCGTCATCGGCTCCGGGATCTTCCTTTCCCCGAAGAGCATCGCCGCGGCCGTCCCCACGCCGCTCATCATGCTGGCCGTGTGGGTCGTCGGCGGCATGTTCAGCTTTTTCGGCGCTCTGTCGTTCGCCGAGCTCGGCGCGGCCATGCCCGAGGCGGGCGGCATCTACATCTACCTCCGCGAGGCCTACGGATCGCTCCTGTCCTTCCTCTTCGGCTGGACCCTTTTCTTGGTCATCGATTCGGGGGCCATCGCCACGCTGGCCGTCGCCTTCTCCTCGGAGATGCTCCCTAAGTTCCCGGCGCTGGCGTCCATGTCGATGAGAGACCAGAAGCTGATCGCGGCCGGGTTCGTCGTGTTCCTGGGCATCGTGAACTATGTCGGCGTCCGCTGGGGGGCGCGCTTGCAGAACCTCCTAACGGTCATCAAGACCGGCGCCATCGGCCTCGTCGTCGTCGGCGTTTTCTTTTTCACAAGAGGGCAGGGTCATCCGGCGAACTTCGTCGAGCCGAAGCCCGGCCCGTTCAACCTCGGCCTGCTGGGAGCGTTCGGCGTCGGCCTGGTCGCCTCCCTCTGGGCCTACAAGGGCTGGGAGGCCGCGACTTACAGCGCCGGGGAGACGAAGAACCCTCAACGGAACCTGCCGCTCGGCATCCTGATCGGCACGTTTGCCGTCATCGTCCTCTACGTCCTCGCGAACCTCGCGTACCTCTACGTCATCCCCGTCACCGGGATCGCCAATTCCAGCACCGTGGCCCCCGACGCGATGAGGATGGTCATGGGGCCGTTCGGGGCGTCCCTCATCATCTTCTTGATCCTCTTTTCGATCCTCGGGGCGGCCAACCAGACCGTTCTCACCTCTCCCCGCGTCTATTTCGCCATGGCCCGCGACGGCCTGTTCTTCAAGAAGGTCGCCGAGGTCCATCCGAAGTTCCTCACGCCCCATGTCTCGATCGTCGCCATCAGCGTTTGGAGCATCCTTCTGACCCTGACCGGGACCTTCGAGCAGCTCTTCACCTACGTCATCTTCGGCGAGTGGATCTTCTTCGGCCTGACCGTGGCCTCGGTCATCGTCCTGCGGAAAAAGCGGCCGGACCTCGATCGGCCCTACCGGACCTGGGGCTACCCGGTGACGCCGATCATCTTCGTCCTGGCGGCGCTCTACGTCGCGGTCAGCTCTCTCATCGGCGAATTCCGTAACGCCATGGGCGGCCTCTTGATTATCATCATCGGTGTCCCGGCCTACCTGTTCTGGAGAACGCCTCAGCGGGGCATCAAGGTGTCCATGGTCGGGATCGCGCTGGCCCTGGCGGCGGGCTTCGCTCGCTTTTTCCTGCTCTCGACTTCGGCCGGAGCCGTCCGTTGGCTGATCTGGATCGTCGGCGCGATGGGCCTTCTCATGATCCTCGCCGGGCTTGTGATGGCCTCGGGAAAGAAGGGGCGGACGGACGTCTCCTGACGGCGACGCGTAACCGCGGCATGAGACCATGAAATACTTCGTCTTCGGTCCGACCTACTTCATCCGGCTGGACGCCGGCGAGAAGATCATCGAGTCGCTCAAGTCCCTGTGCGAGCGGGACAGGATCGGGGCCGCGGTCCTCAGCGGGCTCGGGGCGGTCGCCGAAGCCGAGCTCGGCTGGTTCGACCTCGCGGCCAAGGATTATCGGACGACCCATATCGAGGAGCCGTGCGAGATCGTCTCCCTCAGCGGAAACGTCACGCTCCTCGAGGGCCGGCCGTTTCTCCACTGCCACGTCGTCCTCTCGAATCGCGCTTTCGAGGTTCAGGGGGGGCATCTCCGGGAGGCCGTAGTCTCGGCCACCTGCGAGATCACTCTGACGAGGTTCTTTGATGAGATCGGAAGGAAGAGAGACGAGGCGACCGGCCTCTATCTCCTCGACCTGAAGCCGGAAGGCGACTGAGAGCGGCCGCCGGCCTCCAGAAGGGCGCGGCTGGCCCCCGGCCCCGGTCCAAGCGGGCCCACTGGCTGAACGGGAACTTACGGCGCCACATGGCGCCAAGGCTTTGGATCCGAATGAGACCGAGAACGTAGAGCCTGGGCCCGATCCGCCCGCTCATCGGGAGGCGACCGCCCTTCGGCCATCTCGGACGACGATCTTCCCGTTTTTGAGCACGTGGCGCACGGGGTTGGGTCCGAGCCGGTAGACGAGCGAGACGTAGTCGGGGATGTCCATCAGGAGAAGGTCCATCGCCTTTCCGGGCTCGAGCGTCCCGACCCGGCTGTGGCGGTCGATGGCGTAGGCCGCATTGGCCGTGCAGGCGTTGACGACCTCCTCGATTCCCATGCCGAGCGTATAGACGCCGAGCTGGAGGACGAAGAGCATCGAGTCGAGCATCGAGCTTCCCGGATTGAAATCGGTGGCCAGGGCGACGACGGCCCCGGCGTCGATGAGCTTGCGCGCCGGCGCCCGCTTGTCCATCATCAGGAAGAACGAGACGCCGGGCAGGCAGATGGCCGCCGTCCCGCTCGCGGCCAGCTTGGCGATGCTCTCTTCGGAGATGGTCATAAGGTGTTCGGCCGAGACCGCGCCCGCATCCGCCGCCAGCCCGGCTCCACCCAGGGCGGCGAACTCCTCGGCGTGGATCTTGATCCTGAAACCCGCGGCCTTGGCGGCCCGGACAAGCATGGCCGTTTCCTCCAGGGAAAAAACGCCGGGCTCGCAAAACACGTCGAAGAACTCCGCCAGGTTCCGGCGGCGCACTTCGGGGATGAGTGTGTCGATCAGGAGATGGATGTATTCCTCCCGGTGTGCCCGGTATTCCGGCGGGATCTCGTGGGCGCCCATGAAGGTCGGGACGACCTCCACGGGGTGAAGGGGGGCGAGGTCGCGGAGGACTTCGAGCTGCTTGATCTCGTCATCGACGTTCAGCCCGTAGCCGCTCTTGGCCTCGACCGTCGTCGTCCCCGTGAGAAGCATCTCGTCGAGCCGGCGGAGACAGAGGGCCCGAAGCTCTTCCCGCCCCGCGGCCCGGGTGGCGCGGACCGTCGTCAGGATTCCCATGCCCCGGGCGGCCAACTCCTGGTAGGTCCAGCCTTGGAGACGGAGATGGAATTCCTCCTCGCGCTCGCCGGCAAAGGGCAGGTGGGTGTGGCAATCGACGAAGCCCGGGCAGGCCACCATTCCCGAGGCATCGATCCATTCGGCGCCCTCGGCCAGCCGGACGCTCGTCCGGAACCCGCTTTCGGTCCCGACGAAGACGATCGTGCCGCGCTCGGAAGCGATCCAGCCGTTCTCAACGACGCCCAGGTCGCGCAGGGCCTCCTTGCGCTTGGGCACCGGCCCCCGGCCGGTCAGCAGCTGGCGGCAGCCGGCGACGACGCAATCAGCCGAGATCATGAGGCGTTTTTCTCATCGACGAGTGCTTGGTCCTGCGGATGAAGGACGGCGTTTCGTAGGACTCCCACTGCTTGTCGCTGAAGCCCGGCTCCCAAGCGGGGGCGCCGCCCTTGGGCTCGAAGACATAGGTCGGCGTGTCCTGGCGGACAGGGAACGGCGGCGGCGTCCGCCGCGACGGGGTCCGGTCGGCGGGCTCGGCGGCGACGAGCTTTTTTTCCGGCCCGTCCTCGAAGCCCGTGGCGATGACCGTCACCTTGACGGTGTCCTTCATGCCCTCATCGATGACCGTGCCGAAGATGATGTTGGCCTCGACGTCGGCGAGGCCGTGGATGAGCTGCGACGCCTTGGAGACTTCGTGCAGGGTCATGTCCCGCCCGCCGGTGATGTTGATGAGGACGCCGTGCGCGCCCTCGATGGAGGTGTCGACGAGCAGGGGGCTCGAGATCGCCTTCTGGGCCGCCTCGACGGCGCGGTTCTCGCCCGACGCGAGCCCGGTCCCCATGAAGGCGACGCCCATGCCCTTCATGACGGACTTGACGTCGGCGAAGTCCAGGTTGATGAGACCGGGCTTCGTGATGAGGTCGGAGATGCCCTGAGCCGCCTGCCGGAGGATGTCGTCGGCCATGCGGAAGGCGTCCTGGATCGAAGTGTTGAGGTTGACCGTCTGGAGGAGCCGCTCGTTCGGGATGGCGATGACCGTGTCCACGGCCGACTTGAGCTCGCGCAGCCCGTCCTCGGCCTGTTTGGCCCGCACCCGGCCCTCGAACTCGAAGGGCAGCGTGACGATGGCGATGACCAGGATGTCCATCTCGGCCGCCAGGTTGGCGATGATCGGCGTCGACCCCGTCCCCGTGCCGCCTCCGAGGCCGGTGGTGAGGAAGACCATATCCGCGCCCTGGAGGATCTCGATGAGGCGTTCCGTGTCCTCCATGGCGGCCTGCTTGCCGATCTCCGGCCGGCCGCCGGAGCCGAGGCCTTTAGTCAGCTGGCCCCCGATCTGGATCTTAGCCTGGGCCCGGTTGCTGTTGAGGGCCTGGAGGTCGGTGTTCACGGCGATGAACTCGACCCCCTGCACGCCGTGGTCGATCATCCGGTTGACGGCGTTGCCGCCGCCTCCGCCGAGCCCGATGACCTTGATCTTGGCCCCGATACCGTCCTCGACCAGGTGAAATTTCAGTCTGCTGACGTCGTCGCTCATGGTGACCTCCTTATCCTTCCCGAAACCAGTCTTTGAACTTATTCCAGACGCCTTTTTTTCTGTCCCTGGCGAGGCCCTTGTCCTGCCAGATATGAAAGCCGTAGATGGTGAGCCCGACCGATGTCGCGAAGTCCGGCGTCGAGACCCTGTCGGCCAGGCCGCCGACGCCGCCCGGGTCGCCGCGTCGAACGGGCAGATCGAAGATCTCCTCGGCCACCTCCTCGAGGCCGTCGAGGAGGGCCGTGCCGCCGGTCAGGACGATCCCCGCGTTCAGGGACTTGTCGTAGCCCATCCGCTTGATGTCGGAGTCCACGAGACGAAAGATCTCCTCCGCCCGGGGCTGGATGATATCGGCCAGGAGCTGGCGGGAGAGGACGCGCGGCTTGCGCCCCTTGCCGACGGAGGGGACCTCGATGGTTTCCTGCTCCTCGACGAGGGGGCCGGCAACGCAGCCGTACTTCTTCTTGATCTTCTCGGCCTCGGGGATGGGCGTGCGGAGGCCGACGGCGATGTCGTTGGTGAAATTGTCCCCCCCGATCGGGATCGTGGACGTGTACCAGAGGCTGCCGCGCTCGAAGATGGCGACCTCGGTCGTCCCGGCGCCGATGTCGATCTGGCCGACGCCGAGCTCCCGCTCGTCGTGCGTCAACACCGCGTAGGACGTCGCGATCTGGTTGAGGACGATGTTCTCGATGCCGACGCCCGCCCGCTCGATGCAGTTCTTGAGGTTCTGAATGGAGGTCAGGGCCGCGGTAATGATGTGGACCGTGACCTCGAGCTTGATGCCGTTCATGCCCACGGGGTCCTTAATGCCGTCCTGGTCGTCGACGATAAACTCCTGGGGGATGGTGTGGATGATCTCCCGGTCGGGCGGAATCGGGATGGCCTTGGACTGGTCGATGACCCGCTTCACGTCTTCCCGGGTGATCTCACGGTTCTTGCCGGAAACGGCGACGACACCGCGGCTGTTGAAGCTCTTGATGTGGGCGCCGGAGATGCCGAAGAAGGCCGACCCGATCTCGACTCCGGCCATGAGCTCGGCCTCCTCCTGGGCCTTCTTGATGGCCGACGTCGTCGCGTCGAGGTCGACGACGACGCCCTTGCGGAGCCCGTGGGAGTCGGCGAATCCGATGCCGATGACCTCGATCTTGCGCTCTTCCGTGATCTCGCCGATGACAGCCACGACTTTTCTCGTGCCGATGTCGAAGCCGGTGATGTAGGTGCTCTTGGCCATTACTCGGCCTCCTTTGGGGACTTGGGAGCCGGGCCCGCGGCCTCGGGCTCCTTTGGGCGCACGATGATCCGGCCGTCGAACCGGAGGTCGGCGTATTCGAGGGGCCCGAAGCGGGCCTCGAGGGAAGCTCTCTCGGCGGCGAAGAGGTCCAGCTTTGCTCGGACGTCCGCGCCGTCCACGATGAGGCTCACCGGGTCGTCCTTGAAGGATAGGGTCATCCGGCCGTCGTCCGAGCACTCCAGGGAGGCGAGCCGGGCCCTTTCCGCCCGCGTGAGGCTCTTGAGGCAGTCCCGGGCTTCCTGCCATTTTTCCGGGAAGAGGTCGGCGAAGGCGCCTTCGTCCCTGACCAGGGGCAGGACCTGGGCGTCCGGCGCCGGCGGCGATTCGAGCACGACCCCGTCCTCGTCGACGAGGAAGAGGCCGCCCTTCTCGAGGACGGCGAAGGGAACCCGCTCCGTGACCTCGATCTTCAGGGTGGAGGGGAAGACCTTCTGGACACGGACGTCGCGGACCCAGGACAAGGCCTTGATCTGCCGTTGCAGGGCCTCGATGTCGCAGAGGAGGATGTTGCCGAGCGGCCGGGCCGCGACGAAGCGGCTCAGATCGCCGCGCAGCGAATCCCGGCCGCAGCGGAGCTCGATTGTCCGCACCGTCAGCGCGTCCCAGGAAACGAGGAAGACGTAGGCCTTGTCGAGGGCGAAGAAGAAGCCCGCCAGCAGGATGAAGGCCGCCAGGACGTGCTTCGTTTTGAGGGCCGGCCGCTTGCGGCCCGTCCTGAGCGGCCGGCCCCGCTGGAAGACGAGCGGACGGCCGGAGAGGAGGCTTCGTTTCCCCCGGAAGGCGCCGTCGAGAGAGGTGGCCATGTTAGCTTCGAGCCTCCAGCCTGGCGATGATGTCCGGGACGATGCGGTTGATATTTCCGGCCCCAAGGACGATGATTATGTCGTTCGGGGCGGCGAGTTTTTCGAGGAGCACGGGAATCCGCGCGGCGTCGGCTTCGTAACAGACCTGCTTGTGGCCGAACTGGCGGATCTCTTCGAAGAGGGCCCGCCCCGAGACGCCGGCGATTGGGTCTTCGCCCGCGGGGTATATCTCTGTCACAACGAGGACGTCCGCCTGGTTGAACGAGGTGGCGAACTGGGTCATCAGCTTGGACAGGCGTGTGTAGCGATGGGGCTGGAAGACGGCCACGATCCGGCGCGTCCAGCCCCTCTTCGCGGCCTCGAGTGTGGCCTTGATCTCCGTCGGATGATGGGCGTAGTCCTCGATGACCATGATGCCGTCGACGGTCTTGCGAAGCTCGAACCGGCGACCGGTCCCGGTGTAGCCGGCCAGAGCCTTGAGGATGGCGTCGGGCGCCATGTCGAGGTCGAGCCCCACGGCGGTGGCGGCCATGGCGTTGAGGATGTTGTGCATTCCGGGCACCTGGAGCTTGAGGCCGCCGAGCTTCTTTCCCCTGTAGAAGAGCGTCGAGGAGCTCCGGAAGCCGTCGAAGGCGAAATCGCGCGCGGTGATGTCGGACTGGGCCGAGTACCCGTAAGTGATGATCTTCCGCTCGATCTCCGGGATGATGACCTGGAGGTTCGGGTCGTCGAGGCAAATGATCACCGGGCAGTAGAAGGGGACCTTGTTGGCGAAGTGGGCGAAGGCCGCCCGCAGGTCGTCGAGGCTCTGGTACTGGTCCAGGTGCTCGTTGTCGATGTTCGTCAGCACGGCGATGAAGGGCGAGAGGCAAAGGAACGACCGGTCGCTCTCGTCCGCCTCGGCGACGATGAAATCCCCCTCGCCGAGCTTGGCGTTGGCGCCGATCGTGTTCAGCCGGCCGCCGACGATGATCGTCGGGTCGAAACCGCCGGCCTCGAGGACCTGGGCAGTCATCGAAGTCGTCGTCGTTTTGCCGTGGGAGCCGGCGACGGCGATGCCGTACTTCATGCGCATGAGCTCGGCCAGCATCTCGGCCCGGGGGATGACCGGGATCAGCCGGGCCCGGGCCCGCTGGACCTCGACGTTGTCCTCTCGGATCGCCGACGAGATGACCACGACGTCGGCGGCCTTGACGTTCTCGGCCCTATGGCCGATCGAGATCAGTGCTCCGAGGCGGGCCAGCCGCTGCGTGGCTTCGTTCTCCTGGAGGTCGGAGCCCGAGACCTTGTAGCCGAGGTTGAGGAGAACCTCGGCGATCCCGTTCATGCCCGTCCCGCCGATCCCCACCATGTGGATCAGATTGAGCTTGCGGTAGGTTTTCTTGGTCATGCGGGTTGCTCCCGGGCGGTCCCGCCCATGAGGGAGAGGCAGAGGCCGGCGATCTTCGCCGCGGGGTTCTCGATCCGCAGGGCGGCCAGGCACTTTTCCATGGCGTCAAGCTCGGCCGGGTGCTCCAGGTAATGACGGAAGCGGCCGGCCAGGGCCTCGGGGGTGAGGCGGGCCTCGGGCATGACCTCGGCCCCGCCGGCCCTTTCGAGCTCAGCCGCGTTTTGGGTCTGGTGGTCCTCGGAGGCCCCGGCGAAGGGGACGAGGAGGGCGGCCTTCCGGGCGGCGATGATCTCGGCCAGGGTCGTGGCCCCGGCCCGGCTGACGACGAGGTCGGCCCTTCCAAACGCGCCGGCCATGTCCGAAATGTAGGCGGCCACTCCGCCGGCGTCGAAGTCCGCGTCCCGGTATTTCGAGACCACCCAGTCGAGGTCGGCAACGCCTGTCTGATGGGTGATCCGGAGCCGGTCCCTGACCGGATGAAGCAGAGGCAGAGCCGCCGTAACGCTCCGGTTGAGGACCCGCGAGCCCTGGCTGCCGCCGAAGACGAGCAGGGACAGCCGCTCGGCCCGCGGCTTCGGCGCCAGGGCGTAGAACTCCTCGCGGACCGGATTGCCGAGGCAGACGCCTTTCCCCCTGAAGAAGGGGAGGGAGCTCTCGAAGGCGACGACGGCCTTCCGGACGCGGCGGGCGAGAAGCCGGTTGGTGAAGCCGGGCCGGACATTCTGCTCCATGATCAGGGTCGGGATCCCGAACCAGGAGGCCAGGAGCACGATGGGCCCGGAGCTGTATCCTCCTACGCCGACGACGAGTCCGGGCCTCGTCCGGGCCAGGATGGACAGCGAATGGGCGAAGGAGAGGGGCAGCAAGGCGAGGGACCTGAGGCTCCGGAGTCCCCGCCCCTTCAGCCCTTCGATCCTCATGGGGATGAAGCGGACGCCGTGCTCCTCCATGATTTTCTTTTCGACATCGCGGTGGGTCCCGACGTAAATCAGCCGCACCGCAGCGTCCATCTCCTGGAGCTTCCGGCCGACGACGAGGGCGGGGTAGAGGTGGCCGCCGGTGCCGCCGCCGCTGATGATGACCCGCCGCTCTCTCATGTCCGCACCCTGAGCCCGTTGTCCCCCCGCATCTGGCTGATATGGAGGAGCAGCCCGGCAGCGGCCAGACTGCAGAGCAGGGATGAGCGCCCGTAGGAGACGAACGGAAGCGGGATGCCCTTGGTCGGCCCGAGCCCGAGAACGATGGTGATGTTCATGAGGGCCTGGGCGACGATGGTGAACGTCAGGCCGGCGGCGATCATCTTGTGCATCGGGTCCGGCGCCCGCGTGAAGATCCGGATGCCGCGCCACAGGAAGATGAGATAGAGGGCGAGGGTGATCACGGTCCCGAGGAGGCCCGTCTCCTCGCCGATGATCGCGTATATGAAATCCGTGTGGGCGAAGGGGAGGAAATAGAGCTTCTGGGTCCCCTGCCCGAGGCCGACGCCGATCAGGCCTCCCGAGCCCACCGCGATCTTCGACTGGTCGACCTGGTAGTAGCCCCCGAGCGGATCCTTGGACTGGGAGAAGAAGCCCTGGATCCTCTCCAGGCGGTAGGGGGCGGAAAACAGGAAGAGGGAAAAGAGGATGACGAAGGCGCCGCCCAGGACGAGGAAATTCTTGATCCGGACGCCGCCGATGTAGAGCATCAGGCAGGCCATGCCGGCGAGCAGCATGGCCGTCCCGAAATCGGGCTCCATCAGGACGAGGAAGACCGTGACGATCAGGACGGCGAGGGGCAGAGCCAGCGTCTTCCACTCGTTCAGCGTGTCCCTCTTGCTTTCGCAGTACGAGGCGAAAAAAAGGATGAGGCCGAGCTTGGCGAGCTCCGACGGCTGGAACCGGAAGCCGAAGAGGATAACCCAGCGGTTGGTGTGGGCCACGCTCGGCATGACGAGGCAGAGCATCAGCAAGAAACCTGAGAACGCCAGGAGGCCGTAGATGAAGAACGGATTGAGATAGAACGGCCGGCGGACGGAGAGGAGCAGGAGGACGAGGACCAGCCCGGCCGCGGCCCCGATGATCTGCTGGACGAGGAAATAGGCCATCTGGTTGTGGAGCTCGTCAGCCACGTAGCCTGAGGAGCTGAAGACCATGATGATCCCGATCGTCACCAGGGCCAGGGTGACGAGAAAGAGCGGGATGTCGAATCCGATACGCCGGTAGGTGCTCATCGTCCTAGCCCCTGTCCCTCCGCAGCCGGGCGGCCAGCCGGCGGACCTCGCTCTTGAACGTCCGGCCGCGCTCCTCGAAGTTCCGGAACATGTCCCAACTCGTGCAGGCGGGGGCGAGCAGGACGACGTCGCCCCGGACGGCGCGTTCGAAGGCCGTGCGCACGGCTTCGCGGTAGGAGGCGACGCGCTCGAGGGGGACCGTCTCCCGCAGCGCCGCCTCGATCTTCCCGGCGGCCTCGCCGATGAGAAGGGCGGTCCGGACCCTGGCCCGCAGCGGCCGGCGCAGGAGCGTGAAGTCGGACCCCTTGTCGCGCCCGCCAAGGATGAGGATGATCTTGCGGTCGAAGCTCTGGAGCGCCTTGAGCGTGGCCTCCACGGTCGTCGCTTTCGAGTCGTTGACGAAGCGGACTCCGCGCACCGTGAGGACGTTCTCGAGCCGGTGCTCCAGGCCCCGGAACGAGAGAATGGAGCCGCGGATCCGGGCCGCGGGGACCCCGAAGAGGTGCCCGACGAGGGCCGCAGCCATGACGTTCTCCTGATTGTGGGCCCCGGGAAGCGGGATCCGGGCCGTGCGCACGAGCTGCCGCGGCGCGCCGTCGCGGAGGACGATCCAGCCGTCCTCGACGAAGGCTCCCCGGCGCGGCCGGCTCCTCCGGCTGAACGCGTAGGCGGACGCCGGGATGTCTTCGGCCAGGCTCCAGACCAGCGGGTCGTCGCGGTTGAGGACGGCCGCCGCCGAGGCCTCCATCCTGAGGAAGAGCTTTTTCTTGGCTCCGAAGTAGCTCTCGAACGTCTTGTGCCAGTCCAGGTGGTTCCGGGAGATGTTGAGGAAGGCGGCCACGTCCGCCTTGAAGAGCTCCGTGTATTCCAGCTGGAAGCTCGAGATCTCGGTGACATAGATGTCGTCGGCCCGGCTCTTCTCCGCGAACGAGATGAGCGGCGTCCCGATGTTCCCGGCCAGGTGGGCCCGGAGGCCCGCGTCCTTCAGGATCTTATGGGCCAGGGTCGCCGTCGTGGATTTTCCGTTGGACCCCGTGACGGCCGCGATCCGGCCCTTAAGGAAGAGGCCCGCGAGCTCGATCTCCGAGAGGACGGGAATACCCTTCTCCATGGCGGCCTTGATCTCGGGCAGGGGGGGAACGCCCGGGCTGGGGATGATGAGATCGGCGCCGAGGAAGGACTCCACCCGGTGTCCTCCCGTTTCGAACGGGATGCCGCGCTCTTTCCACGGGCCGATCCTGGTCGCGAGGTCCTCTTCCGGCTTCTTTTCCGTGACGAGGACGCGGGCCCCTCGGGCGGGGAGGAAGCGGAGGAGGGCCTCGCCCGTCCTTTCGAAGCCCACGATGAGAACCTTTTTATCCCGGAGTTCCATGGTTATCTCAGTTTCAGCGTGGCCAGGCTGAGCAGGGCGAAGACGATGCCGACGATCCAGAAACGGATGACGACCTTGCCTTCCGGCCAGCCCGAAAGCTCGAAATGGTGATGGAGCGGAGCCATCTTGAAGATGCGGCGTCCGCCCGAAAGCTTGAAATAGGACACCTGGATGAGGACAGACAGCGCCTCCAGGATGAACACCCCAGCCAGCGCGAAGAGCAGCAACTCCTGTTTGATGAGGATAGCGATGATGGCCAGCGTCCCACCTAAGGACAGGGCCCCGATGTCGCCCATGATGACCTCGGCCGGGTGGGCGTTCCACCAAAGGAAGCCCAGGCAGGCGCCGGTCAGGGCGCCGACGAAGACGGTCAGCTCCGCGGCCGGCCGGACGCGGGCGATGTCGAGGTACTGCGACCAGAGGGCGTGGCCGGCGACATAGGTGAGGGCCGTGAGGGCCGTGGCGCTGATGAGGGTCAGGCCGATGGCGAGGCCGTCCAGGCCGTCGGCGAGGTTGACGGCGTTCGATGACCCCACGAGGATGAACATGATCCAGGGCAGGTAGAACCAGCCGAGGTAGGGGGTCCAGAGCTTGAAGAACGGGGGGAAGAGATGGAGATCGAAGTGCTTGTGGAAGCCGAGATAGATCAGGATGCCGCCGAAGGCCCCGGCCAGCAGGACCTGGAGGCCCAGCTTGGTGAAGACCCTGAGCCCCAGGGAGCGCTTCCTGCGGATCTTGAGGAAGTCGTCGGCGAAGCCGACCAATCCGAAGGTCAGCATGGCGGCCATGGCGATGCAGACGTAGCCGTTTTCGAGGTTGCCCCAGAGGAGGCTGCTGGCGAGCGTCGCCCCGATGAGGAGGATGCCTCCCATCGTGGGCGTGCCCTTCTTCGCGAGATGGGACTGGGGGCCGTCGGCCCGGATCTCCTGCCCGATCTGGTGCTTCTTGAGGAGCCGGATGACCGCGCCGCCGACGAGCAGGCTCAGTCCCAGGGCGGTGATGCCGGACAGCCCCGTCCGCACGGTGATAAACCGGAAGACCCTGAAGAACGAAATGTATTTCTGGAGCGGGACCAGGAGCCAGTACAGCACGGCCTACCCCCTCCCTCCCGTTTTTAGCCGTTTCACAATCGTCTCCGCCCTCATGCCCCGCGAGCCCTTGACGAGAACGAGGTCGCCGTCGCGGACGAGGTTCGAAATCTCCCCGGCCGCGGCCTGGGAATCCAGGTAGGAGCGGACGTCCTCCGGGTCCATCCCCGCTGCAATCGCCCCCGCCGCGATGTGGGCAGCCAGCGGCCCGACGGTGATCAGCGTGTCCCATCTCCAGCGGACCACGGCCTCTCCCGCCCGGCGGTGGAAGTCCACCTCGCGCTCCCCGAGCTCGAGCATGTCCGCGAGCACGGCGACTTTTCTCCGCGCGGGGAGGCCGGCGAGGCTGCGGAGCACAGCCTCCAGGGCCTCCGGATTGGAGTTGTAGGAATCGTCGTAGAGCCGGACCGATCCTTTGAGCTCGACGAGGACGCCCCTCATCGGGAGCGGCCTGAGGCCGGCGATCCGGGGCCGGATCTGCTCGACGCTGAGGCCGAAGGCCCGGCCCACGGCCGCCGCGGCGAGCAGGTTCGGGACGAAAGCCTCGTTGAGGAAGGGGATCTCGACCGGGGCCATCTCGGCGCCGGACCTCAGGAGGAATCCGAGGCCCTCGAATCCCCTGTGCCGGACGTCGTCCGCGCGGACGTCGCAGCCGGCAGAAAAACCGAATGTCAATTTCCGCTCTTTCCAGTCCGAGGCGATCTCCATCACGAGCGGGTCGTCGCCGTTGAGGACCGCCGTCGCTCCCTCCTTGGCGCCGTCCAGGATCTCTCTCTTGGCCCGGGCGATCCCGTCCAGGCTCCGGAAGAACTGGAGGTGGACGGGACGGACGTTGGTGATCACGGCGACGTCGGGCGGCGCGATGGCCGTGAGTTCCCGGATCTCCCCGGCGGCGCTCATGCCCATCTCGAGGACCGCAACCTCGTGTTCCGGGCCGATCCCCAGCAGGGACAGGGGCAGGCCCAGGCGGTTGTTGAAGTTCCCCTCGGACTTGAGAACTCGGTAGCGGTCCGAGAGGATCTCGGCCGCGAACTCCTTGGTGGTCGTCTTACCGATGCTCCCCGTGATGCCCACCACCCGGGCGGAGGTCCCGCGCAGGACAGACCGGGCCAGGGTTTGGAGAGCGGCGACCGTGTCGCCGACCTCGACGAGTCCGAAGTCTGGGTCCGGGACGGAGACGGGCTTCGAAACGACGGCCCCGGCCGCGCCGCGGTCCGCGGCCGCGGAGACGAAGTCGTGGCCGTCCCTCCGGCCGGCGACGGCGAAGAACAGCTCGCCCCCAGTCATCAGGCGCGAGTCGAGGCCGTACTTTTCGAAGACCAGGCCGGGGGAGCCCCGGACGATCCTCCCGCCCGTCCGCCGGGCCACCTCATCGAGACGCAGCGCCGCCATTTTCAGAACGCTTCCATCTTCGACAGGATCTCGCGGATGACGCCGACGTCGCTGAAGGGGACGGTCCGGTCCCCGAAGATCTGATATTCCTCATGCCCCTTCCCGGCCACGAGGACGTAATCCCCCCGGTTGGCCATGGCCAGGGCGCGGGCGATGGCCTCCCTCCGGTCGGGGATGGCTTCGTACGTCCTGGAGGCTTCCTTCTCGAAGCCTTTTTCGATGCCGGCGATGATCTCCATCGGTTCCTCGTTCCGGGGATTATCGGACGTGATGATCGTCCAATCGGCGAGCCGCGCGGCCACGCGCCCCATGCGGGCCCGCTTCTCGGTGTCCCTGTTGCCGCCGGCGCCGAAGACGAGGAGGACCCGACGGGGCTTGAACTCGCGGGCCGTTCGGAGGAGATGCTCCAGGGCGTCGTCCGTGTGCGCGTAGTCGACGACGATGTGGATGCCCCGGGAATTCTCCACCTTCTCGAACCGGCCCGGAACGCCCTTGAGGGCGGCGATTCCCTTGGCGATGGCCTCCGGGGAGACGTTGAGGGCGAGGGCCGCCGCCGCGGCCGCCAGGATGTTCGAGACGTTGTGCCTGCCGACGAGGCGGGAATGGGCTTCGATGACGTTTCCGGGATGGGTGATGCGGACGTCCATGCCGTCGTCGGTCAGGTCGGACTTGAGGGCCCGGACGATGGCTGCGGGCTCGAACCCGAAGGTGATCGTCTTCATGGGCAGCTCGGCGATGAGCCGTTGGCCCCAGGGGTCGTCCGTGTTGACGACGGAGGCGTTCCTCTTGTGGTTGAGGTAGAAGAGCTTGCGCTTGGCCTCGAAATAGCTTTCCATGGACTGGTGATAGTCGAGGTGCTCGCCGGTCAGATTCGTGAAAACGGCCACGTCGAATGACACGCCCCAAACCCTTTTCTGTTCCAGAGAATGGGACGAGACCTCCAGCACGCAGTGCGTGACCCCGGCCACGAGCATCTCCTTGAGCATGGCCTGCAGGTCCGACGATTCGGGCGTCGTCCGGCCCGCGGGGACCTTGAGTCCCGGCCAGCGGTACTCGACGGTGCCGATGACGCCGACGCTGAAGCCGGCCGCCTTCAGGATCTCCTCGATGAGGTAGGTGACCGTCGTTTTGCCCTTAGTCCCGGTGACGCCGACGACCTTCATCCGGTCGGAGGGGCGGCCGTAGAAGTTCGCCGAGGCGAGCGCCAGCGCCTCCCGGGCGTCGCCGACCCGCACCCAGGCGAGCCTCGAGGCCGGGGGCTTCGGCCAGGAGGACAGGACGGCGGCTGCGCCGTTGGCCTCCGCCTCAGCCACGAAGTCCATGCCGTTCCGCTGTTCCCCCTGGAGAGCGGCGAAGAGGAACCCGGGACGGACAGACTTGGAGTTATAGGCCAGGCCATGGATCTCCTCGACGCCGCCGGCGTCCGAATCGACGATGGGGATCCCTTCGAGGACGTCCCGGAGCTTCATGGCCCTTCCTTTCGCAGGAGCGCGGCCGTGATCGCCTCCGGGGGCATGGGCTTGTCGGGCGCCGTCCGGAGATAGCGGAGGACCTGGCGCGCGACGTCCCTGAAGATCGGCGCGCACACCTGGCCGCCGTAATAGAATCCCTCCTTGGGGTTGTCGAGGACGACGATCATGCTCAGCACGGGCCGGCCGGCCGGGGCGAATCCGACGAAGGACGCGGTGTGCCGCGTGGCCGTATACGTCCTCGTGACGGGATCGAGCTGCTGGGCGGTCCCGGTCTTCCCGGCGATCGTGAAGCCGTCGAGCCGTCCCAGCTTCGCCGTCCCCTCCTCGACGACTTTTTCGAAGGCCCGGTCGACGAGATCATCGGCGAGCTTTTCCGGGAGGATCCGTTGCTCGGGGCCGGGATACAGGGCCTCGGTACTCAGCATTTCAGGAGATTTGAGTACGACGTGCGGCCGGACGAGCCAGCCTCGAGTCGCGTAGACGTTCATAGCCCGCAGGATTTGGAGCGGCGTCACGCTGATCTCGTAGCCGATGGCGATGTGGGGCAGAGAGACGGTCCGGTGCCAGTTGCCGACGGGCCTGACCGTCCCCCGCTCTTCGGCCGGGAGGTCGATGCCGGTCCTCTCGCTGAACTGGAACTTCTTGATGGTCGCGTAGAATTCGGGCGGGGTGAGGCGCAGGGCGAACTTGACCGTCCCGACGTTGGACGAGTTGATGAGGACCTCAGGGAAGGTCAGGAGCCCCATGTGCTCGTGGTCGCGGATCGTCAGTCCCCCGACCGTGATCGACCCCGAGCTGCAGTCGAAGACGTCGGAGTACCCGACGACGCCGTTCTCCAGGGCCGAGGCCGCCGTGACTATCTTGAACGTCGAGCCCGGCTCGTACGTGTAGCCGATCGCCCGGTCGAGCCAGGCTGCCCGCGATTCGGAGTAGCTGTTGACGTCGTAGGTCGGGAAGTTGGCCAGGGCGAGGATCTCTCCGGAGGCGGGAGCGCACATGACGATCGTCCCCCCGCTCGCTGAGTGCTCCTCGATGGCCCGGGCGAGGGCGCGCTCGGCGAAGTACTGGATGGTCGCGTCGATCGTCAGGACGATGTCGTGCCCCGCCTTGGGCGGCCTGATGACCTCGCTCTCGTAGCCTCGCTTCTTGTTGTCCTTGAAGACGATCTGGCGGCCGTCCTCGCCCTTGAGGATGTCGTTGTAGCTGAGCTCCACTCCGGCCTGCCCGTTCTCGTCGGAGTTGACGCCGCCGAGGACGTGGGCGGCGAGCGAGCCCAGGGGATAGCACCGCCGGCTCTCCTCGTCGAAACCGATGCCCGGAATCCTCATCTGCCGGATCCTCTCCGCCACCTCCAGGGGGGCCTTCTTTTTGACGTACGTGAAGGAGTCCTCCTTGCGGAGGCTTTCGAGGATGTCGGCGGCTCCTTTGTCCGTCAGGAAAAGGGCGGACTGAAGCCGACGAACCTTCTCTTTCTCCTGGGCCGGCGTCTCTTTGTCGACCGGACTCAGCTTGATCGTGAAAACCGGCAGGCTGCAGGCCAGGACCCGGCCGTTCCGGTCGTAGATCGTCCCCCGCCTGGCCTGGAGCCTGACCTGGGTCTGGCTCTGCTTGAGGGCCCTGGCCCGGAAGGCGGCGTGCCGGACGACTTGGAGCTCGGCCAGGCGGACGAGGAGGAGGCCGAACCAAGCCGCGAGGATGAAGCTCACGATCAGGGTCCGCCTCCGGATATCTGTTTCGCGAAAAGTCTTCATCTTTTCCCGGGCCTCAGCGCGGGACGCTCCCGCCCCCATAGACAATGTCACCGGCCGCGGGGTCGACCAGCCCGAGGGAATCCCGGGCGATCTTCTCCACGCGGACGGGGGAGAGCAGGCCCGTTTTCCGGATTTCGAGCCTCCGGATCTCGTTCTTGAGGGCCGTGATCTCCTGCTCCCGCTTCTCGATTTCGACGCCGAGGCGGACGGCCTCGGTCTGGTACCAGATGTAGAATGTCAAAAGGGCGATCAGGGCGAGGAGGAAGGCCGCGCCCAGGAAGATCTCCCGGGGACTCCACTTTCTGCGGATCATTTAGAGCCTCTCCGCGGCCCGCAGCTTGGCCGACCGGGCCCTGGAATTCGCGCTCACCTCGTCGGGCCCGGCAGTCACGGGTTTCCTGGTTAGGATGGACAGGAGGGGAGGCCGGCCCTCTGAGGTTGCCAGATCGGCGAATGTATGCTTGATGATCCGGTCCTCCAGGGAGTGGAAGGAAATGGCGACGAAACGGGTCCCCGGGACCGACAGGCCGACGGTTTCCCGGAGGAATTCGGGCAGGCCTTCGAGCTCCTGGTTGACCTCGATCCGGAGAGCCTGGAACGCCTTGGCGGCAGGATGGATCTTGCCCTTCTGGGGCCGCCAGCGGTAAATCTCCTCGACGACCCGGCGGAGGTCGGAGGTCGTCTCGATCCGGCCGAGCTTCCTGAGGGCGACGATCTCGCGCGCCAGCCGTCTTGAATGCGGCAGCTCGCCGTAGGCGGCGAAGAGGTCCGCCAACCGGGGCTCGGAGTAGGTGTGAAGCACCTTGGCGGCCGTCGTTTTATTTCTCTGGTCCATGCGCATGTCCAGGGGGCCTTCCAGGTTGAAGCTGAAGCCCCGCTCCGGGGAGTCCAGCTGGAACGAGGACATCCCGAGGTCGAGGAGGACCCCCCGGACATCCTGGAAGGCGATATCCAGCTGATGGAGATACTTGAAGTCCGACTGGTAGAGCCGGACCCGCCCGTTGAAGGGCCTCAGCTTCTCGCGGGCCAGCTCGAGCGAAAGGCCGTCGCGATCCAGGCCGACGAGGGAGGCTCGGGGATTCCTCTCCAGGATCGCGGCGGCGTGTCCGGCCAAGCCCACCGTGCAGTCAATATATACGCCCTCGCGTTCGGCGTTCAGGAACTTCAGGACGTCTGTCATCAGGACCGGGCAATGTCCCTTCTTCGTCATTCCGTTTTGCCCCGGGGGATGAGTCGGGCGATGTTCTCGAGATCGGCGTCCGAGAGCGGTTTCTCCTCGAGCGTCTTGTCCAGGGCGTCCTTGTTCCAGACTTCCAGGTGGTTCGAGAGACCGATGACCTCGACCTCTTCCTGGAGCCGGGCCTTTTCCCTCAAGGCCTGGCTGATGAGAACGCGGCCCTTGGAGTCGAGCTCGTGCCGGGACCCATTCCGGTTGACCCGGAGCATGAATTTCCGGACATCGGGTCTCAAGTGGACGGCTCCCTCGGAGGCCATACCCGTCATCTCCAGCCAGACCGCCAAGGGATAGATTTGGACCGATTCGTCCGTCAAGGAAGTGACGAACAGGTCCCTGCCGTAGCCGGCCTCGATGGCCTCCCGGAATTTCTCGGGGATTTTGATGCGGCCGCTGGCGTCGAATCGAGCCGTATAATTGCCGATGAGAACGTCCGACATTGGAGGCTTGTCCCGATTTGTCCCGTTTCGTCCCAAATATATGAGACGGGTGAGCAAAAGTCAAGAAAAAAATCCCGAAAAAAGCAGAAAAAACGGAGGCCCAAAATCGGGGGGCTTCAACAGGCGGCGGAGGCTAGCAATAGGGGTCTGCGGTGCGGGGCGGGAACGGCCGCGATTTCCGGGCGTTCCGGGGGGCCTTCAACTCGACTCTTCCGGGCCTCCCTCTTCATCGGGAGCGGGCCTGCTGGCCATCAGTTCCCGGGCCTCGTCCAGGTCTTTCTCCGGGACCATGATTTTGAACTCCGCCAGCCCGTCCACCGTGAAGGGGTAGACGAAGGGGACGATCCGGCCGCGGATCAGGCAGGAGATGCCGTGGCTCTCGAGGAAGTTCTTGACGACCTCGGCCTCGCAGGGGCCCCAGACCCGGCAGAGCTCGGTCAGCTCTATATTCTTGTCCGGGTGCTCGCCGTTTTTCTTTTTTTCGCGCTGGTCCTTGTCCATGGCCAATGCCCTCCCCTGACGGCGATATAATCGTCGAGGATCTTCCGGTGGTCGAAAGCCAGCGGGAGACGGGATCCCGCGGGGTCGACGATGCGGACGCCGCGGGCGTCGTCTCCGGCCCGGGGCTTGCCCCGGGCGCGGGCGATGAACACTGTCGATATGGTGTGGGAGCGCGGGTCGCGGCCCGGGTCGGAATAAGTGTGGAGCTGACCGAGGAGCCTGACCTCGAGGGAAGTTTCCTCGCGGGCCTCCCGCACCGCGGCCTCCTCGAGTGATTCGCCGTACTCGACGAATCCGCCGGGCAGCGCCCAGCCGGAAGGCGGGTTTCTGCGCCTGACGAGAACGATCCGCGCTCCCCGCCCCCGGGGGCCCGTTTCGATGATGATATCGACGGTGGGCGCGGGGTTCCTGGGGTGCTTGGGAATCATGCGGCTTCCGGGCGGATGAAGCCAGTATATGGCCCCGCTTGGCGGATTGTCAATCGGCTCCGGGAGGGGCGTGGAAGGACACGTGTCCCCGAAACAAGGCAACCTTGCCGGAGCAACCGCTCCGGCCCGCCTGTACCTGGTTGGCATGAATTGTGCTATTATAATAATTAGTGAAGGGGAAAGGTTTGGTATTGATAGGAGAAAGCCAATGACACGAAAAAGTTTGGGCGTGATTTTGGGATGCCTCCTGCTCTTGGGGCTTCCCGGGCTGGTTGGCGCCTCCGATCACTACAAGGTTCTCGGCGGTCCCGAGCATTTCTATTACGGGCACATTAGCTATACGGAAGCCAAGCCGGAGGGGAACAATCCGGTCGTCCTGCGGGACGGGAGGGCCGCTCCCGAGGTCGCGGTGGTCAACCTTCCTTTGGGTCCCGGAGACGCCATCTGGACGACGGCCGACCGCCGTTGCGAAATCCAGTTCGACTCGGGCACGATCATCCGGCTGGACTTCGACACGGAGCTGAAGATCGGCACGATCCTCGCGCAGACCCTGAGCTCCTCGTCGAGGCTCTCGAGCCTCGAGCTCAACCGGGGCCGGATCTACGTTATGTACAAAGAATACAATTCGAGCGAAATGTTCCAAGTCCTGACGCCGTCCTCAGCCGTCAAGTTGAACCATCAAACGGTCGCGACTGTCTCCCTCGCCTCTGACGGCGCGACGAACGTCCAGGTGAAAGCGGGCAAGGCCAACCTGATGTTCGGCACCGCTGCGAAGACCCTCAAGACGGAATCGGCACGGAAGATGGAACAGGTGACCATCCGCGGCGCCCAAGTCCAACGCGCGTCTTATGACGCAAACTCGGACTTCGAGCAATGGAACGATCGCATCAACGCCGAGTTCGAGGAGCTCCACGAGGGAGAAAGCGCGCTGCCGAAGCCCGTTCAAAATCTCCCGGGAGCCGTCTTTTATTTCGCCCAGAAATATGGGAGTATCTACGGCGAATGGCTCTGGGACGACATGTACGGTTATGTCTGGCGCCCGTACCGCGACCGGCAGGATTCTTCCGGCTGGAGTCCGTTCTACATGGGCAGCTGGACATATGTCGGAGACCGGCTGTTCTGGGTGCCGGGAGAGACCTGGGGCTGGGTTCCGTACCATCTCGGCATCTGGCAGTGGGACAAGAAGCTCGGCTGGGTTTGGCTCCCCGGATCCTTCTTCGCGCCGGCATGGGTGGATTGGGAATTTTTCTTTGGCTACGCCGGCTGGCGGCCCTGGAGCGCGTTTGATTGGCTAGAGGGCTTCGCCACGGACTTTTTCTACGGGGGCGGCGGATGGATGTACGGTCTGCCGGGAATCAACGGAATGCTCCCAGGCGCCGGCGGCGGGACGGGAGCGACAGTGACGACCATCAGCATCTCGCAGCTGAAGTCCTCCGACGCCTCGGCCTTATCCGTGCCCAAGGAACTCAAGGGCGTCGTTCAACGCCTGCTCAAGGCCTATAAGAGCGGGGACCCGCGCGTCCTCGAATCGATGAAGCAGGTCCCGGCCGAGACGGTCTTCGTTTCCCGGGCCGACCTGGACAAGCCGGCCGTCTCCAGCCGTGCTATTCCGTGGGGGGCCATCCCTAAAGCGGGGCTTGTGCCGCCTGCCTCGGGGCATACGGCCGCGCTGCCGCAGCCCTCGTCCCCCGGCCGTGAGGCGGCGGCCTCCTACCTCCGGGACGAGCTCACCCAGCCGCCCGCCGGGCGGGCCCGGGGGACGGCGGGGCCGGGGATCGCCTCGGTCGGCGCCGCGCCGACCGCCGCCGCGTCGACCACGGGGACGACCGCTCGTCGCCCGGGGTACCTGGACTGGAACCCGGACGTCGAACTGGCGCGTGAGTTGGGCGTGCGGATCGAATATTCGAGCCTCAGGAACGAAATCCGGTGTCCCGAACTCCGGTTGTCCTCCCGCGATCGCGAACAGGGCGGCGCGTTCGCTCCCCGGATGACGTTCCGGGGAATTTCCATGGGGCCCGCGGGAACCGTGGGGCCGTCCGGCTCGTACATCCCCGGCAGCGCCGTCGTTCCGTCCTCGCCCACCAGCAGCCCGACTTCGGGAAGCGCGCAGTCGGGCGGCAACTCCTCTTCGGGGACGAGCGGCAAGATTAAAAACTGACGTCGACGACGGCGGTCCCGAGGGTCCGGGGCAGGTCGAGCGCCGCCCGGAGCCTGCCGATTTCTTCCCTGTACGCGTCGAGGAATTCCTTACGGAGCGGCTCAGCCGGCTTGAACCTCTGGCCCAGCGGGTTGATCGGCGTGCCGTTATAGTAGATCCGATAGTCGAGATGCGGCCCGGTCGACTCGCCGGACGAACCCACGTAGCCGACGACCTGGCCGCTACGGACCTGGGCGCCCGCGCGGATCCCCGGGCCGAAGCCCCCCAGGTGGAGATACAGCGTTTCGTAGTGGTTCTTGTGCTGGAGGCGGACCATCTGCCCCGCCTCGCCGTTCGGGCCGGCGAAGGTCACCTTCCCGTCGGCCGTCGCTTGGACTTCGGTGCCGATCGGCGCCGCGTAGTCTACGCCGAAATGCGGCCGCCAGACCTTGAGGATCGGATGAAAGCGGCTGTAGCTGAAGCGTGAAGTAATCCTCGGGGTGAACTTGAAGGGGGAGCGCAGGAACTCCCTCCGCTTGGAGTCGCCGTTCTCGTCGAAATAGTCCGAGACCCCGGTGTCGGGATAGGTGAAGCGGAAGGCCTGATGGACGGTTCCCTCGTTGACGTACTCGGCCGCCAGGATGTTGCGGTAGCCGGCGAAGCGGCCGTCGAGGTGTTTCTTCTCGAAGAGGATCTTGAAGGTGTCGCCCTTGCGGACATCGCTGACGAAGTCGACGTCCCAGCCGAAACACTCCTCGACGAGGTCCAGCGCGAGGAGGCTCTCCTCGCCGGCTTTGTCAACGGCCGCGATGAGATTGGTCTCGACCGTTCCCCAGATCAGGGCCCTCCGGACCTCGAACGGATAGGCGCGGATCTCCGCCTCGATCTTCCCGGCCCGGTTCCGGACGAGGAGATAACGGACGTCGTCGATATCGTACTCGAGGCTCGTCCAGCGGCCGTCCGGCGTCTTGGCTAGCCGTATCTCGCGGCTGGCCCGGATTCTGCCGAGGTCGTAGACAGGCTTAACCGATTCCTTCAGGCGGTGGATCTCCTTGTTGTCGAAGCCCTGCTCCTTAAGCAGCGCGGCCAGATTGGAGCCCCGGGGAATAGTGATCTTTTCTTCGCTCTCGGGCGGTGAGGCCGGCGGCGGGGCCGGCACGGTTTCCGCGGCGGCGACGGGCGCGGCCCCCGGTGGGGGCGCCGTCGCCCGCGGCTCGAAGATGAAACGCCAGGCGAGGAAGGCCGCGAGGAGGGCGGCCGCCGCGATCCCGGCGATGACGCCGGCTCTGATGATTTTCGCGCGCCTCGTGCGGAAGTGCCGCCCCGCGAAGCCGGGGATCATGCTTTCCATCGGCGCGGGGTCCCCTCAGGACGTCGACCGGAGTCCCTGCCCGGCGGGCATCCGGTCACGGCCCGTCACGACGGGATTTCCTTGCTCACGGGCTTTTTCTTCAACCCCTTCCGGACGGCGGCCGCGACGGCGCTCACGGGTCCGGACAGAACGTTCAAGCCGGTGAAGAGGAGGAGGAAGATCCGCGGATAAAAAATGAACCCGGCCACTGTCACCGTCAAGAGGAGGGCTGTCAGGATGTCGATCCTGTGGCTCGTCCGGACTTTCATGTAATTGCGGTAGGGGAAGGTGCTGACCATGCAGAGGGCGATGAGCACGGTGACGAGCGCCAGAAGGAAGGCCAGCTCCCGCGATCCCAGGGGCGTCGGGTGGAAGACGACGAGCGAGCTCATGAAGATGGCCGCCGAGGGCACGGTCAGACCCTCGTAGTGTTTCCGGTCGGGCTGGACGCGCGTCCGGACGTTGTACCTGGCCAGCCGGAGAACGCCCGCCGTCAGGAATAGGAAGCAAAAGAAGATGGCGGGCGAGCCGGCCAGCTCCATCCCCCAAAAATAGAGGAGGACGGAGGTCGCGAGGCCGAACGAGACGGAGTCGGCGAGGGAATCGAGCTCGATCCCGAAGTCCGACGGCGTTTTCATGGCCCGGGCCACGAGCCCGTCCATGCCGTCCATAATGGCCGCCACGATGATCCAGAGCGCGGCCATCCTGTATCGCCCGTGAAAGGTCCGGAGGATGCTCATGAAGCCGGCGAACAGGTTGGCCAGCGTAAGAAGGCTCGGCACGAGGAAAATGCCCTTTTGCAGCCGGATCGGCTTGCCGCTCATGGCTGGACCTCCGCGATGACGGACTCGCCGGCCCTCACCTTGGCGTTCGGACCGGTTTTTATGACGGCGGCCCGGGGGAGGGTGATCTCCACCCGCGAGCCGAAATACATGAGGCCGATCTTCTGCCCCCGGGCAAGGGCCTGCCCCGTCCTGATGAAAGACTTGATCCGTCGAGCGGCGACGCCGACGCTCTCTTTCATGACCAGCGACAGCCGCTCCCCCCTCAGGACGAGCGTGTTGGACTCGTTGAGCTCGCCGGCCTCGGGCCTGTTCGCCCGAAGGAACTTCCCCGGCCGGTATTCCATCTTGGCCACGGTCGCGGCGAGAGGCGAGCGGACGAGGTGGACGTCGAGAAGGGACAGGAAGATTGTGATCTTCCTAACCGGCCCTTCGAGCTCGGGGTGAGAGGGGAGGTCCTCGACGCCCAGGACCTTGCCGTCGGCCGGGGAGACGAGGAGGTGCTCGCCCTCGGGCGGCGTCCGGCGGGGGTCTCGGAAGAAGAACGCGGAGGCCGCGGCGAGCAGGAAGAACAGGACGGCCGGAGACCACCAGTGCAGCGCCAGAAACCCGAACATACAACCGAGCCAGCCCAGGATGAGAGCGAGACCGTCTTTGGCGATTCTCATGGCCGTGCCGTCTTTTTAAAAATATCCACCGGAAATGATAGACCCATCGGCCGGAAAAGTAAATGCGGGGCCCCTATTTCCCCGAGCGGAGGCTCCGGCGGCGGGCGATCTCCCTGAGAACGGCCTTATAGAGCACGAAATAATAATAGGCGGCGAGAAGAACGAGGATCAGGGCGGCCCGGTACACGCTCCCCCGGACGAGGGAATAGACCGCGTACCCCAGGATGGCCAGCAGGCCGCCCAGGTGGATGAAGGAGAAGATCCAATCGAACATGGGCCCGCACCCTATTCCCGGCGGAACGAGGGCCCTTGGCCGGCCTTATTTCCCGCCGAGGACCTGAACGGAGAGGATGGTGACCGGCTCCAGGGGGACATCGCCCATGCCGTGCCTTGTCCCGGTCCTGACCTTGGCGATCGCGTCCACGACGTCCATGCCCGAGACGACCTTGCCGAAGACGCAATAGCCGAAGCCGTCGGGGGTATCGTCCTTGTGGTTGAGATTGGGATTGTCCACGAGGTTGATGAAGAACTGGCAAGTCGCGCTGTCCACATCGGACGTACGGGCCATGGCGATTGTGCCGCGAAGGTTCTCGAGGCCGTTGGCCGCCTCGTTCTTAATCGGCGTCCGGGAGGTTTTCTCGTGGAGCTCCGCCGTCAGCCCTCCGCCCTGGATCATGAAGTTCGGGATGACGCGGTGGAAGATCGTCCCGTCGTAATACTTTTCCCTGACGTAGGACAGAAAATTCTTGACCGTGACCGGCGCCTTGGCCGGGTAGAGCTCGATCGTGATGTCGCCCTTGCTCGTCGTCATGAGGACCTTCGTCGTCGCCGGCGTCTGGGCGACGGCCAGGCCGGCCAGCAATAAGCCCGCCGCGAACAGGGCCGAAAGGATTTGTCTGGTCATCGGGACCTCCTTTGGATTTCAGAGTCTGGAAAAAGCACGATAGCAGAATCGCCCGGCCAAATCAACCGCCCACCCGGCATACCCAGACACGGCATTCTCTTCTGGGGTCTCAGGACCACCCTTATCCCCCGCGCTGTCGCTCCCTGCGCATCGCACCTCAGTCCTTGGGTCATGCCTCGCCCGCTTTCGGTGGCGCTTCCGCCCGCCCTCGCTTGGCTTCGCCATGACGTTTGGCGGCGTTGTTGCTCTTGTTGGCGCCAGAGCGCCCAGCTCCGCTGCGGGTGGGCGGGGACTGGCACCGTGCCACTCATCCGCTCTTCCTCATGCGTCGGGAAGGGAATAACCGCTTAATCACGTTCTGACCGCTCCCCTGGGCCTTCTCATGAGCGGTGAGGCCACGGTTTGGCGCTTGCCTTTCGCGGCGGCGATTCATTAAGATAGGCCCTGCGATAATTTCCGGAGGAGGGCGATATGAAAAAGCTCCGCTTCTTGACGGCCCTGGCCGTTCTGCTGGCCCTGTCCGGCCTGCTCAGCCTGGGGGCCCAGGTCGCGCCGAAGGCCCCGGACGATCAATCGAAGATCGTCGAGGCCATGCACCTCATTTCGAGCAACGTCCTTTACGGCTATGTTCAGAAGCTCACTTCGGATGAGTTCGGCGGCCGCCTGACCGGGACGAAGGAGTTCGAAGAGGCCGCGATATGGGTCGAATCCTATCTTCAGAAATGGGGCGTCCGGCCCGGCGGCGACAACGGGACCTACCGTCAGCACTTCCCCAATCCCTACACCCGGGTCTTCCCGGGCGGCGAGTGCGTCATGCTGATCCCGCAGGGCAAGGACATCATCAAAAAATCCTACCGCTACGAGGACGAGTTCATCCCCGGCGGAACATCGGGCTCGGGGGAACTGACGGCGGACGTCGTTTATGTCGGCTACGGGGTCACGGCGCCCGAGCTCGGCTATGACGACTACAAGGGCGTGGACGTCAAGGGCAAGATCGTCCTCATGGAACGCGAGGTCCCGGTCGACCCGGAGCCGAAGACCATGGTCCTGTTCATGAAGTGGCGGCCCTATTCGTTCCACCAGTACAAGCTCAAAAACGCCGTCGCCCACGGCGCCGCGGGCATGCTCTACAACTACGGGCCCATCGGCAACCCCAACAACGCCTACGCGGAAGGGTTCATCTACCACCATGTCGGCGCGGCCGTCGTCGCCGACGTTTTTGCCGGCACGGGCCGGAACCACGAGGAGATCGTGGCCCGGATCCGCAAGGAGCTCAAGCCGCATTCGTTCGATACCGGCAAGACCTTCTACATCAAGAACGTCACCGAGCACCATCCCGACGGCGTCGGCTTCAACGTCATCGGCGTCATCCCGGGCACCGACCCGCAGCTCAGGGACCAGGTCATCATCGTCGCCGGCCACCTCGACCATCTCGGCCGGATGTGGGAGATCATGCCCGGGGCCAACGACAACGCGACGGCCGTGGCCGTCGGCATGGGCGTCGCCGAGGCGATGGCGAAATGCGCCGTGCGGCCGAAGCGCACCGTAGCCTTCATCTTCTTCGGCAGCGAGGAACAGAGCGAGGAGCAGGGCTGTCAGGGGTCGCGCTTCTACACCGAACACCCGGTGTTCCCGCTCGACAAGACCGTCGTCTTTATCAACATGGAGGGTCCCGGCAGCGGCGATAAGATCACCGCTTCCGGGGGGACGACGTACCCGGGTTTTTGGAGCTACGTCGAGAAGGCCAACAACACTTACGTCCACCGCACGCTGACGACCGGCCCCGCCGAGTATCCCGGCCGGCCGCGGCAGGACTCGGCCTGGTTCTTCTGGAAGGGCGTGCCGGCGCTGACATTCAGCTCGTACGGCTTCAACCCCGGCCGTCCCACGTACCATACGCCACACGACAACATGGATGTGATCACGCCGGAAATCATGGAGGACATCGGCCGACTCTTATTCATGTCCATGATGGACATGAACGGCCAGGCCTCGCTCAATTTTCGGACGAATTGATTTTCCGCAACCGTTCGAGCGGCGGGAGGCATTTCATTTAGCGGTGACGAAGGTCACCGCTGGAGAGCCGCTCAGATGTGGAGCTCGACGACGTCCTCGTCGGCGAGGACGTAGTCGCGGGTGACGCGCAGACCCTCGAGCCGCCCGTCCCGGCTCCAGACGCGGGCGAAGGCGAGCTTCTCCGCGAAGTCCTTATGGACAGCGCGGGCCATCTCGATGACCGTGATGCCCTTCCGCAGGCTGAAGGGAGAGGTGTGGTCGGCCTTCCTGCCCGGCACTTTGCTGTAAATCCGCACGGCGTGAAGGAGGCCGAAGACCGTCCGCCGGATGTCCTCGAGGCCGCGTCCGGAAAGGGCGGACACCGGGATCTTCTCGATCGGGCTTTCGAGAAGGACCGCGAGCTCCTCGAGGCGGGCCGCGGCGCCCTCGGTGTCGATCTTGTTGGCGGCGATGGCCGCCCTCTTGAGGAGCGGGAAACGCTCGGGCGCGATGTCCGCGTCGGCGCTCACGAATTCCACTTTCCGCTCGTTGAGCTTCTTCATTAGGGCGTCGAGGAGGCCGACGGCGGCCGGGTCGGCCAGGTCGGCCACGAACAGGACGGCGTCGGCCATCTTGACCAGCTCGGGGAACCAGGTCTCCATGAATTCGGCCGTCACGGGCGGCGTGTCGACAAGCTGAATCTGGATGTTCTCGAAGGGCATCATGTAGGGGGCGGGGGATCGGGTCGTGAACGGATAGTCGGCGACCTCTGGCTCGGCCCCAGTCAGGGCCTTGACGAGGAGCGATTTTCCGGCGTTCGGCGGCCCCGCGAGGACGACCTGACCGGCTCCGGACCTCTCGATCTTGAACACCGGCGCGTGCTTGGCCGTCGTCGGCCGTCGCTGCATGTCCTCGCGGGCCTTGGCGATCTTGGCCCGGTACATGGCGATGAGCTTGTCCGTCCCCTTGTGATGGGGGATGACGGCGATCAGGCGCTCATAGATGCCGATCTTTTCCTGGGGGGTGCGGGCCGTGCGCAGCTCCTTCTCGATGGCGTGGTATTCGGGCGGGAGATTGGCCGGCATGGCGCCGCGATTATATCAAAAAAGAACGGAGCGCGCGACCCCATCCGGGGCCGGGGCGCCTGCCGGCGGCGGTCCCGTCCGGCGGCCGTTTCCGGCCTCCCCGGCGGCCCCTAACTTTGAGAAAAAACGGGCCTCCGCGGCGTCCTCTCTCATGTCCCCGGAACACGGCCGGTTGCGGCTGCGGCGCAGGGGTTCTATATTATTGATATACAACAAAATAAATTTATCAGGATTTGGAAAAATTCCGTTGCTTTGGGGGCCCTTTTTTGCTATAATATTTTCTCGGAAAATGCCCATCGGCAGAGAGCATTTTGCCGCCCCGGCAATGCCTATTTTTTTTCAAAGCGGACGGACATGAAGGAACAAAAATATACGGCGGAAAGCATCAAGGTCCTGAAAGGCCTCGAAGCCGTGCGGAAGCGGCCGGCCATGTACATCGGAAGCACCGGCCCGGAGGGCCTCCACCACCTCGTCTATGAAGTCGTCGACAACAGCGTCGACGAGGCCCTGGCCGGCTGCTGCACGCAGATCGACGTCCTCATCCACGTCGACGACTCGATCACGGTCGTTGACAACGGCCGCGGCATCCCCGTCGAACAGCACAAGAAGGAGAAGAAGTCGGCGGCCGAGGTCGTCATGACCATGCTCCACGCCGGCGGCAAGTTCGACCAGAAGAGCTACAAAGTCTCCGGCGGCCTCCACGGCGTCGGCGTCTCCGTCGTCAACGCCCTATCCAAGCGGCTCGACCTCGAGGTCAAACGCGACGGCGGCATCTTTACCCAGAGCTACGAGCGGGGAAACGCGCTGGCCCCGCTCAAGCGGATCGGCAAGACCACGAAGACGGGGACGAAGGTCACCTTCTGGCCCGACGACGAAATCTTCGAGGAGACCGAATACAGCTTCGAAATCCTGGCCCAGCGCCTCCGCGAGCTGTCCTTCCTCAACAAAGGCCTCAAAATCACCATCACCGACGAGCGGACCAACAAATCCCACGAATTCCAGTACAAGGGCGGCATCCGCGAGTTCGTCGAGTACCTCAACCAGAACAAGCAGCCGATCAACCCCAAGCCCATCCTGTTCGAGGGCGAGCGGGAGAGCGTCTTCGTCGACCTCGCCCTCCAGTACAACATGTCTTACGCGGAGACGATTTACTCGTTCGTCAACAACATCAACACGACCGAGGGCGGCACTCACCTCATCGGGTTCAAGGCGGCCCTGACCCGTTCCCTCAACACCTACGCCAGCTCCCACAACCTTCTTAAGGACCTCAGCGAAAACATCACCGGCGACGACTGCCGCGAGGGTCTGATCGCGGTCCTATCGATCAAGCTCCGCGACCCGCAGTTCGAGGGCCAGACCAAGACGAAGCTCGGCAACTCCGAGGTCAAGGGCATTGTCGAGTCGATCGTCAACGAGCAGCTGTCCGCCTACCTCGAGGAGAACCCGGCGGTCGCCAAGAAGGTCGTCCTGAAGATCATCGACGCGGCCCGGGCCCGCGAAGCCGCCCGCAAGGCCCGCGAGCTGGCCCGCCGCAAGGGCATCCTCGAATCGACGTCCCTGCCCGGCAAGCTGGCCGACTGCCAGGACCGCGACCCGGCGAGCTCCGAGATCTTCATCGTCGAGGGCGATTCCGCCGGCGGCTCGGCCAAGCAGGGCCGGGACCGCCGCTTCCAGGCCATCCTCCCCCTGCGCGGCAAGATCCTCAACGTGGAGAAGTCGCGCTTCGATAAGATCATCAAGAACGAGGAGATCGGGACGATGTTCGCCGCCCTGGGCATCGGCATCGAAGACAGCGAGGACAAACTGGCTAAGCTCCGCTACCACAAGGTCATCATGATGACCGACGCCGATGTCGACGGCTCCCACATCCGAACCCTCCTCATGACCTTCTTTTACCGCCAGGCGACCCGGCTCATCGAGCAGGGCCACCTCTACATCGCCCAGCCGCCGCTCTACAAGGTCACCCGCGGCCGGGACGTCCAGTACCTCAAGGACGAGCGCGACTACGAGAAATTCATGGTCCGCAAGATCTCCGAGGAGTTCAAGGTCCGGGCCGGCCACCGCAAAGAGGTCCTGGAGGGGGAGAAATTCCGCAAATTCTTCCGCAACCTCATGGCCAAAAAAAGCTACGCCCAGTTCTTCGAGCGCAAGAACTACCCCCTCTTCCTCATCGACCTCCTCATCCGCAACGGCGTCGATGGCCAGGAGTTCCTGAGCGGCAAGAAGAACGTCGAGAAGATCATGAAGCTCGTCGCCGAGAAGGGCTTCACGACAAAGCTCGGCCGGGACGAGGAGTACGGCGTCTTCGAGATCGAGTTCGGCTACCAGCTCAACGGCCTCTCGGCCAACGGCAGGATCGGCATGGACCTCGTCACCTCGGCCGAGTACAAGAACCTCTACCGCATCACCCAGGAGCTCGAGGACGTCAAAGGCCCCTACGCGGTCCTGACCAACGGCGACGGCGCAGAGAAGCAGATCCTGGAGAACGAGAACAAGCTCCTCGACTACCTCTTCGAGCGCGGCAAGAAGGGCATCTCCGTTCAGCGCTACAAGGGCCTCGGCGAGATGACCCCGGCGCAGCTCTGGGAGACGACCATGGACCCGGAGCGCCGCTCCCTCCTCAAGGTCTCCGTCGTCGACGCGGCCGAGGCCGACCGCATCTTCGGCATCCTCATGGGCGACGAGGTCGACGAGCGCCGGAAGTTCATCGAGACCAACGCCCTGGAAGCCCTGAACCTCGATGTCTGACGACCGCGCCCGGAAGCGGGCCTCCGAAGGAGCTCCCATGGACAGCGAAGCGAAAGAGCCGAAAGAACGCTTCCCGGTCGTCAACCTCGAGGAGGAGATGCGCCGGTCCTACCTCGACTACGCCATGAGCGTCATCATCGGCCGGGCCATCCCCGACATCAAGGACGGCCTCAAGCCCGTCCACCGCCGCGTCCTCTACGCGATGTACGAGAGCGGCACCCACTACAACAAGCCCTACAGGAAGTCGGCCCGCATTGTCGGCGACGTCATCGGCAAGTACCATCCCCACGGCGACCAGGCCGCCTACGACACCCTGGTCCGCATGGCCCAGGACTTCAGCCTGCGTTATATCCTCGTCGACGGCCAGGGGAACTTCGGCTCGGTCGACGGCGACCCGCCGGCGGCCATGCGCTACACCGAGGTCCGGCTGAAGAAGCTCGCTCACGAGCTCATGGCCGACATCGACAAGGAGACGGTCAACTTCATCCCGAACTACGACGAGAGCCTGGCCATGCCCGAGGTCCTGCCCTCGAAGTTCCCGAACCTCCTCGTCAACGGCGGCAACGGCATTGCCGTCGGCATGGCCACGAACATCCCGCCCCACAACCTCGCCGAGGTCTGCAACGGCGTCATCCACCTCATCGAGCACCCGAACGCGACCCTCAAGGACGTCCTCAAGCACGTCCAGGGCCCGGACTTCCCGACGGGCGGCATCATCTACGGCCGCCAGGGCTTCCTTGACGCCTACAAGGACGGCAAGGGCGTCATCCACCTGCGGGCCAAGACGGTCATCGAGAGAGGCGCCAAGGGGGAGAAGGACAAGATCGTCATCACCGAGATCCCCTACCAGGTGAACAAGTCCCGGCTCCTCGAATCGATCGCCCAGCTCGTCAACGAGAAGCGGATCGAGGGCGTCGCCGACATCCGCGACGAGTCCGACCGCGAGGGCATGCGCATCGTCGTCGAGGTCAAGAAAGGGGAGCTCCCCGAGATCATCCTCAACAATCTCTACAAGCACACCCAGCTGCAGATCTCCTTCGGCATCATCATGCTGGCCATCGTCGACAAGCAGCCCAAGACCCTGGGCCTCGTCGACATGATGAAATACTTCATCGCCCACCGCAAGGAGGTCGTCCTGCGGCGGACGCGCTTCGAACTGCGCAAGGCCGAGGAGCGAGCCCACATTTTGGAAGGTCTGGTCATCTGCCTGGACAACCTCGACGCCGTTATCAAGCTCATCCGGGCGTCGGCCAACGTCGAGGAGGCGCGGCGCGGGCTGATGGAGCGCTTCCGCCTGACCCAGATCCAGGCCCAGGCCATCCTTGACATGCCCCTCCAGCGCCTAACCAAACTCGAACGGGAGAAGATCCAGCAGGAGTACGCCGAGCTCAAGAAAAAGATCACCGAGCTCCGCCGCATCCTCAAGGACGAGCGGCTCGTCTACGCCATCATCGTCAGGGAGCTCAAGGAGGTCAAGGAGGAGTACGGCGACGAGCGGCGGACCGAGGTCCGCGACGAGGCCGTCTCCGAGCTCCGGCCCGAGGACCTGGTCAAGGAAGAGGACGTCGCCATCGTCTACACCTCGAGCGGCTATATTAAGCGGACCTCGCTGACGTCCTACAGGTTCCAGTCCCGGGGCGGCAAGGGCCGCCGGGGCATCGAAATGAAGGCCGAGGACGTCGTCGAGGACCTCTATGTCTGCTCGACCCACAGCTACCTCCTCGTTTTCACCAACCAGGGGCGCCTCTACTGGCTCAAGGCCTTGGATGTGCCCGACGTGGGCGTCGCGGGGCGGGGCAAGCCCATCGCCAACCTCGTCGAGTTCCAACCGGGGGAGAAGACGGCCTCGATCGTCGCCGTCAAGGAGTTCAGAGAGAACCAGTTCGTGGTCATGCTGACGACCGACGGCATCATCAAGAAGACGCGCCTCAGCGAGTTCAAGAACGTCCGCCGGGGCGGGATCCTGGCCATGAACATCAGGCCGAAATCGGAGCTGTTCTCGGCCCAGATCTCGGGCGGCAAGAACACCATCGTCATCGGAACGAGGCTCGGCCGGGCCCTCCAGTTCAAGGAGTCCGACGTCAGGCCCATGGGCCGGTCCGCCGCGGGTGTTCGCGGCATCCGGCTCAAGCCCAAGGACCGGGTCATCGGCATGATCGTCGTCGGCGCGGAGGACAAGTTCATCTTCACGGCGACCGAGCGCGGCTACGGCAAGAAGACGGCCGCGGAAATGTACCCCGTCAAGCACCGCGGCGGGCAGGGCGTCCTGAACCTCCGCGTCACGCCGAAGGTCGGCCACGCCCTGGCCATGGTCGGGATCAACGAGGAGGACCTCCTCGTCATCACCGTCGAGGGCAAGGTCATCGGCATCCCGACCACGCAAGTGCGCTCTTCGGGCCGGGCCACGCAGGGCGTGCGCATCATCAACCTCGAGGACAAGGACCGCGTCTGCTCCATCGCCAAGGTCAAGGAGAGCTGAGCGGGGGCATCCTCCATTTCCCGGGCGAAGCCGAACGTTGACAGGCCCCCAATCATCGATGCTCCGCTCCATTGTTAGAATGATATCGGGGATGTGAAAGGCAAATCATGAAAACAACGATCATAATAGGGCTATCGGCGTTCTTACTGTTCGCGGCTCCCGCTCCGTTCCTGATCTCTCAGCAACCGCCCGATCCCAAGATCCAAGCGCTTCGGGAAAAAGCCGAACATGGCGACGCCATAGCCCAAGTCAATCTTGGATTCAGGTATGAAACGGGAGACGGCGTCGCCAGGGATTACGGCGAAGCCGCCAAATGGTATCGCCAAGCCGCCGAGCAGGG
>Ga0187770_10000029_pt1 | contig 65803 bp, 60 predicted proteins | sample 0116_SJ02_MP02_2_FD_133154 | JGI IMG/M metagenome (GOLD analysis project Ga0187770, IMG submission 133154) | Tropical peat soil microbial communities from peatlands in Department of Meta, Colombia - 0116_SJ02_MP02_20_MG | ecosystem: Environmental > Terrestrial > Soil > Wetlands > Peat | place...
AAGAGCACCGGCTTTCTGTTCGCCGACCAGACCTGCAATGCGGGCGAGCGTGAGCTCGAGCTTTTCCGGTTCGGGCAACGGAGGAAGGAAAAGCCCGCCCTGCGCAGAGCGCGGCCGTGCCGGCTCAGCAGCGAGGTGAATTTTTACGATGGGTGCCCCCGGAGGATGCGCGTTCAAATCCAGTTGCAGCAGCTTGAGAAACACTTTTGCGTCGAGCATGGGAAGAGGGAGGCGGAGAGTGCGAACAAATTTTTGATTGCTGATTTTAGATTGCTGATTGAAAAGCGAATCACTTTCGAAATCGAAAGCGGGATCGAGCTCCAGCGCAAGGCGCAGTTCCTGCGTCGCCAGGGCGCGCGACGCCAGCCGCGCACAAAGTTGCTCGAGCAGCCGGTTGAGCAGAAAGGCGAGCGGTTCGAGCAGGACAATGGGATACTCCGGTTCGACCATTTCTTCAAACACCAGCGGTTCTTCGACGGGAACCAGCGTGTGCGAAGCCGTGCCGCGCGCCAGTTTTTGCAAGCGCAGGCCCTCTTGCCCCAACCGTTCACTGAGCGCGACTTCGGGCAGCGCCGCCAGCGCGCGCAGATTGCGAATGCCCCAGCGATCGAGGGTTTCAAGCAGATCGGAGTCATTGCTCTCATTTTGCGGATGACCTTCCCGTGAACTTCCATCCACCCTGCGAAAATCGCGTAGGGTGCGGCACCCAAATAAAACCTCCACCGGCAACGAACCGAGTTGCTCCGCTTCTCTGCCCGCGGGAATCAGTGTGACGCCCGGAAATCCGCGGGCCGCGAGCAGGGCCGCGTCAGGATTCGATGCGATGGCGACATGGGCATCAAGTCCGAGCGCAGTCGCGCGAGCGAAAATCGCGCGGGAAATTTCCGGCAATGAACCCAACAGTGACTCCATGCCCGCAAGATCAAGGAGCACGGTGTCGCAAGCCGTGTCTTCCACGCAGGGAGAAAACGATTGGGCGCAGTCGAGCAAGGCAGCGTGCGCGGCGGATTCCTGCAGCGCAGATCGCGGGCGCAACGCCAGTTCCGGACACAGTTCGGCTTGCGCTTTGGTCATGCCCGCCGCAATACCCAAGGTGGCAGCCTGTTTATTCACCGCGATGATTTTTTCGAGCGGAGGTTTGCCTTCGAGGATAGCCATGGCACGGGCCTGTAGATCCGGCTCGGTGCGCAGCGCGGCCGCCACGGGAAAATTCGGCACGTAGATGCAGGCAAACATGCGGCAGCACCCAGTTTTCAGTTCTCAATACCCAGTTCATCCGGCCCATGCCGTTCTGGTTTCGAAGATCACCGAACGTGCAGGTTTGCGTTCCAGTCGCGATCGAATCATTTCTGCGCTGATCTTCAGGCCAGTCAGCAGGCGCGTGTGCGTTGGGTCCATCGTTTCTTCTGAATGATTCTGGGAGCCGAGTTGCAGCCGCAGCGACGAGCAGCTCCCGGCGATGGGCTGTTGTTCGATGGCCACGAGGATCGTGGGCGTATGCTCGACGGCACGGCGGAAGCGGAACCACGTAGTCAGCGGAATGCGGCGCGCGGACTGCAACGGCAGATTGGCGAGATCGAGAACGATCAGGCCGAAGCCTCCGCTTTCGAGAAGAAGGTCAGTCGCACGCAGGACTTGCTCCAGACGATGTTCGGAGGCGCATGGGTTGTTTTCGTTCGAAGGATCTTTTTGCTTGTGGTCGAAGTTCAATACAGCCTGCGAGGAAATCCCCACTTCTGCCGCAAAATGCGCGGCAGAAATGGGGCACCCATCTTTTCTTATTTCGCTTTTCTCTGTGCCTCTGGGTCTCCGTGGTGAATTGTCTTTCCGTGGCGAGTTCTCTCCACAGCGCACCCACAGCAATCGCTTCAGTTCCACGCCAGCAGCGGCGGCGGAATGAGGGTCGAGTGCGTCGCTGGCGTCGACGAGCGCGCAGAATTCTCCGCGGCGGGTGGCGGCGGCGAGCGCAGACAGGAGCACGGTGGTGCGTCCCGAAGAAGCCGGGCCGCAGATTTCCGTCAGGCATCCGCGGGGCAGGCCGCCGGTCAGGGCGTCGAGGGCGGCGATGCCGCTTGAAACCATCTGCGGGGATGGACGGATTTCGAGCCGCGAAGCGGGGACTACGTGAGCTTCTTCATCAAAAACAAAAAAGCGGCCTGAGGCCGCCGAAGTGGAAACCACCGCGGAAGTCATAAGTTTCCTCGAAGAATTTCAGGGAACGCCGGGGCTGGTTAATTCCAAGGAAGCCGCGGAGGCAATCGCGATACTTTCGCTTTTTATTCGCCTATAAAGATTGTGCTCCTGCGGCGCCCTCTTGTCAAGTACCCGCACTTTGAGCCAGCGTCCTCGAGGGTAGGGATGCCGCCGGGACGGCGAGGCAACGGTTATCCGTATTGGCAAACCGGCGGCGCGCGAAGGGAATTTATTTCGGCACTTCGAAGCGGTAGCCGATGCCGCGCAGAGTCTTCAGATATTGCGGGTGGCGGGGATCGGGCTCGATCTTTTCCCGCAGACGTCGAATATAGACATCAATCGACCGCGGCGTCACGAAGGGAGTTTCTTTCCACACTGCATCGAGCAACTGGTCGCGCGTAAGAACGCGGCCGCGATGTGCCGCCAGGTATTCCAGCAGGCGGAACTCGCGCACCGTGGTCATCACGTTGCGGCCTTGCACCTGCACAGTCATAGAGGAGAGGTCGATTTCCAGATCCCCGAGTCGCAGTACTTCACTAGGTGCGGGCGTCTGGCTCAGACCGCGCAACACGCTGCGAATGCGAGCCACCAGTTCGCGCGGGCTGAAGGGTTTGGTGACGTAGTCATCGCCGCCCAGTTCCAGACCCTTGATGCGATCGGCTTCGGAAGTCTTGGCCGTGAGAAAAATGATGGGAGTTGCCGAGAGAACCGGGGTTTGCCGGATATGGCGGCAGAGTTCGAAGCCGTCGGTGCCCGGCAGCATCACATCGAGCAGGAACAGCGCCGGCATCTCGCGCACGGCTTCGCTCAGCACAGACGCAGCGCTCGCGAAGCTCTGCACCTCATAGCCGGCAGCTTGCAGATTGTGGGACACCAGCCGGGCGATATCCTCGTCATCTTCCACAACAAAGATGACTGGCCGCATGGCCCGCGGATGACCCGTGGTCACCGGTCGGTCGTAGGATTCTGCAGGAAAGTGCATGCGTCGTAGGTAAGCGAGGCGACCCGAATGTCCTGTCAGCCTGCGTAAGGTAAGACTGTATTTTGCGAATGTTGCCGGAATGTTTCCCGTTTGTTAAGGAAAGATGAATTTTTGAAAGGCAGTGGCCGGTGATTAGCGGCTGCCGGTCAGTGATTTGGTAGGCAGGGCTAAAACTGATTACGAGCGCGTTAAGTCTAAGTCGCCGCTTTTTTCTTGGGGACGTGCCGCAGACTGCGGCCCTCGATCAGACTGTAGAGGTCCTCGGCAAGGTTGGTGGTGTGGTCACCGGCGCGCTCGAGAGCCTGCGCCATCAGCAGCACTTCAAAGCCGGATGTATCTCCCTGGGCCACGTTTTCCGTCAAGTGCGTCTGGAACATTCCGTGACAGACGCGGTCGATTTGTTTGTCCATGTGCAAAACTTTGCGGGCGCACTCCAGGTCGAGCGTGGTGAATCCTCTATGAATCAGGTCGAGCATGTCACGCAGCACGGTCGACATCTCGACCAGGGCGCGAACATCGGCTGGCGGTATGGGCGCGGTCCTGGCCTGCACCCGCATGGCCACGCTCATGACCAGGTCGCCAATTCGCTCCAGATCGGTCGTTGATTTCAAGGTTGTCAGCAGTTGTCGCGCCCGAATTTCGTTCACCCGCGTAATAGCTGCGGGCAGGCGCTCGTCGATCTGCCGCTCGATCAGGTCGAGTTCTTTTTCGCAGTCTTTGATGGCGAGGAAGGCCATACGCGAAGAGTTGGTCAGAAGGTCATGAACGTTGAAGGCCGCGTCACGCGCGATCAGGCAGGCCTTGAGGGCCAGCTTGGTAAGATCGTCGGGAGGGTACGGCCGGGCAGCAGCCGCCGAGATTTCCTGCGTTTCGCTGCTTCGGGATGAGGACGCTTTGCGTGCCATGGAGAGAGCAAGAATCAGATATACGGATCAGACAAGGTGTATCACAAATCGCGACTGCCGTAAGCGACCCGTCAGTTTAGACCGGAAATGTGAAAGGATGATTACAGCGCGGCAGCATCGTCAGGGCCATTCGTGAATCCTATGAACAAGGATGCCGAGTAGGGATGCCGCGCGGGGGAGACCTGTGAATCTTGCTGACTATTTGCGCCGCCAGTTTGCCTATAACGAATGGGCCAACCGCGAAGTGCTGACCACGATCGATGCGAACGGAGGTGCGAACGGCGCTGCGAATCAGCGGTCGCTCGATCTGATGGCGCATATTCTCTCAGCCGAGAGCCTTTGGCTGGAGCGGTTGAAGCAACAGCCGCAAAATTCACCGGTGTGGCCAGAGGCCGATCTCGCGCAATGTGAACGCCGCGCCGCGGAAATGGCCCGGCGGTGGCGGGAATATCTGGAGCCGATCACAACCGGCGACCTGTCCGAGACAATTTCTTACAAGAACAGCAAGGGAGAGCCGTGGACGAGCACCATCATGGACGTTCTGACCCATGTGGTGATGCACTCGGCGTATCATCGCGGGCAGATCGCCAGCCACATGCGTGCCAGCGGGCAGACTCCCGCGTACACGGACTTTATTCATGCCGTGCGCCAAGGTTTCGTAAAGTAGCGGTCGGATTCAAAAGTCCACAGGCGCCCTCTATAGGGCCATCAGGCGCCGAGACGTAGTATCTCAACGATGAAAAAACTGTTCTTCATCCTTGTCCCTGTGTGCGCGGTTTTTCTGCTGGCCCTCGACCAACCAAGAAACGATCAATCGAAGAACGATCAGCCAAGAACCGATCAGACAAAAACCGACCAGCCGAAAATCGATCAGCCAAGAATCGGCCCCATGCCGAAGGCAGTCTCGGGCAATGCCGTCGCGTCGTTGAAAGGCGGTCTCGAACTGTATTCGGTCATGGGCATCGAAGAGAAGAAAACGTGGGACGCCATCAGCAATCAGATGTACATACTGCACGTGCCGTCGGGCAAGTGGAGGGTTGGCCCTCCGGTGCCGGGCGTCGCCGGCCGGCTGGGCGCGTCGGCGATCGGGGCGCGCGGCCAGGTCTTCGTTTTCGGCGGGTACACCGTCGATGGCCGTGGCGAGGAGACCATCCTGCCTGACGTGAACTCGTTCGTGGTGAGTGAGAAGCGCTGGTTCCGCGCCGACGATATTCCGACTCCGGTGGAGGGCGCTGTTATCGGCGCGGCGCAAAATCGCTATGTCTATCTCGTTGGCGGCCGGGCGAAAAATGGTCCGGTCAACAACGTACAGGTCTACGACGCGGAGAAAAACACGTGGAGCCAGGCCACGCCGTTTCCCGGTGCACCGGTTTTCGGCCACGCCGGCAGCCTCGCCGACGAGACCATCGTCTACGTTGACGGTGCGAAGAAGAATCCGGCAGCGGGCAGCCCGTACATTGCCTCCGACGAGTGCTGGATGGGAAAGATCGACCACAAGGATCCCAACAAGATCGCGTGGAGCAAGCTGCCGCCGCATCCGGGAACTGGGCGCTTTGGGATCGTCTCAGGCGCGGTGCCCCATAGGATTCTTTTTTCTGGCGGGACCACCAAGGGGCACCTTTACACCGGCCTGGATTACGACGGCAAGCCTGTGCAACTCGCAACAATGACCTTTGCCTACGAGCTTCGCAGTAACCAGTGGCAGACGATAACGGAGAAGACATTCGACGTCCGAGCCGACACGGGCGCCATTCTGTGGACACCGGTTGGTGGCATGGTTCTGGGTGGGATGCGGGAGGATGGAACTTTTTCGCCGCGAATCGTGGTGGTAGTGGGGAAGTGAATGCCATGAAAGGCTCGCAGATGAGAACGGTCTTATCCGCTTTCGGGACGATCCCCAGGGCAGAGTTCTTATCAGCTGATAACTCAGGGAATGGTACCGTCATGATCTCGCCTACCGTTTGCTCACGCCGTAGTCTTATCCCATCGAGCGATTTCACTTACCTCCTGACTCTATCCGCTGAAGCGCGGCGGATGGTCACCTCCAACCATCCGCCGTTTTTCCTTGTTTTTGCTGACACAGCCTTTGGGCGTGCGGTAAAATCCAGCCAGCGGTTCCTGGTTCCTCGAAGAAAGTCCTTAGGAAAGCGTTGCTTGAGGAAACCAGCCGTTCGGTTACTATCCACGTCGAGAAACGCTATGCACATGCCTCGCTAGTTCGCCCTCCGATCTTGCCTGCCACGAGCGGGCTCTCTACTGATCGCACTGTTCTGATTGCGCTGCTTCCGGCCACGTTCAACGAACGCGCGCCAATGTAAGGCGCAGAAAGCTAGCGTTTCTATGGACGCAAACATTTCTGGCACCATCTCTGCTTACAACTCGCAGCGCTCCTTGAGGGCGTCACTGATCGAGGCCATCCGCGGATCCCATCAGGACTACACCACCGGCAGTCTGAACCGGGCAATTCTGCTGCTGGCTGTGCCCATGGTGCTCGAGATGGTCCTCGAGTCGCTGTTCGCCGTAGTGGATGTCTTCTGGGTGGGGCGCCTCGGGGCGAATGCCGTGGCCACGGTTGGGCTGACCGAATCGATCCTGATGACCGTTTTTTCGGTGGGCATGGGGCTCAGCCTGTCCACCACGGCCATGGTGGCGCGCCGCATCGGCGAAAAAGACCCGGAGGATGCGGCTGTAGCTGCGGTGCAGGCCATTTTTGTCGGCTTCATCGTTTCGATCGCCGTTGGAGTGCCGGGCCTCCTGTTCGCCCGGCGGCTTCTCCAGTTGATGGGAGCAAGCAAGGAGATCGTGGCCATCGGCAGCGGCTACGCCACCATCGCCCTGGGTGGTAGCGGCGTGGTGGTGCTGCTGTTTCTGAATAACGCCATTTTTCGCGGCGCCGGCGATGCTGCCATCGCCATGCGCCTGCTCTGGGTGTCGAACATCATCAACCTGATTCTGGATCCCTGCCTGATCTTCGGCCTGGGACCGTTCCCGCGGATGGGCGTCACCGGCGCCGCGCTGGCTACGTTCATCGGGCGCAGCATCGGCATGATCTATCAGTTTTATCGCCTGCTGAAAGGGACGGAACGCATCCACGTTCTTACGCGTCAGATTCGCCTGCGCCTGGACGTGCTCTGGCGCCTGGTTCGCCTATCCCTCACCGGCATCCTGCAGTTTGCCATCGCGCAGACCAGCTGGATCGGCCTGGTGCGCATCGTCAGCACTTTCGGCGCCGCTGCCGTGGCCGGGTACACGATCGCCATTCGCGTCGTCATTTTCGCCATTCTGCCTTCGTGGGGGCTAAGCAACGCCGCCGCCACCCTCGTTGGGCAGAACCTGGGGGCGAAGCAGCCAGACCGGGCCGAGGCCGCAGCGTGGCGAACGGGTCTGTACAACATGATTTTCCTGGGTGCGTTGGGCGTGGCCTTCGTGTTGTACGCCGAGGCCGTGGTGCGCCTGTTCACTCACGACCCCGCCGTGGTGGCACTGGGGGCGTCCTGCCTTCGGATTGTCAGCTACGGCAACATCGGCTACGCCTATGGCATGGTGATGTTGCAGGCATTCAACGGCGCGGGAGATACGGTTACTCCCACCATTGTGAATTTTTTCGGATTCTGGCTGCTGGAGATTCCCCTGGCCTATTGGCTGGCGATTCCGCTCCACCTGCAGTCGAATGGAGTCTACTGGGCGATTGTGATTGCCGAAGGTGCAATCGCCGCCGTCAGCGCGGGATTATTCAAGCAAGGGAAGTGGAAGGAAAAGAAAATCTGAACGACGCTAGCGAGGTCCCAGGAAAAGAATTGGGGCGGGAGGAACGGTATCGAACCGCCATCTCCGGGATGGAGCCCCGGCGCATTGCCGATGTTATGCTACTCCCGCTTACAAAGACAGGCGCCTTGGACAGTGAAGGCCGATGACCAAGGTAGTTTATGGCACTTCATCTGTCAATGCGGACGCCACGTTGCGAGTGACGCAGTTTCGAATTGGTCTACCGCGCCCGCGCCAGCACCAGCGTTACGTCATCCGGCTGCTCTTTGTCGCCGATCCAGTCGTCCACCGCCATGGTCACGGCCTGACTGATCTGAGCCAGCGGCAGGCGGCGGTTTTCACGCACCAGCTGAATCAGCCGTTCCTCGCCAAATTCTCCGAAATCATTCTCCGGCTCGGTGACGCCGTCGCTGTATGCCACAAAAATCTCCCCCGGACGCATCTCGACCGCGCCTTCCCCATAAGTCATGTTGTCGAACAAGCCGATGACCGTACCTCCAGCTTCGAGCCGGCGCACCGAGCCATCCTCACCGATGAGCATTGGCGGCAGGTGCCCGCCATTGCTGTAGCTGAGGTGGTGGGTGCACCCGTCATAGATCCCCAGAAATAGAGTGGCGTATTTTTCCGGCGGCGTGCTCTCGTACAACTGATGATTCAGCAAAGCAAGGAGGGCAGCTGGCGAAACCTCCGCTCCCTCCGGCCATGCAGCCATCATGCGGCCGGATCCAGCCACCGCTCCCACCGCGACCGGTTCGCGCATCTGGGGCAAGTGCTCCATGCCGTAAGCACGCACCGCGGAGTGGATGGTTGCCATCAGCAGCGCCGCCGAAATGCCTTTGCCGCTTATGTCGCCGACCGCCAGAATCAGCTTGTGCGCGCCGGCCGCGACAAAGTCGTAATAGTCTCCGCTAACCGTGCGGGCAGGCCGGCAGAAGCCGTGGACTTCAAGCGATTCCAGCTCTGAAACCTGGCGTGGGAACAGCTGGGCTTGCACCTCCTGCGCGATTGCCAGTTCGTTTTCCAGTCGCTGCTTTTCTTTCTGCTCCTGGATCAGCTTCTCGATCGAAGCCGTCATGGAATTGAATGAAACCGCCAGCTCGGCCAATTGGTCGTTCGATTTGACTGGAATGCGATGGCTGAAGTCTCCTCGATCAATGTGCTTGGTGGCTTCGTGAAGCTGCGCTACAGCGGCCGTAACGGTTCGGGTCATGCGCGTGCCGATGATCAGCGCGATCAGCTCGATGATGGCAAAGAAGATTCCTACTGCCATCAGAATGATTGCCACGCCGCGCGCCCACTCGCCCAGTGCGGCGAAGAGATGGGCGTAAAGAGCCGAAGGGCGCGTGCGCACTCGCAGCAGAGCGGGCGTGTCTTTGCCGGTCTTCCAATCCACGACGGAGAGCGTCGTCCCTGCGAGCGGAATCTCGAGATCAAACCTGCCCGTAGCACGGGGTAGTGCACCTACGACAAACGCGGGTTGCAACAGCTGGTTATCAACCTCGATCGAAGTAGTCTGTTTGTTTGTGGTGCCGACTGCGGTGCCGGTCTTTTTGACTTCCAGCGCATCAGAGCTGCTGCCGGAAGTCTTGTCCAACCGCATAAGTCCCGAATAGAAGAGCTGAATTTCGCCGAGGTCCGCTGCGATCTTGGCGACCAGATCCCTGTCAAAGGGCTCGCTGGTGACCACGGTCAAAGTGGACGATTTCAGCGGAATCGAAGTGACAACCCGCAGGTGCAGGCCGCCGTCGCGGACGATCTCGCGGAACGTGCCATTCACGAACGTAGGGTATGCGAGGGGTTCTCCCTTGTAGTCATCGTGTAGAGGAAGTAGTCTGCCGCTGTACCACGCGCACACTTGCCGCCGGCCCCAGGTCCTGTCTCGCTTCCGCAATCCGGCCAGCGATTCGACGGAGAGACTGTCACCGCGCTCCAAGCGCGCTGCCAGTTCGTTGCTTACGGCAGCGTTGACCGCTTCGAGACTCCGCAGCTGGGAATGAATTTCCGACGTCACGAGATACACGGCAAACTGCCCGGCAAATCCATAGAGTGTGATCCCCGCCATGAAGATCAAAAGTAAGGCGGGAATCACGCCAATGAAGACATAGGTAACGATCAGCCGGTTGCGCAGGCGCCACAGGATTCTCCGCTTCAGCCAGCGGAAAGCGAGGACGGAAAACAGCACGGCGGCCACGAAGGTGAGAAATCCGACCCAACCGCTCAAGTGCTCGCCCCAGGAGGAGGCGAACAGGGCGAGAAGTCGCTGAAGCCCGTACAAGACTGCGGCCAAGCCCGTGAGATAGCAGGCCAGTCGCGCCATGCGGCCTTCTGGCCACAGGTCAGCTGTCATCAAGCGGCGCCGCAGTTCTGGATAAGACCATTGCATGGCTGTTCGTCGGACTTAGTTCGTCAAACTCCGGCAGAGGATTAGGATTATACGGCGTAGCTTCGCCGCGCAGACGCTATGTGCGGATCCCACAGCTATGCGCAGCCCAAGCTCGGGCTTGCCTCGATCGACCGCCGCTAAATCTCCGGATAAAGGTCGAAGAACGCTTCCAGGCTCGTGCGCAGCTGCTTTTCGATATCTTCCTTGCTCCCTTCGAGCACATGCATGGTGACGTGCGCCTCGCGGCCATTCGTCAGCTTCACCGGAGCCTGCCCTACTTCCGCCACATCCTCGGAGGGCAGCAGCCTCATGCCGTAAACCAGTGTCAGATTCGCCATACCAGAATTCTAGTCTTTCGATGAGACATGGCGAAATTGGTCGCAGGCCGGAGCGGTAGCTCGGTTTTGAATCTTCGCTCTTGCGTCATCCCGAACCGCGTCGCGTTTCAGCCGCGGGAGGGATCTCCCGAAGCACAATTCTCTGGGAGATCCCTCGCGCCGCCTGAAAGACGGCTTCGCTCGGGATGACGCCGCCGAAGAGACAGTCAGGATTCAAATTAAGCCAGCACAGCAGGCTCACGCCGCTCGCTCGCTTCCCTGTCACAGCGCAGTGCTATAGAATTCCGCCGTGCCCCGAATCCCGGTTCTTATCTATTGGATCGCGCTTCCTGTTTTGTCCCTGACCGCGCAAGCGCAGGATCAAGCACCTCCGGCCAACGCACCTTCCACTGAGCCTCAGGTGAAGGTCAATATGCTGAACGTGTGCACACCGTCGGCCGACGAGCAGAAAGAGATTGCTGCGGCCCTGGCGCGCATTCCCAAGCAGCCTTTGTTCGCCACCGATTTTGAAATTTCCCGCGGGCGCTCGACCCTCACCGACATGCCGAACTTCCTTAAGACCGGCGCGCATGTTGCCGATGCACCGGTGGCCAGCTATGTTCGAATTCGGCGCGAGTTTTCCGTACAGGCGCTGTTTGCCAGCGTGCAATATTCGTTCAGCAACGACGGCCAGAACATGATCGAGACGCTGGTGCTGCACGTACGCGATCCCAAGGATCTGATTCAAGTGTCGCTCGAAGACACTGCGTCGGCGGTCACCAGCACCGAGGCGATGCTCACGGCCAACAATCCCGCCAACCGCATTCGCCTGGAGCGCTTCGGCAAATCCTCGGTTGCTCTGGCGCGCTGCATGGCGACGGAAAACGGCCCTGCACCCGATCAGAGCGCGTACGAGCCGCTGTTCCGCAGCGCGTCGGAACTGCTGGCTGATTATCGCGGCCTGCTGAATGTGCGAACAACGGTTCCGGAAGAACTCGCCCGCATCTCAGGTACGGCGCCGAAGTCGCCGCCCGCAAACAACAAACTGATGAAACCGAAACAGGCGCCCAAGTGAGTCAGCCGCGCACCCGATATGACCGCCACGAATCAAAAGCTGATCTGGGCCATCTAATCTGCACGGACGAAATCATCCTTACGTTTGAGAATCTGACTCCGAAAATATGAGCGAACTTCGCAACGTCGTTATCATCGGTTCCGGATGCGCGGGACACACCGCCGCTCTCTATACCGCGCGCGCCAACCTGAAGCCTCTCGTGATCGAAGGGCACGAGCCGGGCGGTCAACTTTCCATGACCACGCTGGTCGAGAACTTCCCCGGATTTCCCGAAGGCATCATGGGCCCGCAACTGGTCGAGAACATGCGCAAGCAGGCCGAACGCTTCGGCGCGGAATACCGCGTGGGACATCTCACGAGCGCCGATCTCAGCCAGCGCCCGTTTCACATGCACTTGGGGCAGCATCAAATCCAGACTCAAACCTTGATTATCGCCAGCGGCGCATCGGCGCGCTGGCTGGGACTGCCGCACGAACAGCAACTGATCGGCCACGGCGTTTCGTCGTGCGCCACGTGCGACGGCTTCTTTTTTTCGGGTAAGGAGATTGTGGTCGTAGGCGGCGGCGATTCAGCCATGGAGGAAGCTCTGTTCCTCACGCGCTTCGCCACCAAGGTGACGATCATTCACCGCCGCGACGCTTTCCGGGCATCGAAGATCATGCTTGAACGCGCCCACCACAACGAGAAAATCCAGTTCCTGACCGACACCGTAGTCGAAGATGTCTACGACCACGCCAAGCAGGAAGTCACCGGGCTCAAGCTCCGCAATGTGAAAACCGGCAAGGTGTGGGATTTCCCCACCAGCGCGCTGTTTCTCGGCATCGGCCATGAGCCGAACGCCAAAATGTTTGCCGGCCAGCTCGACACCGACGCCGACGGGTACCTCAAGACGCACAACCACGTCCTTACCCGCGTGCAGGGCGTCTTTGCCTGCGGCGATGTGCAGGACCGCCGCTACCGCCAGGCCATAACCGCCGCCGGCACGGGCTGCATGGCGGCCATCGAAGCGGAGAAATTTCTGGAAGAGCACGGAAAGTGAAAGTTCCCACCAAGACAGGGAGTTTCGACCAGCAGCTTCATGGAGCACAAGGACTTAGCGGGTCCGCCTAGTCGATACCTGTTATTACGTCAGCTATTACCTCGGTGATCTAGGCGAAGATTATATTTCGTTTACACTGTCTACGAATGAAATCATACCTGCAGCACGGCGCAGTTGGGGCGCTGCTCCTCGCTGTATTAGCCATCGCCCCCTTTGGTTCCCAAGCTCAGGAGGCCGCCGGCCGGCGCAAGTTGCTCGATCACGTTGCGCCCGCGTATCCAGCTCTTGCCCGTAGCATGGGCATCGAGGGTGTGGTGCGCGTCGACGCCGTGGTTGCACCCGACGGCAGCGTGAAGGCTATTGATGTCAAAGGCGGGCATCCGGTACTGGCTCAGGCCGCAGCGAATGCCGTGCGCCAATGGCACTGGGAGCCCTCGCTGCATGAATCGCACGAACTGGTGCAGGTGAAGTTCACGCCGGAATAAACTTCGCTGGCCGCCCGCACGCAGGTGCGTGATCCCAGCCCTTCCTGCGCCGTGCCTCGTTTGTGATACAACTTCCTGTGATCTTCATGCAGGTTCCGGGCACTTCTTTTCATACCACTTTTCATCTGGCAGGTTCTTCATGCTAAGGGCCTTCTTCGTCCATCTTTCAGAAAACCGCTCCCTGCGTAATCTTGGCGAGAGGACGGCCCTGGGGCGGCGCGTCTCAGGCCGCTTCGTCGCCGGCACGGAAATTGCCGATGCCGTGCGTGTCACGCAAGCCGTCAATCGTGCCGGCATGAGCGTCACCATCGACAATCTGGGCGAAAACGTTACCAATCCCGACGAGGCTCGCCACAGCGGGCAGCTTTATCAGCAGATTCTGGACGAGATCGCCCGGAATCAGCTGAACGCGAACATCAGCTTAAAGCTCACCCACATGGGCCTCGATGTGGATGAGAAGCTGGCCCATGAGATCGTTGGCGGTCTTGTCGCCAAAGCAGCTTCGATGACGCCGCCGGGTTTTGTGCGGGTCGACATGGAGGGCTCTCCGTATACGCAGCGCACGCTGGATTTTGTCCACGAACTGCACCGCATACCGGGAAACGGCAACAGCGTCGGGACTGTAATTCAGGCCTATCTGAAGCGCTCCGAGGGCGACATTGAAAAGCTGCTGGCCGAAGGAATCCGCATCCGGCTGTGCAAGGGCGCGTACAAAGAGCCCCCGACCATTGCCTTTGAGAGCAAGGCCGATGTGGACGCCAACTACGTCAAGCTGATGAAGATCTTGATGAAGAGCGGGATTTATCACGGTCTGGCGACTCACGACTATGCCATCATTCGCCAGGCCAAAGAGTTCGCCACGCGTGAAAAAATCTCCCGCGATTCCTTCGAGTTCCAGATGCTGTACGGCATCCGCCGCGACCTGCAGAAGCGGCTGGTGCGCGAGGGTTGGCGCATGCGCGTTTATATTCCGTTCGGCACCGAGTGGTATTCCTACTTCATGCGGCGGCTGGGCGAGCGGCCGGCGAATGTGTTCTTCATCGCACGGAATCTGTTCAGGCGGTGATGCGAATCTGATGCGTCATCCCGAAGACCCGCGTCTTCTCCAGCGGGCTAGGGATCTCCCATATGGTGCTTTCGATGCACGCAGGATCTTCGCTTCGCTCGCCTTCGGCTGAGGCCGGGGGGCTACCGGGAAAACGGCTTCGCCCAGAATGACGGTGAGGAAATTCGGAAACTGGGGCCTACTCGCGCGACCCCTCGCCACCCTCGGGGGGTGCTAATGGTAGACGTGTGGCGCCGCGCATCATCTCGCGTTCCTGATCCGAGAACATGCTCTTAAAGCGCGGAGAGTTGATGACTTGTTCGCGCTGATCCGGGGGCATGGCCCGCAGGTCGCGGACGGCGGTGGTCACCTGCCGCTGGCGATCGGGCGGAAGCTGCTTCATCTGGTTATAAATCTGGCGCGCCTGCTGCTTTTGCTCAGGCGTCAAGTGTTCCCAGGTCTCCATGCGGTTCAGCATCTGCAACTGCTGCTGCGGCGGCCGCTGCGAGAAGTCATGGAGCCGCTGGCGCAATTGCTGCTGCTGCCCGGGCGGCAAACGGCGGAATGCAGGATCGTTCTGCAGTTCGCGATCCTGCTCGGCAGGAGGTAGGTCTTTGTAGCGCCGCAGCCAGTCGCCGGCGTGGCCTTGTGGCTGCGGATGTGCCGCGGGCGGCCGCGTCATTGGCCTCGGCGAAGCCGCGGCTGGTCTCTGCGCTTGCGGATGATATGCCGGGGGAGCGGCATGGCGCTGTTGCACTGGATGGAAGTTTCCTCGTTGCGCCCACCCACGCTGCGCCAACCCATGCTGCGCCAGCGCGGGCAGGGAAACAGACACGACCAGCGCCAGCCCGGCGCTTGCCAGCCATCCCTTCCTGTGACTTCCCCGCCTCATGGTCTCAGGCCGCCCTCCCGGCGGCCAAACTTGTGCTCTGCGTGTTACGTTTTTTGCCCCTTACGGATTCGCCGTCACATCCTGCTGCAGATCCAGATCGTCGAGCAAGTCGAAATCCGCGTACATCTCGTGATTCGATTCCAGAGTCTGCAAATCGCTGACTGCCGTGCCCGGCTCGAGCGTGCCGATATTGTCGGACATGGAATTCTCAAGACCCGGATTGTAGATGCCGCTGGTTCGAGTGAAGAACAGACCAACGCCGACTCCCATCAGGACAGTCAGCGCCGCTGCCAGCACTGGACGGCGGAACCACGCCAGCCATCCCGACTGCGGCTTGGCCATTTCCTCGCGCAGGCGAGCCTGCAGGCGCACATCGAAATAAGGCGAGGGCTCCGGCGCCTGCCACTCGTCGAGCAGCGCCATGGTCTCGCGCATCGCCTTCAACTGTTCGGTGCACGCCGCACAGCTTTCCAGATGCTTGCTTTCGTCTGCGGTGGGCGCGCTCAGTCCTGCCGCCACGTCTGGCATCCGTTCACGAATTTCATTGCAGTTCATAACCGCTTCCCCTTCACTCTCTTCGCCCGTCGCTCACACAAATCAAACCGGTCTTGCTAGAGATATTCTTTTAACTGTTCCCGCAAAGTCTCATAAGCGCGGAAGAGCAGCGACTTGGTCGCCGACTCGCTCTTCTTCAACACCTCCGCGATCTGCTTGTAATCCATCTGCTGGTACTTGTGCATGATCACGGCCAACCTCTGCTGCTCCGGCAGCGCCTCCACTTTGCGCCGGATGGCCAGCATGCGCTCGCGCCGCACCATCAGCTGCTCGGCGTTCAAGTTGCCATCAGGCAACTCGAGCGTGGTGCCGGTATCGTCATCCGGCTCGTCCAGGCTGACAGTGACTTCCGGGCGCTCGTGCCGCGTGTCGCGCGCGTGATTGACCGCCAGATTCGTGGCGATCCGATACAGCCACGTCGTAAACTTCGCGCTGGCCTCGTAGCTCTCGCGCGAGCGGTACACGCGGAGAAAAACTTCCTGCGCCAGGTCCTCGGCCGCAGCCGAATTGCGCGCCATCCGGTACATGAAGCTCACTATCGGACGACGATACTTCTGTACCAGGTAATCGAAGGCCGGCTGGTCTCCCGCTTTGACGCGCAGCATGATCTGCGCATCCGACGTTTCCTCGGTCCCCACCATGGGAGGCAGCGAGGATGTCTGCGGTGTTGTCGCAGCCATCAGCATGCCCCGATCGAGTGCCGCGGTGCTCACACTGATTTCAACCCCGCGGGATGCAGAAAGTTGCGTCTCTTGCGAATCCGGCGATGACGAAGAAGTCTTTTGAGATGAGGAAGATAGCGGTTGCCGCGGGGATTTGGGCTCGAACGCCATCGAGGTGGAAAACGCGGCCCGAGCGCACAGGTTCCAAACACGCTTGCGCTGGACCGCAAATAGGCTAACACGCCTTTGGGTCTGGCCAAAACTCAAAGCCGGGAGTTCCGACTCAGCCTGCATCTGCCCGCGATTCGTTGGCAGGTTGCATAATCCGAACAAAAATGTTCGAATGAATTCACTCTCGCGCGGGCGCTTAACTCAGCGGTAGAGTGCCATCTTCACACGGTGGAAGTCATAGGTTCGAATCCTATAGCGCCCACCACTGCCCTACCGGCAGGTTTCGGTTCTGGAGGTCCCTCGCTGCGCTCGGGATTTCGCCTGCGGGCGCACGCTTACGCTCACACCCGCAAATCGGCTCAAGTTCGAATCCTATAGCGCCCACCACTGCCCTACCGGCAGGTTTCGGTTCTGGAGGTCCCTCGCTGCGCTCGGGATTTCGCCTGCGGGCTCACGCTTACGCTCACGCCCGCAAATCGGCTCAAGTTCGAATCCTATAGCGACCACCATTGCCCTACCGGCAGTTTCGGTTCTGGAGGTCCCTCGCTGCGCTCGGGATTTCGCCTGCGGGCTCACGCTTACGCTCACGCCCGCAAATCGGCTCGTGTTCGAATCCTATAGCCTCCACGATCTTCGCCCCGAAGACACGATTCAGAAGGTCCTTCGCCTTCCCTCCGCGCTTCGCTCGGCGTTCAGATCAGGATTTCGCCGGCGGTCTCAGACGCCCGCCGAACGGCTCGAGCTCGAATTCTTTAACGCCATGTTTCTCTTCTTGCCAGCCTTCGCGCGGCACAGCCACGCAAACCAGCCTCTGTGAGCAGGATCACAGACCGCCGTGCTGCCGGAATGGAAGATGGCCAGATCGGAGGCGCGACCATGCAGGGCAACGAGAAGGTAATTCAGCAATTGAATGCGGCTCTCAGTGCAGAGTTGACCGCGATCGTGCAGTACATGACGCAATCGGAGATATGCCAGGGTTGGGGTTACAAACGGCTGGGCGATCTCACTAAAGCGCGAGCCATCGAGGAGATGAAGCACGCTGAAGGGCTGATCGAGCGCATCATCTTTCTCGACAGCATTCCGAACATCGGGGTGGGGCTCAAGCCACAGCTCGGCAAAAAGGTCGAGGAGCAGATTGAGATTGATCTCAAGGACGAACTGGATGCAGTGCGCCAGTACAACGTGGCTGTCAAGATCTGCGTCGAGGCCAAAGACGAGGGATCGAAGGCTTTGTTCGAGCGCATGATCGGGGACGAGGAGCGGCACGTCGACTTCCTGGAAGCTCAACTTCACTCGATCAAGGAAATGGGAGTTGCCAACTATCTCGCTCAGCAGTTGGGTGGGAAATAGCGGTTGGTTTGCCAGATGGGTGTACAATCCGGTCGTTTTTCAGCTCAAGGTAAAGACGTCTGATTCAGGCCGATACCGCGAGGTGTTTCATGAAACGCGTATTCTTCACCGCCTTCCTGCTGTTGTTATCTTTTGCCACAACCACCTCAGCTCAAACCATCACCGTCGGATTCACGGTTTCGAGAACCGGCGCTCTGAATGTGGACTCGCTCGAGCAATACCGCGGTTTCGAACTCTGGCGCGACACGGTCAACGCGGCCGGAGGGATCAAAGCCGGCGGCAACAGCTACAAGGTGCAGTTTACGAGCTACGACGACGAATCGAACTCCAAACGCGTGCAGCAGCTCTACACGCGCATGATCCTGGAAGACAAGGCCGACTTTCTCTTCAGCCCTTATTCTTCCAGCCTGACGGCCACGGCTGCGATCGTCACCGAGCAGTATGAAAAAATCATGCTCACCACCGGTGCGGCGGAGGAGAAGACCTACAAGCTGGGCAATCAGTATCTGTTTCAGATGTTCGCACCGGCCACGCAATACCTGACCGCGGCGCTCGACGCGCTCAAATCCAAAGATCCGAAGGCGACGGTGGCCTTCGTGTATGAGGACGCATCGTTCTCCGTCGCCGTGGTCACTCCGGCCAAGGCTTACGCCCAGCAACTTGGCTTTAACGTCGCGTTCGCCGAAGCCTACGCCCCGAACACCACCGACTTCAGCGCGATCATCGACAAAGTGATCGCGTCCAAGGCCACGGTTCTCTTAGGCGGCGGCCATTATGCCGATGGCTCTACCCTGGCCCGCCAACTCTACGGCCACAAAGTTCCGCTCAAGATGGTCACGCTGCTGGTCGCTCCCGACAGCCCGCAATGGTCGGAACTGGGTGATGCGGCGGTGGGCGTGATTGTGCCTTCGCAGTGGGAGCCGCAGTCGACATTTAAGGCACAATACGGCCCCTCGGGAGCCGACTTCGGCAAAGCGTACACTGCGAAGTACAATGCGCCGCCGAGCTATGAATCCGCCGGAGGCTATGCGTCCGGATTGATTCTGCAGCACGCCATCGAGCAGGCCGGCGGAGTTGACACCGCGAAAGTGGCGGCTGCGTTGAACTCGACGGACCTGACAACGTTTTATGGCCGCTCGAAATTCTCCACGGTGGCCAGCGAACATGGGCTGCAGGTGGGCCATACGATCTTTCTGGCGCAGTGGCAGAACGACAAGTCGGGCGCGCTCGTGAAGCAGGTGGTCTGGCCGCTGGCGGGGAAAAGCGCCGATTTGAAGTATCCGATCCGCTGAGAGATTTTCGCTAGTTTTGAATAGTGTGGACCAAGCCTGCCTCAGCGCAGAGCAGGAGGTGAATCGTGTCCGGCATTCTGGCCTCCATGATTGATGGTCTGCTGATCGGCTCGGTCTACGGCCTAGCAGCGATGGGGCTGAGCCTGATCTGGGGTGTCATGGACGTGATCAACCTGACTCACGGATCCATGATCGCGCTGGGCATGTTCGGCATGTATCTGCTGTTCAGCGCGACCGCCCTCAATGCCTACACGCTGTTGCTGCCGCTCATCGCCGCCGGACTGATTCTCGGCACGGTCGTGTACTGGCTGGCGGTGAACTGGGTGGTCGGGCGGTCGCAGCTGATGAGCCTGCTCTCGACCTTCGCCGTGAACATGGTGGTCATCGGTCTCGGCACAGCCATCTGGAGCACCAGCCCGTACAACGTGAACTTCACCGTGCCCGGCATCACCGTTGGCGAATACACCTTTACCGGAAACCACATCTGCGCAGCGATTTCTGCGGTGGTCATCGCACTGCTGCTGGAGTTATTTCTGTATCGAACGCGGGCGGGCAAAGCCATCCGCGCGGTCGCGGACAATCGCGCCGCCGCCGAGTTGATGGGAATCTCCTCGACGCGCGTGCTGATGGTCGCCTTCGCTATTGGCATTGCGCTGGCCATGGCTTCGGGCGCACTGGTCTCGACGCTGTTTCCCTTTACCATCCTTTCCGGCGCGGGCTACCAGCTCAAGAGTTTTGTGGTGACAGTTCTGGCCGGCCTGGGCAAGCCTTTTGGGGCGCTGATCGCGGGCGTGCTGCTGGGTCTGCTGGAGGGAGCCGTTTCGCCATTCATCGCCGTGAGTTGGATTCCGCTGATTGAGTTTGGTTTGTTCGTGGTGGTGCTGATCGTTTTCCCGCGCGGCATTTTCGGAAAGGCGACGGCATGATCCTGCGCCGGCCGCTGCTCTGGCTGATTCTCGCGCTGGCCGCGCTGTTCGTGTGGCTTCCGCTGCGCACGCACGATGTGGCTCTGCGCGAAGACCTGATTCTGGTGGCAGTGGCCATCATCCTGACCAGCAACCTGAACCTGATGATCGGCTACACCGGCTATGTGAACTTCGGCCACATCGTGTTCTACGGCCTCGGAGGATATGTAGGGCTCTACCTGGCGACGGTGCTGAACTGGCATCTGGTGGCGGCCGCGCTTACCGCTGGCGTCGCCGTAAGCGTGCTGGCGCTTCTGTTCGGGCTCGGTATTCTGCGTCTGCGCGGCGCCTATTTTGCGTTGGCCACGATCGGAGTGCTGGTCGCGGTGCAGGCCTTCGTCGCGAATTTTGAACCCTGGGGCAGATCGACCGGCATGTACGTTTCGTTCCAGTCATACACGCCGCTGGGCGGTGCGCGGCGCGCGCTCTGGATCACGTATTACCTGATTATCGGCGTCATGGCACTTTCGCTCATTTTGAGCCTGGGGATCCGAAGGTCGAAATTCGGTCTGGGCCTGTTCGCCATTCGCGAAGATGAAGACGCCGCCATTGTGTTGGGCGTGAATGCCACGGTTTACAAGGCGATCATTTACAGCGTGTCGGCATTTCTGCCGGCGGTGGCGGGCGCACTCATGTTTTTCAAGAACGGGATGATCGATCCTTCGATCGCGTTCGAATACATGCTTTCGCTCGAGGGCATCGTGATGCTGATGCTCGGGGGCCAAGGCACGGTGGCGGGATCGGCGCTGGGAGCGGCGTTGTACGAACGGCTGCGCTCGTATTTGCTCACGTCTCCACGGCTTTCGGAATTTCATCTGGTGATCGCCGGTGCGTTGCTGCTGCTGGTGGTGAGGCTGGCGCCGGGCGGGCTGATCGGCTGGCTCTATCGCCTGGTGCCGCGCTCGCGAGAGGTGGTGGAATGACGCCGCTGCTCGAAGTGCAGGGCATCAGCAAACGCTTCGGCGGATTGCAGGCCGTCGGCGATGTGAGCTTCACGCTGCAGGAAGGGGAAATCCTCGGCCTGATCGGGCCGAACGGCGCGGGGAAGACCACGCTATTTAATCTTGTCAATGGTGTCTACAAGACCGATACCGGTTCGATCATTTTTGCGGGCAAGGACATCACGGGCTGCTCGCCGGACCAGGTGGTTCATCTCGGATTGGCGCGAACCCATCAGATTGTGCGCCCGCTGAACGGCATGAGCGTGCTGGAGAACGTCATTGTGGGCGCATGTTATGGGCGCGAATATCAATCTCTGCGCGCTGCGCATGCCACCGCGCTGGAGGTGCTGGAGCAAGTCGGCCTGGCGAGTCGCGCCAATGCGCCGGCGCATTCTCTCACGCTCGCATTCAAGAAGCGGCTGGAGGTCGCGCGGGCGCTGGCGGCAAGACCCAAGCTGCTTCTGCTCGACGAGGTGCTGGCCGGTCTCAACCCCACCGAGATCGCGCAGATGATCGACCTGATTCGCAAAATTCGCGACAGCGGTGTCTCTGTGTTCATGATCGAGCACGTGATGCAGGCCATCATGAATTTGTCTGATCGCATCCTGGTGCTCAATCTCGGCCACAAGATTGCCGAGGCGCCTCCCGCCGAAGTCGTGAAGAATCCTGACGTGGTCGAGGCCTACCTGGGCTTTCCCGACATCGTGGACAAACTGCGAGGCACGCCATGAGTCGAGAAAGACCGGAGTCTGGAAGAATATGACCGATGTGGCGCTGGAAATCCAGAACATCGAATCCGGCTACGGCGAAGTGCAGGTGTTGTGGGGCATATCGCTGAAAGTGCGGGCAGGCAAATTGACGACGATCATTGGCGCCAACGGCGCCGGCAAAACGACAACCCTGCGCACGATCATGGGCTCGCTGCGGCCGTGGGGAGGACGCATCTTGCTCGACGGCGAAGACGTGACCAAGCTTTCGCCTCACGCGAAAGCGGGACGCGGCATGGTGCTGGTGCCGGAGGGGCGGCAACTCTTTCCGGACATGTCAGTGGCCGAAAATCTGGAGATGGGTGCGTACTCGCGCCGCGCCCGCTCACGGCAGAAGGAAAACCTGGAGCGGGTTTATGCAGCCTTCCCTCGCCTACAAGAGCGCAGCAAACAGAAAGCGTCCACGCTCTCGGGCGGCGAACAGCAAATGGTCGCCCTGGGCCGCGGGCTCATGCAGGAACCCATCGTCCTGATGATTGACGAGCTTTCTCTCGGCCTTGCGCCGGTGCTGGCGCAGCAGCTTTTCCTTACGCTCAAACAGCTGAAGGAGCAGGGCATCACCATCATTCTGGTCGAGCAGAACGTGCACCTCGCCTTGGCCGTGAGCGATTACACCTATGTGCTGGCCGAAGGCCGCGTGCCCATCGAAGGCGAATCGAAACAGGTTGCGCTGATGGACGAAGTGCGGCGTGCGTATCTGGGTCTGTAGATTCCCGTCTGCAGATTCAAGCCTGCCGGCAGCGCCTAGCTGCGGTCGAACGCCTGTGCGATACTGAGGCCGGGCCGAGAATGGGCCCGTAGCTCAAACGGATAGAGCATCGGATTTCTAATCCCCCTGACGGGGATTTACGTCGTCAAGGAAGAATTCATCAAGCTGCTGAATTTGCAATGGATCGGCGGCTTTTTCAATTCCAAGTTCAGCCAACGCAGAATCGTAACTAGTCACCTGTTCGCACTGGCAATAGCATGCAGTTTAGCTAGCAGAGAAACGTGGCATTGAGGCCGGTCTGTTTACCCCGTTTTTTTCGAGGAGGCTCCGCACCGCCTTACTCTTTGGGCTTTTTCTCTTTCGGAATGAACCCCAAGGCCCCGAGCACTCGCACGGCTTCCTGAGTCTTGACCTGCGACCTGATTAGACTTGGCACGGACTCGGCGAGGGCCTGATTAACCGGGAACTCCTTGCCTCGGACCTTTACGTAAACCTTCTTGACCTTCTTGGCCTTTATCGTATTGAGCTTTTGCTCGACGGTTTTCTTGTCAAGCTCAAACTCCTGACCCGCGACCCTGAAGCGCTCTTTCTGGGACATTCCAAGTCACCTCGGCAACCAACTATAGAAACGAATATATAACGTGTCCGTTTCGGAGGTAAAGTCTTCCTCCTCCTCTTCTTTTTCTTCCTTCTTTCTATCCGGAAATCCGTGTTTCAGACATCTAAATACAAGCTAGGAGGCAGTGTGCAAATCATTTCCATCGTGCCACGAGGGTGGATGAAGGTCCCCTTAGCGGCAAAACTCGCAAGTACTCCCATGTCCCGTGCCAAGGCGTTGATTGTCTCAGGACTCGTTCCCGTGGCTATCGACCCTGCCGGTTACATGTGGGTTTCAACAGACTCCCTGCGGAGCGGATCACTATGCCCAATCCCCAATACAAAACTACCGAACTTGAACTAGCCAGTTTCTTGAAAGCTCGGGGGCACGCGTTGCTCCGGGCACAACTCAAGGACAGGCTCGTAGAGTTCTTCTTCCCTGCCTCGGCAGAAAAGGCCGTTGACGACTACTTTGCCGGGGTGCAACTGTCTGCGAGGGAGCTTTTCGAAGCTCACCGCAGTCTTAGAGCACTCATACAACAACTCAAATCGCATAAGAATCAGAACGGAGAGAAATTTAACGATGGCTGCAATCGCAATTGAAATACCTGGAATCTATCCCTTTAAAAGTTTGATGTCTCTGGATGTCGCTCCTCCACGTTACGCAGTTGAGGGCCTCATTAGTGAAGGACAGAACGCCATTTTTGCAGGCTACTTTGGTGTGGGCAAAACGATGTTCGCTGGTCAGCTTTCGATTTGCCTGGCCACTGGACGCCCCTTCGTGGGACGCGCAGTCCGGCAAAGGTACAAAGTTGTTTTCATGGATTTTGAGACTGGGCCCGGCGCGATTCAGCAACGGCTTACCAAGCAGGTGGCAGCCTTGCAACTCACAGAAGAGGAGCGCGCGCTTCTAGACGAGAACTGGATTTATGTCAACACGCTTGATGAAAAGTCCGAGTTCTATAGCTGGCAGATGGACAAAGAGGGCCTTGTCAGACTGGCCAAATTCTTGAACGAGGTTGGGGCGGAGGTACTGGTCGCCGACAACTTGGGCTGGTTCGTCAAGGGCGAACTGGACGACCCGAAACACGTGAAGGACTTCTACGCCAACCTCCGCGATCTCAAAACGGAGTGCCCATCGCTACAAGATGGATTCATCCTTATGCTCCACCATCTCGTTAAACCCGGCGTAGACAAAGCAAACCGTTGCAGCCTCCTGACCGCTCCGAGAGAGTATCTATCTCAAGCCAGGGGCAGTCAGCGATTGTTGGACTTTGCCGAATGCCGTTTGGCTCTCGCGGAGGAGTTGTGTGGGGATCAGATAGTTCATATCGTAAATGGGGTCAATCGGACGGGGGCGGTCGATGCCTTGACGATCCAGCTGAGTTCCGAGACCTTGTCGTTTGATCTTCATGAGGACACTCAGCTTCGGTATAACCAGGCATTCGCGGGCAAAGCTAGACAAAAGCAGTTTTTTGAATCACTGCCTGATGACTTCAATTGGACGGAAGCGAAGGCCATTCCGATTGGAGGCAAGGCGGTCAGCAAGGACACACTTGCCGAGACGCTGAGGACCGCTCGCGTCAACCAGTTTGTTGTCCAGGACCCGTGGACCAAGAGGTATAAAAGAGTATTCCGTCCCACGGCAGACTGACCGTACTCGCCGGACCGAGTGCCTTGCAGGTTTCCTGGGGCGGCAGACCTACTCGTGGGGCGGTTCTAGGGGTTTTCGTTCGGACTCGCCGATTCGAAGCTCGGAGTCCGCTCCGGGTCCGATGGGAGGTCCAGTCGGAAACCCCTGATAATTCGGGCTAGTACGACGAGTCTGCTGATGTGGGAGTGCCGCAGTGCCCTAGGAAATAACTTCGAATTTCCCTTCTTTCCGACGGTTTGCGGCAATTTTGGCCCAACTTTATATTTCGTTGATTTTGCGAATTTAAGAGTCCGGCTTATCGCCCCGAACCTATTGAAACAATTTGGGTTAGGACAAGTTAGGCGAAATTGATGGTGAATGGGCGTGATCCGCTAACCCCAACAAGAAAAAGGGAAATCAGGCGTGGCTGCTCCGGGCTGACGATGGTGATCGGAGACGAGACGGGCAAAAGGTGTTTTGAATGCCTTTAAAGAGCGCCCAGATACCGGCGAAGGGCCATCAGCTCTTCGGGAATCTGCGCAGCGTCGTGCGACGAGGGCAGCAGGAAAGACCGACCTTCACTTCCATGACTTGTGCCGATTCGCAGCCCGGAGATTAGACCGTGCCGGAGTTGGTCAGAAAACCGCTATGGCAGTCATGGGGCGAAAGACGGATTCGATCTATCGGCGTTACAACGTTGTGGATCACCGCGACCGCGATTTGGCTGTGGATCGATTGGTAGAATATCAGCAGGCCCTTGCTAAGGCTTCGCAGGTTCCAGCGGAGCAGGAGCAACGGGAAGGCGATAACATGCAGTTTGACATACAGTCGCGAGTTGGAACGGCGTAAGCCGTTGTGGGCCCGTAGCTCAAACGGATAGAGCATCGGATTTCTAATCCGAGGGTTGCAGGTTCGATTCCTGCCGGGCCTACCAGGAAAGCGAAGTTCAGGGATGCGGGAGGTCCCTCCCCATCCGCCTACGCTTCGCTTGGCGTTCAGGGTCAGGATTTCGCCTGCGGGCTCCCGCTTACGCTCACGCCCGCACACCGGCTCAAGTTCGATTCCTGCCGGGCCTACCAGGAATTTCAGGAGAACGACGCTACGGCGGCTTCTTCCTCGTCGTAGGTCTCGAAAAGGTTCAGCACGCCCACCAGCCGCAGCGTCTGGATGGCAAACTTCGAGGGCTGCAGTAGTTTGACGTTCCCGCCCAGTTTCTTGGTCGATACCAGGAGCTTCACCAGCAGGCCGATACCGCTGGAGTCGATCATGGGAACCTCGGAGAGGTTGATGACAATGCGGGTGTCGCCACTGCCGACGGCCTCCTCCAGGGCCTGGCGCAAGCTGTCGACCGCAGGTCCCATGCGAAGCTGCCCCCGTAGCTGAACGACCTGTACCTGCGCACGCTTACGGACGTTGATGTCCAACTTTCCTCCTGGTGGCTTGCGAATCCTCGGATGAAGGCACGGAGGGACTTCTCCGAGCGGGTCCTACGTTACGAAATGACGCAGGGATTTGCAAGTGGGCGGGGAATTTGAGCCGTGCAGCGGGCTTCGGTCCCGGAATTGGATTTCTGTTGGTGTCACGGGCCCGCTTGCAGAGCTCCTGTGCGCCTCGCCGCCGATACCCAGGATATGAAAAATTCATCCCCCAGAGTCGAACTTTTTGTCATAATGCGGGGCGTTGATCGACCGGGGCGGAGGAGGCAACATGCGCGCCGCAGTCAAGGTGGAACCAAGCCGGGCCAGCGTGATTATCGTTACCACGGACGAGCGGGTCGGGCCGGAAGCCGATGCGTATCTGGCGAGCGGCTATGAGCTCGCCATGGTGCAGACGTGGGATCAGCTGCTGGCATTGGTGCGCCTGCAAATGCCGGACGCCATCCTGGTGGACCTCGATACGGTGGGGGAGACCAGCGACGATGGGATCGCTGCCCTCCGCGAGCTGCGCGCCATGGGGCCGGACCTGGTGCTGGTCGGACTGACCCGGTCGAACAGCCGCAATCTGCGCCTGAAGGCCATTGGAGCCACGGCGGACGAATACTTTGTGGCCCCGATTAATTTCGAAGAGGTTCGCGCGGCGCTGGGCCGAACCCTCGAGAAGAGGGCGCTCGAGATTGAATGGCGCAATCGCCAGAGTGAGCAGGCCGAGCAGCACTCGTTTGGCGACATGATCGGCGCCAGCGAGCCCATGCAACGGGTGTACGAGGCCATTCGGCGCGTGGCAGAGAGCAACAGCACGGTGCTGATCCGGGGTGAAAGCGGCACGGGCAAGGAGTTCGTGGCACGGGCGATCGTGACTCTCGGTCCACGGTCTGAAAAGCCGTTCATCAGCATCAATTGCGCAGCGCTCCCGGAGAACCTGATCGAGGCGGAGTTATTTGGGCACGAGAAGGGAGCCTTCACAGACGCGCGGACCGCGCGCCCTGGTCACATCGAACTAGCCCATACGGGTACGTTGTTTCTGGACGAGATTGGCACGCTCGGCCTGGCCCTGCAGAGCAAGCTGTTGAGAGTGCTGGAGTACCGGACCGTCACCCGCATTGGCGGCCAGACCCCCAAGAAGATCGATTTCCGCCTGATTACCGCCACGAATGAGGACCTGGAAGAGATGGTCCGGATCGGCCGCTTCCGTGAGGACCTGTATTACCGGATTAATGTCGTGCCGATCATGCTGCCGCCGCTGCGCGAGCGGACTGGCGACATCCCCTTGCTGGTGGATCATTTTCTTCGCATCTACTGCGCCGCCAACAATACTCCTCTAAAGCGCCTGGACCCGGAAGTCATGCACATTCTGGAAGAGGACGCCTGGCCGGGGAACGTCCGCGAGCTGGAAAACCTGGTGCAGCGGCTGGTGCTGATGGTGGACGGGCCCACGATTAAGGTCCACCACCTGCCCCAGCGGCTGATTTTCAACAGCGCGGCGAGCCAGGAATCGATGCTGATCCCGGAAGGGGGGGTCAGCTTCGACGAGGAGATTGCCAAGATTGAAGTGGCCTATTTGACGGCGGCGCTGCGGCGCTCAGAAGGCAGCAAGATCGATGCAGCACGCCTGCTGCGCGTGGACAAGCAGAGAATGCACTACTTGTGCCGCAAGTACGGGATCGGGAAAGGATGAAAATTTCGACGAGGAAGGCATTGTTATTAAAATTTCATCCGTAAGAGATGAATTATTGGTATCGTTTTGCGATTTCCGCACCGCCCTTTCTATCTCCCGATTTGTTCTGGAAGAGCTAAGTGATTGATGCCATGGAGCGTCCGCCAAGACCGTGCCCGGCCGCTCCGTTTGGCACGCCGAGTGCTATATACCAAACCGAGCAGCAACGCAGAGATTGATAAATCAAAAAACAGGAGAGATTCCAATGGCGATCCAGAAAAAGAGTTTGATTGGCAACCTGACGGCTACGAAGAAGGCCATCATCGCGACGAACATGGCCGCCACCGGTCCTGTCACGAGCCCGACGAAGTTGGAAGCGGCGAGACCCTTGACACACCTAGCCAAGCCGGTTGCGAAGCCCGTAGCCAAGCCGGTGGCGAAGCCCGTAGCCAAGCCGGTAGCCAAGCCGGTAGCGAAGCCCGTAGCCAAGCCGGTAGCGAAGCCCGTAGCCAAGCCGGTGGCGAAGCCCGTGGCGAAGGCCGTCGCCAAGTACGCGTTTTAAAAGAGCAAGTACCTCTGGCCTGAAGTGAAGAGAGACCGCGTAGGGCGGTCTCTCTTTCGTTTTTCTTGTTGTTACCAGAACTTGCGACCAAAAAACTCTCGCCCCGTCTCCCACACGAACCAGGCCAACCCGCGCCTTCGAACCTGAATCTTGGCATCCCCAGACATGCCGGCCCGCATGTCCCCATTCAAATTTGGAATAAGTACAATCGCCACGTAATGCGGCGGCGGCGTCAGACCCTTGTACTGTTCAATGTGGATCAGTCCTGGGGGTAGATCCAGTGGGGCCGAGGAGATCGCAGTCACCTTCCCCTGAATAGGCTGAAAACGGGACTCCAGCTTGAGGGACACCGGCGTACCGAGAGCCACGCGGTGGACGTCAAAATCTGGAACGAAAATTCTCGCCTTGAGAGTCTGGCTATCATCGACTTCTGCCAGTTCGGCCCCTTCCGCGACAAATGAGCCGGCGAGGTTGCCGATCCGCGGCGTGACAACCACACCCGAGATCGGACTTGTCACCTGAAGTACGTCGAGCCGGCGAGAGGCGGAGCGATAGCGTTCCGACTGGACGGCCTGTTCGCTCCGGGCAGGGCCGAGATCTACATAATTCAGCAGGGCCTCGCGAGTACTGGCTTGGGCGAGGTTGAGATCAGCCCGAGACCGGTTTAGGTCTCCCTCCAGGTTCACGTTCCGCATGCGGAAGATCGCGCCCCCGGCGAGGATCAGCGAACCTTCGTCTGCCAGAACCTGCGTAATCTGCCCAGGGACCGTGGCACGGATTATGGCACGCTGTTCTGGCTCGAGTACGAACCGGCCACGGACGGTTTCGCGCCAGACCGGAGCTAATAGAAGCAGTGCACCAGCCGCTCCCGCAACGAACTTGCGAGGGATGGTCCACCATGAGCGGAAGCTTTCTTGTTTGTCCAGATAAAGGTCTTTCATAAACCTCCCAAAGGAACGCAGCCGCGCCCGGAAGATTACCAGCCCGAGCGCGAGAGCCGGCACAAATGCCCACTGCGGGCTAACGCGGAGGAGGATGTTGTACACCCAGCGAAGCACAGCCAGTAGCACCACATAACTGTAGGCGCCCGAGAGCACTGCATAAACCGAGAAAAGCCAACGCCGGCGTGGACTCAGGTAGGGCACCTCCAGCGGCATCCGGAAAACATGGTGCTTGATCCAGCTGGTGAGAAACTCAGTCGAGGTTTCCTTGAGGGACTCGGATCCGATCAGTTCCTCAAACAGGTAGTAGCCATCCAGTTTGATCAGTGGGTTCAGGTTCATGAGAATTACTGCAATTCCCGTGATCAACATGACCTTGTAGGCGAAGTCATGAACCGGGCTGCCAACGGGAGTTCCCCACCAGATGACGCTGGCCGCGGCACAGAACATCAGTTCGATCCAGATACCTGCGAGGATGGAAGCGATACGCTGCCATTTGCTGCCATAGACGTATACCTCGGTGATGTCGACGAAGAAACAGGGCGACAGATACAGGAGCATGAAGCCCATGCGGTGAACCCCGCCTCCAAAGTGCTTGCAGGTGAGCCCATGGGCGGATTCGTGAAAGAACCCCAGACCGCAGAACAGCAGCCAGAACTCAGCCAAATCGGCTGCGCTCTTGTGGGTGAAGGTGTAGTACTCGACAGTGTCCCGCGCGATTTCGCTCCAGCCGCTCAGGAAAATTAGCAGCATGAGTGCAAACATTCCGACGGTCGAATAGATGAACCAGTTGGAATAAACGAACCCGATGCGTTGATTCAGCTTGGTTAGATACGAATCGGGATCCCAGGTGGAAAACGTCATGTGGGCGAGGTTGATCTTCTTATGAGCTCGCTTCTGGCGTTCCTCGCTGATTTTCTGATTCGCTGTCTTGTTGAGGTCCAGAGTTGCTTTGTAGAACAGTCCGGCTTCTTCGATCGAATTGGCGAATTCACGGACGTTTTCTTCCGTGCACAGACCCCCGGCCTCTTGGGAATAGGCCTCGGCGATCTCGTTGTAGGAGCGCTGTCCATCGAATAAGGACATCAGCTTCCACTGTTCGGGAGAGAAGAAGTAAAGGCCGTCCCCGCCCGGGATCAGCGCGGCGATCGCCGGTTCCCCGTCCTTGAGACGCTCGCGGGCAATCAGCTTGGGATTGAGCCGGGGGCGATCCTGACCGACTCTGCGCGCGGGCAGCTCGGGGAGCGCGACGTTGAGGACCTCGGTGAGGTTCATTGCGGATTCTGCAGGCGGATGTTGACAGTCATTCCCGGGCGCAGGCCGGCGGGAGCGCCCTGCAGTTCGGCGGTGACGTCAATTGTGTCGCTGGAAGGATCGACCACCGGGCTGACCAGGACGACTCTGGCCGGGTGAGCCTCGTCTGCCGCCTCCTGCGTGGTGACGACCAGCTCGGTGCCTCTTTTCATGCGTCCGAAATAGCTTTCGGGCAGTGAGAACTTGACCCGCAACGGTCCCACAGCCGAAACCCAGAAGAGGCGGTCATGCTTGGCCACTTCCTGCCCGACGCGCACGTAGCGGCGCGCCACGACGCCGTCGAAGGGAGCGGTGATTCGAGTTTTCTCCAGCTCGAGGTCGAGCGATCGCAGACTTTCCTGCGCATACTTCAGGTCCTCGCGCTGACGCTCGACTTCAAAATCGGTCGCTTCTGACTGGTATCTCGCCTTTTCTTCCTGCTCTTTGGCGATGATGTTTGCCTTCCACAGTTCCTCCGCGCGATCCCGCTCGGCGCGCGCGACCTTCGCTCCCGCTTCCCAGTTCTTGAGGTCAGCGGCAGTGCTCTTCACTTTGGCTTCGGCAGCATCGCGGTCGGCGGTGAGCTGGCGGTCGTCGAATCTTGCGAGAAGCTGACCCTTCTTTACGGGTGCGCCGGCTTCAACGAGAATCTCGGCCACGATTCCATCGCGCTGGGCAGCGAGGTCGACCTGATCTTCAACGACGATGGGACCGGAGGCGATGTAATCGCTCCGCGCTGTCTGCGCCGTGGTCGCCGACGCGACCGGCTGCGAAAGGGGCGCGGCTGCGGCTGCAGTCGGCGCAGGACCAGAACTGCAGCCGACCATGGCGGCAATCGCGAAAGAGAGCAGCAGGACCAGACAACGGGAGTGGAGCATAGTCAAACCCCTAGGCGAACTTCAACGCTGATTACGTGACGAACTTACCAACCAAAGCTACCACCCAAACCAGGACCACAGCTTGGACCAGATCCACATAGCGGTTCCGCGGAAAACTACATAGCCGGCGGGATGCCAGCCTACGGATACCTTCCCTTGGCCTTGCATGCCGGGACGGATCGATCCGTCTTCGTTAGGCAGGGCGACGCGAGCTACAAAGACGCGACGCTCCGACTCAACCTGACCCTGTGGACTCACGACCGTAACTTGGCCGCGGAAGGTGCGGACTGGAAAGCTCTCGAGCTTGATGGCGGCATGCTCGCCGCTCTGGAGCAGAGTGGCGTCGTCTTCGGGAACAGCGACATCGATTGTCACATGCGACGTTTCTACGATTTCGGCGAAGGTGTCGCCCTGGGCCAGGCGGCGCCCCACGGCATTTTCGATGTGTGGCGTTGTGATGATGCCGTCGAGCGGCGAGCGGATAGTTGTGCGGTCGAGGCGCTCCTGCGCACGCGCGAATTCGGCTTTCCAGTAGTCCGCCTTGATGCGTTCGGTGCCGGCGCGGGTTCCGTCATTCTGAGAGAGCGCGCGGTTCATGGCCTCCATGGCTTCGGTGTATCGGGCCTGCGCGGCAGCTGCTTCGGCGCGGTAGTTCCAGTCTTCCAGTTCGGCCAGGACTGTGTTCTTCTTGACGCGGTCGCCCTCGTGGACATAAACCTTGTTGACCACGCCGTCGACGCCGGGCTGAACTTGTGCAAGCGCGGCAGGAGCGACCGTTGCGCCCCCGGAAACCCGCATGGGCAGCGGACAGAAGATAAAGAACAGCGCCAGGGCTGCGGCAATCGCGATCATCAGCCCGCGGCGGCGCTTTTCCATGGCCAGGAAGCGCTTCTTCTTCTGCAGCAGCGGCTCCAGAACATTGATGAAAGGGACTTCGCGGTAGAGGGACGCGTTGCGCAAAGCCACAGTCGCCTGACCGGCGAGAACCTTGATGATTTCCAGGTGAGCGACCGTCAGAAAATCAGGGTCGCTGCTCTCGAAGGATAGAATTCCGAGCCGGCCCTGATCGTCTATGAGCGGAAGGGCATAGAATCCGCGCATTCCTGTGTCGGAAAAATATTCGGCGAACTTGGCACGGGTATCGTGGCGGGGATCGTCAATCTCATCACCGTGCTGCGTCACATGGGTTTCTTCGGATGAAATCGACGCCCACTCCAGCATATCCTTCAGCGCGGAAACCGCAGGATCGGCTGTGTTGATCTGGGTCATGCCGGAGATGGCTTTGAGCTGCAACGAGCCGCGCTGCTCGAGCGCGATGGCCGCGCGTTCGAATGGAATGATGGCCTGCGTATGATTGACCACCGATTCCAGCACGCGGTCGATATTCAGCGTGGAAGTAATTTCGCTGCTGACCTGCACCAGAGTCTGCAGGATCTCCACTTTGCGTTCCGCCTGCAGCAGGCTGGCGTTGTGCAGCGCATTGCTGGCGGTTTCGCAGATGTTGATCAGCAGGAACTGGTCGTCGTCGTCAAAAGGCGTCCCATGCAGGCTGTTGATTACCTCGACCACGCCCACCAGATTCTCGTGCTCCATCAGCGGAGCCGCTACGAGCGAGAAGACGGGCTGGTCCTCGTGGCCGGTGTTCCGCCGCTGCAGGCGCTCGTCGTCAGGATCATCAATCAGGACAGATTCGCCGTTGTCCGAAATATCTCCCGCGACGCCCTCGCCCGGCTTCTGCACCATGCCGACAGTGACCGTGGGATCGAACCCTTCACAGCTCATTAACTCAAGCACATCGCCATTGACCATCCACAAGTTGACAGCCTGAACGTTCATCACGTCCTGGAATTTCTTGGCGATCGTGCCGAGGAGTTCATTCATCTCCAACGTCGAGTTGAAGACCTTCTCCAGGTCGTACATCTGGGTGACGCGGCTGATGGAATGCAGCGTCGCATTGCGTTCGCTCTCGTAGGAAAGGGCCGCGGCGAGGGCGGGGGTAGCTAATTCTGCGATTTCGGTCAGCGGCTCCTGCATGGTCTCGGGGAACGGATGATCAAAACTGATCAGTTCGACGGCGCCAATGAGCGTGTCATCAACCAGGAGGGGAACATAAGCGAGGGAAGCTATCGTACGGCGGACGTCGAGGTGAGCAAAGTCTTCGCGCCGCAGGGCGGCAGCTTCGAACACTGCGAATTCTTTATTCTGCGCAATCGATCCCAGCGTGCCCGCGTCGAACTCCATCCCTTGAACCGCGTTGATTTCACCGGCAGTGGCTTTGGGACTCCAGGAGGGGGCCTCCTGGTCTTCAATGATGTACACAGCGACCGCGGTATCGGGCAGAAGTTGGGCGGTCAGGTCGGCAGTCAACTGCGCCCGCGGGCCCACTTCCTGCCGGGCCAGCAAAGCCGTGGCAAATTCGGCCACGGGAACGGCGAGCGGAGGTCTTCGAGTCGCCATAAGGGCGGTCCAGATTGTTCAGGTTGGGCCCGGCCCATTGCGGGGTATTCGGCCAGAGACAGCGGGCCCCCGTTTTATGAGCCGCAATCTTATGCCCCATTGCCGAGGCAGGTCAAATGCTTTTCCGCCGGAGCGGCCGCCCGAGTGGGCGAGTCCGGGACTTGGCTGCTCAGGGGGAGATTCGGATGCTGCTATCTGCAATCGTTGGCTTGACATTTTGCGGGACCGGCATTAGTTTGAGTGCGATTTCGGCGGGCGGAAGAGTCAAGCCAAGCCAGCCCGCGTCCGACGGGCTTCCCGACGCCGACTTCCCCCACAACTTAGCAATCGTGTCGCCTACGCGTCAGGCCGAGCGCCGGCAGGCATGGGAGCTTTCCCTATCTAAGTTTTTTGGTCGGAGGGGGCTCGTGAACCGGAGTCTGCGCGTGTCACAAGGAGGTTGTATGGCGAATCCGAGTCCGATTCAGCACGTAGTCGTTCTGATGATGGAAAACCGTTCTTTCGATCACATGCTGGGCACGATGCCAAACGTCGACGGAATCCTGGGTTCCGACGGCAACCCGGACCCGGAATATTTCAACCTGGCAAACCCGGCGGATCCGACTTCGACGAAGTACCCGGCGGGCAGCCCGGGAAACTACGTGATTCCGACAGTGGACATCGCCCAGCAAAGCGGATTTGGAGGGCCAGGGCATTCGTTTGCCGACGCGACGACACAGCTCGACGCCAGCGCACAGACGTCGGCAGACGTGGCTGATCCGGCGCCGCTGAATGGATTTGTATCAGGGTATATCCACGAACTGCAGACGAGCGTTCATCGAAGCAATCCGACGGGCGCGGAAATTACCGAGCCGATGACCACGTTCAGCGCTGCGCAGACGCCAGTGATCTCGACGCTGGCCAGAGAGTTTTGCGTTTGCGACAACTGGTATTCCGAGGTCCCCGGACCCACCGAGCCGAATCGTCTATTCGTCCACGCCGCGACCTCAGCCGGCTTTGTGGATAACGAGTGGCAAGCCCCCATCTCGGCCCAGACGGTCTATCAGTTGCTGGAGCAGGCGGGTTTCGATTGGGCATTTTTCTTTGTCGACCTGAGCGATTCCGACTCTTTTCCTGCACTCAAGTCGAGAACCACGCAAATCCTGCAGCTCTCGGCCTTCGCGTCGCAGGCATCGGCCGGAACGTTGCCCACGTACAGCTTTTTGTGTCCGCAAATGAACACAGGCACGGATGGCAGCCAGCCGAACTCCCAGCACGCGCCGTATGACGTCCGGTTGGGTGAAAACTTAATTGCCGATGTGTACGAGGCGCTGCGCAATGGTCCGTTGTGGAACAGTTCGCTGCTCATCGTTACCTACGATGAGCACGGTGGCTATTTTGATCACGTTTCACCGCCGAATGGAGTGAGCAATCCTGACGGGCTCACGTCTCCCAATGCGTATGTCGAGCAGCTGGCGCAGCAGAATCCGAAGAAGAACGAATATCTGCTCAAGCCGAACATGCAGTTCGACTTTACCCGGCTGGGACTGCGCGTCCCGACGGTGCTGATTTCGCCCTGGATTCAGAAAGCCACCGTCGATTCCACGCCGTACCAGCACACATCAATCATGGCGACGCTGCGGGATTTGTTCGGTATCGGCACGCTGACCAAGAGAGACGCTGAGGCAAGCAGCTTTGCCGCGCAGCTGAGCAAGCTGAGCGCTCCGCGGATGGATGCACCCACCACGCTGACTCGCCCGGCGATGCCGCCGCCGGCCTCGCCCGCGGAGATGCAGAAGCCCATCACAGACCGGCAGAAGGATCTGTGGCCCATGCTTTCTCAGCTCGACGGCCACCCGGATTCGGGCAAGGTGACGCCCCCGCCGCCCACGCGGGCGGCAGCGGCGCAGTACATTCAGCAGCGGCTGCAAGCGCACCAACAGTTTCACCGCTTGCGGCGGCGCAAAGCTTTTTACGAGATTCACGCCGTGGGCAAAGGCAAGTTCGGCTGGTGTTTTCATGACGACAACGGGAAGGTCCTGACGGCTTCGACCGAGACCTATGCGTCGCCGATGCAAGCGCAGGCCGATATTGAACGGATGAGAGATCTGGCGCCGTTTGCACGTCAGACGAGTCCTGCCGGTGCGAAGAGTGCGAAACCGGCGGCGAAGCAGGGTGCAAAGAAGAAACGGAGATAGCCGTGGGGCCGTTTCGTCTAAAGTGCGTGGACGAGCGCGTCCGCCCTTGCACTTGCAGCGAGAATCTCGCAGGCCCGTATATCCTTCCGTCACTACCCGATTTCACGCGCGGCTGCCATAATGTGAAAATGGCGCGTGCTTTCCTGAACGAAAACTGGCTTCCGAAGTCTGTCCTTTGTCTGCGCGAGTACAACCGGCATAAATTTTTGCTGGACCTGATCGCGGGCGTCACGGTCGGGCTGGTAGCTCTGCCGTTGGCGATGGCGTTTGCCATTGCGTCCGGGTTGACGCCGCAGGCGGGGATTTACTGCGCGATCGTGACCGGATTTCTAATTTCCGCGCTCGGCGGGTCGAAGACGCAGATCGGCGGGCCCACGGGCGCTTTCGTCGTCGTAGTGGCCGGCATTGTCGCGGTGCATGGCGTGGACGGACTGTTCATGTGCACGGTGATGGCCGGCGTCCTGCTGATTGTCATGGGCCTCACGGGCCTGGGCACGGCGGTGAAGTTCATTCCGCGGCCGGTGGTGATCGGATTCACCAACGGTATTGCGGTGCTCATTGCCAGCACGCAGGTGAGGGATTTCTTCGGGCTGCATCTCGACAAAGTTCCCGGTGTTTTTTGGCTGCGCATGGAGGCGCTGGCTGCAAGTTTTCACACTTTGTCGTTCGAAGCCACGGCCCTGGCCGTGATTACCCTGGTCACGCTGATTGTCTGCCGCAGCATCTCGGCCCGCATTCCGGGGCCGATTGTGGCGCTGCTGCTGGCGACGTGTGCGGTTTATTTCTTGAAGCTGCCGGTGGAAACGATCGGAACCCGATTTGGCGGAATCCCCGGCGGGCTGCCGCATTTGCAGATCCCAAAATTTCGCTCCGATCTGATCCACGGACTGCTGGGGCCGGCGTTCACCGTCGCTATGCTGGGCGCGATCGAGTCGCTCATGTCGGCGGTGGTGTCCGACCGCATGAGCAACGACCGGCACAATCCTAATGTCGAGTTGGTGGGACAGGGTGTGGCCAATGTTTTTTCTCCGATGTTCGGAGGGTTGCCTGCGACCGGCGCGATCGCGCGCACGGCCACGAACATTCGCTCCGGGGCGCAATCGCCGGTAGCGGGTATGATTCATGCCCTGACGCTGCTGTGCATTCTGCTGTTCGCGGCGCCTCTGGTCAGCTACGTACCCATGGCAGCGCTGGCAGGGATCCTGATGGTTGTGGCCTACAACATGGGCGAGTGGCGGGAGATTCCGCAGTTGCTGAAGCTGACCAAAACCGACATCAGCATATGGCTGGTGACGTTTGCCCTGACCGTATTCGCCGACCTCACCGTTGCGGTGGAGGCAGGAATGATTCTTGCGGCATTGCTGTTCATCAGCCGCGTGGCTGCGACAACGACGGTTTCGCGTGTGACCGACGACTACGTCGAGGACGGGCGTGTCCACATCCTCCAGGATAAGGACATTCCGTATTATGCGACGATATTTCGCATTCACGGGCCATTTCTGTTCGGCGCGACGGACAAGATCTCGGCGGTCACGGAAGATTTACATCGGCTGCCCCCGGTGGTGATCCTGCGATTGCGGAATATGACTGCGCTCGACGCAACCGGACTGTTTGCCATCGAAGAGGTCGCCCGGGAACTGCACGCGACTAATCGGACGCTGATTCTCTGCGGGGCGCGCGAGCAGCCTTCGAAGCTGATCCACCAGGCGGAGTTTGAAGAGGTCATCGGGGAAGAGAACATCTGCGGCAACGTGCAGGAGGCGCTCCGCAGAGCCGAGGACGTCTACGAAGGCCTGGAGAGCAGTGGTATTGTCGGAAAAAATGCAGCTGCTCGAAGCTAGAGCCCGTTCTCGTGTCTGCGCGTTGCTTCCGTTCGACGGGGCACGGTAGAATATCGCGTACACATCTTCTCCGCTTATATCCCTAGAATTCTTCGCGCAGGCATTCCCGCGGGCGAGAAGTGTGCGATCCCGGGAGCAGGCACAGCTATGGTCCTGCTCGAATGTTCGTGACGGAGACCCACTTGAAAAAAGGCACGACCGCGGTGATTGTAGGCGCCCAGTGGGGCGACGAGGGCAAAGGGAAGATCGTCGACGTCCTGTCGGAGAACTTCTCGGTCGTGGCCCGCTACGCCGGAGGACATAACGCCGGCCACACCGTCATCATCAACGGAAAGAAATTCATTCTGCAGCTTGTGCCTTGCGGCGTGCTGCGCGCGGGCTGCCGGAGCATCATCGGCAACGGCGTAGTGCTCGATCCGGTGGCGTTCCTGAAGGAAGTCGCGGCCCTTCGCGAAGCGGGCGTGAGGGTGGATGGCAACCTGTTCGTGTCGAATCGCGCGCACGTGATTCTGCCGTATCACCGCATGATCGAGCTGGCGGCGGAGAATGCTCCCGGACGCGTAAAGATCGGGACCACTTCCCGCGGCATAGGCCCGGCTTATGAAGACAAAATGGGGCGCCGCGGCTTGCGTGTGGCCGATTTGCTCGATTTGCAGCTGCTCAAGAAGCACATCGAGAACGCGGTGCGGGAAAAGAACATGATTGCGCATGCGCTGTTCAATTCCGAGCCGCTCGACGCCGACAAGATGTACGCCGAGTATGCCCAGGCTGCGGAGAAAGTTGCGCCCTTTGTGCGCGACACGGCGGTTCTGCTGAACCAGGCGCTGGCCCAGGGCGAGTCAATTTTGTTCGAAGGCGCTCAGGGAACAATGCTCGACATTGATCACGGAACGTATCCTTTTGTGACTTCGTCGAGCGCGACTTCCGGCGGCGCGGTCATTGGGACCGGAATTGCGCCGACTGCAATTACATCCGTGATCGGCATCACCAAGGCCTATTGCACGCGCGTGGGGGAAGGCCCGTTTCCTACCGAAGACAAAGGCGCGGCTGGCGAGAACTTGCGCAAGCGCGGCCACGAGTATGGCGCCGTGACTGGACGCCCGCGGCGTACGGGTTGGCTCGATCTGCCGCTGCTTCGCTACTCGGGCATGATCAACGGCACGTCGTGGCTCGTGGTGACCAAGCTCGACGTGCTCGACGATCTGGCTGAGATTCCAGTGTGCGTCGGATATAAGATCGACGGCAAAGCCACGGCCGAGGCACCCGCGCAGGCCAGCGGGTTCGAGAAAATCGAGTGCGTCTATCACAAGATGCCAGGCTGGCGCAGCTCGACAGAGGGGGTCACCGAATTCGACAAACTGCCGCGCCAGGCGCGCGAATACCTGACGTTTGTGGCCAAGGAGACGGGCGCAAAAATCGGCATGATCTCGACCGGCCCCGACCGCGACCACACCATTCTCATGGAAGATTTCGTGGCCGAGTTGAAGACGGCCGCGCAGAAAGCCTAGAATGACCTCCCCGGCCTGAGGCTCAGCAGGACGCCGGTTCCGAAACCGGCTCGCTTCACCAGCCACGGCCGCGGCGAAGGAGCGAACGATGGTGGTGTTGGCGGTTACCTGGATGGCGAAAGTTGGGCACGAAGCCGAAGTTGCCGCACTGTTTGAAAAACTTACCGAACAATCCCGCAAGGAACCGGGTTGCGCCATGTACCAGGTGCATCGGCACAAGACCGAGCCGCGCCGCTTCTTCATCTACGAACAATACAAGGACGATGCCGCACTCGAAGCACATCGCACCGCTCCGCATTTCCTGCAGTTCGCGAGGAAAGATCTTCCCAAGCACGCGGACCGGGTGGAAGGGCACTTGTTCGAGCCGCTAGGGTAGTCGTCTCGGATGCTTAGTCCCGTCCCAAGTTGCGGTACTCGTTCGGAACCCGGCTGCATTCCTTGTAGGCTTCGAATGCAGCTGCTATCAATGTTTCCGGCCTAGAGGGCACCGCGGATCCATAACCTACTGCTTTTTCTCGTCCGCAGGTTTGGCTTGCGTTGGGGAGGCTCCGCCGCGGCTATAGACGATGCTCTTTGTTCCGCCGTCGCAACCGCCGACCACTCTGCCGTCGCCCTCCTTGCCCTTATCAACGACGTCGAGGGAGTAACCCACAATTCCCTTGTCGTCAAGTTTCTTGGCGATTTCGGCCTTCAAGTCTTCGCAGGGCTTCCTTACCGCCGGGGCTGTCGGGGCCGTTTGCGCAAAACAGCTGGCACCCAGAAAAAGCAGAGCAGCGGCTACTGTCCACGTTTTCATGATGTGTTCCTCGCTTTCCACCGCAGTATAAACACTGGCCGGTGCGAAAGATGTATAACGAGTGTAATTTCGACGAAGCCAGTGCCTATTTGGGAGGCGCCTTGTCGGCCATCAGTTCGCCGCCGGAAGCGTAGCTTTCCTTCGGCACTTCGTGAAAAGCGACGACGATGGCTTCGCGGCGCGCTCCGGCCTCTTCCACCAGAGCGTCGGTGATGCGCTTGGCGATCTTGCGCTTCTGATCGGCCGTGCGGCCCGCCAGCATCGTGACTTGAACCATGGGCATAGATGTTCCTCACTCGAATGTTTATAAGAGGCGTTTTTGCATGACGATTTCCGAAAAGCCGTCCGCGATGAAATCCGGCAGTTCGCCAACCTTCGCATAGCCGTGCAGTTCGTAGAATCGCAACGCCCACACATTGAAAGAAGACACGCACAAATAGACATGGCGGCTGCCTGCAAAATGCGCTTCGGCAAATTCCAACAGCTGCGCCCCAATTCCCCGGCTCCGCAGGCTGGCAACAACCGCGACCACTGCGACGTACGGGCACCCCAGGAAGCCTCTGGGATGAAGCAACGCAAAGCCGACTGGATCGGCGGCTTTAGCGATGAACAATGTGCTCCCGGGCCATCGCAGTATCCCCACGCATGTTTCTATCGAAAACTTGTACGCCAGCCAGGGATCGGTGCTGGCCATAACCTGTGCGCACCAGGCGAGTTCAGACTCATTGGCGGTCGAGATCTGAATCGCTTCAGTCATCGGTCCAGGGTTCTCGATAGAACCCGGGGAAATCCGCAACTTATTTAGCGAGTTCATATCCCGCAAAGAAGAAACTCAGCTCAAACCGCGCCGTATCTTCCGCGTCGGAGCCGTGAATCGCGTTGTGCTCGATGTTAGTGGCCCACTTTTTGCGGATCGTGCCGTCCTCGGCGTTGGCCGGGTTGGTGGCCCCCATGAGCTTGCGCAGATCGGCGATGGCATTCTCTTTTTCGAGTGCCAGCACAACGATGGGGCCACTCGACATGAAATCGGTCAGCGAGTTGTAAAACGGCCGGCCGGCATGGACAGCGTAAAACTGTTCCGCCTGATGCTTGGAGATTTCGAGCATCTTCATGGCAAGAATGCGAAATCCGTTCTTCTCGAACTGTTCGATGATGTCGCCGATCGCGTTCTTACGAACGGCATCGGGCTTAACGATGGTAAGAGTGCGTTGCAGGGTCTTCATTCGGTCGTTGGTCCTTGGGTGTTAGGTCTTGGGTCCGAGGTCTTCGGTCGCAAAACCTAAAGAATTGTCATTCCGAGCGCAGCGAGGAACCTGCTTTTTCCCGCTCGACGGAAAAGAACTAAACAGATACTCCCAGCGCCGCCGCGAGCGTTTCGCCGATCACTGCTGGGGATTTCGCCACGCGAATGCCGGCGGCTTCGAGCGCCTTGATCTTTTCTGCTGCCGTGCCTTTGCCGCCGGAAATGATCGCTCCGGCGTGTCCCATGCGCCGTCCCGGAGGCGCGGTTTGCCCGGCGATGAAACCTATCACGGGTTTTTTCATATGCGACTTCACGAACTCCGCAGCGGTCTCCTCGGCATTGCCGCCGATTTCGCCAATCATAATCACAGCTTCGGTTTCGGGATCGCGGTTGAACAGGTCGAGCGCATCCACAAACGTGGTGCCGATGATCGGGTCGCCGCCGATGCCGATGGCGGTGGATTGTCCGATTCCACGCTGCGTGAGCTGATGCACGGCCTCATAGGTCAGCGTGCCCGAGCGCGACACGATGCCGACCGATCCTTCCTTGTGGATCGACGCCGGCATGATGCCGATCTTGCACTTGCCCGGAGAAATGATTCCGGGGCAATTCGGACCGATAAGCCGCGAGCGCCGATTTTGCAGGAACTCCCAGGCCTTGACCATGTCGAGGGTGGGAATGCCTTCTGTGATGCAGACAATCAGATCGATTTCCGCGTCGGCGGCTTCCATGATGGCGTCGGCCGCGAACGGCGGAGGGACGAAAATGACCGTGGCGTTCGCCCCGGTTTGATCGGCAGCCTCGCGGACAGTATTGAAAATCGGCCAGCCCTCGTGCGTGGTACCGCCCTTGCCGGGCGTGACGCCGCCAACGATCTTTGTGCCGTAAGCGGCACTGGCTTTGGCGTGGAACGTACCTTCGCGGCCGGTCAATCCCTGCACGACGACGCGGGTATTTTTGTCGACTAAGATTGCCATAAGAAAATCCTCGCTTCTAAGACTTCACTCTCTCGTGCTCAACCACCCAGGTCACAGAGGGCCACAAGATTGCCTATCTCCATTCCGTCACGCCGATCGTACCTCTCGCGGCAGCCACGACTTTGTCGGCCGCGTCTTTCATGGTGTCGGTGACGACAAAGTTGAATCCGGAGTTCTGCAGAATCTTCTTGCCCTCGTCCACGTTCGTTCCTTCAAGACGCAGCACAACCGGCAGCTTGATGTTGGTTTTGCGCGCGGCCTCGACCACGCCGGTGGCCAGCGTGTCGACCCGCAAGATGCCGCCGAAAATATTGATCAGCACCGCTTTCACGTTGTGATCGCTGAGCAGGATTTCAAATGCGTGCGCCACCTGCTCGGCATTGGCACCACCGCCTACGTCGAGAAAATTCGCCGGCATGCCTCCGGCGTACTTGATGATGTCCATCGTGGCCATGGCCAGGCCGGCGCCGTTCACCATACAGCCCACATTGCCATCGAGCTTGATGTAGTTGAGGCTGTACTTCGAAGCCTCGACTTCGAGCGGATCTTCTTCGGTGATGTCGCGCAACTCGCGCAGGTCGGGGTGGCGGAAGAGAGCATTGTCGTCGAGGTTGATCTTGGCATCGAGCGCGAACAAGCGGCCGTCCGTGGTCGTGATGAAGGGATTGATCTCGAGCAGGGACGCGTCGGTATCGAGGAAAGCCTTGTAAAGGCTGGTGAGAAACTGCACTGCAGGGTTGATCTGCTGCGCTTTAAGGCCGAGCTTGAAGGCAATCTTCCGCGCCTGAAATGCCTCCAGGCCCATGCCGGGATCGATGTGCTGCTTCAGAATCGCGTCAGGATTCTCTGCGGCAACCTGCTCGATTTCCATCCCGCCGGCCGCCGAGGCCATGAAGACGGGCTTACCTTCCGCGCGATCGACGAGAATCCCGAGGTAAAGTTCCTTTTCGATGGGTAAGGTCTCTTCGATCAGCAGTCGGCGGACAATGCGGCCTTCGGGGCCGGTCTGATGCGTGATCAGCTTCATGCCCAGCATTTTGGCTGCGAGATCGCCCGCTTCATCCACCGACTTGGCGATCTTGACGCCGCCACCTTTGCCGCGGCCTCCGGCATGAATTTGTGCTTTGACAACGACTCCGCTCGCGCCGGAGTTGAGCAAGTCTTTGGCAACTGATTCAGCCTCTTCGTGCGAGGCGGCCATGGCGCCGCGCGGCACCGTGACGCCGTACTTCTTGAGAATTGCCTTGGCCTGATACTCGTGGATTTTCATATATGAAGCTCGTCAGTATGGTTTGGGAGGACCGTGCTTGCGGCATCGGGTGCCCCATGTCTGGCCGGTATTGCCAGACGTGGGATGTGCGGCAGCAAACCTGCAATTCTATAGAAGGGCGCAGGAGTTGGGCAAACCGCTGAGGTGAATTTCGCAGGTCGTGAGTTCCGGAAAAGGACGCCTGAGCAATTGTGAGCCTTTTCGATGCAAGGGCACATCGAAGTGGCATCGAGGCAGCACAAGGGCGTTACAGTATGGCCAGCACGATGAAGCTGATTTCGGTTAACGTGGCGCGGCCGCGGCTGACTGTATACCAGGGCACAACGATCAACACCGGCATCTTCAAGCAGTCGATCGCTGGTCCGGTGGCGCTGCGCACGCTGAACCTCGACGGCGACCGGCAGGCCGATCTCAGCGTCCACGGCGGCCCGTTTAAGGCGGTTTACGGTTATCCCTCGGAGCACTATCCATTTTGGCGGCGCGAGCTTCCGGGGATGGAACTGCCGTTGGGAATGTTTGGCGAAAACTTCACCACCGAAAGTCTGTCCGAGTCGGAGCTTCACATTGGCGACCGGCTCCAGGTTGGATCCGCCATCCTCATGGTGCGCCAGACGCGTACGCCGTGTTACAAGCTGGCCGCCAAGTTTCAGCGAGACAATATTTTAGATCGCTTCCTCGAGAGCGGACGCAGCGGATTTTATTTCTCTGTCGAGCAGGAAGGCACCGTGGTGGCGGGCGACTCGTTTGAGTTCGTGAGCCGCGAACGGCAGGGGTTGACGATCGAAGAGATGAACCGCGCGCTTGTGCAAGACCGCTACAATCGGGATCTGCTCGAGAAGGCCCTCGCCACTTCAGCGCTGCCCGAAAACTGGCGAGACTACTTTTCCCGTCGGCTGTCCGCTGCCAATGGCAATGTGGTTGAATCCCGCTGAACTCTTCCCGACACGATTATGCCTTACAATGCGGCCTGACACATGATCCTCGATGCCCTCCATCGTTTGGCCAACCACAGCCAGTCGCTTGGCCGCACCGAAGCGCGCGCTGTGATGGCCGAGGTGCTGGCTGGAGAGTGCACGAACGCGCAGATCGCCGCACTGCTGACTGCCCTGCGTATGAAGGGGGAAACGGTCGAAGAGATTGTCGGCTTCGCCGAAGCGATCCGCACGGCCGCGGCACCGTTGCCGATCGGCCAGACTCGCGCCGGCGAAAACTCGGAGGCGCTGGCCGTCAGCGGCACCGGACGCGACGCGCTGTTTCCGGAAGATGCGTTGGTGGACACCAGCGGCACCGGTGGTGACGCCAGCGGGACGTTCAACATCTCCACCGCGACCGCGCTGGTGACCGCGGGAGCGGGTGTCCGCGTGGCCAAGCACGGCAACCGCAGCATCAGCTCGAAATGCGGATCGGCAGATGTAGTGGAAGCGCTCGGCGTTAACATCCAACTCTCGCCGGAGCGTGCCGCGCAATGCCTGCGCGAAGTGGGCATCTGCTTTCTGTACGCGCCGAATCTGCATCCCGCGATGAAGCAGGTGCAGGGCGTGCGCCGCGAACTGCGCATGCGAACCATGTTCAACCTGCTCGGCCCGCTAACGAATCCCGCGCACGCGTCCGGGCAAGTGGTCGGCGTGTATTCGCTGGAACTGGTGGAGAAGCTAGCTGAGGCCCTGAGCATGCTCGGGCTGCGGCGGGCGCTGGTGGTGCACGGGCTCGACGGGCTGGACGAGATCACGATTACGGGCGTTACTCGCATTGCCGAAGCGCGCGAGGGTTCAGTGCGCTCGTACGAAGTCGAGCCGGAAGAATTCGGCATGACGCGCGGCACATTGCAAGACATCGCCGGCGGCGACGCGCCCGAGAATGCGGCGATCATTCGCGCAATCTTGCGTGGGGAGAAGTCGCCGCGGCGTGACGTCGTGTTGTTGAACTCTGCTGCTGCGCTCGTCGCGGCGGGCAAGGCGGAGCACATCGGCGAGGCAGTCCCGCTTGCAGCGAAATCGATTGACTCGGGCGCGGCGGCCGAGAAGCTGAACGCGCTGGTCGAGTTCGCCAAGCTAGGCTAGGTTGACTTTCTGCAGATACTGCGCGACCTGCACATTCCAACCCAGATCTTTCTGCATCAAGTCGCGCAGTTGGCTCGAAGCGTCGGGCTCGCCGTGAACCAGGTACGTCGTTGAGGGCCGGCTGCGGAACGTGTGCAACCACTCGAGCAGCTCGGGCGGATCGGCGTGATCGCTGAACTGCTCGAGCGCCGCGACCTGGGCGCGGATGGGAACATAATCGCCGTAGATTTTCACTTCGTCGGCCTTGCTCTTGATGGTGAACCCGCGCGTGCCCGGCGCCTGAAATCCGATGAAGAGAACCAGGTTTCTGGGGTCCGGCAACCGCTGCGCCAGATGGTGCAGGATGCGCCCGCCGGTAACCATGCCGCTCGAAGAAAGAATGATGGCGGGCATGGTCGCCGCGTTGATCTTCTTCGACTCTTCAGGAGTCGACGCGAACGTGAAGCCCGGCCACTGGAGGGGCGAGCCATATTTGCGGATCATGTCGCGAGTCTCGTCGCTGTATTCTTCGTCGTGCTTCAGGAAGATCTCGACCGCTTTGATGGCCATGGGGCTATCGCAAAAGACCGGCATTCGCGGAATCTGGCCCGATTCGATCAGGTGTTTGAGGATGAAAACGAATTTCTGCGTTCGTTCGATCGCAAACGCCGGCACGACGACGCTGCCGCCCCGTGCTGCCGTGGCTGAGATTAATTGCGCCAGCTCCGGAAGCGGGTCTTCTTTTGGGTGCTCGCGATTGCCGTACGTCGATTCCATCACCACCACGTCCGCGATTTCGCCTTCCTGGGGACCCGAATGCACAACTTTTCCCGGAGCAACGTTGTGATCGAGCACGCGGCCGATGTCGCCGGTGAAGAGTAATCGCCTCGTCTGACCGGATGTGCTCAGGGAAATCTCCGCCATACACGAGCCGAGAATGTGTGCGGCGCGAACGAAGCGAAATGAAATCTCAGGCGAAAGCCGGGTGTCCTGGCCGACGGACACCGGCTTGAAATACTGCAGCGAATTCTGCGCCTCGTCAAAGGTGTAAAGCGGAAGCGCCGGATCGTGCTTTGAAGTCTTCGTCTTGTTGTAGAAGTTAGCGTCTTCTTCCTGCAAATGGCCGGAGTCGGGAAGAATGATGCCGCACAGGTCGATCGTGGGCGGCGTGGCGTAAATCGCGCCACGGAAGCCTTCTTTCACCAGGCGAGGAATCCAACCGCAGTGGTCGAGATGGGCGTGGGTCAGGATGACGGCGTCGATCTCTTTGGCCGGAATCGGCGTGTCGCGCCAGTTGCGCTCGCGCCATTCCTTCGGGCCTTGAAACAGTCCGCAGTCAATCAGAACCTGAAATCCGCTCTTGCCTTGTGGATCTCCGGTGTTGATCAGATGTTTCGAGCCCGTGACGGTGCCCGCGGCGCCGAGAAATTGAATGTAGGCCAAGCGTTTCCTCCAGATCAAAGAAACGAACTTACCACAGAGGCAATCATTCGCTCGATACCTTGAAAGTGTTGTTGGTCATATCGCTCTCCGGCACGCTGCCGTCGTTGACGATGGCTTCCGTGGGCGGCGCAGGGGCCTCGATGCGAATCGTGGCCTTGCTCTTCGCGTGGACTTCGAGGCGCCGGACCGCATCGGCACCGGCCGACTTGACGATGACCGGAACCTCGGCGCCCGCACCACCGAGATTCTCGATCGTGACGGCGACCATGTATGTTCCCGTCAGCGTCTGGCGTGAAGACACCGACTCGACTTTGAAATCTGGAAGACCGCGATCGCGATAGACCCAATCGTCGAAAAACCATTCCAGATCGCGTTTGGTCTGCGCGGAAATCATGCGCTGCATGTAGGACGGCTCTTTGTCGTCCTCGGGACGGTATGCGGCGATTGCCTTCTTGAGGGCTTCGTCGCCGATCATGTCGCGCAGCATCCACCAGACCGACATCGCTTTGCTGCGGTAGAGTTCCTCACTGGTCGTACTCACAAGAGAGCGGTTTGCTTCGTCTTCCGATCGCGGCAAGCCGCTCGGTTTCTCGGCTTCGAAAAACGCCGAGCGATGCAATCCCATGTAATCGAGGGCCGCCTGGCGGTTTTTCTCGTGCTCGAGATAGAGAGCCTGTGCGAAGTGGGCGAGGCCTTCGTTGATCCACGGGCGCGGCGACCGGAAAGCCGCATGCGTAAGTTGATGCGCCGCAGCGAGGCCAGTTAGCTTTGAATCGGTGCTGGCGAGGGGGGTGAGCAACACCGCGCCGCTTTCGAATGGCGCGGCGCCGGCGTCGGGCAGGTCGGCGGTCTTCGCCTCAGCGGAGAGCTTTCCAAACCAGTCAGTGATCAAGGGAGCAACTTTGTCAGCCTCATCGGCATAGGCCGCAGCGAACGTGTCGTTCCCGCGCAAGTAGTGCACCTCAATTGCCCGCCTCTCAAGGACCTGATAGTTGGCGATTAGAAGGCTCGGAGGATCGAACCGCGAAATCGCATCCAGACATTCGGCAACTCCTCGCTGAACCATCCCTTCCCATTCGTACGATGCGGAACATTTCTGTCCGGTAAACAGAACTTCTGGCGGTCCGCTGCTGGCGGTCTTTGTAATTGCGACCTGTAAATGCATCTTTGATCGTGCTTCCCTGGCTTTCCATCGTCCCAGGACCTCAAACAGGCTGTTACTTTCGGACAGGTTCGCCACTCCGGTTGCGATCGGATACCAAGCAACGTAACCCGCGCCGCGCAGTCCTGTGAAATTCGTGCTGATCTGGTCCCAGTCCGAGCTGAGTGCGGCCGCGACCGGCGTGCCGATGCGCGTCAATCGTGTCGCATCGAGCACGATGACACCTTCGTAGGCAATCTCCAGTTCGATCGCCCCACGCGGCGCGACCGGCTGCGGTAGGGTTACGATCGCTTCCGAAAGCGCTCCCGTGTGGTCGATGTCGGAAGCGTAGGGCTGCGTTACAATCTGCAGTGGCTTGTCGCCTGCGTTGATCGCCCGCCATTCGAGCGACGACGAGATTTGCAGAACGGCAATTTTCTGCGGAGTCGGCGAGTCATTGCGCACCATGATCTTGCCGCGGACGCCGAGCCGGTGCTGATCTGGCTCGATCTGCAAGTTCAGGTCGTAATTGGTGATGGAGAACGCCTCGCGGTCGAGAGCTGAGGCCTGCGCAACAGAACCACAGAGGGCACAGAGGACAAACAAGAAAGCCAGGCTCCTGCAACAGAAAGTGAACGTGCAGAACTTCATTTCTTGTTGGATGCGGCCTCGCCCGCGCGCCGCTGCCGCACGATCTCGTACAAGACCACCCCGGCGGCGACCGACACATTCAGCGACGGCACCTTGCCCAGCATCGGAATCGAAACCAGGAAGTCGCACTTCTTCTTCACCAGATCGTGCAGCCCCTTGCCTTCCGCGCCCAGCACCAGCGCGCAATCCATTTTGTAGTCGAGCGCATCGTAGGTTGGTGTGCCGCGCTCGTCGAGACCGACGGTCCAGATGTTGCGGTCTTTCAGTTTTTCGATGGTGCGGGCAATGTTGGTCACCTTGGCGATGGGCAGGTGCTCGCTCGCGCCGGCGGAAGCTTTGGTGACCGTCCCCGTCACGGAGGCGGCGCGGCGTTCGGGAATGACCACACCGTCCGCTGCCGCCGCATCAGCTGTTCGAAGGATCGCTCCCAAATTGTGCGGGTCCTCCACGCCATCCAGTACGACAACAAGCGAATATTGCCCCCGCTTGGCTTCGATCACGTCGTCGAGATCGTTGTATTGTTTAGCTGATGTGACCGCGACCACTCCCTGATGCGCCGCGTTGCCCGCCATGCGGTCGAGTTCCGTGCGTTGCACGAAACGGACGGGGATGGCGAGTTTCCGGCAGTCTTCGATCAGGCGCTGCAAGCGCAGGTCGTGCCGTTCCTTTGCCATGCCGACCCACTCGAACGCGCGCCCGCGCGCCTTCAGCGCCTCTGTGACGGCGTTAATGCCGTAGATGTAATGCACGAAGTAGTAGTGTACCGAATAAGTCGGGGACGACGCGGCTTCAGCCGTTGGCCTCAAAAATTTCGTGGAAGAGCGGCGCTTTAGCGCAAGAGCGAAATAAACGATCCGGGCTTTAGCCCCTGAGGAAGGGCGACCACCGGGGCTGAAGCCCGACGATTTACGTATGGTTGACGCGGCCCTGAAGGGCCGCTCCTCCACGGCTATTTCGTCGCCGGCACACCGAGTCAACGGTTCTGCTGTCAGCGTGACCCTGCCAGCACGCGGACAATCTCCGCCGGTTCCGGGCGGTCCGTGTAATCTTCGTTCGCGGAAGCGTAGAGAATCGCGCCGTCGCCGTCGACGATGAACGTTGCGGGAATCGGCAACTCCCAACTCTCGTCGCCGTTGGTGAAAGGAAGATTGACAAAAGCGCGGCGATAGACGGCTTCCTGCTCTGCTGGAACGCGGTAGGTCAGCCCGAACTGGCATGCGACGTGGTTGTGTGCGTCGGAGAGCAGCGGAAAACGCAGCTTGTGCTGATCGTGCATGAAGAAGGACTGCTTGACCGTCTGCGGCGAGATCGCGACGAGCGTTGCACCGGCTTGCTCGATCTGCGGCAGGATGAGGTTCATGGCTTCCATCTGACCGACGCAGAACGGACACCAGCGGCCTCGGATAAAGCAGACGACGAGGCGGCTTTTGGCTAGCAAATCGGAAGAAGAAACGACCTTGCCATCGTGATCCTGCAGTTCGAACTGAGGCGCTTTGGCGCCGACAGGAAGAATGTTCGCAGCAAGGTGTTTCGCCTTGAGCTCAGCGACGGCTTGGGCGTAGATCGCCTGCGTTTCGGCGGGAACGTACTTCGCGATCAGTTCTTTGCGCTCGGCGTAGATGTCGTGCAGGCGACGAGTGTCAGTCGCCGGCCCAGCCTCGTCTAGAGAACGCCACTTCATTGTTGAGATACCGTGAGGGCGATAGCGATCCTTCGACTGCGTTGCGGCTCGCTTCGCTCACGGCAACTTCGCTCAGGATGACAATATCGAACTAAGCCGGGTGTTCACGACTCGCAGCCCGGGACTCACGACTCACTACATTCCTGGCAGCTTCATGCCCGCCAGCCGGCGCGCGAAGCTGGCCTTGCCCATCTGCTTGAACATTTTTTTCATCTGCGCATACTGGCGGAGCAGATTGTTGACTTCCTGCACGCTGGTGCCTGAGCCGCGGGCGATGCGCTTGCGGCGGCTGCCGTTGATCGCCTCATGATGGTTGCGTTCGTACACCGTCATCGAGTTGATGATAGCCTCGACTCGGTTCAGTTGGCCCTCGTCGACTTTGTCGGCGGCTTTCTGCAGGCCGGAGAACGGGCCGATTGATGGCATCATGCCCATCAGGTTCTTGATCGAACCCATCTTTTTCACGTGCCGCAACTGTTCGCGAAAATCTTCGAGCGAGAAGCCGTCGCCGGAAAGCACTTTGCTCGCCATTTCCGCGGCTTTCTTCTTGTCGATTTGCTGCTCGGCGCGCTCGATCAGCGACAAAATGTCGCCCATGCCGAGAATGCGCGAGACAATGCGGTCGGGATGGAAGGGCTCGATCGCGTCGTATTTCTCGCCGACGCCGATGAACTTGATGGGCTGGCCGGTGACATGGCGAATCGACAGCGCCGCGCCGCCGCGGGCGTCGCCGTCCATTTTGGTGAGCACCACGCCGGTCAGCGTCAGCTTTTTGTGAAATTCGTCGGCGGAGTTGACCGCATCCTGGCCGGTCATGGCGTCAGCAACGAACAGAATCTCGGACGGATTCAGCAGCTTCTTGAGCGACTGCATTTCCTCCATCAGCCGATCGTCGATGTGCAAGCGGCCGGCGGTGTCGACGATCAGCACGTCGCAGCCGGTGACGACCGCCTCGCGCTTGGCTTCTTTTACCAACCGCTCAACAGTAGCTGTATTCGCTTCGGTTACCTGGCCTTCGTAAAGATGCGACTTGACCGCCTGCGCGACGATCTTCAACTGTTCGCGCGCGGCCGGGCGGTAGACGTCGACCGAAACCAGCAGCGGACGATGCCCGCCGGTTTTGAACCAGTGCGCCAGTTTGCCGGACGTGGTGGTCTTGCCGGAGCCCTGCAGCCCGGCCATCAGCACGACCGTGGGCGGCTGCGAGGCGAACTTCATGCGCGCCGTGTCTTTGCCGAGCAGCGTCACCAGCTCGTCGCGGACGATCTTGATGACCTGCTCGCCGGGCGAGAGCGCGGTCATCACTTCCTGGCCCACAGCCTTGGCGCGAATCTGATCGATGAGCTGCTTGACGACCTTGAAATTGACGTCGGCTTCGAGCAGGGCGAGGCGGATTTCGCGCAGCGCCTCGTCGATGTTCTCCTCGGTGAGCTTGGCCTGGCCGCGAAGAGACTTGAACGCGCGCTGTAGTTTTTCCTGAAGGTTCTCGAACATAGATTCTTCGATATTTTATCAGCCAGCCTTCAAGCGCAGCATTTCCAACACCAGAGCTTAGGTGGACGAGGATCAGCGATCACTCCTTCACGCCCAGGTAGCGTAGAAACATGCGCGGCAGTTCGCGTTCGAGGTGCGAGTCAATGTCGGGAAGGAAGCGGGACAGATCGGAGGGATTGGGCGGCAGTATAAGCACACCCTGAGCGGCAAGTCCCACCATCAGCATGGCGAACTTCACGGCCGATTCCGGATCGGGATGGCGCATCTCGGCGCGTCGCGTGAGAAGCAGATCAGCGACATCCTGAAACGCCTTCCATTCCAGTTCCTCGCTCTTGCGCACGAACGCGGCGTCGGGATGCTGCAATGTGAAAAACATTATCGCCCGCAGCAGGCCGCGATGTCGGCGATGTCCCTTGAGCGATATGGCGATGACTGAGCGCGCCATTTCTTCTAACGACATGGCCTTCCAATGTTCCGTCTCAAGGAGCGCCTTGGTGCCGCGGTAATTCTCTTCAAACAGTCGGATGCAGACCTCGCGCAGCAGGGCGTCCTTATCGTGGAAGCGGCGATAGACCGCGCCCGGCGACAGACCGGCGCGAGCGGCGATGCGCGGAATGGTGGCGCCTTCCAGGCCGTCCTTGTTCAATACCTCCGCGGCGGCCTTGAGCAGGCGGACCAGGGATTCACGGCTGCGCGCCTGGTGCGCGGGAAGCACAGTTTTCGGCATGAAAAAGATTTTACAAGAAAGGCTTGACAAAATGTAAATGCGAATATACATTTACATACGAACGGAGGGACCGAATGGCTCACCTGGTCGCACATCTTCTGGCCGCCTATGCCATCGTGGTTGTTCCATGGCTCAGTTGTTTTACGTATCGAAAAGCGCGAGAGCGCTTCCTGGCGGGCGATCCGCTGGCGAAGATAAGGCTTTATCGTGAGTGGGTTGTGGAGCAGGCGCTCACCACCGCGCTGGTACTGGGGCTATGGCGGTTTGGCGGGATCTCAGGAACGGGCCTTGGCATCGCCGCTCCTTTTTCCTGGATGTGGAACACGGCGGCGCTGGTGGTTCTGACCGTCCTTCTCGTGTGGACCGCTGTTCGTCTGCGTCCCAAAGCGTCGAAGATCCGCAAGCGTTTTCAGGATTCCCTTGGAATGTTGTTTCCCGATTCACCTCAGGAACGGACTTGGCTCGGTGCGCTCAGCATGGGAGCGGGAGTTTCCGAAGAGCTCGTATTCCGCGGATTCCTTATGTACTACCTGAGCGCACACCTTCCCTATCTCAACACCGTGGAGAAAGTGTTGGTGACCTCGCTGATTTTTGGTCTGGGGCATATCTACCAGGGATGGCGAAGATCGATCGCCACAGGAATTGTGGGGGTAGTCCTGGCTCTTCTCTATGTGCTTAGCGGCAGCTTGCTGCTGCCGGTCGTGCTTCACGCCGTGGGCGATTGGCGGATGTTATTGATTCTTCCCCCGGATGCGACACCGGCCACACCTGTGGAAAGTGCAGCCTAAACCGGAGTGGATGAGAAGACCTCTTTCGCCGCTACCACTGTATTCGAGTGAATCGTCACTGTGTCCTCCAGGTTCATGGCGTAGCCACCGGCGAAGGTTGCCATCACCGGAATATTCCGTGCGCGGGCCACGCGGAAGACGAGTTCGTCGCGCTTCTTCAATCCTTCAATCGTCAGGTTCAGGCCACCGAGCTGGTCTTCTTTGTACGGATCGGCGCCTGCAATGTAGCAGACGAGATCGGGCTCGAAATGGCGCAGGCCGGAGCTGAGGGCGTTGTCGAGCCAGGCGAGGTAGTCGTCGTCACCGATGCCGTCGGGCAGGTCGACGTCGATCGACGACGGCGGCTTCCACAGCGGATAGTTGTTGTGCTGGTGCAGCGAGATGGTGAAGACGTCGCTGGCGTGGGCTCCGCGCATCTTTCCCCGAGGCATTCCGGCGGGCTGGGTGACGGTCGAAGCCGAAGACGACGGCAGGAGGGCGCTCGCCGTCCGCGTGCCGGCAAAAATCGTGGCCGTGCCGTTGCCCTGGTGCACATCGCAGTCGACGGTCATGGCGGTGCGGATTTTGTCGTCGCGTTGCAGGCGTCGAATCGCGACGGCAACGTCGTGGATCATGCAGAATCCTTCGCCGTGGTCGGGAAAGGCATGGTGAAAGCCGCCGCCCAAACTGATCGAAACGCCGTCATTCAAGGACTGCCGGGCCGCCAGAATCGAGCCGCCGGCGGCCAGCCAGAACGCGTCGGCCAGATCGCGAGAGTAGGGGATTTCCATTTCCATTTCTTCGCGCGGGCTGAGCGTGCCGGTTTTCAGCTTCAGCACGTATTCGGGTTTGTGAACCAGAAGAATGTCCTGGTCGCTCGCCGGTTCGGGCTCGAGAAAATCTTGCGGATCAGCGACGGCCGTGGAGATCAGACGATCACGCACGCGCCGGTACTTTTCGGCAGGGAAGACATGGGCTCCAATCGGCAGGTAGTACGCGTCGCTGTAGACGAGTTTGAAGGGAAGCATTCAGCACTCAGCCGTCGCGGGCTGAAGGACTTCATATCATACGCGTGCGTCTCGGAAGAGAGTAGGGATCCCTTCGGCAAGCTCAGGGCAGGCTCTTCGACTTCGCAAGCGCTTCACTTCGTGAAGCACCTGCCTGCGCTCAGGATGACACAGGGACGGTATTACTTCTTTCGCGGCTGCACCGTGGGCGCTACCATGGGCCGGCGCACGGGCACAATCGCTCCCTTGGCCGGATCGGCGGCGGCGGTGGCGCGGGTGAGCACTTCCTGCTGGATGTACTGTACGAATTCCTGGATCTGGCGCTGCATTTCCTCCATCCGCTCGCGCATCTGCAGGATGATCGCCATTCCGGCAATGTTCACGCCGAGATCGCGCGCGAGGTTCAGGATGAACTCCAGCCGCTGCAAGTCTTCGTCGGTGTAGAGGCGCGTATTGCCTTCGGTACGGGAGGGTTTCAGCAGGCCTTCGCGCTCGTACAGGCGCAGCGTTTGGGGATGGATTCCGTACATCTCGGCCACCGCCGAGATCATGTACGCACCCTTGGATTTGCGTTTGGTCATAGATCCATCACGGCAATTCGTGGGCGACATGCACGGTTGTGGGCAGGTCCATTTGCGCGTCGCATTTTGTTACCGGATCCTTTTTGTAGTGACTGCCAAGCGTGTAGTAGTACTTGACGGTAAGAGTCGTCGGAGAGTGATCCGCAAACTTCCACGTGCGGACGTTATTAATGGCATCGGGAGCCATTGTGGGATGGCCGGAAGTAAGCTTGACGTCAGAAACTTGATGACCGTCGGTGCTGACTTGCAGCACAACCAAACCCTGGATGCGCATCGATAAGGCGACGGCGGGATACTTGGGACACTGGAACGCCGTCACGGTGGGAAGAGTTGCTGTTCTGTCCTGAGCCACCAAGGATAGGGCGCCTAGGAACGGTAGGACCAAAGTGAGCCTGATTCGCATGAGACTTTTTAGCACAGCCAGGCAAAACGAACAAAGGCCTGCGATCACGCCGAGTCGACAGATCGCGGTGTGAATTGACTCGCGTTCATTTGCGCGCTCTGCGCGCAACCCCGGACGAGGGCGTTCGGGGCTATGCGGCGGGTTGCGGTTTTTCTTCGTGCACCGACCATCCTGCTGGCTTCAGCGCGTGATTGACGAAATACGCCACGAAGCCCGCCACGACCAGGATCATGCCGAAGGCGAATGAGCTCATGCCGAGAATGGACTCATGCTCGCTGCGGATGACCGAGAACCCTAGCAGCAGCATGGGCGGAATGCCGATCGCAATGGCTCCGAATAGGCCACCTGGGACTTTGAACGGACGTGCAAGTTCCGGTTCGCGGAAGCGCAGCACGGCCAGCGCCATGAACTCCAGAAGGAGGCTGGCGCCGTAGAGAAGAATGTCGAGCGTGACCAGGCGGGCGAAGCCCAAGCCCAGGCACATGGCCCATCCGATGGCGAGAGCAATGATCGCAACCCAGGGCGCGCGAGACTTCTTGTGCAGCTTGCCGAAGAATGCCGGAAGCATCCCGTCTTGCGCCATGGCCAGCGGCAGGCGGGAGTAGCTCATGACCAGGGCGTTGAACATGCCGAAGGCACTGATAATGCCGCCCAGCACCACGCCGATGCGGAGCAGGGGTCCGCCGACGAGTCCGGCGATATCAGCCCAGGCACCGGTTTCCCACGCAGTCGATTTCAGGCCGGTCGCCCACATCGCGGCGAACGGGAGAACGTAGCTGACGGCGACAATGCAGACCGCAACCAGCATGGCGCGCGGGTAGGTCCGCTGCGGGCGTTCGACTTCGGTAGCGATGGTCGAGGCGTTGTCCCAGCCCATGTAATTCCACATACAGATGAGCAGGCCGCCGAGAATGTCGACGGTGGAAGTCGTGGGCTTGGTGACGGCGTTGGCCAGCGCTCCGAGCTTGAATGGCGCGATCAGCACAATCGCCGCGAACGGCGCCGAGAGAGCGAGGAACAGCCAGAGCGAAGTCAGGGAGACGACCTTCACTCCGGCAATATTGAGCAGCGCGCACGCGATCACCACAGCGAGAGCAACCCACCATCCGCGATTGTTCACTTGGAACCAGGGGAACATGCGCGTCAGGTAAGCCACGAACAGCGTGGGATAGATCGCCATGTCGAAAATGGACGCAACCAGCGAGAGCCAGGCTTCCTGAAATCCCCAAAAGTTGCCCATGGCCCGGCGCACCCAGGCGTAGTAACCGCCTTCGTGGGGCAGCGCGCTGGAAAGCTCGCCGATCATGAAGGCTGTGGGCAGGCTCCAGAGCAGCGGCGTGATGAGCAGAATTAGAATCGCGCGTCCGTAGCCGGCGCCATGCACGATGTCTTCCGTGCCATAAGTCCCGCCCGACACCATAAAGAAAGTGGCGGCCACCAGCGGCCAAAGCGTCAGGCGGACGAATTTCTTCGGCGCAAGCTTCGTTTGGGAAGATCCGGTTGGGGAAGATCCGTTCCGGTCAGGGACTGCGGCGAGGGTTTGGGGGTTATCGAGTTGTTGACGTGGCGAGCTAGCTGTTGCCAATTTCTATGGCTGCCTCCTCAAGCGACTCACTCTCACCACTGCGTCTCCCTTGAGTCTTCGAAATGAAGACTTTCTTTTCCGCGGCTCCCGGAACCATGCGATTTCCCGGGCATTTCGGCGAAGTTAGTTCGCACTAGTGAGATTACGGCAAATTTCCACAGATGCAAGATATTTTTCAGTTTTTTTGAAAATTTTTGTGAGCGGGCGGGCTGGTACGAGAGTCACGCCAGAGCTTTCACCACAGAGGGTACGAGGGAATGCAGGCTATTTGTCGAGCTACACTTTACTCCACAATTCCGCCCGCGGGTCCTCCGGGTTCAGCTTCGCCAACTCACGCAGCAGTTCCTTGGTGCGCTCGTCGCGCGGCATGGGGACATGCACGGTGATTTCGACAATCTCGTCGCCGCGCACGCCTTCTTTGGTGGCCGACGGCACGCCTTTCTCCCGCAGGCGCAGCTTCTGACCGGACTGGGTACCGGGAGGAATCTTCAGCAGCGCCCGGCCGTCGATGGTCGGCACTTCGATCTTTGCGCCGAGCGCGGCTTCGGTGGCGTTTACAGGAACAGTCAGATAGATGTCGTCGCCGTCGCGGCGGAAAACAGGGTGCGATTCGGTGCGGATGATCGCGTAGAGATCGCCAGCAGGGCCGCCATGCGAACCGGCGTTGCCTTTTCCCGGAAGGCGGATGCGCTGGCCATCGCGCGTGCCGGCCTTGATGCGTACTTCGAGCGGCTCCGTCCTGCCTACCGTGCCCTCGCCGTGGCAAGTGGGGCAGGTCGTCAGGTTCTTGCCCGTGCCGTGGCAGCGCGGGCATTGGACATTGAACTTCATCCGCCCGCTGGTCTGGGTAATTTGCCCGCTGCCCCCGCACTCCGGGCACTTGCCTGGGGACTCCAGTTCTCCATTGCCATGGCATTGGGGGCAGACGTCCTGGCGCGTGATGTTCAGCCGCATAACGCCGCCGCGAATCGCCGTCCAGAACGGAACGTTGACCTGATATTCGAGATCGGCGCCCGGTTCGGGGCCTTCTTCAGCATGAGCCGCGCCGCGACCGCCGCCGAAGATTCCGGAAAAAATATCGCGAAAGCTGCTGCCGCCCGAGGTTTTGGCGCTGCGGCCGGCGTTGGCACTGTCCATCATGTCGGAAAAATCGAATCCGCTGAAATCGAAGGGAACCCCGCCCTGACCTCCTGGCTGAGCACTGCCGGGGAAGCCACGGGGAAAGCCTCCCGGGAAGCCTCCGCCCTGGGCTCCGGCGCGGGCGTAGGCCTCGGCCGTGGCTGGATCGATGTTGTCGGAGTAGAAGCCGACTTGGTCGTAGATTTTGCGCTTCTTGGGATCCGAGAGAACGTCGTTGGCTTCGGAAATGGCCTTGAACCTCTCTTCCGCCGATTTGTCCCCAGGATTGACGTCAGGATGGTACTTGCGGGCGAGCTTGCGAAATGCCTTGCGGATGTCCTCGGCCGAGGCGGCCTTCTTCACGCCGAGGATCTCGTAGTAGTCCTTTTTGGGGGTGGTGGGCATCTAGCGTTCTCTGATCGATTCGCCGGCGAAGGCCATCCGCGCTCCCCATTTCTCAGCGAAATCTTCCCAGCGGGGATTCTTCGATTCAATCAAGGCAATCTTCTTTGCTCGTGTCCAACCTTTCAGTTGCTTTTCGCGCCCGATCGCTTTGTGAACGTCGTCGAAGCCCTCGTAATAGACAAGGCGGTTGCAGGCGTACTTCGCGGCAAAGCCTTCAATCTCACCGCGCTTGTGTTGGAGCGCGCGGCGATAAATGCTGTTTGTGATGCCTATGTACAGCGTACCCGAGCGGCTGGACATGATGTACACGAAGTATTCGTGGTCCTTCATCACAACACCATACTTCTGTCATCCTGAGCGAAGCGAAGGACCCCATGTTTGCTAGCACTATCACCGGCCTGTCAAGGAGTTTTCACCCGAGACGCGGCATCGTGAGAATGCCCTTCGAGGTTTATGCTCACCGCATACAGGTAAGGGGTCCTTCGACTCCGCGGTTGCTTCGCGTTCGCGAAGCAACAACTCCGCTCAGGATGACAAGCCCTCCGCAAAGTTGAAGAGAAAACGCCTATGTGCCATGCAGTTCCTGAACGGAGTAGTGATCGCCGTTGGAATCTCTCTCTTGCAATCCGCGAGCGTGTTCCTCAGCGGCGTCCCTCGAGCGGAAAAGTGGGGAACAAAGATCAACCTTTGAGATTACGGGGACGACGTGGCCAGGCCCCATAAGTCCCAACTCTCCAACCGGCCTGCTCTCGATCCGATAAACTCCCCACACACCTGCCATTTTCGCCGCCTTTCTTATTTCTTGTCTTCGACGTCCACGTACTCGGCGTCGATCACGCCTTCGTCCTTCTTCTGACTGCCGCCGTTCGTGCCCGGTTGCGGGCCAGTTCCAGCGGATGGCCCGGCGCCTGCTCCTGGACCCCCTCCGGAGCCCGGTTGCGCTGCCTTGTACATCTGCTCGGCCAGCTTGTGCGAGGCCTGGGTCAGCGTTTCGCGAGCGCGATCCATCTGCGACTTGTCGTTCGATTCGAGCGCTTTCTTGGCGTCGGCGAGAGCGTTCTCCACGTCGCCACGCTCGGAGCCGGAGATCTTGTCGCCGTGCTCTTTCAGCATCTTCTCGATGTTGTAGACCATCGAGTCGAGCTGGTTCTTGGCTTCGATCTCATCGCGCTTGGCCTTGTCTTCGGCCGCGTGGGCGTCGGCTTCCTTCGCCATGCGCTCGACTTCTTCTTTTGACAATCCCGAAGACGACGTGATCGTGATCTTCTGATCCTTCTGCGTGGCCATGTCCTTCGCGGTCACGTTCAGAATGCCGTTGGCGTCGATGTCGAACGTGACTTCAATCTGCGGCACGCCGCGTGGAGCCGGTGGAATTCCGGTCAGGTGGAACTTGCCGAGCGTCCGGTTTTGCCCCGCCATCGGACGTTCGCCCTGCAGCACGTGAACTTCAACTGAGGTCTGGCTGTCGGCCGCGGTCGAAAACGTTTCCGTCTTTTTCGTCGGAATCGTCGTGTTGCGTGGAATCATTGGCGTCGAAACTCCGCCCAGCGTCTCGATGGACAGCGTCAACGGAGTCACGTCGAGCAGAAGCAGGTCTTTCACTTCGCCCTTGAGCACGCCACCCTGAATGGCCGCACCGACCGCCACGACTTCATCCGGGTTCACGCTCTTGTTGCCTTCCTTACCGAACAGCTCCTTCACCAGCGCCTGAATGCGCGGCATTCGCGTCTGTCCACCGACGAGCACGACTTCGTTGATCTTCGACGTGTCGACGCCCGCATCCTTCATGCACTGCTTGCACGGCCCGACCGAGCGCTGGATGATGTCTTCGACCATCGACTCGAACTTTGCGCGGGTTAACTTCTTGACCAGGTGCTTAGGGCCGCTCGCGTCGGCCGTGATAAATGGCAGGTTGATCTCGGTCTCCATGGTTGTGGAGAGCTCGATCTTGGCCCGCTCCGCTGCGTCACGCAGACGCTGCAGGGCCATCTCGTTGCCCTTGGCGCGGAGGTCGAGGCCTTCGTCCTTCTTGAATTCGTCGATCAGCCAATCGACCAGGCGCTGATCGATGTTGTCGCCGCCCAGGTGGGTGTCACCGTTGGTGGCTTTGACTTCGATCACGCCTTCGCCGACTTCGAGAATCGAAATGTCGAACGTGCCGCCGCCGAAGTCGTAGACGGCGATGGTCTCGTCCTTGCCTTTGTCGAGGCCGTACGCGAGTGCCGCAGCCGTCGGTTCGTTGATGATGCGCTTCACTTCGAGGCCGGCAATCTGGCCGGCATCTTTCGTGGCCTGCCGCTGCGCGTCGTTGAAGTACGCGGGCACCGTGATCACCGCCTCGGTCACTTTCTCGCCGAGATAATCTTCGGCGGCTTTCTTCAGCTTCTGCAGAATCAGCGCCGAAATCTGCGGCGGCGTATATTCCTTGCCCTGCGCCATCACCGCAACGTGGTCGCCCGACTTCACCACCTTGAACGGCACCATCTTCATTTCTTCTGTGACTTCGTCGAAGCGGCGCCCCATGAACCGCTTGATTGAATACACGGTGTTCTCAGGATTGGTGATGGCTTGCCGCTTGGCCACCTGCCCCACCAGCCTCTCGCCGGTTTTGGTGAAGCCGACGACGGAAGGCGTGGTTCGCCCTCCTTCTTCATTGGCGATGACCTTGGGCTCTCCACCCTCCATCACTGCCACGCAGGAATTGGTGGTTCCCAGGTCAATTCCGATAATCTTCCCCATAACGTGGTCCTCCTAAGACCGATAAGTGCTTTGGAATCAGTAAAGTTATGATTGCGCTCGGCACTATGCTAAGACTTGAGTGATTTACTGTCAAGCTTTAGATGTTCTGGCAAGTATAGAGGGTGCACCACATTGGGAGGTTCCAGTCGGGCCGAAGCCGGTACGTAGCGGAGCTTCTAGGCGAGCTTGTATTACCATCCCAACGATGATCTCAGGCTCTAGGCGGTGGCTGCGGGACCCTGTATTCCTTCTGTGTCTGACGGCCGGTCTGCTCGGCTTGGTCGTTCAATCCGGCGAGCTGGGAAGCGCCGACACGGCGCACCGGCTCCAGACTACACACTGGTTGTGGACGTCTGAGCCGCAGGTGTTTCCCAACGAGTATCCCGAATTTGGCCTGCATGGCCGCGGCGGCCAGCTTTACAGCTGGTATGGCATCGGACAATCGCTGCTGATGCTTCCTGCGGACTTGATCGGCACGTGGGTTTCACATTGCAACGTTTTCTGTGAGTATGAGGATGATCCTTCCATCCGCAGCATCGTGGTCAGCTACCTGACAAGCATTCTTGTGAACATGCTGACCGCAGCGATTGCATTCCGCTTTCTGCGCCAGTTGGGATTCAATGTGAAGGAATCGGTTGCAGGCGTTCTGGCCCTTCTGTTCTGCACCACCCACCTGCACTACACCCAAAACATGATGGAGAACAACTACATCATGTTGCTCACGCTCACGGGATTCTCTTTCCAGTGCGAGTGGTTGCGCACCGGCAAGTGGCCGGCGCTGGCGATCGGCTCGGGCGCACTCGGTCTCAACCTGCTGACGCGCCTGACCACCGGACTGGACCTGATTGCAGCCGGAGTCTTTCTGCTGGCGCTGATATGGTTCGAACGAGTGCACGATGCGGCGCTGTGGCGGCGCGCGCTCGCCTATGCCAAGGTTGCGTTTCCCGTCTATTTCGTCTTTGTGGCCGCCGATCGTGTTTACCAGTTTTACCGGTTTGGATCGTTCACCAACACTTACGTCTCGCTCTGGGCGGAGGAAATGCGGCTTCAGAATCCAAGTCTGCCGTCAAATTTTCCATGGAGCACGCCGTTTTACCGCGGTTTCTTCGGCGCACTGCTCAAGTCGGAGAAATCGATTTTTCTTTTCGATCCCCTGCTTGTGCTCACTCTCCTGCTCGTTGTGCTGCTGTGGAAGCGGCTGACCCCGGAAGTGCGGGCCTACTCCCTGGCCGCCATTCTGCTTTTGCTCGGCTACATCAGTTTCTACGCGCGATACGCCTATTGGGCGGGCGACTTTGCTTGGGGCGACCGATATGTTTCGACGGCGGCTGAATTCGTGGCGCTGCTGGCGGTGCCGTTACTCATGCACTGTCGCGAAGACTTGGGCCGAACGGTCACGTGCTTGGCTGTGTTTCTGGTTGCGGCGAGTCTTGTGATTCAGATCGCCTCGCTGGCCTTCTGGATGCCGCTGGAAATCTACCAGATGGAGACGTTCGGCCATCCTACGTTTGTGATCGCACTGCGCTTCAAGAACATTGCGGCATTCGCTCTCAGCAAAATGGACGCCTGGGGTCTGAACACCGTAGCGATGACCCAAGACCAGTGGGATTACGTACACATCACGACCTGGAATTTCCTGCCGTTTCTGCTGCGGCGCGTAGGGGTGGCGCCGAGATGGGTGGTGGATGCCACGTTTGTAGTCTGGGGCGCGGCAATTGCGACATTGCTGGGGGCCATAGCGAGGGTCTGGTTCTGCATGGTAGAATGGTAGAACAACATGGTAGAGAGGTAGACAGCAAATGAGCTTGAACATTAAAGATGAAGAGACCCACCGATTAGCACGGGAACTATCCCGGCTCACAGGGGAAAGCATGACAGCCGCGGTGAGCGAGGCCATTCGTGAACGGCTGGAGCGTGTGCGCGGAAAGCCCAAGAAAGACATGGCAGAACAAATCATGGAAATCGCCAAAGATTGCGGGAAACGCTGGAAAGAGCCCTACAAGTCGATGGATATCGATGAACTGCTCTACGACGAGAAAGGACTGCCGAAGTGATCGTCGACTCATCCGCGATGATTGCGATCTTGCGAGAGGAGCCGGAGGCGGAGCAGTTTGCCGAAGCCCTGAAGGTAGCGCCGGTCCGCCGGATGTCTGCGGTCACGTACGTTGAGACCGGCGTAATAGCTGATTGCAACCGCGATCCAGTGTTAAGCCATAGATTCGATGAGTTGGTTCAAAAGGCTCGGATCCAAGTGGAATCGATTACGCGTCGACAAGCGGAAATCGCGCGCCAAGCGTACCGTGACTTCGGCAAGGGACGACACAAGGCAAAGCTCAATCTTGGTGATTGCTTTGCCTATGCTCTCGCTAAAGAAATGGACGAACCGCTCCTCTGCAAGGGGAACGATTTTCGGCACACCGATGTCGAAGTCGCGAAGTAACTAGCGCCGTGGGCTGAAGGCCCTCAACAGCACCCAGAGACAGAGCGAGTAGAGGAGAGCCGGGACCCCACAAGACCAGAGTATAGGCCAGAACCTCCTCGGCCAATCGGTTGTGAACATCGAACCACCCTCGATCCAGCAGCCACGCCCAGGGTGTTCCGAACAAGAGCGCGTAACCGGCGATATGCTGGCTCTTCCATCCGAGTGGACGAGCAATTAGGACGAGAATCTGCAGCACCGACGCGATGGCAAATGGAATTGCAAGCAGGGTGCGGCTCAACCATCGACTCACTCTACGGTCACCGACTTCGCCAGGTTCCTCGGCTGATCCACATCGCATCCGCGACGGACGGCGATGTGATAGGCCAACAGTTGCAGGGGAACGATTTCCAGGATCGGCGACAGCTCCTCGGGCGCCGGCGGAATGTACAGCACGTGGTCGGCGGCCTCTTTAATTTCTTCGTCGCCTTCGGTCGCCAGCGCGATTACCACTCCCGAGCGCGCCTTTACCTCTTTCAGATTCGACATAGTCTTTTCATAGCGGAGCGCGGCGTCGGGATTATTCGGGTCCCGGGTCGCGATGATCACGACGGGAAGGTTCTCATCAATCAGCGCGTTGGGCCCGTGCTTCATCTCGCCGGCCGGATATCCTTCCGCGTGGATGTAGGAAATCTCCTTCAGCTTGAGCGCGCCCTCGAGGGCAATGGGATAGTGAATGCCGCGACCGAGAAAAAGAAAGTCATGCACCTTTTGGTATCGCTTGGCCAGTTCGTCGCAGGCTTCGTCATGAGTAAGAATGGTTTCCAGTTTTCCCGGGATGCGGGTCAATTCGAGCATCGCAGCGCGCGCCTGCTCGGCAGTCATGACGCCCCGCACCTGCGCCAGGTACATGGCAAAGATGTATAACGCGGTGAGTTGCGCGGTAAACGCTTTGGTCGAAGCCACTCCGATCTCCGGCCCGGCGTGCGTGTAAATCGTTCCTGCCGCTTCGCGTGCGATCATGGAACCTACGACATTGCAGATGGCCAGAGTCTTTGACCCCCGCGACTTGGCTTCCCGCTGCGCCGCGATGGTGTCGGCGGTTTCACCCGACTGCGAAACCACCAACGTGATCGTGTCCGGCTCCACGATGGGATTACGGTAGCGCCACTCACTGGCATAATCGACTTCCACGGGCACGCGGGCAAGCGTTTCGATCATGAACTTTCCCGCCAAGCCAGCGTGCCAGCTGGTTCCGCAGGCGATGACATTCATTTTCGTCGCAGCGCGGAATTCCTTCTCGCTGATTTCCACTTCGTCGAGAAAAATGTGTCCCGTGTCCTGCGAGACACGACCCAGCGCGGTGTCGCGGACGGCGCGCGGCTGCTCATAGATTTCCTTGAGCATGAAGTGCTTGAAGCCGCCCTTTTCCGCCATGATCGGATCCCAGGTCACATGCGTCACCGGGCGCTGAATCGGCCGCCCGTCAAAGTCGGAGAGCTGCACGCCATCGGGTGTGACCACGGCCATGTCGCCATCGGCCAGAAAGAAAATGTCGCGCGTGTGATAGAGGATGGCCGGCACGTCGGAGGCCACGAAATATTCGTCGTTGCCCAGACCGATCACCGCAGGCGGCCCATTGCGGGCGGCAACAATCTTGTTGGGATCATCGGTCGAGATCACCGCCAAGGCAAACACTCCGCTGAGCTGCTTGATCGCCTGCCGCACTGCGTCTTCCAGGGGAACGTGTTTTCCGTTGCCGGAGCTCGCCGCGTACTTCTCGACCAGGTGAGCAATGATCTCCGTGTCGGTTTCGGTGGTGAACTTGTGACCTTCCTCGATC